>Ga0213829_1000143_pt1 | contig 92214 bp, 111 predicted proteins | sample MC6MC0896MG_FD_180665 | JGI IMG/M metagenome (GOLD analysis project Ga0213829, IMG submission 180665) | Enriched soil aggregate microbial communities from Iowa State University, Ames, United States - MC6-MC0896-MG | ecosystem: Environmental > Terrestrial > Soil > Unclassified | place: USA: Iowa... | reverse complement strand
GGGGTGGTGGTGCGGTGCTGGGTGGTGGGGGTCCATTCCACCTGCTCACGCAGGCCGAATGGACCCCCACCACCCAGCACCGCACCACCACCCCCAACCACGCACCCGCCAGCGCTCGCAGTGAAGCCACCCGTCCCCGCACCTATGCCCGGCACCTGTAGACCTGGCCAACGAGCCCCAACACCTGAGAAGGGACCACCATGAACACTCCATCAGCCCCCAACGAGCCCGCTACCCCGGACACCACGAACCCCTGGCACGCCGAGCAGCCGACCATCATCGAACGGCCCGAAGACCTCCGGCCAGGTGACCGTGTCCGCCTCACCATCCAGGCCGGCGGCGGCGACACCATCGTCCACGAGTTCACCGTCGCCCGGATCAGGGCCTCACGCGTCCACGACAAGATGGACGAGCACCGCTTCTTCGCGCTCCTGGACCCCCTCGACATCGAAGGACTCGAGGACGGCGAGAGGGGCCGCACCTGGGAGCTGCTTCACCGCCCCACCCCCGAGGCCACCGTCGAGCATCCTTAGGCGATCGCCCACCGGACCGAAATCAACGAGCACCCGTGACATGCCAGCACCCACCGGACCGGCAACGCGTTCGCGCTCGCAGGCCCGCACCCCAGCGTCGGAAGGGCGGCCGCCCCCGGGGGGATGTCACAAGCCGCCGGTAGCGTGCGAATCAGAAGGCAACGCGGCCCATATCTCGGGAAAGCCCGGGCACGGGACCGGCAACAGTGAACCCGTCAATCAAGGAGATCCACGATGGAAGCACAGGCAGCACACCCCTCTCAGCACTACGTCACCGTGTCCGCGGGGGAACCAAACGCGGACGGCACATTCCCCGCGCCCGTCATCACGTTCGAGTGCCGCGACCCCGAAGCCAAGTGCCACACCTATCCCGCATGCGACTGCGACCACTGGACCGAAGGGCACGCGGAAAAGTACGGGGAAGGGCACCAGCTCGAACACCACGACCGGTGCTGGCTTGAAGACTGGTTCGACGTCGACGCCGCCAGCTACACCGGCCGCGACGCCACCGACGAGTTCGACCACGGATTCCCCCGCGGTGTGAACCGCTCAGGCCCCATCACCGTCGAATGGGCCCACGACTACCCCGAGTGGAACTTCGTGCAGGAGGCTTCCGATGTCTGACCACCTCGAAGCCGCCATCCGGGCCGTCCAGTGGTGTCCCGACGGACAGCCCCTCAACGGGCGCCCCGGCCAGGTCATGCGCCTCCTGGCCGAAGACGGCAAAACCTTCGGCTACGGCTACGGCCCTGGCTGGTCCATGATGTTCGGCACCGCGCACGGCGACATCACCGTCCAGCCCGGCCAATGGGTCATCCGCCACCCCGACGGCACCATCACCGTCGGCTGGGCCCACGACTACCCCGAGTGGAAATTCACAGAGGAGCCAACCCATGACTGACCAGCTCACCTCCAGCACCGGTCACACCTGGCCCTGCACCGGTTTCTATGTCACCTCAAGCGAGGCCGACCGCACGCACGGGTGCACCTGCGGCCACGCACCCAGCCACCTCGAAACCGCACGTGACGCCTTCTCGGAGGCAGTCGAAAACTCACGGAAGGCCCTCGACCCAGAATTCACGGCCGAGACGGCGTCAGAGATCTGGGACGCCGGCATCACCCCGGCCCTCCCCCACCTGCGAGCGCACCTCCGGCACGATCGTGAACTGCGGCGCCTCGTCATTCAGGATCTCGTCGACGAACTCGACGCCGACGCAGACAGAACGGCGAGCCTGGGCCCGCTGTATGCGTCCACGGCCGCAGACCTGCGGATTGTCATCGGGCTCGTCGAAGGGAAGTTGTTGAAGTTGAGGAAGGAGCAGAAGTGATAGGGAACGGGAACCACACACCGCCGATGCTGGGCAAGATCCTGTCCGACTACGACAGGGTGGGCCCTGAGTACGCCTTCGTGGAGTGCTACGAGCCCGGGTGTACCGCAACCAAGCGGATTAACGGATCAGCCGGCGTCTCTGATGCCGAGCTGACGCGCCAGTTCAACGCCCTCGGCTGGAGCATCAAACCGACTCGCTGCCCCGAGCACTCAGCGCTGGAAGCTGCCAGACCATGAGCGTCGACCGCTACGTGCGCGAGAACTGGGTCGCTCTGAGTGTCTTCGCGGATCGAGGGCACGACGAGTTCAACGGCGTCGACGGGCGGACCCTGCATGCCCTGGCCAACCGCGTCCTGGTCTGGTTCGAGGTGGTCGAGGCGAAGGGCGGGGCCAAGCGGTATCGCGGCGGGCTCACCGACAAGGGGCGGGCCGCTCTCGCCGAACTGGAAGGACAGAGGTCATGAGCGGTTACCAGCCCCGGTGGAGCACCTGCCGGTTCTGTGGGGAACGGCGCGACACCTCATCGAAGTACACCTCTCCCGCGGAGCAGGCCCGGATCGCCCAGTGGTGGAAAAGCGAACACCTCTCTGGGGCCTGCACCGACGACCTCGACCACGGGGAGCGACCATGAGCGCGCACCCATTCCCTCCCGCGCTGAAAGCCGCCATCACCGAAGCCACGAAGCGTCATGCCGGCGCGTGGCAGCACGACGGCGACTACTGCCAGGTCGCCTGGGTGCAGTGCCTTGCGGATAAGTGCGAGGCGACCGCAGAAGATCTTGAAGAGTTCGCCGCGCATCAGGCCGACGTGGTCATGGAGACCATCGCCCAGCACGCGCCCCTGGAATTCTCGGTGTCGATTGACGGCGTCGTGCCCGCACTGCAGGGCCGCCACTCCACGATGGGCAGCGCCCTGGCTTACGTGCAGGCCAACAACGAGGCATGCAACGGAGAGCTCCGGCACGCCGTCGTCGCCCGCCCAATGTTCCCGTGGCAGGAGGTCGCGGCATGAGTGACCTGCACCTGGTGCCCGTTTCCTTCGCCGATGCCCAGCACTTCGTGGACGGCTGGCACCGGCACAACCGGGCACCACAAGGCCACAAATTCAGCATCGGCCTGGCGGACGGCGCCATCCTGGTCGGCGTGGCCATCGTCGGCCGGCCCATCGCCCGTGCCTACGACGACGGCACCACGCTCGAGGTGACCCGCACGGCCACGGACGGAACACCCAACGCCAACAGCATGCTCTATGGCGCCGCCTGGCGAGCCGCCAAGAGCCTCGGATACCGCCGCCTGATCACCTACACCCAGGACGCCGAACCCGGGACCAGCCTCCGCGCCGCGGGCTGGAAAGTCCTCGCAGACCGGCCCCACCGCAAAGGCTGGGACACCCCCTCACGCCCCAGGGACAACGACAGCTACCTCTCAACCGTCCGCACCCTCTGGGAAGCCCCGTCCCCGTCAGGAGGCTCATCATGAGTGAGCAGTACATCGTGGCCGTTCACCTTGACTTCACCCTCGTGGTCGACGCCTGCGGCCCCTTCCGCTCCCGGCGACGGGCGGGCGCCGCAGCGGAGAAGATCAACGACGCGGGCGAGTGGGCAGAAATGGGAGTCATCGCCCAGGTAGTCCGTCTCAGGCCCGTCGATGAACTCGTGAAGGAGGCACAGAGAAATGGCTGAACCCAGCAACCTGACAGTGCGGCGTGGTGCCATGGCGCGGATCAAGGTCGAGACCATGAGTTCCTATGGTCCCCTGACGGAATTCCCGCTCGCGGAACGTAGCAAGGACGGCTGGCAGAACGGCATCGCGTTCTACCCCGACGAGGCCGTCACCGCGGTGTGCGGATTCTTCATCCCGGCCCCTCAGCCGATCGACTCCCTCGCCGATCTGGAGGCGCTCCCCGCCGGCTCCGTCGTGCTGGACTCCGATGGAGACGCGTGGCAGCGCCGGTGGGAAGACGGTAACTGGCGACCTGCGATCAAGCATGATCGCAGCTACACCTCAGCCGAACTCTTCGACCTCTTCGGCCCCCTCTCGATTCTGCTGATGGGAGCCGGGTCATGAGCGAGCACGTCATCACGGTCCACAAGATCCCCGGGGAAGACGGGCACGATTTCCTCGTGAAGTCCTGCCCAGCAGACTCCCGGTGCCTGTACTGGCTGCCCTGCGAGCGCTGCGACCCCGCCCTCCACACCCTGTCCGCAGCCGAGGAGGAGGCCGGCGCGTACTTCGCCCACGGTGAGCAGCACGAGGCGATCGAGGGCGAGTGGGCGACCAACACCGGCCGGTGTCCCCTCGAACTGGATGGCGGCCGCGCCGGCCTCTTCGACTTCGCCTACCAGCACGGCCCCGGGATCTTCGAAGTATCCGTCGGCTACTGGGGAGACGGCGCCTGGGAAGTCGACCATCTCCGCACCCTCACCCGACCTCGGCAGCTCATCCACCACGGCAAGAAACCCCCGGTGAGGAGGCCCCGATATGGTGGCCGGGGGCACCATATCCGCCGCATATGCTGATCACCTCGCGCCCGCATCGCAGAACTGGAAGGACAGAAGTTATGAAGAACAACCCGCACTACGCCACCGCCGAGCACGGACCCAAGCTGCCAGAAGCTAACGCGGCAGACGAGCTCTACGTCGCCGCTGACGGAGTCACTGACGGGACTATGGCGTTCGGTGCGCTGAACCGAATCGCCGAAACGAACCTGGCCCTGGCCTACGAGCAACGGACCATTGCGATGGTCGAGTTCTACAAGGCCATCAGAGCCAACGGGGCCCGCGACATGGACACCGATGAACTGCACGGTCTCATTCTCGAACGCCTTGGGCTGAAAGGAATCAAGCAATGACCGCCCCTGCCCCGTTCTCGCCTGCCCTGGAAGCCGCCGGAATCCGAGCGCTGCAGATGCACTGGACATCCTCCAAGCGAACCTCGAAAGAGGGGAGGGTCGAAAAGTGTGATGGCTGCGGCGAAGTACTCGCAACGTATGAAAACAGAACAGCTGAACTCGCCGCCGACCCTGACGCGCTCCTGGCCGCCCATCAGTGGGCTGCGATCGTGAAAGCCATCGCCCAGCACACCACCACCGAATGGGGAGTGGACTACCGCGACGGGAGCGTGGACCTTTTCGACTCCCGTGACGCAGCGGAGGACTACATGCCCAAGATGGTCGGCGCCGAGGCATCAGAGAAAGACCTTCCCCTGCTCCTGGCCCGCCTGGTCCACCCGTGGGAGAGGGCAACCTAGTCACGAGCTCGGGGCACTCGCAGAGGCTCCTCAAGTACGTCGCGAACAGCGAACCGTCCTCATCAACACCGGCTCAGACCTAACGTAGGGTACGAACGTGACCACCTCTCAGCCCCAGGCCTGCGCCGTCTGCGGGCACATGCTCGCCCACCAGCGCGGATCCTTCGGCGAGGTCCGCTGGCTCCACACCCAGAGCGAAGACAAAGACCACCCTCCCGTCCCCGTTGCCCCCTCCGAGATCCACCCGATCATCCGCTGCGACTTCTGCCTGACCGAAGGCGCCGCATGGGAACTTCCGGTGGCCTCGTTCACCGTCGGCAACCACCGATTCACCGGAGCGTGGAGCGCCTGCGAGATCTGCGCGAACTTCCTCACCCACGACGACTGGGAAGAACTCACCGCACACGCACACCGCGCATCAGAGCAACGCCACACCGCTCCGCAAGCGCTCGCGGACTTCCAGACCATCTACGCCCTCCTCCGGGCTCACATCACCGGCCCCGTCCGCCGCACCACCCCGTAGACACCGCGGTACTACACCGCCCTAGGGCCATTCACCATGACGAAAGAGAGCAGCAGTGAGTGATTTTCTTGAAGGCGCCGTCCAGGACGGCACGGAACGCCTGAACAAGCGCGTACCGGCGACCACAGAGGATGTGCGTGAGGTCTTCCGAGCGGCGATGCCGAAACTGAGCCTGTACGCGGTGGAGACCCTTGCGGAGTCCCTGGAGTCCGAGATCGATGCGGCCATGATCGGCGACGACGAGCAGGCCATCGGCGCCTTGGAATGGAAGGAGCCCGCCCTCGTGTGGCTCCGGGAAATTCTCTCCAGGAACCAGGGGTGGAGGCCCCCCTTGGGTATGTTTAGGGTGCTGCCCAACACCTATCCGTCAGGAGGCGCACATGGTGTCCACACGGAACGTCCTGACAATTTTCATGGCTTCTCCGGGCGACGTAGCTCAAGAACGCGCAGCGCTCGCAGATGTAGTGAACTCGATCAACCAGCGTGTCGCCTATAGCCTGGGCTGGGAATTGGAGCTGCGCGGCTGGGAGAACACGGTCCCCGGTATGGGGCGGCCGCAGAGCAGGATCAACCCAGAGGTCCGAGAATGCGATGTGTTCATCGGGATCCTGTGGAAGCGCTGGGGCACGCCAACGGGCGAATCTTCGTCTGGATTTCGAGAAGAATTCGACATCGCCCATGACCGCCATTCAAGGTCGAACGATCCGGAAATACTGATGTACTTCCGTGATGTTGATGCAGCGATTACGCAGGATCCGGGCGAACAATTCCGCCAGGTGCAGGCGTTCAAGGACGAGCTCACGCGCGGCAGAGACCTCCTCTACAAAACCTATTCCGATGTGCCCGAATTCAGGGAACAGGTCGAGAACCATCTCACCCAGATGATTCTTGAGCGGGCCAGGCCGACCAGTCCCCCGGCGGCCGCCCCCGGACCTTCGACCGAAGTTCCTTCCGAGCCGTTCGATCTCGCAGTGCTCCTCGGGAACCCGACCCTTAGCACTTCGGCCACCTTGGCGCGCTGGGAGGCAGCTCGTCAGGCACCGTCTGTCTCTCTCGCGCCGTGCGCGCTGGGTGAAATGTCCCTCTGGACGCTGGACCCGCTCGAGCCCGACTACGGGCTCACTCTCATCGCAGGAACAACCGGGTCCGGTAAGAGCAATGCTGTGTTGGCGATGGCCTTCGCACTGGCGTTCTCTCTTCCGCCAGAGTATTTGCGCCTCTCGATCCTCGACCTGGAGAGTTTTCAGTCCGTTCGGGTTCTCGAAGCGCTGGGGGCGACGTCCGTTCCTCGGTCACCGCACGGCGGGCTCGATCTGGATGACGTGGTTAGGGAAGCGAAGCGCCGCGAACAGCGGCTCAGGGACCTCGGGCATCAGTCTGTCCAGAGCCTCTGGAGGCGGGAGCCTGCCCTTCGTGAGGAGTTCCCCGTATGGGTGATCTGCGCCGACGAGGCATATCAGCTCCTTCGCGATAAGACGATGCTCGAGAAGTTCCTCGCTGTCGGCGGTCGCGTCGCGGGACTTGGCATCCACGTCGTTCTCGGCTCCCAAACGGTGGAAGGCCTCGGACAGCTGGCGTTGGCAACTCACGCACGGCGCATCGGACTGAACATCCGCCCCGAGTCGGATTTCGTCAGCTTCGTTGGTGTTCACAACCCCTTCGGGAGCGCACCAAAGACCGGCTTTGCGACCTGCGTTGAAGGTGGGAGCCTGGCTGCGATCCGGTTTGCTCGCGTCGATGACAGACGATTTTCTGAGGCGTTTCAAGCGGCTGCGGAGAGCTGGCGATCCCGCTAGCGTTCACAGGCGCTGAGCGCGGCGCCCGGAGTTCCCTTACCGGCGAATGGGCAGCACCTCAGGCGACGTACAGTGAGGCATGCCCGCCAACGCCTCGTCCTCCGCGCAGCTGGAATTTGAGCTGATCGACCTTCGCCGGCACGTTGCAGCCGCTGGGATCACCCTGCAGAGTTCCGACCACTTCCCGCAGCCCGACTATGTTCTCGACGAGGATGGGACCGAGACCGTCGCCGCACTCCTTCAGTCGATGGCTGAGGACGGCGTCACCCACGCCTGGATCGTTGAAACCCGGTTGGACGAGTCCCTCGAGGACGACCGACTCACGGATGCCCTCGTCCGTCGCGGGGTCCCCGCCGGCGCGCTGCTCAGCATCGCGATCTTCTGGACTCAGGCGAACGCCACCCATGCCTGGGATCTCTCCACGGCGGACTACGTCGAAGCTTGCGAGCTCATCGAGCAGGACCCTACCGGGCTCATCCACGTCGACGAAGAGTTCATCGACCGCATGCACGCCCAACAAGCCTCACGCGTTGCTGAGCAGGCAGAATCTCGCAAAGCCTGGATCTCCGCACAGCAACAGCACTCCCCCTACTACGAAGGTCTCGTCCTCTCCGACCCCGTGTACCGCAGCCTTCCCCGTAATCAGCGCATGGCCCGCGCTCGCGAGATCCTGGCCGAGGCGCCGGCCCACTCCGACGCCGAGCGACGAGGCAAACATGGCGCCGCGGATCGTGCCTACCGGAGGGCCGATGGGCTCGTGCGGGAAGAGCTGAGTCACGTGGCGGTGATCGATTTCGCGGCGGCGTTCAGTGAGGATCCTCGTTGGGTACCGACGGATCCTCCTGAGGAGCAGCGGGAGCAGGCCCAGGTCTTCCTCATGGAGCATCAGACGAATGGCTGGCGCATGCCGAATATCGTGGCCGACCGTCTTGTTGCGGCGGCTCGCCGGCACCGACAACAGACAGCCGCGGGCCCCGCAACCGTGTAGGACGCGGCTCTTCCCTCCACGACCGCGGCGTGCAGATTCGGACCGTTACTGACGCGGACGAGCTGCAGTGATTTCGGCGCGATTCCAGAGCGGAGTTCGTCCGACATGTCGGATCGGCTGAGGTGCTTGACCACGGGCGACATAGGAGCTCCATGTCTTCCGTTGCACGCCCCACAACTTGGCCGCTTCATCTGCTGTGATCTCTTCGACCCGCTGACTGTCCTTGCCCCAGAAACCGCGGATTCGATAGTCGGCGGGGATCTTCGCGGCTTCCCATTCCAGCCACTCCTCAAAGTCCATGACGCCGAAGAAGGAGGTGCGAGGGGGACGTTGGATAGTCCATGAAATGGTCTCGTTCACGTCAAGATCAATGCCCCACACCGCAGCTTCGCGTATCTTGCGCTCTCGCCTCTCCTCGGGCAGCTCATCAAGCATCTCGCGACGGGTCTTCACGGACTCCAGGGCGATATCCCAGCAGGAATGCGGGCGCTGGGGTCCCGCAGCCTGGAAAGGAATCTCCGATAGTCCAAGGAGCATCTGGAGGTCATGGGCATCCTTCGACAACTCGCCCTCACTCCGCTTGAGCCTCATCAGTTGTCCCAAATCTGGACACCGAATCGGCCCGTACCATCGTCGTACTGTGTAGCCCCGGGCTGGTCGTCATAGACACGTCCCTCGCCGTAGAGCGGGGAGAACTTCGTGGTGTAGTTCCCGGGCGCCGGTTCTCCCGCGTCCCGGGCAGCAATGGCCGCAGCATGCTTAGCGATCATCGCTTCCGCTTCCGCCAGCGTGTGGAAAACGCCGCCGATCTCGGCAGGCTCGGCCAGCTGACCGTCTACGACATAGAAGATCCTCCATGCCGTGGTGTCGGTAGCTTCGAAGTACTGCTCCCCGGCAGCGAGCTGATATGTGCGGTCGCCAAGGATCCCACCCCGCGCCGTCACTTCAGTGATCTTCATGCCGCCCTCCCTCATAGTCGATACAAGCATTCTACAGTCTCAGACTGTAGAATGCTTGTACCCCTCTTCGCGATCGACCGATTGTGGCGTCGGCGCGCGGCGCTCCTGACCATTCACGCATCATCGAGACGGAGGGACCCAGCCGTTGCATTTCATAGCGACGCCCCACCTGTCTGCGCCGACCACTTCTTTCTCCATAACAACCTGCCCCCGAGGCAAGCAGTGCTCGATCAATCAGAAACGACCATTTTCCTGCAGGTCTAGGCATGAGGCGGGGAGGTGAGGATCCACACCTCGGCGGTGTGGGCGTCTGCGTAATCCAGGGCGTCCAGGAAGTCACGGGTGACGTCTTCAGCGTCGGCGAGTTTGGTGCACTGAGTGACTCCTACTCCGTCGACGTGCAGTTCCCACCCGAGGCGCCACGGGACTGTGCGCACCGTATAGCCGCCGACGTCCATGTCGCTACCCTCTCGGGGATGGACATCGGGGCAGTCCGCCAGACAGCACCCGCAGTACGGCATGCCTCCCGCGAGGAGATCCGTGGTGTTCCCGCAGCCGCACTGACGTGGACACTGGCAAACAGCCTGGCTCTCTAAGTGCTCCACCGTCATCGTTCTACCGTAGCCAGGCTTGCCCGGCAGTGCCAGGGAAACGCAACTCGAAAATTACTATCATCTATTCCTAATTTTCGATATTTCTGATAGTCTCCGTGGTAGTGAAACCACTCCCTGGAAGGAGCACCGATGGGCACCGAAAAGCACCTCAGCGACGCTTTCCTGGCAGGGTTGGCAGAACTGACTCTTCAGGAAGTCCTGGAGATCGAAAAGACCAGCAAGACCTCGGCGTCGATCTACGCGGCGTTCGAGGATCGGGTGCGCCGATTCCTGGCGTACCCGCATGCCTTCGAGACGGAAAGCACCTCATGAAGACCAACACCGACACCCCGGCCGGTTCCACCCCGCTGGAGAAAACCGGGCGGCAGTACACCCAAGTCGTCGCGGAGTCCAAGGCCCTTCGCGTTCAGCGGCGGGAGCTGCTGGCCCGCGGCTATGCCCTCGGGGTGGTACCGGGAATGCTGTCCAAGGCCGCCGGCGTGCAGCCGGCGTTCATCCGTCAGGAGCTAGGCGGGGCGCCGAAGGCCGGCGACGGGAGCTTGAAGGAGCAGATGGAGCTTCTCTCCACGCTGAACGACGTCGCCGAGCAGCTGAGCGCCCTGCAGAAGCGCGAGAAGGAGCTCCGCCGCGAGATCGACACCCTCATCGGCGAGCGCATTGCTCAGCGTGAGAACTCCACCAGTCCGGTACTGGCCGCCGAGTCGGGCCTGAGCGTGCCCACCGTGGACCGGATCCGCAAGGCGCTGAAGTCGGCCTGAGGTGAGGTTTCTGAGCATCGACCAGGTCGCTGAGCAGCTCCAAGTCGGACAGAGCACCATCCGTGGTCTCCTGCGCTCTGGTGAGCTGCGGGGAATCCAGGTCGGAGGTCGCGGCATCTGGCGCATCGGGGAAAAAGACCTCGAGGACTTCATCTCCGCCGCCTACACCAGCACTCAGGCTGCGATCGCGGCCGGTGCACTGCCCGCGAGCGCGCCGGCTGAGGAGGGTACCGACTAGGCGGTTCCGACGCCCATGCGGATGTGGGAGCCTGTGCGGCCTTTCTGCAGGATGACCTGAGCGGGGATCCGCAGTTTGAGTTCCGCGACGTGGCTGACGAGTCCGACGAGGCGTCCGCCGTCGATGAGTCCTTCGAGGGAGTCCATGACTTCCGCCAGGGCCTGCTCGTCGAGTGTTCCGAAGCCTTCGTCGATGAAGAGGCTCTCCAGCTGGGTTCCGCCGGCTTCTTCCTGGACGACGTCGGCCAGGCCGAGGGCCAGGGCCAGGGAGGCGATGAACGATTCGCCTCCGGAGAGGGTGGCGGTGTGGCGCCGTTGGCCGGTCCAGCCGTCCAGGACGGTCAGGCCTAGGCCGGAGCGTGCACCACGGCGTTCCCGTTCGTCTGTGTGTTCCAGGGTGAAGCGGCCGTCACTCATGGCGGTGAGGCGCAGGCTGGCGGCCTCGGCGACTTGTTCCAGGCGGGCGGCGAGGATGTAGGTGGCCAGGGACATGCGGCGGGTGTTCTCTCCGCGGCCGCCCCGTAGCGCTGATGCGAGGCGTTCGAGTCGCTCGGCCCGCTCGATCTTGGGCCTGCTCGTCTCGAGCAGCTCCTCGTGCTGGGTGTGAAGCTGCTTGATCCGGCCGAGGGCTTTGTCCGCGAGAGCCGCAGTGACTTCGGCCCCGCGGGCGAGGTCTTCGGCGCTGTGCTGCGCCGCGGCGGTGCGCTGTGCGAGGTCCTTGAGCTCCGGGAGGGTGGGGAAGTCCTCGCGGGCTGCTTCTTCGAGGGCGGCGCGGATGTCGGGGTCGCTGGCGCCGTGCGCGAGCGCGTGTTCTTCTGAGGCCCAGTCCTGGACGGTGGCTTCTGCTGTGGCGCGCTCGGGTTCGGAGAGGAGCGCCTGTTCGAGATCCTCAGCGGTGGCGAAGTCGGAGGCGTTCAGGGCCTCTTCCAGGGCCAGTGCTGCGGAGGTGTGTTCTTGATGGGTGCGCTGCTCCTCGTGGTGGGCGCGCGCGGCCGTGTCCAGGAGCGTGAGTTCGGCGCTGAGTGCCGTGTGGCGCGCGGCCAGGGTGGGGTGGCCGGCCATCAGGGGGATGAGGATCTCGCTCAGGCTTTGCTCCTGGGTGAGGGAAGCCTCGTGGCGAGCCGTTTGGGTGGCCAGCTCGGTGGTGTGCCGGCTCAGGGCGTCTTTGAGGGTCTCGATGGTGCTGTGGACCGTGGCGAGTTGGTCTTGCAGTTCGGCTTGGCGGGTGATCCGCTTCTGGTGGTGCTCGCGCTGGGCGAGGGCGTGGTCGTACTGCTGCTGGGCGGCCTGCCCGTCGACCGGGGCGCCTTGCTGTCGCAGGTACTTGATGCTCTCCTGGTGCGTGAGCAGGGCCGCTTCGGCAGTGCGGCGGTGCTCCTGGGCCCGCTGCAGGGCTGCCTCGGCGGCGTCCTCGCGGGCCTGGAACTCTTCGGTGCTGCTCTGGCCGGTTGCTGGCTGGGGGTGTTCCACCGAGCCGCAGACGAGGCAGGGCTCTCCGCTGCGCAGGGTTGCAGCGAGGAGTGCTGCGGCGCTGTCCTGGCGTTCCTGCCGGACGTCGAGCCAGGCGGATTTGGCGTTGAGCTCCACACTGGTGGCCTCCTCCCGTGCCCGGACCAGCTCGGGTTCGGCAGCGAGGGCTTCGGCAAGCTGGTGGTGCAGTTCGAGTGCCTGCGTCGCGGCGGCGAGCTCTTGCTCGGCTCCGGCGAGGGCGGCCTGGGCGTCCGTGAGGGTGCCGAGGTCAGTGGTGATCTGACCGGCGAGTTCTTGCGCGGCGCCGAGTTCACTTCGTGTCCGCTCGATCTGCTGTTCCAGGGTGACCATGTGTTCCTGGGCCTGCGCGGCGATCGTGCGGTGGTGCTGCAGCTGGGTTTCGTCGTTGAGCCGGGCGGCGAGGGTGGCCACGGTTTGGTGGACCGTGTCCCGCCGTTCGGTCAGTTCCTGCCCTTGGGGCCACTGCTCGCCCAAGACTTCCAGAGCGGCGGCCAGGGCGGCCTGGGCCGTGGCGTGTGCTTTTGCGGCGGTGTGGGAGGCGTGCAGGGGCACTGCCAGCGTCTGGGCTTGCGCGTGGCGGGACAGGAGGTGCTGGGAGCGGTCGGCGGCCGCCCGGTGGCTCTCGTGCGCTTCTTGACGCTCTCGCAGTTCGGCGAGCCGCTGGTGCCGGCGCAGGCGGGCTGCGGCGTCCTCCGCTACCGTACGGGCCTCGTGAAGGGCGGTCTGGGCGCTCTGGGTGCGTTCGTGGGCGGCCTGGGCGGCCGCCGTGGCGGTGTCGAGGAGCCCGGTCCAGGGATCTTCGGGCTCGGCGGCCTCGTCGTTGCTCTCGTCCGTGGTGGGGGCGTTCTCGTGTGGGGTTTCGGCGGCGGCGAGGGCGCTCAGGTGTGCCAGCTCGTTGCGGATCTCGGCGACTTCTTCGGCGGCCTTGCGGCTGAGCTCTGCCATGGCGGTTTCGATGGCTTCGAACCGGCCGGTGTTGAAGAGCTTCTGCAGGAGCTCTTCGCGGTCCTTGGCGTCGGCTCGGAGGAAGCTGGCGAACTCGCCTTGTGGGAGCAGCACGACACGGCAGAACTGGTCCAAGGTCATGCCGAGCAGTTCGTTGATGCTCTGGCCGACTTCGTCGTTGCGGGTCGAGAGGGTCTGCCATTGGCCGTCTCGGTGTTCTTGCAGGAGGGCTTTGGCCCGTTCGGGGGTGGTGCCGGTGCCGCGTTGTTTGGGGCGTTCCCAGGGGAGGTCGCGGCGGATCTTCAGACGTCGGCCCTTGGTGGTGAACTCCAGGCTCACCCACGGGCCGGTTTCGGTGTCGGCGTGGTCGCTGCGCAGGTTCTGGCCGGCACGTTGCCCGGGGACCTGGCCGTAGAGGGCGTAGCAGATGGCGTCCAGCACGGAGGTTTTCCCGGAGCCGGTGGCGCCGTTGAGCAGGAAGAGCCCGTGAGGTGCGAGGGCGTCGAAGTCGACGACCTCGTGGCCGGCGAATGGTCCGAATGCTTCGAGTTCGAGCCGGGAGAGTTTCATGCGCTGTGTCCTGCTGCTCGGGCGGTTTCCACCGCGGTGGTGAGCTCTGCCCGTTCCAGCTCGTCGACGGGTCGCTCTCGGACGTGGAGCAGGAAGTCGGCGGTGAGCTGGACGTCGTCGACGGCTTTGGCGATGCGTCGGCGGTAGCTTTCCTTCTTCGTCGGTGCGCCCTGGGGTTCGTAGCCCAGCACCAGGGTGTGGGGGAAGCGGGCCCGGAGTCGTTCCATGGCCCGGGCCGGGCGGTGTGTGTCGGTGAGGGTGATCTGGCAGTACTTGTCTTCGGCGCTGCTGTGCTGTGGTTCGGTGAGCAGTTCCTCGAGCGTTCCTTTCAGGCGTGCCAGGCGGCGCCCGGGCTGCCAGTTCACCGCGGTGACATCTTGGAGGCCGTCGGCGGTGATCTCCACGATCCAGCCGCCTTTTTCGTGGTGTTCTTCGCTGAAGGAGTACGGCAGCGGGGATCCGGAGTACCGGATCGCAGAGGTAAGTTCCTGGCGGCCGTGAAGGTGGCCCAGCGCGACGTAGTCGAAGCCTTCGAACAGGTCGGTGGGGATCACGCCGAGCCCGCCGATGCCGAGACTGCGTTCGGAGTCTGAGGAGACGCCGGTGCTGGCGAAGGTGTGGGCGAGCAGAACGCTGCGGACCTTGCCCTGCTGCTGCCGTTGGGCGAGGTCGGCGCGGATCTGCGCGATCGCCGCGGCGGTGACGGCGGTGTGGGTGATCTCCTCGACCTCCAGTGCGCCGGCCACGGCCCGAGGTTCCAGGTACGGGATTCCGTACACGGCCAGGTCGGTGTCCTCGCCCAGCGGGTAGGTGACCGGTTGGGTGAGTTGGGACAGGCTGGTCAGCAGGTGCACTCCGCCGAAGGTGAGCAGCTCGCGTCCGAAGCCCAGGCGGGCGGCGGAGTCGTGGTTGCCGCTGGTGATGATGAGTTCGGCGCCGCTTTCGCGTAGCTGCACCAGGGCCTGGTCCATGAGGGCGACGACGTCCACGCCTGGCAGTGCCCGGTCATACACGTCACCAGGGACCAGGACGGCCTCGATGCCCTCGGCGCGGACCGTTTCGCTCATCTGGGCCAGGACGCTGCGCTGCTCATCGAGCAGACCGACGCCGTGGAACCCACGTCCGAGGTGCCAGTCCGAGGTGTGGAGGAACTTCATGGTCCCAGGCTATCGATCCACGGTGACAGAGATTTCTCGTAACAGCCCCGGACATGGGAAAGCACCCCGGTTCCTGTAGAGATTGTCAGATCAGCTAGCAAGGAGGATGGCGACCACGACGGTAAACCGTCAGCGAAGCCTCGGGGTGCTTTCTTGATTTCAACTCTACAGGAGAGCTGTGCCCGAATCACGGGTCACTTCCCACCGGCGGCTCCGGGGCTCAGGATCCTGCCGGCGTTCAGGCGGGTGAGTCTGATCCTCTCGGCGGCGTCCCGCTCGGCATTGGCGAGGATCTGCTCGCAGAGCGCGTCGACCTCGCAGAGGATCTCTCGCACCCGTTCCTCGGCGCGAGCCAACCGGTCCGCGGCGACCTGGGCGGCGTGCTCTTCCATCTGTTCGGCCCGGCGGATCCTGCGAGCGCTCTGTTCCCTGGCCTCGTCGAGGCGTTGCTGCGCTTGGTGTTCTGCCAGGTGCAGGCGCCGCAGTTCTCGTGCCGCGGCGATGTCGGTGCGCACCGCCGCCGGGGCTGGTGCCGGGCCCTGGTGGGGGCGGTGTGCGGTGGCGCGGTAGACGTAGACCATGTGGGTGTTCCTTCGCTCCGGGGCCTGATCTCAGGCTGCGGGATCGGGGTCCTCGAATTCGAGGTCAGCTTCGGTGACGTAGAAGTTCTGGCCCGTCATGTCGGTGTGCGGCAGCTCGTGCCCGACGCGCAGGGCGCAGGGCTCTCCCATGTCGTGCGGGTAGTGGCCGCACTGGGGCCGGGGGCAGTCGTGGTCCTCGGCATGGTTGGGGCAGAAGTAGCGGCCGCAGCCGGGTTCTTCCTCTTTGCGGTACCCCTCGGGGTGTTCACCGCAGAGGGCGTCCATGCCGCGGAAGATCTTGGTCGTGCAGTCGGGGCCGTCGCAGCGTGCTTGCACGGCGTAGCCGGCCTCGCGGCCGTCGGGAAGGATGTAGCTGGCGTATCCCATCAGAGGGGTCCTTTCGGTCGGTGTGGTCCGTCCGGGGTGCCGGGCGGTCAGGAGGCCTGCCGGGTGACGGCCTGGTGGGCGTATTCGGCAGTCTGCGCGTACGCGCGGGGCTGGTGATGCCGGCATGGTGAGGGTTCACCGCAGGCTGAGCAGAGGTACTGGGGGTGGGGCCCGATCTGTCGGGAGCCGTCTGGAGCGTCCAGGTACAGCGGGTAGCGGGATGCGGTGCGGGCCGCGGCGGCCGCGATGCTGATGCTCAGCTCCAACGGCAGCGGCAGCGGCTCCTGCCGTGGCGCCTGGACCTTCACCCTGACGACACCGCGGCTGAGGACCATCAGCCCCCACCCCGCCGGCAGCTCCCCTGCCCGCACGATGTCCGGGTCTGAGACGACGAGCCACCAGTGGTGGCAGTACCGGCGAAACGCCTCCGCCTTCCCGGGGTCCTTGAGCTCCTTGAGCCAATCGGACCGGGCCACCTTCACCTCATGACCGTGCACCGCCAGCGAACCCTCCCCGCGAGGGTAGGTGTCCAGGGCGATGTAGTCCACGACCCGGCCCACCCTGTCCCCCAGAGACAAGCGCACGTGCTCGGCACGCACCCACCGGTCAGCGATCGTGCCCCGCCGCACCTTCGTGTACCGGACATGCAGCGCCGTCAGCAGCTCACGCTCCGTATGCACCGTCGTCACGACGCACCCTCTCCCCTGCCAGCGAGGCCACGGCCAGGCAAGGTGCCGTCGCGCTCGCCGCGCAGCCCCGTAGTGACCCCGTACCCGCCAGGACCGAGCTTCAGATCCACCGAAGGCAGGAGTCCCTGACCACGAGCCCAGCGCTTGAGACGCCCCATGGTCTGGGTCCCGACCCAGAAGAAGTACCAGTCCGGCACCCCAGGCTTCCGATACGGGTTGGTGTACCCGTGCTTGATGAACCGGCCAACCTCGTCAAAGCGCACCAGGGTGTCCTCCAGGGCCAAGCCCCGCGGGCACAGCACCACAGCGCCTGCCCACTCGTGGTAGTTCTCCAGCGTGAAGAACGAGTACCAGTGGATCCGCTCCTCGTCATCACTTTCCGGGTACACCCAGCGCCAATCGCCCTTCTTGCCCTCCAGGTCCGCCAACGCCGGATACAGGCACCCATGACGGAAGGACCCCATGCCCACGTGGGACCAGGCCTCGTCGGGGATCGTGCGTTCCATGATCAGCTCCTTCTCAGCTGGTTACGCGCTCGCGGTGTGGGGGATGAGGATTCCGGTCTGCAGCCGGGTCGTGAGGGAGAGGTCGAGGTAGTCGGCGTTGGTGTCGATGCCGATGTAGGGGTGGCCGTGTTTCTGGGCGACGAGTCCGACGGTGCCGGTGCCGCTGAAGGGGTCCAGGACGATGCCGCCGGGCCGGGTGCCGGCGACGAGGCATCGGCGGGCGAGCTCTTCGGGCATGACGGCGTAGTGCGGTCCGGTGAAGGGTTGGGTGGAGATCTCCCAGACGGTTCCGGGGTTCTTTCCGAGGGGGTGGGCGATCTGCTCGAGGCTGAGGGTGTGCGCGGGGGCCGCGGTTCCGTCGTAGGGGGCGCCTTCGCGGGCGGCTTTCCCTGGTGCCGCCCGGTGGGGTGCGGCGCGTTGCAGGGAGGCGGCCGCGTGCGGGACGCGGAGCCCGTCGAGGTTGAAGTAGTACCTGCTGGACTTGGTGAAGAGGAACAGGCGTTCGTGCGTGGTGGCGAAGCGGTCCTTCACCGATTCGGGCATGCAGTTCTTCTTGTGCCAGATCACCTCTGAGCGTAGGAGCCAGCCGGCGTCTTGGAGGGCGAACGCCACCCGCCAGGGCATCCCCATCAGGTTTTTCGGCGCCATCTTCCGGCGGTGCCGGACGGTGTCCTGGGCAGGGGCGTGCTTGCGGCCTTGGAGCTGGGAGGATCCGCCTCGGCCCCAACCGGGCTGGGAGCTGTAGGTGTCCCCGAGGTTGATCCAGAGGGTGCCGTCCTTGGCCAGTACCCGGTGCAACTCGGCGAAGACCGCGGCGAGTGCCTGGACGTACTCTTCTGGTGTTTCTTCTTGGCCGATCTGCCCTTCGCTCTCGTAGTCCCGGAGTCCCCAGTAGGGCGGGCTGGTCACGATGCTCGCCACGGACTCGCTGGGCAGGGTCTTGGCGATCGTGAGGGCGTGGCCGTGGTGCAGGGTGACGGTCTCGTCCTGGAAGTGGATGCTCATGCTGCCTCCCCGTGCAGGGCGGCGCGCAGGCGGCGCCCGATCCAGGTACCGACCTGAGGGCTGACGGCGTTGCCGTAGCCATCGACCTGGTCGCGGGCGCTCCCCCAGACCTTGAAGGTGCCCCGGTACTGGCCGAAGTCGACGTCGAAACCGCAGCCGCGGCCGACCTCGTAAGGCTTCATCATGCGGAAATAGCAGTCTTCCAGGGCGACCTCTGCCAGGGCGTCCCGCCACCCGTTGCCGAGCAGGGCCGTGGTGTCGCGTGCGGTGATCGTGCCCAGGGGGTCGCTGAGGGGGTGCGCACTGGTCAGGGTCTCGTCGGAGCCGTTCTGCTTGATCCATCCCGCGGAGAGCATCTGGGTGAGGATCCCCGGGGTCTGTTCTGAGGTCACGGTCGGCATGGCTTCGGCGTGTGTGGTGGGGACAGTGTGCTTGCGGAAGGGGATGACGCCGCTGGAGAGTACGCCAAGGCCTCCCGAGCCGGCGCTGCCGACCAGAGTTTCCATGGGTTCGGTCAGGGCGCGGCTGGTGCCGTTGGTGCGGTTGGGCAGGACCCTGGCGGAGACCAGACCCATGGTTTCGGAGCCGCCCTGGGTGGGCAGTGGCTGCCCTGCGCTGCGGGGGATGCCCTGATAGTTGTCAATCGCCAGGGCCACCGGCGGGGAGAGCACACCAGTGGAGGGACTTGCCGGCATGGTCCACAGGGGATCGGTGACGTCCCGGGTCCTGCAGGTCGAACCGGGCCATTCGAAGCCGTTGGCCATCTGCATCACAGCCGAGGTGGACAGGATGGCACTCTCCTGCTGGCTGGTCTGGGTAGCCAGGGGCTGCCAGGGGTGCCGTTCGGAGCCGCGGGCAGCTTTAGCGGGCATCACGACGGCGGGGAACTCAGCGAAGCGCTGCCGGCACTTCTCGGCCCGGGCCATGGTTGAAGCGGCCAGGGGTTTGGCGCGATCGCCGATCCGGGTGCCCAGGTCCGTCAGGTCCAGGGAGCGCAGCGAGTAGCCGCTGGGCGGGACGATCTCGGTGAGACAGGAGGGGCAACGGTAGCAGTACTGCTTGCCGTAGCGGACGCTGCCGGTGGCGGGGATGCGAGTCTTCCAGGACTGGACCGCTTCGACGAGGGTGTCGCAGCGTGGGCACATGGTTTCGGGCCGGTGCTCGAGGTCCGGATCCGGGATGTTCTGGTCCCAGAAGACCCAGTAGGCGCGGTCGCGGCTCTGGTCGACGTCGAAGAAGCGGCTGTTCAAGAACAGGACCTTGTGCTTGTAGCCGAGGATCCCGAACTGGTTGAGCCACCACCGGTAGGTGGAGCCGTCTCCGGTCTTTCGGCTGCCCGGGAGCAGGTTGCCCCAGGACTGGAGCTCGGTGGTGCACTCGACCAGGATCATCCGGGGGTGGTGCTGGGCTGCGTAATGGAGGACGCAGTTCGCGGTGGCCCTGTCCTTTTCGCTGCGGGTGACCCGCTCCTCGTAGTCGGGATCGAGCATGTCGAACAGGCTGACGGCCTGGGCATAGGCCTTCTTCGTGTTGGCCTGGGAGTGGTTGGTGCAGGAGACCCCGGCGACGAGCAGGTCTGCTGCTGGCAGGTCACGGGCCGAGTGATAGTCGGAGGAGTCCGGGTCAACGAGGTCCGCGATCCAGTGCTCGGCATCGGGGTGGTTGGCCTCGTGGACCTGGACCTTGTACCGGTTGTGGTTGGCGGCCATGATCGTGGTGAACCCCGCCATCTCGATCCCGCGTGTCAGTCCACCGAAGCCGCTGAAAAGATCGACCGCGACCAGGTCATCATGACGGAACCTGCGGATCCTGGTGGCCGGCCGGTGCTCAGCCGTGCGAGTAAGCAGCCCCATACTCATGACCACATCACCACGCTGCCGGCAGGCTTCAACGCGTCCAGGGAGAAGCGGAGCCCGAAATTCCCCCGGAGGTGCTCGGGAATCTCCGAGCGGTCTGCCCACGCCCAGGGCAGCTCGTAGCCATCGGGCCGACGCCTGCTCATGCTGTTGATCCACGCAACGTCACGCCAGGTGGACGCCGAGAACCCCGGGAAACGGCTGCCCCACACCAGGTAAGACGGAACCGGTGTGAAAGCGCACGAGACCAGGCGAAGCCGCTCCCCCATTGAACCCAGGTGCTCGAAGCCTCCTGCCCGGGCGATCGCCTCAGAGCCACCCCGTGCCAAGGCAGCCCCTTCACTGGCAACCACCTCCAACGGGCTGTCGTACCTGTAGCGGCCGAAATAGCGATCATGGCGCCAGCGCGGATCCATGCGCCCTCGGACGACGTCCCCGTGAAGGACGAACGCGAGAGGATCGATCAGACCCTTGTCGGCAGCCTCGGCTGGGCTCAGCCCAAAGTCGTCAGGATTGTGGCTCCCGAGGAGGATCATCCGCCCCTTCAATTTCTGGACAAGCCCGCTGTATTCGTCGACGAAGTGGATCTCCGCGGGACTCTCATCAAGGTGCTCAGTCATGGGGTTCTCCTTGCTTGGTATCGGAGGAAAAGGGTTAGAACAGGCGGCCGCTGAGGACCTGGCCTGCCTGGGACGGAGCACGAATACCGGCCATGACCAGCGCCTCGTGGGTGAACTGCAGCACCGGCTCAGAGTCGGTGACCTGCACGCTCTTGCCGCGCTCGCAGATGAACACGGCCTCGGAGTCCATCGGCTCCACACCCCGGGTGAAGAACCCCGGCTCCAATCGGGTCAGCCTGGCCAGGGCCTCCAGCTGCTCCCACGTCGGGTACAGCTCCCCCGCCTCCCACTGATCCACCACCGGCTCCTCAACCCCACACGCGCGGTCCACCTCCGGCCCATACAGGCCCCGGAGATTCAGCGCCCTCGTGATCAGGAACGGCTTCACCTCACCCCGAGACCACGCGGCGTGAGCACGGGCTGCGAACTGCTGCTTCATCACGCGCTCGCGGCCGCGGCGCCGCGCGATGTCGGTGGCGGCTTCGATGGCTTCCTGTTCGGTGCGCCGAACCCCTGCTTTGCCCCAGGGCCAGTAGGGGTGCCGGCCACGCACGGTGTCGCGCTCCCTCACGATTCGCTCCCCCTGCCCTCGCTGCGAGAGGCCGGGCTCAGGACCGCGAGCATGGCGTCGTAGTTCTTGCGCTGGGTCAGGAGGTACTGGGAGGCAGCGAGCTTCTCCGAGTCCATCTCGTCCAGCTCCTGAAGGATCTCTTCGATGGCCTGATTGGAGTCAGATACCGGGCGCAGGCTGCCCTCACTGTCGGGTTCCACACGGTAGGCAACGCTGAGGGGAGTGTGGAATTCGGCGCGCTCCCCCACACAGATAGCGTGCAGCCCCGCGGCTCCGAGGCCACCAAGGACGAAGGCGCACGGCCACCAGGTAAAAGCGACACCACCCACCACAGCGGCCGTGATGAAGAGCGCCACCGCACCGATGACCATCATCAGCAAGGGCTCCAAGTACTTGAACGTGTTCCTCCACGTCCGGCAGAAGTCGGTCAGCAACTGCGCCCAGACGCTACGGGGCGGCTCTTTCATCTGGACGATGACCATGTGACCGCCGGTGCGGTCGGCGTCCGTGAGTTCGACCTCCCCCCAGGGGCGAGTGACGCCGAGGTGTTCTGCGGTGCGCAGATCGTTGAGGAGCTGGCCCGGGGTTCCAGGGATGTTCATGGTGGCGTTCTTTCTGTTCAGATGAAGAGGTTTGGGTTGCTGACTTCGGGGGCGCTGAGCCCGGTCAGCAGGCTCAGCAGGAGACCGAGAGCGGCAAGGGCTGCGATCGCGGCCGCGCAAAGGGGGCGTGCGTTCATGTCACGCGCACCCGGTGCTGTCGGGCCGGAACTCCCAGTGCAGGGCATAGCGTCCGCTGTGGTGGCCCTGCAGGAACCGGGTAGGCAGCCCGCTGTGCTCGCCGGTGTTGCGCCGGTAGATCTCCCGCCCTGTGCTGGCGTCCAGCACACAGACGGCTGAGACTCCGGCCAGGCCCGGTACGCGGGTGCGCTCGATGCCGAGCAGCTGCGCTTCTTCCTCGGCGGTGACGGTCACGATGGTGGTCGCGCCGGTGTCCTCGGCGGCCCATTCGGCCGTGGCGTAACGTTCGAAGCTTTCCCCGTTCAGGGTGATGAAGGCCTGCGTTGGGGAGGCGTAGATGACCCCAATCTGAGGGGTCGAGGCGCCCTGGGCGAGCTGGTTCAGGAGGTGGCGGCGGTCCGCCAGGGTGAACAGGTCACTGGGCTGCGAGTTCATGGGAGCTCCTCTGGCTCTGGACCTGCTCGGTGGCTGAGGTGCCGGCCGCGGGATTCCGGTAGGGATCTGGGGCCGTGGAGTAGGCGCCGCGGCTGATCGCGACCGTGATGTCGCCCTGTGCGAGGAACCATCCGTGGTGGTACTGGACGGTCTGCTGGACGGCGCCCTGGATTGCGGCGAAGGCGGTGTGGGCCTCGGTGAGTTCGAGACCGACCCGCAGTTCGTTGGTGTTGAGCTCGTGGATGAACGTGCTGAAGAACGTTTCGACACGGCGGAAGTTTCCGGTGTCGACGAGCGCTGTGATGAGGTCTGCGGCCTCGGCGGCCCAGGTATTGGGGGTTGCCCCGTTGAAGAGCGATTCGGCGACGTCGGCGGCGCAGGAGGTCGCTGCGCGTCTGACCAGCACGTCCATGAGCTGGGCGTCGGAGCAGTGCGCGTTCTTGGGGGCCGGGAGCCAGCCCGTGCGTGGTGCGGATCCGATGGGGTCGCAGTGGTGGTGGATGGAGTCGAGCTTTTTCATGATCTGCCTGATTTCTTCAGTCATCTCTTGGGTGGGTCACTTGGGCCATACGGGCCAAATGGGCCGATCGCGGTCCAGTTCCGCTTCGGTTTCGGCGGTGGTGAGGATCTCGTCCTTGGTTGCGGTCGGGAGATCGGGGGCATAGCCGTGGGCGAGGGCCAGGGTCTGGGTCTGTTCGTCCAGGTCTTCCAGGCCGGCGCGGCGGGGGTCCAGGCTGATGACCGGGTCCATCAGGCAGCTCCTGCGCTCAGGCCGAAGAGGCGGCGGTGCTGGGGGGCCTGCTGCTGGTTGTTCTGGTCCCTGTGGGGGCGGAAGCTGTCGCGGACCTTCTCGTAGTCGTTGATGAAGGGGCGGCAATCGGGGCAGGCGTCGTCGTGGCGAACGGTGCGGGACTTGCGAGCGTAGAACTGGAAGACGGCTCCGCAACGCACGCAGCGACGGTCCCGTGACGGGCTGTGATTGGTGGCCATGAGAATCACTCCAACCTTGCTAATGTGACATTATCGCTAATCTGACATTTCAAACTTAAGCCTGTCGCTCGATCTCGTCAAGCCCTCTCGTGGCGTATAGGGCCGAGGGCACGCGCGGGTTCCTGACAACTCCGCGGGAAATTTCTCGAGATCCACCTCAACGCCTTGCGCCACGTGCGCCGCGGGGGTAGTTTGATAATGTCAGATTAGCTAACTAGCTTGTGGTTCGCCGGAAGCAAATGAGGTTCACCATGACCACCGTCGAAGTTGTTTGGGACATCCGGCAGCGTCAGGTGCTGGAGGTCGACGAAGAGGCTGTCGCGGCTTGGGCGATCAAGGCCCGCCTGCTGCGTTCAGCGACGGGAGCGGCCACTCCCCAGCAGGTGCGCGCGCTGATGGCCCGCAATCGCCACTTCCAGGCTTTTGTGGTTGCCCGCTACGCACAGGCTCAGCATTTGATACCTGCCCGGGGGCGTCCGGCCCCCTCCGAGGAGTAGGTGAAGACAGCGAAGGACCCCGTCGAGTGACGGGGTCCTTCTTTCATCGGCGTCCGGGCTGATTCGGGGCCGGCTTAGGGGCTCTGGCTAACTGGCCAGGGCGCTTCTGCGACGCAAGTCGGCGATGAGTTCCTCGGTGATCCCTTCGGGTTCGGGTTCTTGCGGGCAGACCTCAGCGAGGAATGCCTCGAGCTTGCTCACCAATTCCTCCACGCCCTCCGGGTTACCGGAGGCGTGCTCGACCAGGAGGGAGTCCCGCCAGGCCTGTTCCTGGATCGGGTCGACCATCCGGCCGATGGTGGAGGCCAGCCGCGCCTGAGCCAGGTTCCCCGCTTTGAGCGAGCGCACGGCGAGCTCGTGGGCGGCGTTGCAGATCTTGGTCCTCATCTTGTCTGCGAGGACATCGGACCAGCCGATGTTCTTCCCCTTGGCCCCACCGAAGGGTGCCCCTCGGACCAGCAGGAGCGCGGCGACCAGGTGTGAGTCGGGGGTCGCTTTGAGGTCGGGACCGATGAGCTCGTTGAAGATGTGCCAGTCGGTACGGATTTCATCGTCCAGGCGGTATCCGGCGGCGCCCACTTCCGGGTACCAGTGGGTTCCGTCCGGCTTCTTGCCCAGGAAGACTCGTGTGTTGTGGGACAGCTTGTTTCTGCTCTTGCGGGCCTTGTCGTCCATGACGGACTCGTTGCCCCACAGCGCCTTGTGAACGGCGTCGCTGGTCGCGCCAGGGTGAAGCGCGAGGTAAGCGACCATGGCGGTGCAGCGTTCGGTTTGGCCGGGCGAAACGCGAGTAGAGCCCTGGATGTACGGGGGTTCGCCTGCCGGGTCCAAGACCTTCAGATCACCCAGCACCAGAACCAACGGTGTCGGGTTCTCCACCGGCTGGCCTTCCAAGCGAGCGATCGTCTCCACCGCGATCGGCGGCAGCGGCGGGAGATCCTCCTGCGGTGCGACAGTCGCCTCGGTCTCGGGAACATCCGGGACCGCGCTCAAGTGCGGCTCGGCGGCCGGGATGTCGTCGGCCGTGAGCTCGACCTCTTCATGAGGCGAGGGAAGGGGCTCAGCGTCGGCCACTCGCAGCGATTCCAAGAGGAGCTCGGCCTCGTCCTGGGCGACCTTCTGGGGTGTGAATTCCAGACCGACAGGGTGAAGGACGGCGGAGGTGGCTTCGACGTCGATCCTCCAGGGACCTTCCAGAGCATCAGTGCTGACCGCTGCGATGCCGAGCCGCGGGACGGCTGCGGCGAGTTCGGAGATCTCCGTGCGCTGCTGTTCGGTCAGGCTCAGTCCCAGAAGGAGCACCTCAGGCTCCCAATCGCTCTCGGTGATGGCGCGGGCCTCGTAGAGGTCCCGGGCGCCGAGTGATTCGCGGGCGTTCTTGCTCTGTTCCGCGCGGGCCTTGAGATGTTTGATGAGGGTGTCCAGGTCCTCGACGACGGTGACCCTTCCCGGGGCGAGTTCCTGAGGAAGGCTTGCGTCCAGGCCCACCATGGTGATGCGCAGCTGTTCACCCCAAGTGCTGCATGCCAGATCGCAGGCCAGTGCGGTCATGACCTGGGCGGCGAGTGCCGGATCTGGGGAGGACAGGTGAAGGGCTCCGACGTTTTCGAGCTCGAGGAAGAGGTTCTCGTCGTCTTTGCGCCCCAGTGCGGCCAGCGCCGGGTAAGGAGCGGGGCCGTCGGGGAGGTTGTCGAAGTCGATCTCTGCCCTGTCGATGGTCCACACGGTGCCATCCTGGGCCGCCTTCACGAAGGGCTTGGGAAGCTCGGCGGATGACATCAGGTAGACGACGACGCCGGTAGTGCCCACGGTGGAGCAGAACAGCTCGGGCAGCGCGGTCCGCTGTTCGGTTGCCCAGGCGCCGAGCATCCTGAAGGCGGCATCCATGCTGGCGATGTCTGCGGGCTCTTCCACGGTGCGCAGTTCCAGCTCAAGCGATTCGGCCTCAGGGCTGGGCTCCACAGGTTGCTGTCCGGCGGTGCGGCGCTTGCGGGCCATGAGCCGGCGGCGGCCCAGGACTGTCAGGAGGCCGGCAGCCAGGGTCACACCGATTCCGCCGAAGGTGAAAGCTGGCCAGGTAACGACATCCTCGGTGTCCTCCGCTGCAGAGGCGGCTGGCGCAGGGGCCGGCTGCTCCGCAGGGGAGGCCGATTCGCTGAAGGTGACCCCGGGAGTGCTGGAAGGCTTCTCCGCGGGCTTGGGAGCGGCCGCAGGGGCCGGGGCTGGGGTTGCTGCGGGCGGGGCCTGGTGCGTGGCGGCAGGGGCTTTGGTCGCCTGCGAGGGGTGTTCAGGTGTCTTGGCGGCCGGGGACTTCGTCGAGGGCGAGCTGGCCGGAGTAGGAGCCTCGGCTGCGTTCGGGATCTGCAGCACCCAGCCCGCGTTGATCTGATCCTGGTTGACGAGTGCCCCGCCGTCGTGCTGGGGCGTGCCCAGGTTGGCGTGGACGAGCGCGTCGACGCTCACCCCGTGGAGCGAGGCGATCCCGGTGAGGTTTTCGCCATCTGCGACGACGTGCTGGCGCAGAGCGGTCTTGGCGTGTTCTGGCAGGGTCAGGGTGACCCCAGTCGGCAGGAAATCGGGGTTCTCCCCGAGGACCTGCTGGTTCATCTTGACGATTTCGGGGTACCTGGATCCATCGCCGAAGACTTTTTCCGCCAGTCCCCAGAGGGTGTCTCTCGCCACGGTGACGTACTGATGCCCCTGTACCGAGGTAGTGGCCTTTGCCGCGGTGGCGGCCTTGCTGGGGGTGTCGGCGTGCAGTGTCGCGCTGATCGTGGTGGGGGCGGCGGACGGACCGGTCGAGCTGGTCTGTGTCGCGGCCATTGCCGGTCCTGCACTGAACGAGAGCAACGCCGCACCGACCAAGGAGGCGGCCAGTGCCTGCGTCGGGCCGAACGCCTTCAGCGAAGGCGCCCTGACCCCGCGCAGTTGCGCGAACAGTTCCCAGAGGATCGGCACCGCGAACCACGCCCACAGCACCCACGCGGCCAGGGGCATGGCGGTATGCCAGAACAGCTCGCCGCCGTAGTCCGGCAAGCCCTGCAGCAGCCCGTTGATCTGTGCACTGGTGGGCAGAATGTTGCCGGCGAACGTCAGCAGTACCGCGGGCGGGATCACGATCACCGCCAGCAGCACGATCCCGGCCGTCAGGCCTCGAAGAACCCTCATGATGCCTCCTGCATCTCTCATCGTCCTCTTCCCATCCAAGCACCCGTTTGTGACATCGCCTGGAGCGGACTCACCCGCCGGTACGGACTTCAGCCACCCCGTCGCCTTCCCCCATGAGCTGGGTGACGTTGATCAGCGAGATGAACTTGGTCCTGTACGGCTTGACCACGTGGACGCTCACTCTCGTCCCATCAACCACCACGGAGCCTTGCAGCCCCGTAGCCGACAGATACGACTGCGCGCCAGAGGCGGCCATGGCAGAGGAGAGCCACACCGAGTTCCCGGCGCCCGTCACATCCGAGGGCACGCCCGCGTTTGCCCCTGCTCGTGCAGCGGACTGGGCAACGGCCGTGGCCTCCGTGTCGGCCTGAACCTTCCCCGCGACGTCGAACACGGTCCCACCGAGCACGACGAGCATCGGCACGGCGATCGCGTAGGCGATAGGGAAGTCTCCTCGTTCACCGCGGAGGGCTTGTCGCCAGCGGGTGTTCTTCTGCTTGCACATGGTGCTCACCTCTGCCTGTAGGGGTCCACGGGGGAGATTTGTGTGGAGGTATAGGTCTTCTCTCCTGGGAGCCCGGGGAGCCCGATGTCGCTGAGGCGGGCCGTGCAGGTCACGGTGACCCGGACCACGCCGATTTGCCCGAGTGGTGCGTTCAGTCCGCTGGTGTCGGTGGCCGCTCCCAGCATTTGGCATCGGGTTCCCGCTTGGCTCAGGCTCCTGGATGCGGCGGCTTGGGCGGCCCGCTGAGCTGTCCAGGGGTCGCGCGCAAGGGAAGCGTCGCGGGCGGCCGAGGCAGCGGCCGCTTCGACGGCGTTGCCGGCAAGTGAAAGACGCCCAGCAGTGAGGATCACGAGAAGAACGATGATCATGACGGGGGCCAGGATGGCGAACCCGACTGCGGATGCCCCGTCCTGCCCTGTGAGTAGTTCGCGGTGGTTTCTCATGGTGCACCGACCCATCGTTCGGTGGGTCCGGACGCGGTTTGTTCGACTCCGGGCGGGGGAAGGAAGGGCACCAGGCTGGGTGAGTTGCCGCTGACGGTCACCTGCACGGTGGTGGGTGTGCGGGTGACCGCGATGCTGACGTTGCTCAGCCCGCCGTGTGACGAGACGTACCCGTAGCCGGCGGCCTGGCCGCCGGCCGCGGTCCCGTTGTCGGCCCTGGCCTGCTCGTAGGCGACGTTCGCAGCTGCCTTCGCCACGGTGCCGGCCAGGTAGAACTGGGCCAGTTGGATCGTTCCGAAGACCAGGCCAAGGAACAGAGCGGCCAGGAGCGCGAACTCGATGCCACTGCCTCCGCTCTGTCCCGTGGCTGCTCTTCTGAGGCGCTTCATGGCTCAGAACTTGCCGATCGTGGTGTTGGTCAGCGCTGAGACCGCAGCCCAGATGAGACCTCCGATGAATACGGCGAGGGCGACCATGAGTGCGTACTCGGTGGCCGTGGCGCCTGCCTCACCGGCGGCGGCTCGGCGGTAGCGGCCTTGAAGCTTCTGGCCCACTCCGCTGATCCAGAGGGTCGCGGCGATGACGGTGGCCTGTGCCTTTGCCTTCTTGTTGTTCATTTCCCTTCATTCCTTTCGTGGTGGTGGAATCCCCCCAAGCGGGGACGTTTTTTACATCATCCCGAGCAGGACGGGTGTGAGGATGATGAAGACGTAGATCATGACGATTGCCATGAGCAAGGTGCTGTGCGAGGAGGACTTCCCGTTGGCGGACTTGTGGTCCTCGCTCAGTTGGGCTTGTCGCATGGCTTTGGCGCTCTTGCGCAGGGACTGTGCCACGGCGGCGCCCTCGGTGCCGGCACTGGCGACGTGGTCGGCTGCTTGGCCCAGTTCCGGGACGCCGATTTCTTCGCTGAGGCGGCTCAGGGCATCCCAGGGTTGTTCTCCGGTGACCGTGGACATGGTCAGGACTTCGGTGATCATCTCGAAGGGAGTGGCCTGGGGCACTCGCGCGGCAGTGCTCAAGGCCATGCCGGGCGGGCGGCCGCTCTCGCGTTCGACCGCCAACAGATCCAGGTACAGCGGCATGGCCCGGGCGAATTCTCGGCGAGCGGCCTTGGCGTTGTCACGGATCTCCAGGTCGGGCAAGAACCACATCAGTACTGCGATGATCGGCGCGGCGATCGCGGGCACGGTAAAGGGCAGCGCCCGGGAGAAGACCAATCCGAGGGCGAGAATTCCCAGGAGCCCGAGCAGCGCGAAGGTGACCTTCTGGGCCAGCACGTTGGTCTCATTGATGCGGACCAGCTTCTTGTCCTTCTCATCCCACAGGCGGGGCGCCCAGGAGAGGTTCCTGCGGGCGAAGGATGCCATCCGCAGCTGTACGCGCGAGGTCCCGTCGAGGCCTTCGCTGTTCGGGCCGGTTGTTTCGCCCATCCGTTCGAGGACGGCGCTGAGTTTGGGCTGGGGCTGCAGGAAGAGGATGGCCAGGCGCGCTACGGCGATTCCGACCAGGGCTCCGCCGATCCAGATCATCAGTGTGGTCATGACGCTGATCCTCCTTCGCTGATTTCCGCGGTTCGACGTTCAAGGAGCCGCGGGTGTTTCTCGGGCCGCAGCAGGGCTTGCATGCGCAAACTGATCACGCCCAGGAGGACTGCGAAGGCCAGGAAGAGCATCTGGCCCAGAGGGGTTGCGTAAGGGGCCGAGAAGGTGCTGGCGAAGGGCACCCCAAGCAGCACCACACTGGTCAGAAAGACGAGCAGGATGGACTCTCGCCGTGGTGCCGATCGTTCCGTTTCGACCTGTTGAAGTGCTTTGATCTGGTCATCAACCGAGTCGGCGATGCCATCCAGGGAGGATGCCAGGCCGCTGCCTCGTTCGTTGGCAGCCAGGATGAGGTGGCAGACAGCGGCGTCGACGACCGGGTCTTTGAACTCGCGGGCGAAGGCCTCCAAGGCCCGTTCTGTGGGGATACTGCTACGGATTCGCCGGACCATGGCGAGCACCTGCGGCTTCAGGCGGTCATCGACGGTTCTCAGGGAGCCCCGCAGAGCTGTTTCAAGGCCGGAACCTGTGGTGATCAGGCCGGAAAGGGAACGAACCCATACGGCCAGCGACTCGCGCAAAAGGATCTGCTCCTTCTGGCCTTTGTTGAACACCATGGCGGTGAGGAGGGCACCGATCATCGGCCCGATCAGCAGGTACGTCCACCACCCGGTGATCGAGAACCAGAGTGTGCCCACAGCCAGTCCCGCGGCCAGGGAAACGACGAGGCGTCGGAGCTTGAGCTCCTTCACTCGCTCCCACAACTTCGAGGCGGTGTTGCGCCGGCCGGTTCCGTCCGCCAGCCCGAATTTCAGAACCCCCACGGCCAGGCCGATCGCCACGATGATCAAGCCCACGCCAAGGGCGAGCAGTTCAGCCTTCATGGTGCGCTCCCTGTCGGAAGATCCCGAAGTTGAAGCCTTCTTCCTCGAGCACTTCGGCGAAGGACTCCATGACCGGGGCAAGGTGGGGAACCAAGCGTCCGTCCTCCAGCTCGAACACGGGGTGACCGGCGAATCCGCCGGCACTGTCAGGGTTCCTCAGGATCTGGGTGATTGCCGAGACCCGACGCTTGCCCTTCTCGGGTCCGGTGCGGAGCCGCTCCACCTGAACGACCAGGTCCATCAGCTCGGCAAGCTCGTGCCTGAGGTAGTCCTCGGAGAAGTGCTTCGAGCCCATGCCTGCCAGACGGCCGATGGCATCGACCGAGGAGCGCGCGTGAACGGTGGAGAAGGTGCCCGCACCGGACTGCATGGCTTGGATCATGGCCACGACCTCGTCGCCACGTGCTTCACCGACGAGGATGCGCACGGAGTTCAGACGCAGCGCCTTTCGGAACGCCTTCTGGGTGTCATAGGCGCCGACAGAACCGGCCTCCCCCATACCGGGACGGGCCTGCAACTCAATGGGTGCCGGCCCTTGCCGCGGAACCATACCCAGATGCAGTTCCCGGTCCTCTTCGATCGTCACGATCTGCTCGGCGTCGGGAATGCAGCGGGCCAAGGCGCGCATGAACGTGGTTTTGCCGGTACCTGGCTGCCCGGAGATCACCACGTTGGCCCCTGCGCGCACTGCGGCGCTCAGGAAGTCTGCGGCATCGGCGCTGAGGTAATCCAGCTTCACCAGCTGCTCCAAGGTGATGTCGATGTACCGGTGCACACGCAGCACCATGGCTGGCCGCTTTGAGATCGGCGGCGCCACGGCAGCCAAGCGGACGTAACCCATCAGGTCCATGTCCAGGTCGGGATGCGTGTGCGAGAAAGGCCTGCCCTCATCGCCGTTGTACGTCGAGAACATGCGGATGTCGTCCATCAGTTCTTTATCCGACGTCGCCACAGGGCCGACACGCTTCATCGTCCCGTCAGCGTATTCGACCCATACCTGGTCGTACCCGTTGACGTGGATGTTCTGCACCCTCAGGTCATCGATCAGGGCCTGGTAGCGGCCGAGGCGGAAGATCCCGTTGAAGATCTCCTTCCGGACACGTGAACTCACTTCGGAGTCCAGCAGCGACCGTTCGCCCGAGACCTGCATCCGTTCCTTGCCGTGCTGTTCCACGACCGAGGCAATGATCTCCTCGCCCCGCTTTCGGTCAGCATCGCTCACGCCATGCCCACGGGTGCTCAGGCCCTCCTTCTGGAGGCGTTCGGCAGCGTGCCCACGCAGCTCCGACACCAGCCCCCAGAAAGCTTCTTCAGCAGGGTCAAGCCGGGCCGTTTCCCCAGCAATGAACGAGCTCCCGCGCAGACCGGTCCCGACCGGGCCCGGATCCGCCGGCATGGACAACTCCACGCTCTCACGGGGAGGAGTGCGACCCATCAGATGGCCCAGCACACCCTGAGGAACAGCACGGCCCTCGCGCTCCCGCACACCCGGAACAGCCTCGCCGGCAGAGGCCTCATCCAGGCCCTGCAAGAACTTCAGCGATCCGATGTCGCCAGGATCAGTGGTCGTCATGCCGAGACCTCCGTATCAGTCATAAGAGCTTGCTTCCTCAGGTTCGTCGCGTGGCGCAACTTGTCCCCAATCGAGGCGATCGCACCGGGCAAGGGCTTGCGGTGAAAGCGCGGCCCAGCTTCCGCACCGTTGCTGAAAACCGCAGCCGATACCGGATCCCACGGAACCGTGCCAAGGACAGGAACCTGCAGAATCTTGCCGATCTCCGCCTCCCCATACCCCTTGGCCGGGACCTCATGCACAAGCGCCTTGACGGGATCCTGCTTATCGATCGACTCCAAACGCTGAGACAGCGCCTCCAACTGCACCTTGGTCGAAATGACCGACGTGAGCGTGTGGGCCAAAGTGACCACCGCGACCTCCGACACCTCAGCCAGAACGAGCCGAGGATCCTCATGATGGATCCGGCCAGCATCGACAATCACATCCACAGCTCCGTTCCGAAGCGCGGCCAACTCCGCAGCAAGCTCCCCCCAGAAACGGGTCATACCCTGACCCGCAGCAGGGTTCTTGAACGCCGGCAACAGCCACTTCTCCCAAGGCTCCGGAAGCTTACGATCCCGGTCAGCCAGCGGAACAGTCTGATCCCACAGCGCCTCATCATCAAGCCGCGCCCGCTCAACATAGCGAAGCGACAACGCCTGCAGACCACGAGAACTACTCTCATTGCCCCGCATCAAACCCAGAATCGCCCCAGAAGGCTTGCTCGTATCCGCCTCAACCATCAACACCGGTCGAGGCCAGTTCAACGCAAGCGCCGTAGCCGTCGTCGACGTACCCGGCGACGACCCCAACGACCCAAAGAAATAGACCGTCACTACTTCTCACCATCCAAAACGATCGACGCAGCCTTCGCAGACGACCAGCGCGCCGCCTTCGCAGCATCACCAGTAGCCACCAAGACATCCACCACCACCAAACCGGTGTTGGTCACCTGCGCAGCCTTGCCCTGCCCTCCCCCACCAATGCTCTGCACACCACCATCCAGGTTCACCTGCTGGATCACGCCAGCAACGCTCTGCTCCGCGCTCGTGGCCGCTCCGGCGTCAGTGGGTGTGAAGACCACGCGGATCTTGTCGCCGGCTTGCAAGGAGCGAACGGGCATCTGGGAGACCTGAACTGCCACGCCTACGATGCTGGAGCCGTTCTTCACTCCGAGTGTGGAGGCGTAGGTGCCGGGTAGGACGAGGGAGCCGGCAGGGATGTCAGTGGCCGCGATTTTGTTGATCACCGTGCTCGCCTGGTCGGTGCCCAATGCGCCCGCGGGGATGTCGGTGACCGACATCGTGCTCAGCATGTCGGGGGTGATGGCTTGTCCCCTTGTGATGTTGACCTTGAAGGTGAGCACCTTGTGGCCGCCTTGGCCTGAGAGGCCGAAGTACGCGAACAGGGCGCCGACGATGGCCAGGCAGAACGTCAGGACCAGTGCCAGGCCCTTTTTGGTGTTGAGCTTGGAAGCAGGTTTCCAGGCTCCTGTGGATGCCTCGCCCGTCGTTGCGGGCTTCTTGGAGCGGGGGCGGATCCGTTCCTTGGTGTCCAGGGTCATCTTCGTTCCTTCGTCATCGGGCTGGTGGCCGCGATTTGGTGGATTAACTTCTTGTGCTCTGTCTTCACCGTAAAGGCAGCTTGTGACATCCCAGTGCCGGGTTTGTAGAGGAGTTTCTACTGTGATGTGGCGCACCGACTGCGTCGTGACGATCTGTCCCCGTTTTTCCGCGCATCTGGCGATGTACTTCCATCATTCCAGAACGGGGCGTATGGATTTTTTTGGTACGTCAAGTCCCTACTCGCATGTGACGGCGATGGTCACTCACTGCAACGGGAGTGCGGACTCAGCCACGCTCCCTCTCGGCGTGCGTCTGAGCCATTGACCGTTGGCGCTGTTGACACCTTGAGGGCACTCCTCGATCCGGATGATGCCGGAATCTAGAGGAACTGATGCTGTGCATCATGCTGTACTTTATGCATTATTTTTCGCTGTTTCCACCGCATAACTTCATGCATGATTCTATGCGTGCGTCCATGCAATAACTCCTGCGCAAATTGCCGCGTAGGGTGTAGCAGCGAATCATGCGTGGTTCTTCGCGGTAACTTGTGCGTGTTCTCAAGCATGGTTTGACGCCGTTTTTTTAGCTTCAACTTCTGCGTCACTCCATGCACGTTTTGAAGCGTGAGTTTGTGCAAGTTGTGACGCAGATGCTCATGCATGATGCGTAGCTAGGTTCCCTGCAAGGGAGTACGCGTGACTCCTTGCAGGAAGTCCCGCGTACTTACGTGCAAAGTTCCTTGCGGGAAGTTCTGCGAAGATGGCACATCGGCCTCGTAGACTGAAGCTGTCAGATCCAGCACTGCCTCAGGAGGTCCCATATGTCAGCCTTTGCTCTCGACGATCAGTCCGTCAGTTACGGCTTCAGTCCTTGTGCCCGTGTTTTCACGTTCCACAACGGCAAAGGCGGCGTAGGGAAGACCTCGACCACGGTCAACATCGGGGCGGCGATCGCGGCCCTTGGGGCAAAGGTGCTGATGGTTGATCTCGACCCGAACGGCAGCATGTGCAGGGACTACGGCTATGAGCGTGACCCTGGTCAGACCATGCTGGATGCCCTGATGAAGGCGACTCCGTTCCAGGTTGCCCGGAGCGTGCGCCCCAACCTCGACGTGGTCAAGGGCGGCCACGCCATGAAGAATTTCCTGACGTCCTACATGACGGCGACCTTCACCGACCCCAACGGTCCGCGCATTCACGAGCGGCTCTGGGCCGCCCTGGCCCCTGTGCTCGCAGATGGTGGCTACGATTTCGTCTTCATCGATACGCCCCCCAACGAGGAACACCTGACCATCGCGGCGATGGCTCTCTCTCAGGGTGTCGTCATCCCCACCAAGAGCGACGAGGGGTCCAAAGATGCGGTCAAGGAGGCCGCCCATCGCTTCGTCACTGCTGCCAAGATGAACCCGCAGTTGAAGCTCGTAGGGGCCATCCTTTTCGATATCAAGGCCGGCGCACGCCGTGCCGAACGGGCACTCCGCACCGACATGGAATCCATCGTTGACGGAGCTGCGCCGGTCTTCGCCCGACGGGTCAGAGAAGCCAAGAACGCCGGCGATGAGTGCCGCGCCTATGGGCTCACCGCCGCGGAACTGGACCAGGCTATGAAGCAGGAGAGGGACGAGAGGATCCTGGCGCTCCGGGAGGGCAAGAAGGCGGCGCCCTCCAAGTTCAAGAACACGAACGCCGCGCTGCTGGCGGAGGACTACGACGTGTTGACCAAGGAATTTCTCTCCCGTGTCCGGGAGATCGAGCAGAGCGTGGAGGTGGCGTGATGGCCAGTGGCTTCGGCGGGGCATTTGACCCCCAGCGACGGGTGGCGGAGGGCCTCCAGGAACCGGAGGACGACAACTTCAATATCCTGTTCGGCGCCCGGAAAGCGGGGGCACTCGCCCCCGCGCCGCTGGCGGCAGTACCCTACAGCCCACCACGCGACGCTGAGCCCGACGTCGTGGAGGAACGTGTCGCTCCCGAGGCTGCACTCGTGAAGCCCGCTACGCGGCGCAAGTCCAAGCCGGGTACTCCGGCGTATGTGCATCGGGATCTTCAGCTCTGGCTCGGCCGCCGCAAGGGTGAGTTGGCTGCCCAGCGCGGGGCGAAGGTCACCATCACGGACATCTTCCTCGAGGCGTTGGAGAGCGTGGGGGAGGACCTTGGGGTCCTGTTCCGGCCCGCCAAGGTGACGAGCTCGGGGATGCCGCTGGCTCCCAAGAAGCCCGTAGTCTCCGGCGGCGTACAGATCTCGCTGTCCCTGATCGATGCTCAGGAGCAGTGGCTTGACGCCCGAGCTGCAGAGTTCGAGGTGTCGCGCAGCGCGTTCGTCTCCGCGGTTCTGGAATGGCATCGCGCGAAGGAAGGGTCTTAGCGTCCCGACTTCCGGTCAAGACGTTGAGGGCCCCGCACCATCTTTGGTGCGGGGCCCTCAGGTCGTTCAGGCCACGTGTCGCGGTTTGATGTGTTTGGCCGACGGACTCAACTGCAGTCCGCTCTCCAACGGCACTGCCCGGGCCTCCGGGTAAATCATCTGGACTTCCCTCAAGCACTTCACGAAGGCAGCCTTGAACTGCCGGGTGAGTCGGTAGTCGGCTCCGAACTGGGTCATCAGCTGCTGCCAGGAGACCGTAGACGGCGTTCTGAGGGCATAGAGGCGGTGTACGAGCCACGTGTAGAGGTCCAGGCGCATCGGAGAGCCCTGGAAGGCTTTCAGGGCCTCTGGACGGAGTGGGATGGGGTTCTCCACGATGGCCTGGTAGTACTCCGGGCTCAGGCGGACGCCGGCACTGCTGAGCTCCTTGCCGTTGAAGTCCAGCTGGTACGACTGCACGATGTGGAAGTTGGCTCCTGCGACGGACCATCGTCCTTCGGCGCCCGTGCGTCGGTCCTCGATGTTGATCGAGGCGGTGATGAGGCGCCTGACTTGGTCAAGAGCGCGACGGCCGCTGGCGCCGCTGGAGTTCATACCGAGGTTGCGCAGGAATCCGTTCAGGCTTCCCAGTTCCAGGTCGGGGCTCTGGGTGCGAACGGCCTCGGTGGCCATCCAGGTCAACGCGTAACGAGGGATCACACCGTAGGGGTAGCCGCGGTGACGTTCACCGTCGCGGCCAGTCACGACGCCGGGGGAGACCGAGAGGGTCAGTGCCCCGTTCTGGCGGACCCATTCGGTGATGTCTCCGGGATCCCGGTACGGCAGGGACAACTGAGCCCACAGTCGTGCGGCGTAGGCCACGGGCATGCCTGGGGCGTTTTCGATGGTCGCTCCCACGCTCATCAGGCGTTCCTGCCTGTGGGTAAACAGGCTTGGGGTCGAGTTATCCACGTGCATTTGGTGACGCCCCCTCTTTGGCCGATTTTTCTGCATGGATCGCGGTCGAAATCCGCGTGTTCTCAGGGAAGTGGCACGTGCATTTGGTGACGCCCTCGGAGCGGGACGAAAAGTTATCCACGTGCATTTGGTGACGCCCCACCACGTGCATTTGGTGACGCCTATGGGCTTGGATCCCTTGTGGCACAAGGGATGTAGCGGTGCCCCCTGTAGTTAAAAACACCTGTTGTTAACTCCTGTAGTAGTGAGCGGTTTTCTGTGGATTTGTGGATTACGCGAACTGGGAGCGGTTCAGGCCTTGGTTGCTGACCTCTGCAGCCAGGCGATCCCTCATGCGGAAGACCCGACGTTCGAGGCAGGCGTAGCTCTTGCCGTGGTCGGTGCAGATCTGCTGACGTTCGGTGGTGGTGGAGATGACCCACTGGCCGAGGAGCTTGGCGTCCTCTGCGCTGAGGACCATGCCGCGTCCTGTGGTCGCAGGCGTCTTCACGGCCCATTCCAGGACGTGCAGCATCTGCTCCATCTGTTCGGTGGCTTCGGTCTTCCAGCTCGAGTGGGTTCCGGTGCCCGTGCTGCCTTCAGGGCCTTCCGCGGTCGACTGTTCGGTGTAGGTGGCCAACCGGTGAGGATCGCAGGGGACTTCGTGTTCGGTCTCGCTAGGCCGGCAGGTGGCCGTGACGAGCTTGAGTGCCGCCAGTGCCAGCCGTCCGGCCGCATCGAGAGAACCTGCCGGAGCCCGGTAGTTGCCAATGACGTTCCACAGGCAGGCGACGGCGATGTTCGTGGCCTCGTCGTGGGGGCGATTGCGCAGCCCCCGGCAGGTGCGGGACAGGCGCACGGCCTTGGGGAGCATCACGCGAAGAACCGTGTGTCGGGCCGCCTCGGAACCGGCTGCGGCTTCCACGGCCAAGGCGTGAAGGCCCTGCGGCGTGGAGGCGCTCTCTCGGGCTGCAGCGAACGTCAATAGGCCCAGAGAGCCGAAGTCCGCGGTCCGTGAGGCGCGCAGATCCCAGTCTCGGACGATGCGTTCGACGACGGGGTTGTACGCGGTCGAGGAGGACTGGGGGCAAAGGCGGGACATGTCCGGCTCCTTCGTGGCAAGGGAAGAGTTCCCTTGCCACGCTCCGGATCGGTGCTGGATCGAATGCTGGAACGGCCGAGCGGCCCCGCGTAGAGGCCTGCTGGAAATGTTTTGTGTTTGCCCAGGTCAGGGCCGTATTTGAAGTTTTTTCAAAAAACTTTTGCCGGGGCGTCAGGAAAGGCCTTCCGGGCAGGGCCCTATACGTCGCAAAGGCACCGACCCCAGCGACAGGACCACCCCCCATGGCACACGAAGATGACGATCTGCGAGCGATGTTCGCGGACGCCGACGCAATCCTGACCGGCAACGACCACCTGGAATCTGTGGTCGCCGATCTGCTGTGCAGCCCCTATGACGAGGGAACTCAGCAGCGCCTCGTCCAGACCCTCAACGGCCCCACCATGCAGGCGGCCAACGCGGCGATGGCGCGTCTGACCGCGTCTCTGAACGAGGAGGTGGAAGCCGGATGAAGATGCCCACCATGCCGTGGTCCAAGGCAGCCCCCGCTCCGACGGACGCCGACTCGGAGCACCCTGAGAAAGAGATCTCGCGGACGCACAACGCCACCGGAATCAGTGCCCTGCTGACCCGTCTGGTCGTGGTGGCGTTCTTCGGCTTGGTGGTCTTCGGGCTGCTCTGCAGCGTCGCCGCTCTCGGTCTCGTGCTGGTGACAACCCAGCAGCAGTCGACGGCGCCCGAGAAGGAGAAGCCGAGTTACGCCACGCAGGCCGGACAGTTCGGCCTGGCGTTCGTCACCTCCTGGCTCGGCTCATCCAGGGACGATCACTCCCAGCTCGATCCCTACCTCGTCGGCACTTCCGTCACGCTCCCGGCCAAGGCCCGCCCCTACCGGGACGCGGCCGTGGTGGCGGCTGAAGAGAACAGTGAGGGTCTCTACCGCGTCGTCGTGGCGGCCACCATCCAGGAAAGCGTCCTGTCCGGGAACAAGGCCGTGATCAAGTGGCCCCGCCGTTATTGGCAGGTCACGGTGGCGACTTCGGCGGGAGGCTCCCAGCAATCGGTGGTCGGGTGGCCGGCCCTCGTCGCGGCACCTCAGCCATTGCAGGCGCCCTTGACGCTGGCGTACCCCTCTCAGGTCACCCCGACCGACCCGGTCTCGCAGACCCTGACGGGGTTCTTCGCCGCGTACCTGGCTGGCACGACCGACCTGAACCGCTTCATCAGCCCCGGCTCCTCCCTGTCAGCGCTCGTCCCCCCGATCAGCGGGACCCCTCAGGTCTCCGATGTGCGCAGTACCTCAGCTCCGGCGGAGAAGCCGGCTGACGGAGCCAAGCTGCATGTCCTGGCCACGGTCGTCCTGAACGCCTCCGGGACCGATCCCGGTACGGCGACCACGTACGCGCTGACGTTGACCGCTCGCGCCGGGCGCTGGGAGGTAGCCGCGATCGACGCTGCTCCTCAGTTGGGCGGCGCCCCCAAGAACTCCCTGCCCACTCCGTCATCAATTCCCACCACCAAGTAGAAGGAAAGACCCATGCACATCGACATCATCAACCAGGTCTCGGACACTGGACAACACCTCGCCGTCGCCGCTCCGGCCATGGTTTCCGCTGCCGGCGGCCTCGTCGGCACCGCCACCGCACTGGTCAAGTCGCTCATCACGCTCGGCTACGTCATGGTGGGCGGGATCGCGCTCCTGGCGTTCATCGTCATCAGCTGGAAGGGCAACTGGAAGATCCCCGGGGTGCTCGGGGGGCTGTTCACCGCGGCCCTGATCGGCTGGGGCGGGATCAGCGGTATCGGTTGGCTCAGCAACCAGGTCGGCGCCACCGCTGACAGCGTCACCGCGAGCCAGGTCATCTCCCACGACGGGGAAGGGGACTTCGGGCCCCTGACGCAGGCGTGAGCATGGGCGAGGCCTTCGTCGCCCGGTTTTACACCGCGGCACGCAAGATCAAGACGCTGGTCGGGGAGTTCAACGGCACCCGCCTACCCGGTGGCCCGTACAGCGTCTTGCAGATCGTCGTGTTCGTCGCGGCGGTCATGGCCACATTCGCCCTGCTCGCTAACCACATCAGCGTCACCTCTTTCCCCATCTTGGACCTTCCGCTCTATCTCGCCGCGGACTGGGGATTGGCATGGCTCTGCGGGCGGTTTCCGCAGACCCGCCGCAATCCGGTGTTCGTCGTCACCGACGCCGCGGGCGCCTTCACGGCGCCCGCGGAAGGCACCTACCGAGGTGTTCCTTTCCGCACAGGTGGCCTCCACCGGCGCCGGCCGCTGGACCCTCATGGACCGGACCCATTCCCGGAAGGGGCCGCTCCTACAGGCCCTGGCCGCGCCCCGGCGCCCCGACCGGTGGCCGTGCCCGCGGCAGCACCGGCTCCTGCACCCGAGATCGAGTCCGAGCGGACCGTTGAGCCCGTCCGGGATCTCACTCCGGCATTCCAGCACCTCATGAACAACCTCTCCTCGAAGGACCGACCATGATCAACCGCATGCCCGCCATCTGCTTCCGCGGGAACGTGGCCTACACGGAGCACGGCGTCGCCTGGGCCTGGTGGCGCCTGACCCCGGATGAGACCGGCACGAACTCCACAGAGGGAAAGATTTCCAGCCACCGCGATCACCACGCCCTGCTGAAGGAACTGACGGGCGAACCGGTCATCCTCGGCCTGGCCACCTCTGCGGATCCCGGCGACATCATCGAACGCACCCTGGTGGGCGTGGACATCGAGGCCTCTCCCGATGCCGCGGCTGAGGCCGAGTACGAGCTGGAATTTCTCGAGACCCGCGACCTGGGTGCCCGGAATTTCTGGCTCGGCATTCCGCTGAAGCAGCGGCACCCACTGCACCGGGTCAACGAGGTGATCAGCTCGGCACAGGCCCGCATCCAGGCCACCGTGGGACTGCCCCGGTGGGAGCCCAGCCGTAAGGCACACCGGCTGAATATGACACTGGTGGAGGCCCTGGAACGGCGGATCCCGGGGAACTTCCACCCCGCACAGGCCCCTGCCCAGGACCACCGGTGGATCACCGATCACATGGCCCGTCGGGGCCTGTACCTGGACGGCCCGCTGCCCAGCTTGGATCAGGACATGGACCGCACCTACCCGGGCCGCGTGATGGTCGACCCGTGGCTGGATGAGACGGCCAAGTCTGATCTGACCTTCTCACAGCGGATGAACCCTGTGGCCGACACCCCGTTCTCCCGCAACTACCTCAAGGTCGCCCACCCCTGCGGGACGGTCTCCTACCAGGTGATGCAGGCCCTGACGGCGGCGCCTAAGGGCGGGTGGGAGTTCCCTGGCATCGAGCTGCTGCGCCTGCTCGGTGAGCTGCCCTCCGACACGGACTTCGCGGTGCGCCTGTCGATCCAGAAGGGCAAGGACGCGATGAAGTCCCACCGCAGGGACGAGAACAACCTCAAGGACCAGGCCCTCCAGCGCGATGGAGACAACGGCATCACGGGATCCGCCCAGGAGGTCAACGAGAGCGCCGAGGAGCTCCAGGGGCTGAACACTAGCCTGCGCGCCTCCGACACCGAGGTGGAGGTCAAGGCCAGCGTCATCCTCGCCTCCGGCGGGCACACCCCCACCGTCGCCAAGGAGAAGGCCGACTACGTCAGGACCGTCTTTGACGGCCTGGAGTTCACCTTCGAGTCGCCGCTGGGCGCCCAGGAAGATCTCTGGTGGGCAATGGTCCCCAGCACCCCTCGGTCGCGGATCGTCAGCGAAGTCGAGCAGGTCACCAGCGGCAACGAGTTCGCCACCGCACTTCCAATCTCGGGCAGCCCCCTGGGCTACGAGACGGGTTTCCTGGTCGGTCTGAACATCACGCTCGGCCGTCCCAACCCGTTCTTGCTGCAGATCGGCGAGGCCATGGAGAACGACAGCTCCGGATCCTTTGCCGCGCTGGGGGAGCTGGGTGCTGGAAAGTCCGCCTTCTTGAAGACCGCGGCATCCCATGTCTACAACCGTGGCGGCCGCCTGTTCGGCATCGACCACTCGGACAACCAGGAGTGGGCCTTCTTCGCGCAGAGCCTCGCCGCGGAGGACACCGCACTGCTGGACATCACGGACCCCATCTACACGCTGGATCCTCTGCGGAATTTCCCGGTGGATATCGCCAAGACGATGCTCTCCACTCTCTTCACCCGGCTGTGGGGTGTGACGCGCAGGTCCCCGGAGTACTCCTTCCTGGGCCTGTTGCTGGACCCGGCCTACATGAAGGAACACGACATCAGCTCCCTGGGCGCCTTGCAGGAGCACCTGGGGCAGACGGAAAAGGGACTGCCGGCGGGCAACCAGGTCGCCGCGCAGAGCCTGCTGGGCCAGATGAACAGCGTGAGCTCCACGAACTACGGCCGAGTGCTCTTCGACCGGTCGCTGCCGCCGCTGCCTCTGGATCGCCGGGTGCTGATCATCGGCACCAGCGGCATGGCCCTTCCGACCCAGGCCGAATTGCAGAACGGGCAGCTGTACGACGAGCTGTCCCTGGAGAAGGTCTTCGGCCGGGCCATGTATGCCCTGCTGGCCGAGATCGGCCGGCACGTGCTCTTCGAGGACGACTCGGTCGAGGCGCTGATGATCTGCGATGAGTGCCATCACATGACCAGCAGCCCGGAAGGCGCCGAGCAGATCGATCACGTGCTGCGCTACGGGCGCAAGCACAAGGCTGCCGTCGCGTTGGGCTCTCACGATGCAGAGGACCTGGGGAGCGAGACCTTGCGAGATCTGATTCCTCTGCGCTTCGTCTTCCGGTGCCGGGGGCTCGCGATCGCCAAGCACAATGCCGCCTACCTGGGAGCTGTCCCGGGCACCGAGGAGTTCGACGCCCTGGTGGAGAAGATCCAGAAGGACACCTCCCCGTACGGGGCCGGCGACGTCGTCCCTGAAGAGCGTCGGGGCGAGTGCTTTGTCTGCGACCACCGCGGGCGCCGCGGCAAGTTGAAGATACTGCTGCCTGCCCATCCGGATCGTCGACGCACCGTCACCACCACCCCTCCGAAAAAGAACTCAACGACCGGGCCCTCCAAGCGGTCCGCGAGGGAAAAGAGCCTGGCATGACGTTCTGGGATCGCCTGGCCTACTGGAATTTCCAGCACCGTATCCGTGCCCGGGCCCTGAAAATCGGGTTCCTGTACCTGGTGCTCATGCTCGCAGGCGCCACCGCCGCGCACGCCGACGGCGGCTCCGTGGGCATGCCCTTCATCGGGTTGCCCGCCAACATCACCGACTCCCACGGCATTTCCATCACCCAGTACGCGACCCTGCCTCTGGACCGCGGAGACGGCTGGACCCTGAACAAGTCCGTGGTCTCTTTCATCGTCGACATCATCTGGGCCGGGCACATCTACTACATCGCCTGGCTGTTGATGATCTTGAAGCTGTTGCTCGGCTTTGAGTGGATCACCTGGCTCGCAGCGCCCGTGGCGATCTTTGCCGCCGGGCTGCAGAACCTCGTCAACACCATGGGCCTTGCGACCCTGTCCACCATCACCGCCGGGGTCATCGGGGCCTGGCAGATCGCTCGCGGCCGCTTCGCCTCAGGCATCGGAGACTGGTTCGTCGGGGCGGTGATCCTGGTGCTGGTCACCGGGTTCCTCTCAGCCCCGGTGGCCCTGCTCACCGGCCCCGACGGGTTCTTGACCAAGTCCAAGCAATGGGGAGGGGAACTGAGTCTGGCGATCACCAGCGACCCCAGCTGCTATGGCGAGAAGGCCGCCCTGGCACAGGCTCACGGGGAGCAGGCCCCGGGGTGCCCGGCCACGGACGCGCCGGCCGACCAGGTGCTCACCCAGACCGTCATGGCGCAGATCACCGATTCCTTCGTCCGCGAACCGGCCATCATCCTCGTCTTTGGCAAGTCGCTCTCTGCTGAGTGCACCACCGTGTACGACACCAAGATCAAGGAACGCAGCCCCCTGGACACCGGGGAGACGACGGTCCGCAATGCTGTGGGCGACTGCGACAAGGACGCCAAGGCCTACGTGGAGAGCCCCTTCCCGAACAAGGTCATCGACACCATGGTGGTCGCGGGCGGCTCCTTCGCCCTGAACCTCCTGGCCTGGGGCATGGCCATCTTCGCGATCCTGTGCGCGGTGCAGGTTCTCATGTCAGCCATGGCTCTGCCGTTGAAGGGTGTGGTGGCGATCGCGGGTCCGTTCCGAGCCAGCTTCTACCGGAGCTTGTTCGTCGTGCTGATCGGCTGTGCGCTGCTGGTGGGCGCCACGGTGCTTCTGGCGGCATGGATGTCGGGGATCTCCACGGTGCTGCGTCTGACCACGGCTCTGGGGCTGCGCACGCAGATGCTGCTGGTCGACTTGCTCGTGATCGTCTTCATCATCTGGATCTTCCGGTTGAAGAAGAAGGCCAACGCCAAGGGGCAGAAGCTGGCCGACAAGCTCGCCGAGCTCACCAAGGCCAAGCCCGCCCCGGTCAAGGAGAACCGCCTGAACAGGGCGTGGGAGAACCACGGCAGCCCGTTCATGAAGCGTGCCGCCAAGGAGGCACTGCTGGCGGGTCTGCGGTATCGGGGCCGCTCGCGCCGCCCCGCCCCTGCGGGATGGTTCCCGGGAGCTGGGCCTCTGACCGATCTGGGGGAGAAGCGCACCCCCGCCGCGTCGCGCCGTGGTCTTCGCGGGCAGAGCCCGCGCCAGTTGGGACCCGGCAGTGCTGGAAATTCCGGTGCCGGGACCCCGGTCGGCCCGCGCCCTGGCGGCCCCACCACGGGCGCCGGCCAGCAGGTGCCGGAGGTTCCGCAGCAGGCAGCGCTGTCGGCCGGGACCAAGGCCAAGGCGCTGGGTGCCGGTGCTGGAAATTCCAGCAAGAGCAGCAAGGTTCTGGACACGATCGCCACCGTGGGCCGCGTCATTCCGCATCCGATCGCCCAGGGCGCGTCGAAGGCCGCCACCGCGGCGTCAACGGCTCAGCAGGGCACTCGACTGATCAGCTCCACCACGCGCATCCACAAGGACGCGGACGGCAAGGCCCGCACTGACCGGGTGCTGCATGGGGTCGTCGTTGATCCACCGGCGTTCTCCCGCCCCCAGGGTGCAGGTCCGCAGCGCAGCGCCCGCACAGCGCAGCTGGCGGCACGCCTGTCCCAGCACGCCCCGGTCAAGGCCCACTGATGAAGGGCCCCCGCAAGCCCCGCTCCACGGCCGCGAAGGTTCTCATCGCGGCGATCGCCGCCGTGGTGTTGTTCGTGGGTGGCTGCTCCGCTCTGCTCGGGGTGGCCATCACCGCGGGCATGGGCGGCAAGTTCTCCAGCGCCGGCAACCAGGCCGTGATCGACTGCACCGTCGCCGGGGCCGAGGCGCTGCCCTCCGGCGGCACCGGTAAAGGCATCCCTGCCAACTACCTGCCCGACTTGGAAAAGGCTGCCAAGGTCTCCGGCATCCCAGTGCCGTGGCTCGCCGCCCAGATCCGGGCCGAGTCGAACTGGGACCCCACGGTGACCTCCCCCGTGGGGGCCACCGGGCTCGCCCAGTTCATGCCCGGCACCTGGGCCGCCTACGGATCCGGCAGCCCCACCGACCCGCACGCGGCCATCGCCGCCCAGGGCCGCTACATGGGCTACCTGCTCGGCCTGGCCAAGCAATCCGGCTACCCGGGCAGCCCCCTGGATCTCGCCTTCGCCGGCTACAACTCCGGATGGGGGAACGTCACCCTCTGGGCCGGCATCCCACCGTTCTCCGAAACCCAGAACTACGTCGCCCACATCCGCGAGTACGCCAAAGAGTACGGCGCCAGCAAAGACACCCTCGACTACAAGCCAGGCCCCTCCCAGAAGGACGCCGCCTGCGACGCTGCCACCACCAAACCCACCGGCAAGAACGACTACCCCTGGCCCAACGCCCCGTACTGGCCGATCGGCGCCGACGCACCCATGCCCGGCGCCGAATCACCCCAAGGCTTCTACCACCGCGAATGCGTCGACTTCGCCATGTGGCGGGTCAACCAACAGCTCGGGTCCACCGGCCCGAACAACCTGAAGTACCTCAACTCCACGTTCCGTGGCGATGGCGGCGTTCTCGGCAACGCCGCGACCTGGCTCCAGGGCTGGCAGGTCAAAGGATGGCCCACCGGCACCACACCCAAACCAGGCGCCATCGCCTTCTATGCCGCCTTCTCCCCGGCCATCGGAGGCGGCGAATACGGCCACGTCGCGGTCGTCAAAACCGTGAACAAAGACGGCACCTTCCTGGAAGAGGGCTACAACATGCTCCCCAATGACCACCAGTACTACACGGCCATCATTCCCAACACCGCCCCCACCAAGTTCCTCTACATCCCCCAAGGTGCACGATGAAGAAAATCCTCGCCCTCATCCTCACCGCGGCACTGGCAGTGCTGCTGATCGTGATCATCATTTCCCAGCCCCACAAGACCGAAACCCCCACCCAGGCAGAGACCGAGAAATCCGCGCAATCACAAGGCTCAGCACCAGAATTTCCAGCACCAACCACCACACCAACCACCGCGGCCGCCGAGCCGCCCTACCCTCAAGGAGCCAAGCTCACCGCACCTCCCCAGCCGGGCCCCGCCGCCACCGGAACACCACTGTCGTGGAGCCCCCGGGCCAAAGACCAGGCCATCCGGGCCGCCACCGACCTCATGGGCGTGCTGGCCAAGCCAGAGACCCGCGCCAACCGCACAGCCTTCAACAAAGCCCTCGAAGGACGCCTGACCGAACCAGCCCGCAAACTCTGGGCCCGGGCCGACCCGAGCAAACTGCAGTTGAACAAAGTTCGCGGCCCCGCGCTCCTGGAGGCCGGCTGGCAGGAAAATCCGTACTGGGCATGGGCTAGCGTCCCAGCCAACGACGGCACCTGGAGGCTCCACCTGCACCGCACCCCCACCGATCCAGCATGGAAGGTGGACTCCATGCAGGTGCCCGGCCCACGCTGACCCCGGCACCACAGAACCCCAAAAGAAGGGGGCGTCGCTGACAAAGCGACGCCCCCTTCGCCATCCCCCAACCACCCCCAGTAGAGGCCACAGCCACAGCCGCCGCCGGCGCCGTGTGCTGCGCTCGATGCTGCACCCCATACTGCAGGCCATGCTGCGGTCGTTGCTGCCTCTTGTGCTGGGGGTGATGCGAGGTGCCGAGCACCACTTCCAGGGCCGGTCGCGGTGCGGGAATTTCTCTGGTGCAGGGGTGGGGGAGTCTCGGACCACTGCGAACAAGTTCTCGGGCCCGAGACTACCAACCCGCCCCAAACCATTTAGGCCACTTTCGAAACAGTTGATCCCCAAGCCTGGGGCCGAACCCATGCTGTGCCCTGTGCTGCAAATGCAGCACCAATCCCCGCAATGTCTCCTGCACCGGGCACCGCTGGGAGCCCTGCGCCCATCCCTGCGCGATCTCGCGCACTCCACGAAAAATCTCATCCGAACCTGTCAGTATCCGCATCGCCATCAAGGCCCTACACGGGACATGAGAGTGATGTACCCACACCGGGCGCTGGGACGCCGGATCCCCGAAGGCGTTTGGGACCGTCGACCGCTGGACGAGCAGCTGCGGATCAGCCAAAGCCAGGTAGGCCGCCTCCTGACCCCACGTGCCGTGACCCGGCTCAAGCAGGCCGGCTACCTCCCCGCCTTCCCCACCACCAAGCCCACCATCGACTGGCTGCTGCAGAGCGAGCTCGTCGACTTCAACGGATCCGTGGCTCTGTGTCAGAACGCGCACGACCCGGCCGCGAACCTCCCCGAGTGGATTGAGCCCTTCACTACCCACCGCCAGGACGGCTTCCTCTACGACCAGGTCACCAGCACAGCTCTCCTGCTCATCGGCGTCCAAGGTCTGATCACCGGAGTACTTCACGTCACCCGCATCCAAACCGGACAGGGTCGGCACACCCTCGCTCTCGAACCTCTGGCCCGTCTCCTCCCAGTCAGCGGCCAAGCCCCGCTGCCCAAGCTCTTCCCCACCGAGGACCCGACCCTCCGAAGCTGGGCCGCCCAACACCTCGGTGCCCGTTACCGCGTCCGCCCTGGCGCGCACATCGCCATCTGACCCGAAAGGAACCACCCCACCGTGGACAGTCCAAGCCCCACTCCCAACCCGGCCAAAACTTCCGCTCTCCTCGCCCCCGCTGTCGGCCTGGCCGGCGCCGGGGTCTTCATGCTCAAACACGACCTCGCCACTGCGCTCATCACAGCGGCCGCGGGGATTGGTTCCAGCGTTCCTTTGTGGGCGGTGGGGCGGCGGCATGCGCTGCGTGATGCGTTGGAGGCGAATGCGATCACTGCTGCGGCGCCGACTCTGGGGCATCGGGTCTTTGATCGAAGTCGGTTCCGTTTCCAGGGTTGGACGCGGGGGACGGGGTTGTTCGCTGGGGACCCTGGGTTTCCCCGACGGGTGCACATGCATTACGAGCGGGGGCTGGATGCCAACCAGACCTGGGTCGCGCAGTTGCGGGATGCGCTCAAGCGGGAGCTGGGTGCTGAGTACGTGGTCGACAAGCACGATGGGCGCCGGAAGCGGATCGTTTTCCGGGCGGAGTTGGCCAGCGAGCAGGCGGCTCCGGAAGAGGCTAGCAAGGCCCGGACGGTCCTGCAGGAGCTGATGAGCGATTCCATCCAGGTCTCGGTGGAGTCGGATGAGCAGGGCCCGGTGCGGATCGAGGTGACGGATCTGCCGGCCACGAGGATGGCGATCGGGAACCGACAGCGCACGGTGGAGCGTGTTCTGGCCGCCCGGTTGGGGGCTACGCTCATCGCCAAGTGGAACATGGCCGAGGCGACCGTGGTGTTCGAGCGGCGCCCGTCCTGGCCGAAGATGATCTTCCCGCCGGCCGAGCACCCGAAGCTCGCAGTGCTGGATGACGCCTCGGCCTCCCACCAGATCTACAAGGACTTCGTTGTCACGCTCGGCCAGGACGAGTATGGCCGCGAGTACGGCTGGCATCCCTTCAAGCAGGCTCACGGCCTGGTGGTCGGTGGTACCGGTAGTGGCAAGACCGTGGCCCTTCACCGGGCCACGGAGCTGCTGACTCAGGCCGGCTTCCGCTGCTGGGTGCTCGACGGGAAGAAGATCGAGTTCACCGGTTTCCGGGGATGGCCCAACGTTGAGCTGATCACCGCCCGCACTGAGCACCAGATCCGCATGCTCCTGCAGCTCCACGAGCTGATGGAGGAACGCTACGAGGAGATGGAGCAGGGGCTCGCCGGCCCCCAGGACTGGGAACCGGTGTTCGTCATCATCGACGAGGTCACCAGCTTCCTGCAGAACGCCGCGGCGTGGTGGAAGAAACACAAGCCCGCAAACGCCCCGATGAAGCACCCGTTCCTGGACATCCTGGCCAATCTGCTCCGCCTGGCCCGTTCCGCGAAGATCCACATTCTGGTCGGGATGCAGCGCCCCGACGCCAGCATCATTTCCGGTGAGGCCCGCGATAACTTCGGCTTCCGGATGTCGCTGGGCAAGCTGGGTCCCCAGGGCTCCCAGATGATGTGGGACAACCCCTACATCGGAGTGTCCCTGCCCGATGGGGTGAAGGGCCGGGCGATCATCGGCGGCCAGGCCAACGGCCAGACCATCGAAATCCAGACCTACTTCGCACCGAACCCGGATGAGAACACCGACAACTTCGACCCCGAACGTGTCGAGGCGGCCAAACCGACCGTGAACCTCTACGCCCGGCGCATGTACGAGATCGTCACCGAGGCTCGCAACCAGATCACCGGCGAGACCCTCACCAATGACAACGGCACCCCCGAGGCACCCAAGTACGAGGACTTCATGGCCGCCCAGCTCATCGAGTGGGACGAGGACTACATCCGCCGACACACCCCACAGCGGAAGGGCTCCAGCATCCTGGCCCCTCGCATCGGCACCCCAGCCACGGCACACGAACCAGCCATCGCCGCCGCCTCCAGCGTCGCGGTGCTGGAAATCGAAGACGACTTCAACGTCTGGGAGCCCGAGGAAGAAGGCGACGGATTCGAGCAGTACCAGGAAGAAGATACCCTCTCGGTCTCCTCCATCGAACCCGGCGATCTGGTCCAGCTCGAGGGCGACTTCGGTGAATGGTTCGTCGTCCAAGGCATCGAGGACTTCAACGACCAGGCCGTACTCGACTGCCTGAATTTCCACACCGGAGATCCCATGTGCGTGGAGCTGGACGAAAACCAGTGGCTCGTCGCCCGCAAACCGATCCCGCTGAAGAACTAACCCCGATCCCGCCGATGGAAAGAAGAAACCCCATGCAGACCCAAACCCCCACCGCGCTGCTGGGCTTCGCCCCCGCCGGGCCCGTGATGTGGGACCCCGAACGGGACGGCCCCCTGGTCATCTACGGAGCCCTCGGCGCTGGAAAAACCACCCTCGCCACGAACCTCATCGCCTCCCTCTCCCGCGAAGTCGACGTCAAGTTCCTCACCGTCAACCAGCAACTCCCCGGGGCCCTGGAACGCCTGCCCAACGTCACGCTTTCCAGCACCCACAGCCAGCACGTATCCGTGCTCGGACTGCTCTTCCGGGACGTACAAGACCGGTGGACGGTCCGCCGCCAACACGAGCCCGGCGCAGGCGAGGCCTTGCGCCCGATCGTGGTGATCGTCGACGACGTCGTCCAGCTGGAGCGTTCGGCCTACCCCCACCAGGTCAGCCCCGTCCAGTACCTCATGGACAACCTCCTCGAGGAACCCGGCTACCCCGAGGTGTACTTCGTGCTCACCTCCACGATGCCTCTGAGCGGTCTACCCCTGCACCACTCCCACGTACGGCTCAACACCCCCAACAGGCCCGGAGCACTCCACCGCCCCACCCCCGGGACAGGTCTGTACTTCGCCCACGACACCCCACCCGCCCACTTCATCTACTCCGCCACCATCCCCCACGAAGCCACCGCCTAGCCGCCCCGAGAAATGCCACAAGTCACCCATACGGTGAAAACAGGACCCCCCAAGAAAGGGAACGAACATGACCACCATCAACGATCCGTCGACCACTGCCGTACTCATCGGCCACACCAACGACCCGGATCCCGTCCCCGTCTACTGGGACCCCTCACGTGATGGCCACATCTCCGTCGAAGGCGAACTCGCCGCCGGCCGCAGCACCACGGCGACCAAGATCGCCGCCGCCTTCCTCAGTGGGCAGCCGAACCCCCGCGTCATCGTCTTCACGCAGAGCCGCACTCCCTACGTGCCCTTCCTCGTGCACGACCCCCGCGTCACCCTCGCTACCACGCGGCGACAGACCGATGACGCCATCCAGGCCATCCAGGCCGAGCTCGACAGCCGCTACGAGCACATCGATAGAACGCTCGCCCACCCTGCAGACCGGATCCTCGTCATTGTCGACGGCGATCGCGCCCCTAACCCGTCCTTCTTCAAGAACATCCTCCGCATCGGGCGCAGTGCAGGGATCCACCTTCTCCGCGTCCACCACCACGACCCTGACTTCGCCTACGGCGAGGCCCGCTACAACTTCGGCACGAACGTACATCTCCGTGACACCACCGAAACGGCCAAGCTCCTCTACGACGAGCAGCTCGCCACCGCGGTGGCCGAGCTGCCCCATGGCAAGGCCATCGTGGTGCCTGCGCCCGGCCCAGAGAAACCCTGCACGATCATCAACCCGGAGGAGATCTGATGCTTGACGAGAAAATGAAGTCCACGCTCTGCTGGATCGCGATCGGCGCCGTGGTGCTGATCGTGCTCCCGTACCAGGCGATCCTGAACAACACGAGGTCGTGGCTGCTCCAGCACGGCTTCCTGATCCCGGACAAGGACGCGCTCCTGCCCATCCCCGGCACTGGCACAGGACTGGACCTCCCAAGGATCCTCATCCTCATCGGAGCCCTGGCCGTCATCATCTGGCTCGCCCAGTGGATCGCCCGTCAGGCCATCAAGAACCGGAAGCCCAGCGACAAGGAGTAAGGACCGGGCGAAACGGCCGATCCACTCCGTAGTGGCCGCCTATCGCCCTACACCGAAAGTCGCTAGAATGTCGAGTACATGGGAAGAGCGGGCCAGCGCCGGCAAAGCAACTGACCCGCTCAGAACATGGAAGGGTTACCAACCCACAAGTCGCTTGATCAGCTCAAGCGTCCAAGGGGTTAGGGCCGAGACAACCGCCGCTATGGTCGCAATCCACAGGCGGACCGTCTCGGCCCTCCGCTTTTCGGGGGTCTTTTCGTCCACATTCGTCACCTCCTTCCCGTCGTCGCCGGGTTCCGCGACGAGCGTCGCGGAAGGACGCGACTCTTTCATTCTCCCTGGCAGCACTGACAGGACTCGACAAATCCGCCGCCCCGGGATGCTTCTGCGCCGGTAGGATCGGCGCCATGGACGAGGACTTCGAAGCACTGGAGACGGCCATCCGGGCAGGGGCCCAGTCCCGCGGGGTGCCGATCATGACGGCCCGGCTCCACCAGGATCCTGTGGCGGCCTTCGTGCACGGGGAGGTCGACGTCGACGACGTCCTGGATCTCGTTCAGCGCCGCTCCGTACCGTTCCTGGTACTCAACGTCAGCCGCTCCGACACCGCGGATCTCATCTCCACCTGGGAAGGCGAGAACGACACCCCACCACCAACCGAGCTGCTCAGCGCATGGGAGGCACGGCAAGGACAGATTGAACACATCAGTCTGCAGTGGCTCGACGGAGCCGTGCCCTACCTCTACCTCGCAATACCCTCCTGGAAGCAGGACCTCCTTGACCGGCAGGAGACGTGGGGCGAAGAGCAGGAGGAGGACCGGCAGCAGATGGTGGCTGCCTTGCGGCAACGCGTCCACGACCTCGCCACCCGCCTTGAGCAAGACCCGGCTTACCGGGCCGGCAACAACCAGACCCGCCGGGCCATCGGCACCGCGTTCCTCCAGCCCTTGCTCCAGGACAAGGAAGGGACAGCGACCATCCGCTTCACCCTCGACGAAGCAGGCATGCGCGTCCGCACCAACGCGGCAAAGGCAGCCTCTGAACTCATCGACAACTTCCGCCAACTGGAGAAGGAACTGGCCGAGACCCCCGAGTGGAAGGCCGCCACCGGCCGGCCCGAGCAAACCACCGTGGCTAGAGACTTCCTCCTGAAGAAGACCGGCGGCTACGCGCCGCCCAAACAGCTCGTCACCGACCTCTGCACCAACATCAACCGCAAGTCCCGCTGACCACACCTTGCCCACGCTCAGAGGCACTTGCCCGAGTGGCCAGTCGTGCGACGGGGAAATTGTCACAGGCCGCTCGTAGGCTGGCCCTATGAGCGCAGTGGTGGGGGAACAGAGCACGGTGATCAACCGCGCCTACCGCCTCACGCTCGACCCCACCCCGCGGCAGGAGCAGCAGCTGCTCCGCTGGGCCGGCGCCTCCCGGTACGCGTACAACCACGCTCTGGCCGCGAAGAAGGCCGCGCACCGGCTCTGGCTCCAAGAAGTCGCCTTCGCCACCTACGAGCAAGGCCTCACCGAAGAACAGGCCCGCAAAGCCACGAAGGTGCCGTTGCCCTCCCTGGCGGACTTCAACCCGTGGCTGACGAACACTGTCCGGGAACACCGTGCCGCCGACCAGGCCGGAACACTCCTGCCCGGCCGAGATGGCACCGAGTACGAGCCCTGGCTGCACACTGTGAACCGGCACGTCCTCACCGGCGGGATCCGCCGCGCCGACGCCGCCTGGAAGAACTGGCTCGACAGCTTCAAGGGCACCCGGGCCGGGCGCCGCGTCGGGTACCCGCGGTTCAAGAAGAAGGGCGTGGCCACGGACTCCTTCACCGTCAACCACGACCGGAAGAAGCCCGGCATCCGGCTCGCCACCACTCGGCGCCTGCGCATCCCGACCCTCGGCGAGATCAGGATCCACGACCGCGCCCGGCGCCTGCACCGCAAGCTCGCAGCCGGGACCGTGGACATCATCTCCGTCACCGTCACCCGCCGCGGACGCCGCTGGTACGCATCCCTCACCGTCGAAGAACACACGCCACCGGCCCGAACCACCCACAGGCAACGCGACGCCGGCATCGTCGGCGTCGACCTCGGCGTGAAAGCCACCGCCGCCCTCTCCACCGGCCACATCATCCCCAACCCGAAGATCAAAGCCACCCACGCCCGCAGACTCGCGAAGCTACAGCAGGCCCTCGCCCGGGCCCAGAAAGGCTCACGGCGTCGCGCCGAGCTCGTCCGTCGCATCGGCCAGCTCAACCATCTCGAAGCCCGGCACCGGGAAGGCCACGCTCACACCTTGGCCAACACCCTCACCCGCGGCTGGGAGACCATCGGCCTCGAGGACCTCAACGTCGCCGGCATGACCCGCTCGGCCCGGGGAACCACCGAGTCACCGGGGCGGAACGTCCGCGCGAAATCCGGCCTCAACCGGAACATCCTCGACACCGCACCCGCGACACTACGTCGCCTCCTCACCTACAAGAGCCTCTGGACAGGATCCCGCCTCGTCATCATCGACAGATGGGCCCCGACCAGCAAGACCTGCTCCACCTGCGGGACAGTGAAACCCAAACTGTCCCTTTCCGAGCGCGTCTACCACTGCCAGGCCTGCGGCCTGACACTCGACCGGGACATCAACGCCGCCCGGAACATCGCCGCCCTCGCTGCGGCCGTCGCCCCCAGCACGAAGGAGACGCAAAACGCCCGCCGAGCCGGCCCGAGCAACCCCGCACCCGATGCGGGGAAGCGACGGCCAGCAGTGAAGCGGGAAGGCCCCTCCGGGGTCATCCCCACCCGGCAACGGGTGAGCGTTCCCACACCCACCTGAACCCAGACCGGCCCACGCCACCATATAGGCGCAGGTCACCAAGGGTCCGGCCCACAGGCGCAAGGAACGGCTGAACACCAAGGATCCGCTGGCGTGGGGTCCGTAGTCTGCCCCACAGGCGCAAGGAACGGCTCAAGACCCTTGCCGATGCACTGAACACCAACCCGGTCTGCCCCACAGGCACGCGGAACGGCTGGGCTGCTGCCGGTGAATCGTGTCTGCCCCGCAGACGCAGGGGACGGCTAATTAACCAGATCGCGCGGAATGCCAACTCGACGCCTGGCCCACAGGTACAGGGAACGGCTCGGCTGGTGTTCTTGCTGCACTTCTTTCCGGCCGATTGGTCTGGCCCAAGCACCGCACCTCTGTGCGTTTTGTGCGTTTCGCCGTAGTATGGAGGTATGACGGGACGGATCGCACATGACACGGCAGAGCAGCTGCGCGCGGCTATTGCTGACGTGCTGGACGATTCCCCTGAGGCGGGGGCAGGGACCGAGTCTCCTGCGCGTGATGCGCTGCTGCGAGTGGTGGCTGTTCTCGAGTCCAGCGGTGGTGCGGTGGTTCTGCCGGCGGATGCTCTGGTGAGTACCCAGCAGGCCGCGGAGCTGCTCGGCGTGAGCCGGATGACGGTCGTGCGGTTGATCGATCGTGGGGAGCTTTCCGCTGAGGGCGGGGGAGTCCACCGCAGGATCTCGGCCGGTGAGATTGAGCGTTACCGCGCTGCAGCAGCAGCGCGGAAACGGGCCGCCCTGCACGATCTAGCTCAGGACCTTCCGGAGGATATGCCGGCCGATCAGGTGATCAGCACCCGGTGAGTACGCCCGTCTCGGTCCTGGATGCTTGCACGCTGATCCCTCACCGTCTATCCACGACCCTGTTGTGGCTGGCCGAGGCGGGGTTGTTCCAGCCGCTGTGGTCTGAGGAGATCTTGGACGAGGTCCAGCGAAATCTCCCGAAGCTCGGGATCACGCCGGCGAAGGCGAAAAGGCGTGTCGACGCCATGCGGGCCGCGTTCGGGGCCGAGGCCCTGGTCGACGGCTTCGAATCGCTCATCGATGAGATGGAGTGCGATCCGAAGGACCGGCACGTCCTGGCGGCCGCCGTGCACAACGAAGCTGACGCGGTGGTGACGTTCAATCTGAAGGACTTCCCGGTGGAGGCTGCGGACCCGCATGGCGTCGAGATCCTTCACCCAGACGCGTTCCTGAGCCAGCTCCTCAACCAGGGCGCCGAGGCGGTCATCACGGTGCTCCTGGCTCGTCTTCAGGATCTCCGCCGGCCGCCGGTGACGTTGGACGATTGGCTCGCGGGACTCGCTTCGGTGGTGCCGATGTTCGCCAACCTCGCCGCGTACGAGTTCCATCACCAGTCTGGGCCTGTCAGCGATATCCCGGCACTGGTTCAAGCGGACCAGCAGAGCGCCATGGAGGCCATGGGCGAGTTGGGGACTTTCACGAGCCCCACTCAGGTCGCAATGAGCTGGGTCTTCGGGCTGGACAAGGACCTCGACCTGGCAATTGATCTCAGCTACGACCCGCGCGGGTGGGACTACGAGTGGGCCCGCGAACATCTGACGGGGCGATCTCTGACCTCGTGGCTGCACCCCGCGGTGGATGCTCCCGAGCAGATCGCCTTCATGCGGTTCGTCCCCGAGGTTGAGCACACATCCCAGGTATTCCAGGCATACCTCACCGAGATGACGTTCCTGACGCTTGTCCGTCTTGAGGACGGGACCTGGCGGGTCTGGGGCCTGGGACCCGGCCTCCCTCCTGCAGGAGAGATCCTGAACGGCTGAGGCCGTGATCAGGGGATGGTATTTTTCGCCGTGGTGCGGAGTCGCACGATTTCGGAAGTGATCGGCTCGACCGCATCTTTGGAGATGCAGCGTGCATGGTGGCTCTTCTGCATGTAGCTGACGACGATGTTCCGGATGGTGGGTTTCGTCTGTCCAGACAGTTGGGGGTGTGCCTGGAGGATTGCTGTCGCCAGCGGTGTGGGGTCGCGGAGGAACTCGACCCGGTGGGCGTCGATGAGCTCCTGATCGATGATGTGGGATCCGTAGTAGACCAGGTAGGAGAAGAGCAGGCCGGGGGAGTCCAATGCGCCGGACGGGAGAGTGTTGACGTAGTCGCTGAACAGGGCACGGATTCCTGGGGCCTCCGGTTCCAGCCGGCTCTCGATCGCCCGTCGGGTGACGAAGGTGACAGCGTCCGCTTTGAACTGGTCGAGTTCTTCAGCGCGCGCTTCGAAGGCCTCGTGATCGGGGAGGTAGCGCAGCTTGCGCGCGCCACCACCCGGGGCCGCCCCGGAGTCGCCCACGGATACTTCTTCGGATGGTGGCCCGTGCAGCTCTGCATCGGGCTCCTCCGGGTTCCCGCAGCTGACCTGGAGCGCGTTCTCCCCAATGATTCGGATCTGCCACTCATCCTGGCTGTCCTTGATCTCGCACCAGACCAGAGCCAGGCGCGGCGCCTGGACGTATGAGAGGAGCGGCCGAAAGCTGGTCTCGATTGGGTGCCTGGGGATGAAGTCGACTGTGAGGCAAGCCCCGTCATTGACCCAGTTGGCGTCGACCACGGGAATGTTCTCCTGGTGGAGGATCTCGACGGCGGCGTCCTTCCACTGAAGGGCGGTCTCAGGGGATGCGTCGTGGACAGTCGGTGCGGTCATGGCGTCGTCCTTTCGGGTCGTGAGGCGAGAGTATTTTGCCGCTCAGCGAAGCACCGAATCCTCGCGTCGCAAAGTCACAAGATGCCATCGGGGTGGCGTCTTCCCGGCCACCCCGATGGCAGAAAGCGGCTTCAGTGTCACACCCGCGAGATAGGTTTCCAGGTAGAGGAAAGGAACGCCATGGAGAAGAGCAGCTCAGGAGAATTCGCGAGCCTGGAGAGCACGCTGGAGCGGTACCGTGCGATGGGGGATCCCGCAGGCACGGCCCGGTGCGCGCACTGCGGGCACTCGCATCTGGCCCACTATGTCCAGCCGGGCGTCGGCGAGGGGTGCGTGGCCACCACGGTGCCGCAGCGCACGGTCACGGACCGGATCACCAACGCGGACGAGCCGAACGGCCTGATCGGGGACCAGTGCTACTGCCCGGGGTTCCGCCGCGGTGCCCTCCCCGAGGAGATCACCGAGTACCTGGAGCCCCTCACGGAAGAGGGAACGCCGTGTCCGCGCTGCAGCCACCCTCTCAGGGAGCACTCCCACCCCGAGGGGTGCTGGCAGTGCCTGTGCGAGGTGGCGGCACTCCCTGAGGCTTGAGCATCACGTGAGCCTGGTCGCGGCCGTGGGAAGAAAACTCCACCAGGTGGCCGAAATGTCACAAGCCGGCCATACCGTGAAAGGGAAGGAGTATTCGACTTGACCTGACAGGAGGTACCCATGATGGGAGAATCAGCCCCGACCCGTCATCAACGATTTAGGGGACGATCCATGACTCCGCGTAAGACAGCCACCGCCACGACCGCACTGGCAGTCACCGCCCTGCTCGCACTCACCGCCTGCAACGGCGGCAACACGCCGTCACCGTCCCCCAGCACCACGACGTCCCCAACGTCGACCACAAGCGCCACCCCAAGCCCCACTCCTTCGGCCACGAAGCCGGCCGCCGCACCCACAACCGAGGAAGCGGCCAAGGACCAGGCGTTCGCCGCCGTCAAGAAGTACTGGGCGCTAGAGGATGTCATCCTCAAGACTGACAAGGGCAAGAACCCGGAACGCGTTGACGCGATCGCTATAGGCGACGCCGCCCAAACCACGCGAAAGTACGCCGCCGCAGTGGCGAAGTCTCCCGACAAGGCCACTGGGGCACGAACCGTCGCACCGTACGGGGGTTGGGTCTCTGCACTCACGTACAACGGCAAGAAGGTGCCCTACGGAGCCGCGCAGCTCCAGGTGTGCAATGACATGAGCAAGGTCATCGTTAAGAACCCCAAGGGCGTCCAGTATCCGCAGCCCGATCCAATTCGTCAGGTCACTGAGGTCGACGCCGTTTTTGACCCCTCCAAGGGCTCGTGGTTCATCACTCGGGTATCGGTCCCTGAGCCGATCAAGTCATGCTGAGGCGGGCAACGTCCTGGGTCGCCGTGCTTGCGCTCGCGGTGCTGGCCTTCATCGGGGTCAGCCCCGCGACCGCTGGTGGCGGCGCCGGGTGTAACGCGCAGGGTCAGTGCAACATCGACATCGACACGCCAGGCGGAGATGGCAGTTCGTCTGGTGGTGGGAATACGGACCCCTCAACGGGTCTGACCCCGGGGCCGTCGGACTGCCAGGTGAAGTGGGGCCAGGACGGGAAGCCGAAGACGATCCCGTGCACTCATAATGGGGCGTCATGGTCCGGTGGGTGTTACTGGTCGCTGGCGGATCCGCAGGATGCGCCGCCGTCTGGGAAGGATCCGGGCAAGGGTGCCTGGTACAAGTGCACTCCGTGCCCGGACGGTGTGGACATGGGTTACGGGAACACGCGGCCCATCGTGTGCGGCTTCGCCACTACGACCTGGCGGGACACCCCTCCTCCAGGGATTGTCCGGCTGACGCCGGCGCAGGCTGCAGCGGCGCTGATCGCGACGTTCCAGCTCAAGGGTGTGGAGATCGGTAAGACTCCTTCGGACGGGAACAAGGGCGCTGTGGGTCTGCCGGTGTGGCTGTGGGTGAAGAACACGAAGGATCCGTTGGCCTGGGGTCCGTACTCGCGGACCGCGACACTCGGTGGTGTTACGGTCACGGCGACTGCGACCGTCCGGAATATCGTGTGGACGATGGGTGATGGTGGGTCGACGACCTGCGCAAACCCGGGTACCCCGTACACCAAGGGCACGGCTGGACCGTCTCCGACGTGTGGTTACCGGTACACGAAGATGTCTCCTGGCGAGGGTGCCTCGCCGTACACGATCACGGCGACCAGCAACTGGGACGTCTCATGGCAGGCCGAAGGGCAGGGCGACGTGATCACCACCCAGACGAGTTCAACGGCACAGGCCCGCATCGGCGAGCTGCAGACCGTGATCGTAAATCCCTGATCCCAGCGGATCTCAGCAACGGAGGAACGAAATGAATGAGGTAGAGCAGGACTCCATGCACCTGAGCGCATGGAGTCAGTTCGAAGAGGACAACGCACAGGCGCTGGTCATGGCCCCGACCGTCGTCGCGCTCGTTGCTCTTGTATTGGGCGGCGTGACGCATCTGATGGTGTTCCCTGGGATCGTAGCGGCCGGAATGGCTATTTCAACCGTGTTCCTGGCGCGCTTCCGGTACGGACGCAGCCTCAGTGTCTCCTCGACGGCTTTCGAAACAGGCGCGTTCGCTCTGGCGGGTGCGGGGGCCGTCTACTGCTCCTGGATGGCAGCCATCGGCTAGTCCGCGACGACCTCGCTCCAAGGAACCGCCATCCGGCCCCGGCTCTCCATAGCCGGGGCCGGACCTTAAACCACACCCAAAAAAGGGCTCTCACGGCCCTGAAATCGGCTTCGAGGAGGCCCGCCATGATGGGAGCTCACCACGCAGTCTGTGGCGCCGCGGCTTGGCTCGCGGTCTCGACAAAGGTCCACGTCGACCTCACTGCAGTCACCGCGCACACTCCGGTCGGGCCCGTGGCTTTCGACCTCGGACTCGGGTTACTACACCTTGGTCCCGTCGGTGTTCTCGCCGGCGCCCTGGTCACAGCTGGCGCCGCTTTGGTCCCTGATGCCGATCACCACAGCGCGACCATCGCTCATTCCCTTCCGCCCGTGTCGAACATGCTGTGTGGGGGCGTTGAGACCATCGCCGGCGGCCACCGACACGGAACTCATTCCCTGCTCGGCGTCGCGGTCTTCACTGCGATCGCATGGTTTGCAGGCCTGTGGGTGTATCCCATACCTCACCTGGGCACGGTGAACCTCGGCGCCGGGATCCTCGCTGTGGTGCTGATCGCCTTCGCAGCCAAGGCGCTGCGGCTCATCCCAGACTCCCGCACCTTGGCCCCATGGGTCGTCGGGCTGCTGGGAGGGGCCCTCATCACGTTCATCGCGCCCACCGAGCAGTGGTGGCTGCCGCTGGCCATGTTCCTCGGCGTCACCGTGCACATCCTGGGGGACATGCTCACCACCGGGGGAGTGAACCTGCTCTGGCCTCTGGTGTGGCGACCGCCGTCGCTGCTGGGCAAGAGCCCGGTCGCCGGATGGATGTGGAAGCCCAACGGCTACTTGGCTGTCCCCGTGCTCGGGGATGCCGGCTCCGTGCGCGAGTGGCTACTGCTGGTGCCATTGAGCCTCTACACAGCGTGGGGGCTCGCCGGCGCGGTGGGCGGATCCATCGAAATCTTCATGGGCCAGCTGAACCTCGCCCTCCACCAGCTCATGGCGTAAGGCGGGGGCTTGGCGAGGGAGAATAGGCCGGTGAACGAGAGGACGAGGCGTGCGTAAAGACCTCCCCGAGGAGTGGGCGGAACTCCTGACAGCGGCCGGGTTCCGGTCAGTGCGCGGGGTAGCCCTCGCTGCGGACCTCAGCGCCCAAGCCGTGTGGCGCCTCATCGACAAGACGGGGAGGTCCTCAGACGACACTGTTCAAGCCGTGGCCGCGGTTCTTTCCACGACCCCCGGGCACATCTACAGCTTGATCGGCGTCCGTGCCCCCGCGGCAGATCTCGGCCCCTACATCCCCCCAGAGGGGAGCGAGCGGCTCAGCCAGAAGGAACGGGCCGCGCTCGACACCCTCATCCGTCTCATGGCCAAGAAGAACAGCCCCAGCGTCGACGAAGAATGACCACGAGGGCTGGCATGTGCCTGCTGCACGATAAAGGCCCTGTTGCTCGTATTGGGGAACCGAGCACCAGGGCCACACCACACGATACCCGCACCGCCACCGTGATCGCCAGAGCAGCTCTTGCAGGCCTCGGCAGCGCGGAGTTCTCGGGATACGATCCTCGTACTCGTACCCGATGAAAGGAGGCGGATGATGGCTGACGCCAAGTACTGCTGTGGTCAGATCTACGAAGAAGGCGAGAAGGTCTGCGCCAGCTGCGGCGAAGCAATCTGACGCGTATCAGATCCCATAGTGAAGCCCGTCCTCTCCCCGAGAGGACGGGCTTTCCTGTTTCCCGGATCCTCCAAGGCTCAGGGACTGTTCTCCACGTCCTCTCTTGATCGCCTCGCCCAGGATTTCCCTTGATTCTGTGGCAGGCGGAGCCGCCAGACCTCTCGTCGTTCCTTGACCATCGGCCGAGTCACGCTTAGGGTGAACACCGGAGGACACCAGAGTACGCAAGGGACGCATGAGTTTGGAGACCAGCGATGGATAGCCCGTGGACCGTAGTGGGAGCGACCGTGGATTCGGCGCAGGTGAGGGAGCTGCTGGGCGGCGTCGGCCGGACACGCCTCTACACGCTTCGCCAGCAGGGAGTCATCCCGGAACCGGACGGACCCCTGAGTACACCAAAGCGGCCTGAGTGGAAGACCGAGACCATCGTGAAGGCCCTGCCCCCTGAGCGGCGGAGCTACCTCGTCTACGAGGGGTTCGACACCCCTGAACTTGAAGGGCAGCGCTGGCAGTTCAAGCACAATTCCGGCGAGCTGCTCGAACTACACATCCACGAGGATGAAGAGCCCGTGCTGGCTTGGCGTTGGGTGTACGAGTATCACGGTTCGTGGCATGACATCTCGGCCTGGAACCCGTCCGGGGAGGCCAGCGTTCTCGTCCCGCTCAATGGCGCCGGCTGGCACCACCTGGCACCCCACCGGGTGGTCGCCCCTGCGGTCTACAAGGCCTGCGGGTACGGCGACGGAACAGCAGGGACGTTGCTGATCCTGGACCCGGCCTCGGAGAGCCACCTGATGGGAGCGCTCGTTCCCAGCGAGGCCATCGGGCGGGTGGTAGTGGAGTCTATCTGGGCGCAAACCGCATCCCGGCTGTTGGGACATCCGTTGCCCTGGTGGCCCAAGGGGTGCACGACGCTGGAATTGGTCTCCGCGTGGAACCCTGAAACGCGTCGCCCAGTCCCGATGGCCGAACCGCCCAGCGCACCCAGGTCAGCCACGATCGCGCGCCGCGCGCGGGCACAGGCGAAAGCACTGAAGAAGGCCGGCGCCGACCAGCAGCTCATCGACTCCTTCGAGGACATGGACACGATGGTGACCAATACGATGCTCTCCTCCGTCGAGTACTACGGGCCGAAGGAAGAGGGGGAACGCGTTCTGGCCGTCCAGATGCCTGAACCCAAGTACGGAGGACTCCGCCCTGGAGGGTTCCTCCCAGCACTGGAGTGGCTGGTTTCAGCTGAGGATGCGCCGGAGGAGTTCGCCCGCCTTGCGACGAGCTTCTTCGGGTACCAGGACAGCATGGGCGTGGCGTCCGTTCCCGCTCCGGAACCACTGATCGACGACTCCGCGGTCCGGTTGGGATTCTCGCCCTCAGAGGAAGGGAGCTCCTTCATATGGAGGGCCCTCCGGGAAAAGGCCGGCGACGTCCCGGCGGAGGCGTACCGCTGGAACGTTGAGGCGGAGTTCCCCACCGCGGTCTTGGCTACAGCAGATCGCTGGTTCTTTCACGCCCCCCGGAAGTCCGTCATCGACCCGGACGAGCTGGACTCGGTCGTCCTCTCGATCGACCCGACTTACGGCCTTGGCAGGACGTTCGATGGGGAGTACGTCCCTCTCGCACTGCACCCTGACGGGGGACCCGAGTCGGTGGCTGAGTGCTTCGCGGCGTGGGCGCAGAACCCTCACTATGAGGCGCCCATGGGACATCACTCTCCCGTCGTGCGGACCCCGCAGGGACTGACTGCGATGATGCACGGGCTCAAGGGGCGGTCCTCCTCGCCTTCGCTCCCGAACTTGATGGCCTTGGCCAGGGACCTTTCCGACGATGACATCTGAATAGCAACCCCGGTTGATTCGTTTTGAATCACGGCGTAGCGTTGAAGATGACGAAAGGACTAGGCGTCATGTTTGATCAGATGGAACAGATCCGCCACGACGCGCTGCAGCGTAAGGCTCGGCAGCGTCTTGATCGCATTCGCGAGCTGCGCGCGGCCGGCGAGGCGCGAGCCCTGGGCATGCCGCAGCGTGAGATCGCGGCCGCTCTGGGTACGAATCAGACGAAGGTGCAGCGCATGCTCAACGCCGTGGATCTCCGCGGTGGTTCTATCCCGGTGGAGCCTGAGGAGATCATCCTTGAAGCATTCGAGGATGGTACCCCGAGGAAAGAACTCATCGCCAAGCTCAAGGAGTACCCCTTCACCTTCGGGGAGTCGGCGCCGTATCCGATGGAAGGTCGCATCCCTGGCACCTGGGATCAGGTGCGGGGCGCCGTGATCTCCGGCTATCTGAGCGAGAGCGAGCTCGACGAGATCCGGGCTCACATTGGCCGCTGACCGCGATGTGGTGCACCAGGCCCTGACTCAGCTCTTCGAGCCTGGGCAGGGCCTGGACCGCGCCCCGGGCGACATCGCCGCGTTCTTCGACGATCGCGAGATCGTGCGCTGCACTCAGCAGTACCTGGCGTCGGACAAGAATGTGGTGCGCGACCACCGTGCCATTGCCGTGTGCACCGCGGGGCTTCCGGGCGCGGGCAAGTCATCCGTGCTCAACGCCATGGACTTGCACGGGTTCCGCAGAATCGATCCCGACGCCGTGAAGGACCTCGTCCTGCGCAAGCTCGAGGCCCATGGACTGCTCGCCTACCGGAATGGATTCGTGTTGCCCGATGGGCAACCCGTCTCGCCGCGGGAACTTGCCAGCCATGTCCACCCCTACTCGACTGCGATCGCTGATGCCGCAGCCCGCCAGGCCATGCTCGACGGCGAGAACATCATCCTCGACGGCACTCTCTCGTGGCCCGGGCTGGTGGCACGCTACGCCGCGGACTTGGCTGAGCACGACTACGACGAGCTGGACGTCGTGGACGTGAGGATCGACATCGACCTGGCCAAGGAGCGGGCGCGCGAGCGGTGGTGGCACGGTCGAATGGAGGGAGGACTCGGTGGGCGGTTCTTGCCCGAAGCCCTCTTCGCCGTGTACCTCGATCCGAAGAGCCCGGGGGAACTGATCTGCTCACGCAACGCACGTGACCTGGCCAAGCTCGCAGGTAAAGAGCTCGGCAAGGCGACGCTGCATCAGTACGAGGTCACCGCGGCCAACCCAGTCCCGCGACTTGCACTTTCCGAGCACTTCGATTGATCTTCACTCTGGAGGCATCACTGCCATAGCTGCTGAATCAGATTGACCAGGTGATCGAGGCCGGCCAGCGCCGCGCTGGCCATCCCCACGATCCGAGACAGAGACCACTCCCTAGGGGGTTGTTTCATGGCCGGCTCCTTGCTGTGGTGATTTCGTGTTCACCGAGAGGGAGTAGGTCGGAATCACCGCATGTGGAAGCCCGTCCGGGTGAAGGTCATCAACTCCGACAGACAAGCCGAGACACGGTGACGAATTTAGTACTAAAACCTCAAGGGGAGGTCTAGGGTGGAATCCATGGATGGCCACAAGATTCGTAGACCTCGGGGTACTTCCGGCCCTTCGGCCGCGGTGCTCTTTGAGGTCGATGCGCAGGTCAAGCACAAGGTGGAGACCATTTCGAACGCTACGTCGCTGTCTCTGGCGATCGTGGAGGAAATGATCATCGCCGAAATGCCTGACGTCGTCGCCGCCGGGTCACTCGGCAGCGTGGAGGCCTTCCGTGCCTCTCGCGTCAATAGCGCGGTTCTCGCGAACTTGATCCCACTGGGCGCCAAGCAGAAGGTGACCCGGCTGAAGAAAATGAACGGCCCTGACACCACGATCAGCCAGGTCTTCGACTTCTTCGTGCGCCGGATCTCTCTCGGCCCCGATGGGGTTCCGGTGTCCTGGGCTCCCAAGCTTTCCCCGGGGGAGCCGTCCCAGCAGCCTTTGGCCATCCCCGGCCTCTTCGAAGGGGGTCTGCCCGCCACGGGAACCTAATCGCTTAAAAAGCTGAGGGACGTGGCTCCAACCACATCCCTCAGAAGCTTTCAGACTGGAGAGTTTTACCAGGACTTCCAGTCTGGCGCTGAGATCGCAGCTACCAACCGCGCTCAGCCAAATTTTTCACTTAGTACCCACCCCGAGGGGCTTTGCCATACCCACTTACCAGTGAGGCATTAATTTGAGTATAGCTGTATCTGCTGTCCCCTTTCCAGGGGGGACGTCCCGTGTCCGGGGGAGAGGTGTCTCCTCGGGGCGGGAGGATGCTCTCTGGGCTGCTCTGGCGCGCGGTCTCGCAGGCCGGCCGAGGGTGCGTGTTTCTCGCGACGGCGGCCGGAACTACCCGGCGCGCACGGAGACGGCTCTGACGGCTGAGCGGCCGGCGCGGCCTGCCGCGGTGATGGTCTACGGGTATGACGGCATGGCCCGGACCTTGTTCCTGGACTTGGATTCCTCGCCTGCGGGTGTGGAGCAGGTCAACGCCGATTATCGTGCGATCACTGGGTGGCTTGGCCTCCACGGCGCCGTCTGGGTTGAGGACATCTCCCCGTCTGGTGGCCGTCACATCTACATTCCTCTCGCGGTGCCGGTGCCCTTCGTGGAGGCCAAGGAAATCGTTCGGGCACTCGGCGCTCGGTACCGGTCCTTGGACTCGAACCCTCACAGTGGTGTGGCCTCGGGTGCCTGCCGTGTACCCGGAAGTCGGCATCCGCTGGGTGGGTTCCAGGATCTGACCCAGGCCCTGGGTGAGGCCGTGCAGGCGGTGACTGAGCGGAACTCTCTGCAGGTCTGGAAGGCGCTCTGGGACTCGACGGCTGAGAGCCGAGAGGTGCTGCGGGCTGCCGAGACCGTGGTGGAAGCCTCCGTGGATCCTGACCGTCCGGCACTGCCTCAGGACCAGCAGTCCAAGGGTGGGTTGGGGTCGAGCATGCTGCTGATCGCCACCGAAGGGACCTGGGATTCTGCCAGGTACAGCACACCGTCGCACGCTCGGATGGCGGTGATCACCGCTGCGGCCCGATCGGGCTTCACTCTCGTACAGATCCAGGAGCGGATGCTCTCTGGTGCCTGGCCTGGGCTGGCAGGTTTGTATGCCAAGTACTCTCCGCGGTCCCGGAAGAAGGCTCTCACCAAGGAGTGGGCCAAGGCTTGTTCCTACGTCCAGGAGACCGACAGTCAGGTCGGGGAGAAGAGTGTTCGTAATTCCGACACAAGCCGCAAAAAGACACACCCCCTGGTCCCTTCCTGGCTTGAAGCGTGGCATCGACGTCGCCTGCACCTTGAGGACCAGCTGCCCTCCTCACGGGAGGGCAGCCACCTGAGAATGGTCCTGCGTTCCCTCGACGAGGCTGCCGCGAAGGCAGGTAGCCCCCAGTTGGAGTTCGGTACCCGGGCGTTGGCGGAGTCTCTGGGATTCCATGCCTCCACGGTGGCTGAGCACCTGGTCCGGTTGGGAAGCATGCCTGATCCTGTGATTACGCGTACTCGTCAGGGCAGGGGGACCGAGGCGGACACCTGGACCTTGAACATCCCCGCCGGCCAGACTACTGAGGAGCCTCAGTGGCGCCCTCGGAAGGTCTTCGCGGTGCGCCCGGCGTTCCGCGAGCTCGGGGTGACCGCTGCCCTGGCCTACGAGGTTCTGGAGCTGCACAACGGTGCCCCCGTGGCCTCCTCCACCGTTGCTGAGCACGCCCGGTTGAGCCGCACTGGAGCGCATGAAGCATTGGAGAGTCTGTCCGGCTGGGGGTTGGCTAAGCACACTCCTGCCGGGTGGGTGGTGGGGTTCCGGTCGTTGATCCAGGTTGCTGCGATGCTCGGCGCCGATCGGGCCGCCGCAGAACAGCATCAGCGTCACAAGGAGGAGCGCCGGCAGTGGCGGCGTTGGTTGGCAGGCCGTGAGCACCATCCGACCCCTTTGGCCGGTATCGATGAGGAGTACCCCTGGTGGCTGTATGACCCCGGCGATGGGGATGTCACAAGTCGCTCTTAGGGTGAGAAACAAGGGGAGTAACTCACCGAAAGGACGCATCGTGACACCTCCAGGCACCGAACTCGCGAGCCTGATGTACGACGGCGTACAGGACCTGATACAGGACGCAGTGCACTTGATTGTGAACTTCGCCCCCTGGTGGGGGGCCCTTGTGGTGATCACGGTCATGGTCAAGTTCCTGTCCTTGTTCACCCCGGACCCCCACACCAGGGGGCCGTACACCTTACAGGTGCCCCCGCTGTCAGTCACGATCGCCACCTGCCCATACAGCGACATCCTGACTGCTGGACTGGCGTTGTCGCAGAAGAAGCTCCGGAAATTGCGCTCCGAGGACTTAGAGCAGCTCCGGACGGCTGTCCGCTGGACCATCGAGCGGGTGCGCGAAGAAGATGAACGGGAGCAGCTCCGGGCGCTGAAGAAGCGGATCAAGATTGCCGCCGAAGACCGGAAGGTGAAGGTGGTAGATGGGGCCACCGCAGGTCGGCTTCCCTGGCCGGGCACGGCAGGGCGCTCCGAGAAAGCTTCCCCGGGCGTTCTCGTCGTGACGGACGTCGTCCGTAAAGCATTCGTCGTGCCGAACGAGTTCCGTACCGCGGAGCTCGACCCCTCGGAGCTGACGAAACTGGATGATCTGGCCCGGGAGCTGGTGGCGTCGCCGAAGAAGAAGCTCTCCAAGCTCACCGACGACGAGGTCCTCGAAGCTGGTGTGGCACTGGAATGCGCACTGCGGGTCGGTGGGAAGAACTCCAATCTGCGGCTCCAGCATCGACGCTTCGTCCAGGAATGGGACCGCCGTGACCGGCGCACCCCGGATGAATCCACGCTGGCCGAGCGGGGCGTAGGGGAGCTGGGCGAGGTCCTGGCAGTACGGGAGCAGAAACACCAGGAAGAGCTCGCCGCCGACTGGGAGGCCGAATTCGAGTCCCTGGCCGCCGAGGTCGAGCAGAGGGTCCGCCCGAGCTACAAGGCCACCAAGCGGAACCGGAAAGCCATTGGTCGGTCTGCAGCGCGGGACGAGGTCGCGTCGTGAGCACCTACAAGGAGATCGTGGCCCTGCTGCGCGCGAACACCGGGGCGCGGCGGATTTCCCAGGTCTTCGACGACTTCGTGGAGATCTTCGCCCTCGCGCTGCGGAACGCCATCGATCACCGTGGCCGGCAGGAGCGCGAAGAACAGTACCTCCAGGTCATCGCTCCCTACAGCCGGGAAGAGCTGGACCGGTTCGCCCGGGCCTTCTCTCTGGTCGTGGTGGAGATGGAGCGGGACCCGCAGGATATCCTCGGACGCCTCTACATGGAGCTCGAACTCGGGAACTCCTCAATGGGGCAGTTCTTCACCCCATACGACATCGCCCGGCTGATCGCCGAGCTGAACCTCCCGGGGATGACAGAACAGGTTGAACGCCGCGGCTACGCCGAACTCTACGAGCCCGCCTGCGGCGCCGGGGCGTTCATCATCGCCGCAGCCCAGGCAATGCGCCAGGCCGGCATGAACCCCCAGAAGGTCCTGCACGTCACCGCCGAGGATCTCTCTGTCCAGGCCGTGCACATGATCTACATCCACCTGACCCTGCTCCACATCCCGGCGACGATCCACCGCAAGAACACCCTCACACGGGAGCACTACGACACCTGGACCACCGCAGCACACGTGCTGGGAGGGTGGAGCTGGCGACTACACCGTGGTGAAGCCGTTCACGAGCGACCGGCGCTCCGCTTGGTCGACGCGGTCTACCCGGACGATGCCCCGCTTCCGGCCGACCGGAAGAGCGCCTGAGCGCGCGGGTCAGCTCTTCCGGGCAGCCTCGCGTTCCTTTGGGCTGAGAGCCGGTTCGAAGTCCGTGGTGTCGATGATCTGCTGCATCTCCGGATCCGGGTCGATCAGCGAAGGATCCGCGCGCCGGTCATCCTTGGCGAGCTGCCGGGTGTTGTTGTAGTCCCTGCTGATCGCGTAGTACTTCAGCCGCTCGGTCACCTCGCCCGAGAAGTCGCGCAACTCGGCCAGGGTCTCCTTGTGCTTGTCCGGCTCGCCCTTGGCCGGGGTCTCGCCGGCGCCGACCTGGAGCCACCGATCGTGCATGTCCTCAGGGACGAAAATGGGCTGGCGGGTGTGGACCTCGCCGGCGCCCAGGGCCGCTTCCATGGTGATGATCGTGTACGAGCCCTGCTCGGGGTCGTAGAGCCCGGCGGCGGTCAGGAGCGGCGCCGCGGTGTCATGGATGAACACAGGGATCTTGTACTGGGGGCGAACCTCGACGAACTCCACGTAACCGCTCATCGGCACCAAACTCGTTTGCCCGCCACGGTAAAGCTCCCGCCAGCGTTGGACCCGGAACAAACTCTCGGAACGAGCGTTACTGCTCTTGATCTGAGGCTTGTTGAACACGGCGCCCTGGATGCCCCAGGTGCCAGTCAGAAGAACACGGGCCAGCTCGCCGGCCTCGTTCACCCGTTCAGCGACGAACGGCCCTCGCGAGCCCGGGCTCATGCTGTAAAGCGGCTCCCAGCTGGTGTCCGGGGCCAGGCTGGCGTGAAGGTCAGCGGAGAGGTCTTCCCCGGACTGGGCGATGACGTAACGGCCGCAGATGGCTCCTCCTAAGGTTCCGGATCCGTGTGCGGATCCTGCGCTGATGCGTTCTCGGTGGGCAGTAGATCCACCATGATGGACGCCCACTGCATCTCCTCGGCCGCGTGCTCGAGGTGGGGAAGCTGCGCCGCGGCGTCGACTTCCCCGCTCAGGGCCAGGCTTTCCAGGATCTGCTGGGCACCGCGGAGGTGGGCGCGGGCAGCATCGAGCCCTTCGATCGCTGACTCGTGCTCTGAAGGGGTCATGGACATGCTGTGCTCTCCTCTCCGCTGGCCCCTACAGTGTAGGACCGCGCCCACTTCTGGTGACACCCCTCAACGCACGCGGACAGGCCTCTCCAGCCGGGGCCTCTGAGCTGCGCGGCTATTGCTGTCAGTGGTCGCGGCGTACTCTAGATATCCGAAGCTTTATTCGAGTTGTGATCGATAAATCGACTTGACCTAGAACGGAGTTTCGATTATTGGGCTTGGGGCTGGCCTGTGTATGGAGTGGGATCGAGACAGGGAGACAGTCCAGTGAAGACGCTGCTGACACAGGGCGTGGAGGTCGAATGTGCGCCGGAGGGGGAGCCACAAACCGTCAGGACCGACATGGATACGTGGGAGATCGTCCCGGGGACGTCCCCGACGCTCTGGTACGTGAGACGGGCCTGGTGGGCTGAGGACTTCAGGGTCGCCGTCGGGACCGGCCTGGGTGCCGTTGACGATGAGCTCTGGCGCATCCAGGCCCGGCCCCTGCGCGATCGCACCGCGGTGCCCGTGACTCTGGACCTGGCCCATTCGCTGCGTAGCGGTCGGTGGCGCCTGCTTCAGGTTCACCAGGGCGACCAGCTCAGTTACGAGGCGCTGGACGCCAGCGTCGTCGACTTCTGAGGATCCTCGGAGATGTCGTTCACTCATCTGCACGTGGCCACTGCCTTCAGCGCCCACTACGGAGTGTCCTCGCCGGCCGAGCTGGTCTCCGAGGCCCGGGCTCACGGATCCGGTGCGCTGGCCTGCACGGACCGTGACGGGCTTTACGGGGCCATCAAGCACGTCAAGGCCTGCCTCGAAGGCGGCATCGCCCCTATCCTTGGCGTCGAGCTGGCCGTGCTGGAAGACAGCGAGGAAGGCCCGCGCCGGCGGGTCACCGGCCGGGTTGTCGTGCTGGCCCACGGTGGCGGCCGCGGCGCGGGATACCGGGCGCTGTGCCGTCTGGTCTCTGACGCGCATGCTCACACCACCGGTAAGGCCGGCGGGAAAGTCCCGGTCGGGGTGACCCTCTCCGAGCTTGCGGCCCGGGCCGTCTGGTCCCCTGACCGTTCCCCGGTATTGACGGTGCTGCTGGGCCCCGGCTCCGACGTCGCGCACGCCATGACTGGGTCCGACCGGTTCAGGGCACCCCGCAAGTTGTTCGGGGCCTGGGTCCGTGCCATGCCGTCCGGGACCCTGGCGGCGGAAGTGGTCACGCACCAGGCGCTGCCTGGACGTCCCGGCTGCACCGCGCACGCGGTCCGGATGCTCAAACTCGCCCGTGAGCACCAGGTCCCCGCGGTCCTGAGCAACGCGGTCCGGTACCTCGGCCCGGACGGCGCCGCGACGGCCGACGTCCTGGATGCCGCCCGGGCACTGACCGCACTGCAGGACCTCGACGCCGTCTCAGGGCTGCAGAGCACCGGCCAGGCCTGGCTGAAACCACCGGCGCAGATGCACCGCCTCGGTGCCGAGATCGTCCGTGCCGCCGATCTGGACGACGGTGGCCTGTCCCAGCTCCTCGCGGACACCGAGGCCCTGGCCGAGCGGTGCATGCTCGACCCGGCCGCCGATGTGGGATGGAAACAGCCCCAGGTCCCCGAAGCCAGGGTGCTGGGCATCGACCAGGATCCTCATCTCGAACTCGTGCAGCGCTGCCAGGCCGGCATCAGCCGACGCTTCCCGCAACTGGGGGAGTCGCGCGACCAGGTGGTGCAGGAGCGCCTGGACTACGAACTGGGCATCATCAAGAACCTGGGATTTGCCACGTACTTCCTGACCGTGGCCGAGGTCTCCCGCATGATCACCGGCATGGGGATCCGTGCCGCGGCCCGCGGCAGCGGCGCCTCCAGCCTGGTGAACTTCGCCCTGGAGATCTCCCACGTCGACCCGATCGCGCAGGGCCTGCTCTTCGAGCGATTCCTGTCGATGGACCGAGCGACACTGCCCGATATCGATATCGACATCGAGTCGGCCGAACGGCATCGCGTCTACCGGGAGATCTTCGCCCGCTTCGGCAAGGAACGCGTGACCCTGATGAGCATGCAGTCCACCTACCAGGCCCGAGGGGCGGTCCGCGACGCCGGCATGGTCCTTGGCCTGGACGAGAGGGAGGTCGACGGGATCGCCAAGAGCCTCTGGCGCTTCTCTGCCAGCACCTTTCGGGAAGCCCTGGCCGAGAAGCCCGAGCTGCGCGACTTCGCCGCCCGCGTCCAGGAGGAATCCGGCACCGGGCAGCTCGAGCTCCTGGTCGACGTGACCGAACGCCTCGACTCACTTCCACGGCATATCTCCATGCACCCCTGCGGAGTCATCCTGGGCAACGCGACCCTCCTGGACCGTACCCCCGTCCAGCCCTCCGGTCTGGGTCTCCCCATGTCGCAGTTCGACAAACACGATATGGACCCCATGGGAATGCTGAAACTCGACGTGCTCGGCGTGCGGATGCAATCCGCGATCGCCCACGCCCTGACCGAGATCCGCCGAACCCACGCCGACGCAGCCGACGTCGCCGCCGCCGGCAACCACCCCCTGGACGGGAACGGGGCCCCGCCGGTGTTCATCGCCGAGGACGGCCTGATCGACGTCAATGCCATCCCGCTGGACGACAAGCTGACGTACGAGCTGATCCAGTCCACGCACACCCTGGGCTGTTTCCAGATCGAATCACCCGGGCAGCGGGAGCTGGTGGGCAAGATGGCACCCCGAGAGTTCGGTGACCTCATCATCGACATCTCCCTGTTCCGGCCCGGCCCGATGCAAAGCGACATGGTCCGGCCATTCCTGGAACACCGGCACGGGTTCACCCCCGCGCGCTACCCCCACCCCGACCTGCGCCCTGCCTTGGAGGAGACACACGGGATCGTCGTCTTCCACGAGCAGCTGATGAGGATCCTGGACGTCATGACCGGCTGCGGCCTGGCACAGGCCGACGTCATCCGCCGCAAGCTCGGCAAGCCGCAGCATGAGGCCGCCGTCGAGGACGGTTTCCGCGCCCGCGCCGCAGCCCGCGGGTACAGCCGAGCAGTGATCGACGAGGTCTGGCAGACCCTCAAAGCCTTCGGCTCCTTCGGCTTCTGCAAAGCGCACGGCGCCGCATTCGCCCTTCCCACCTACCAGAGCGCCTGGCTGAAGGCCCACCACCCGGCGGCCTTCATGTGCGGGATCTTCGAACACGACCCCGGCATGTATCCGAAGCGGCTGCTCGTCGCGGAGGCCCGCCGCATGGGCATCCCGCTACTGCCGGTCGACGTCAACGCCAGCACGGGACACTACGGTCTTGAGCGCGTCGCCGAAGGCGAAAAAGCAGGCCAGTGGGGGATCCGACTCAGCCTGGCCGGCATCTACGGAATGTCACAGACCGAGCAGGACCGCCTGGTCGCAGGCCAGCCCTACGAGACCCTGGACGAACTCCGCACCCGCGCCAACGTCTCTCGGGCCACGATCCGCCGCCTGGGCGAACTCGGCGCCCTGGATTCCCTGCACCGCAGGGCCGGGGGAGCGGCGACCCGGGCCGACCTCATCCACCACCTCACCCGCATCGCCGCCAGCCCCCACCGAACACACCGGGAGCCGCTGCCCGGGCAGCTCGCCCTGCCGTTCGAACATGACCCGGAGCTGGCCACTTTGCCGGCCGAACGGCCCGAGCTGACCCTGGAAGAGAAGATCCGCACCGAACTGCGGCTGACGTCAGTGGAGACCAGCGGCCATCTCCTGGACGTTCACGCATCGCTCCTGAACCGCCTCGGCATTACTCACGCCGAGCAGCTCCTGGACCTGCGCAACGGCACCGAGGTCCTGGTCGCCGGGATCCGCGTGGCCACACAGACCCCGCCCATGCGCGGCGGCCGCCGGGTGGTCTTCATCTCTCTGGATGACGGCACCGGCTGCGTCGACGCGACGTTCTTCACCGAAGCCCAGGAACGCACGGGCCGGATGCTCTTCACCACCAACCTCATGCTCATCCACGGCAAAACCCGCCGCACCGGGCCTCGCGGCATCGGCATCCAAGCCCTGAAAGCCTGGGACCTCAGCCGACCCGAAACACTCCCCAGGCCCGGGTACCTGAACAGCCCAGACAGGGCGGCAGACAGCCCACCACCTCGGAAGAGCGCATCCAGGACCAGCACGCCGGAGCGCAGAAGCCGCGGTGCATGAAGGCTACGTCGAGCACGAGGCCGGCGCCGCCTACGCCGCAGCTTCACGTGGATTGAGGATGCCCTGCGAAGCGAGCCGGTCAACGGCGCGATTGAGCGTGACCGAGTCGTGGGGAAGGTTGCCGCTCAGCTCGCCTTCCTCGTAGGGGCCCGGACCGTGGGTCTTGGCATACTCGAGGACGTCGTAGGTAGGCGCGAGCTGAGCGATTCCAACGGACGCCGCGGCGACGAGTTTCATGAGAATGCGCGCATCAGGGGATCCTCGAAAGATCTCAGCTTCTGCTGAACACGCTGTCTCCACGAGCGCCAGCAGAGAGTCCTCTATTCGGTTGCATACCTTGTTCCGTTTCGCTGCGCTGCATGTCACCGCATGCCACCTCCCCGTGTAGCGGCCAACTTATCTTTTAGCGAGATAGGTGGTGCTACCGGCGTGCGACCGATCCGTCGGAAGAGTGACTAGAGAGTCAACTCACGCATCCGGTACCCGGGGTCCGTCGGAGGTGGTCGGATCGCTCCGTCGACCATGGACGAACCGGCCCTACACAACGGTCACGAAGTCCCTATGGACGCACTACGAGAACACGACCCAGACGCCGCGACCGTCGCCGCGCTGGCCATCGGCACCCGCTACAGACAACCTCCTGCCCAACCCCGCTTCGGATGTGACAAGAGGCGACTCTCCAGGCCGGTTACCCTTCGTGGCAGTGGCCAATGAAAACCTAGAGGTACGGAAGCAGGACGATATGACCCGGAACCCGAAACCCGCGCGAAGCCCTTCGCCGCTGCGTATCGCACGATTTGTGGGCTGGTTCCTGTGGCCTGTTGCGGTGGTTGTGGCCGCCATGATCGCTCAGGGCATCTTGGGTGGCCCTCTCAACAACGGGGGTGTCCCGACAGAAGGCCAGGTCTGGGCCGCACTTGGGGTGCTTCTCTGTGTGGCCGTGCAGGTGGTCTTCGCCGTGTGGATGCTCGTGCACATCTTCAAGGTGCTGGGCATGCTCCGACGGCGCGCCGGCTGGTACACCAAACAGGAGAAGACAGCGGCGGCCACCGACGAGGCCTACCGGGCCGGGCTGGAACGCGCAGCCACCCTCAAGGCAGCCCTCACCGCTGGCTCGCAGCCGCACCTGCTGCACGTCTGGGACGTCATGCTCGAACCGGACGAAGCTGTGCTCATGGACGTCCCGTTGCAGTACGGTCGCTGGTATGGCACTGACGCCAGCTACATGCATTCCACCACGGTGGTAGCGGGCCGGACATCATTCGTTGTCGGTTCACTGGTCGGGTCCGCGATCGGGTCCGCGATCGGGAACGCGGCGCGCAGGTCCGCGGCCCTGGCCGCCGCGCAGCCGATGTGGCGAGAACACCAGAACGTCCGAACCATCGTCACCGATCGGCGCATCATGTGCTGGACCACAGCCCGCGGGTGGATGAACTTCTGGTACAGCGACGTCACCGCCGCCTACCCCGACCCGGCCGGGTCGACCATGATCCTGGACTTCGGCAGCTGCGAAGCACTGCGCCTGCATGGCTACGACGGGGCAAGCCTGTGCATCTTCGCTATTGCCACCCTGAACGGACGCCAAGCCCTCAAACACCACCCCGCCCTGGCCAACATGCCAGGACTTCCCTCATGACCACCGCCAGCCGAGCCAGTTTCGGGACGGGCCCCGCCCAACCTCCTCACCGGTATTGCGTCTGTTCCACCCTCCGGTAACCCCAGATGGCGGCGAGTCCGCAGAGCACGAGGTAGCCCGCGAGAATGACCAGCGCCAGTCCGTTGGCCTCCCCGTGGAGCGCGGAGTTGATGAGGTCCGCCCAGGCTCCGGTGGGGCTGAAGGTGTGCAGGGGTTGCAGAGCCCCCAGGTCCCAGGTGCCGAAGAGTCCTCCGATGAAGGCCAGGGGGAAGTAGATGAGGTTCGCGATCGGCACGGCGCCTCGCGAGGGCAGCCAGTATCCGAGGGCGAGTCCGAGGGCGCCGTGGACCAGGCCTCCCGCGATGAGGGCACACAGCCCGAGCAGGAACCTGCCGGGCGCCACGGTGAAGACCGCGCCGTTGATCACCCCCAGCACCAGGAGCGGCACGGAGAAGAGGACTGAGAAGAACAATCCGGCGATCAGTTGCGAGGCAACGCGCACCCTGGAGGGCACGGGAAGGGTCAAGAGGTACAGGTTCCAGGGGTCGTTCCGGGTGGAAGCGATGCCCACGCCGAACTGGAACATCATCGTTCCCAGCATCGCGAAGGCGAGGTAGCTGAAGAGGATCCGGCCCGGTGGCAGATCCGCCCGCACCCCGACCATGAGGTAGAAGGCCGCCGGCAACGCGATGAGCGGCAGAAAGAACGAGGGTAGCCGCACGAGCTCCAGGATCTGAACGCGGACGTACTCGGCGACGATTCTCATGCCTTCTCCTCACTCAGGATCATGCTGACGGCATCCTCGAGCGAGGACTGCTGGACGCTCAGCTTCGGATCATCCAGGACGGCCAGCAGGACCCTGCTGGCCGCGTCCGGATCGTCGGTCACCAACTGGTACCGGTCTGCGCCCAGGGGCTCGACGACGCCGAGCCCGAGAACCGCCGGCGGCACGGGGCGTGCGGTGGAGAAGCTGAGCCGATGCAGCCCCAGGCGCTGCCTCACCGACGCGATGTCCTCGCTCAGAATGTTCTTGCCGTCCTTGACGAGCGTGACGGTGTCGGCGGTCGCTTCGATCTCCCCGTAGTCGTGAGACGCCATGATGATGCAGCGGCCGAGGTCCCTCTGCTCGAGAATGATGCTGCGGACCTGGGCGCGGCCTTCGATGTCGAGCCCCGCGAGTGGTTCGTCCATGATGATCACCGGGGCGTTGCAGATGATGGCGCCGGCGATGCCGAGGCGCCTGAGCTGCCCGCCGGAGAGTCCGCCGCACTGTTTGTCCAGGATCCCCTCGAGCGAGAGCGTGTTCTGGACCGCGGCGAAGTCCAGAGGATCCGGGTAGTGGACGGAGATGAACCGGAGCACTTCGCGGACCTTGAGGGTGGGCGGGAACATCACGGCCTGAGGCACGCAGCTCACGTACCGGGCCTGAGTGCCGCCGCGCACCACCCGTTGCCCGAGCACCGTCGCGGTGCCGGAGGTGGGCTGCCGGGTTCCGGTCAGGATGTTCAGGGCCGTCGACTTCCCGGCGCCATTCGATCCCAGGAGGCAGTGAACGCCTGGCCCCAGATCGAGGGAGAAGCCCGACAAGGCCGTCTTCCCCCGGTAGTTCTTGACCACGTTCTCCCAGGACACGATGACGTTCAGGCTCATGCGGTGCCTCCACGACGGCGGGGGACTCTGAACACCCCCAGTTCTATGGCAACCATCACATCGGGGATTGTCACAAGCGAAGTTCAGATGATCGGCCGGCGTGCGCGGAACCCTCGTCAGATCTTGTCGCGCCTCTTCATGATGAGCCAGACAACCACCACGGCGCCGCCGTCGCTGTAGACCCCGCATATGGTGGGACCGCGCCATGGCTGACCGGCACCAGGGTAGTAGACCGGGAGCACTGGCGTGAGGACGGTCCGGTGGTGGTCGACGCCGACGTCGCTGAGGCGACCCTGACCAAGGGGGCGCGCTGTATCGCGCCGTTGTGAGGGTGGCCGGCTCTTTTAAACGATGAGAGTGCTCGCCTCGAGCGGTGGGCGGTCCGGTCCGGCCCTTGCTGCCTCACCTTGCGCAGGGAGCGGCGATGACCGTCTGCAGCTTCTCGATCTCGGCCCGGGCCGTCGGACTCGGCTGGGTGCCGATCGCGCGCCCACTGACCGCCCGCGTGTGCCTGGTCCCGCCGAAAGTGCCCGGTCGGCACCCCGTCGTTGATGCTCTAGGGAAGCGTGGGTAGTTCCTGCCAGTTTGTGGAAACTTCTGGCCGACGTGTATTGCGCTATACCACACAGTTTGGACAAAGTGCGGTTGTGCATTGTGCCTGTTCACGCGGGGTTGTGCTTTGCCATGTGTCAGTCAAGGGGGATCTGAACAAAACACTTGTTGAGACCTGGGTCACTCTGTAGGTTAACTTTTGTCATCGTGCGGAAGTGCCTTCTCGGGGCACGGTCCGTACGCCCTTTGTCCACCGGAAGGAGGTGTGACATGAGCATCTTGAGCTTCAACTCGGAAGAGTCGGCTGCGGCCACGCAGTACTTCTCGACCGCAGATCGCGTCGAGCTGTCGTACGCGGCGGCTTCCGAGGCGGACAACCAGAACCTCGTCGGCGACTAACCGAATCGATCATGCAGAAAAGGGGGCTCTGTGTCTTCACCGCCACAGAGCCCCCTGGGATGAGGACCACACGATGCACACCATGACGTCGAGCCTTCGGGAACGGACCCTGGAGGATACCTATGCGCTGGCGCGCACCATTGCCACCGATCGTGGCGTGACCAGGGTGACCGATACGACGTGGCTCGACGACATAGGAATCCCTGTCTATGCCTCGATCCGGCCCAACGCTCATTGGAGATCTCTCTGCGTTCACAACGGCAAGGGCAGCCGGCCGATGGAGGCCAAGGTGGGGGCCCTGATGGAGGCGATTGAGTTCTCCTTTGCCGAATCGGGCCGGAATCATCACACCTCAGATGTCATGACGGTGAAGGAGTTCCTTGCCCAAGACGGACTTCGGTTCGGGTGGTTGGACCTCTGCCCGCTCTTTCACGCCGAAACTGCGAAGCTCGAGGACCAGATTCCTGTCGTCACGTCCCAGCGGCTCAGTGATCGAGCGACCATCCAGATGCCGGCAGAGCTGGTTTTCCACCCGCTGAGCGCGGACGATCACGGGAAGCGGTTCTTTGGCACCTCGACGAACGGGCTGGCATCTGGCAATACCGTCGACGAGGCGACACTGCATGGTCTCCTTGAAGTCGTCGAACGCGATATCAGGTCCTACAACTTCATCGAGAATTCCTCCGTGCCGGTCCTGTTCGATGAGTCTGCTCCGGAGCCAGTTCGGTCCATGATCGAGAAGATCGAGCGTGCAGGCTATGAACTCCGTGTCCGGTACACGCCTAACCGCTTCGGGCTACCCTTCTTCGATGCCTATCTCCTCGAGCCGAATCCGGAGTCGCCCATTGCGGTGGCTGTCGGCACAGGAATTCACCTTGATGCGTCCATCGCCGCGGTCCGCGCGATCTCCGAAGCCGCACAGTCCAGGCTGACACACATCCATGGTGGCCGCGATGATCTCGTGAAGATCCACGAACATTTCACCGACGTCGGGCCAGGAGAAAAGCGCCATGAGATCAGCGCCCTTCGAAGCCAGGTCAGGGATGAGGAGGCGCCCATCCCGTTCTCCGAGCTCACGACACTTGCCCCGCTGGAAACGAGTATTCCCGAGGCCCTGGAGGCTCTCCTTGCCCGGCTGGGAGCCGCAGGCTTCCCGGAGGTCTACCGGACCGTGCTCACCACCCCAGACGATCCCATCAGCGTCGTCCGGGTCATCGTGCCGGGTATGGAGTTCTACAAACCGGATTTCAAACGAGTCGGGCAGGGCTTGATGAACGCCATCACGAAAGCGACGCAGGAGAGCACGAAATGACCGGCGGCAAACACCACGTCTTCGTCGGGCCGACCAGGTCCCCGGCCCTCGATCAGGCCCAGAACTCAGACCGCATCATCATCCACGGCCCGGCCCGACGAGGGAGCATTATTGAACTCCTTGAGGACGAGGAGCTCCCCGGCGTGATTTCGATCGTCGACGGGACCTTCCACAGCTACCCCGCCGTCGGGCACAAAGAGATTCTGGCAGCGATCAACGCAGGCTGGAGCGTCTGGGGGCTCTCCTCGATGGGTGCCATCCGCGCCGCGGAACTGCAGAGCCACGGGATGCGCGGGTTCGGCGCCGTCTTCACGAGATACGCCGACGATCCCGACTTCGCAGACGACGAGGTAACCGTGGTGCACAGCGACGACGGGGACTACCTGTTGCTCTCCGAACCGATGGTGCACCTCCGGGAGTACATCGCCTGGCTTCTGGCCCGGGGTGCCATCACTTCTGAGCAGGCCGTAGAAGCCACCCGGAGCCTCAAGGAACGCTGGTACGGGGAACGAACTCTGGACGAACTCGCCGCCGTGCTGCAGCAGCTGCAGCCCGGGATCGGCGAGCAGGTCCGCTCCGACATTCAGGCTTTCCACCCGTGGCGGGCCAAGGATGCCGACCTCACCGACTACCTCACGACCAAACCGTGGCTGAAAGCGGAGGAATAAGATGCTCACCCCAATCGAGCAAGAACGGTACAGCCGCAACATCGCTGTCACCGGAATCGGTGACGCCGGGCAGGAGAAACTCCTGGCCGCGCGTGTACTCGTCATCGGTGCCGGCGGCCTAGGCTCTCCGGTCCTGCTTTACCTGGCCGCCGCGGGAGTTGGCACGCTAGGGATCGTGGACGATGACGTCGTGGACCTGTCGAACCTTCAACGGCAGATCATCCACACCGAATGCGGCGCCGGCGCGCCCAAGACGGAGTCCGCCCGTCGAGCGATCCTGTCCTTGAACTCCATGGTCACCGTAAACGTCCACTCTGAGCGCTTAACCAGTGAGCGCTGCTCGGAGATCCTGAAGGACTATGACATCGTGGTCGACACGACGGATAACTTCACCACGAAATACCTCGTAGCGGATGCGTGCAAACTCCAGGGAATTCCGCACGTCTGGGCCTCCGTCTACCAGTTCTACGGCCAAGTCAGCGTCTTCCTGGCCGATGGGAAACAGCCCTGCTATCGCTGTCTGTACCCGGAGCCCACCCCAGCGCATCTGGCCCCGAACTGTGCCGATGGAGGCGTTCTCGGTGCGGTGTGCGCCACGCTGGCCTCTGTCCAGGCTTCGGAAACGATCAAACTCATCACCGGGGTCGGGGAGCTGCTCGCAGGGCGAGTCCTGACCTGGGACGCTGCCAGTGCACGAGCGCAGGAGTTCCAGTTCGACAGAGATCCCGGCTGCGCACTGTGCGGTGATACCCCCATCATCGAAGAGCTCACGGAAGTCCCTTACGCCTGCTCCGCTGAACGAGTCGCGGAGGGCGTCCGAGAAGTCACGGTTGCCGAGCTCGATGAGATGCTCTCCGCCCCGGGCACCGAGAAGCCCCTCCTTCTGGATGTCAGAACCTCCCCGGAGTGGGATTCAGGGGTGATCGCCGGCGCCACTCACTTCCCGCTCCCTCTCACCGTGGACGCACAAGCAGTTGACCGCCTGCCCCGCGACCGCGTCATCGTCGCCTACTGCAAGGGCGGGGTCCGGTCCAAGGCAGCAGCCGGGAACCTCCAGCGATTCGGCATCTCAGCCTTGTCTCTCATCGGTGGGATCGAGGAATGGTCCCAGACCCACGAAATCACTCCCACTCTCCTGGAAGGAAGCCCCGCATGAGCACTCACTCCGTCTCCATCGCCCCCGCTTTGGCGAACAGTACCGGTACTCCGCAACGGCTCGACGTCGCCGGAGACACGGTCGCTGAACTCCTTGAGCAGCTCGCGGTGGAGCATCCGAGTTTGCGCCAGTCGCTCACCCCTGTTGATGGGCGCTTGCCGAAGTACATCCGGATATTCGTTGATGGGGCCAGCTGTACCGATGCGCACCATGGTGAGGCTTTGAAACCTGGCACCCACGTGATGATTGTGTCGGCGGTCGCCGGCGGATGAGTACCGATACCGAGACGCGCCGGACGTCGGCCCTGCATCTACTCTCACGGAATCCCCGTTTTGCCCGGGTCGCCTTGGCCCAGGCCATCAACAGCTTCGGATCGTCCATGGCGCCCATCGCCCTGGCGTTCGCGGCGTTGGATCGCGGATCCGGCCTTGGCGGGCTCGCCCTGATCCTGACCGCCACAGCGCTGGGACCGGCGATCATGACGATCATCGGCGGCGTCGCTGCGGATCACGGGAACCGGGCACGCCTGATCTTCGGATCCCGCATGATCTCCGGCCTGCTACAGACCGTGACCGCCATCTTGGTGCTGGGCGGGCTGTCCAGTCCGTGGGTGCTGGCACTGCTGAGTTTCGCCATGTCGTCTCTGGCCTCGTACACGATCCCGGCGGCACGAGCGATGGTGCGCGACCTGGTCGATCGCGAAGACCTACAGCGGGGCACCGCGGTCATGAGCCTGTGCATCGACACCGCGCGCCTGCTCGGCCCCGGCCTGGCTGGGATTCTCCTTGCCGTGATTCCCAACGGCGCCGTACTGCTCATCGACGCATCCACGTTCTTCATCTCCGCAGCACTGATCCTCAGGATCAAACTCGATCCCCTGCCCGCCAGGAAAGCCTCGGCACTGGAGCAGCTGCTCGGGGGCCTCCGTTACTCGATGGGGCATCGATGGCTGTGGGTCACCGCAACCTGCGGCATGTTCATCACCGGATCCTGGATGGCCGGCTACCAGCTCCTGGGACCACAACTGGCACACACCGATTACGGCGGGCCAGCCTTCTGGGGCCTCTGCGGAACCGCATACACCGCAGGCCTGCTGCTCGGCGGAGTCCTGGCCCTGAAGATCCAGCCAAAGCAACCGGTCATCGCCTCCGTCTTCGCCTCCACAGGACTTGCACTCCCACTGATCGCCCTCGGGCTTCACCTACCAGCCCCCCTCGTCGTCATCCTCCTAGCAACAGCAGCTGCGCTTCTAGCGCTGGCCATGACCTGGTGGTCCGCCGGGATTCCCGCCCTGGTCGACCGAGAGCATCTCGCCCGGTCCTTCGCGTTCAACTCCGCCGTCGAACTAGGCGGCGTACCGCTGGCCTACGCCGCCGTCGGCACCACCCACGCCGTCACGAACATCCAAGCCCCAGCATTCGAGCTCGTGGCCGCGGCGGTCATCGTGATCGCCAGCACCATTAACCTGATCGCCCTCTACACATTCGCCCGCCCCAACAAGCTGCCACAGCCATGAAACCCTGTCCAAGGGCGCAAGATGCTGGAGGAATCGGCTGTTGGGCCGGGTTCCGGCGCCAAGACGAATGGTGCGTTGAGATGGCTGCTTGTTGATGGCGGTTTTCGGCGCCGCCGGCCCGTACTTGCGAGGGGTGTCATCTCGGAACGCTGGTTTTCGGCGCCGGGAAAGCGGTAGTGTGGATTGCACATAGGAAGAGCGGGCCAGCCACCGTCCAAAGTAACTGACCCGCTCGGAACATGGAGAGATCACTCTCCTGGCCGCTTGATCAGAAGATCATGCAGCAAGGGGTACAGAGCCGAGATTAGCTTCGCCAAGGATTCGAGCCACTGGCGGAGCGTCTCGGCTTTCCCTTTGTCTGAGGACCGATTGCCCACGTTCACCACCTCCTTCCCGTCGTCGCCGAGATCCGCGACGATCGTCGCGGAAGGACGCGACCCACCTATTCTGTCAGGTGCCTAAGGCCGAAATTGCACGTCAGGGCGCTATCCACAGGCGCTGAACGGGCACGATTTATCACCGCGAATCTGGTAGGTGAGCTGGTGGCGCTTTCGAAAAGTTGAACTGGCGCGGAGCGTTTCCCGGCGAGGAATCAAGCATTTGTACCGAGCGAACTTGTCCTGGCGATCCCACCCGCTGAGGTACCGATAGCGCCGGCCGATCGACCTCGAAAATTCGGAAAAATTCTTTGTCCACAGGCGCTGTTCAGGCGTGTCAGACAACCCAATTATGCTGATCGCCTCCTACCCGCGAAGGGGGAGCCGGGTCTCGGTGACGTCATGGTGCTGCCTTCCCGGTCGCGCCTGGGGCTCGTCCAGGGCTGAGATCATGGAAGAGCTGAAAGCGAGGAGTGCCCCATGAAGGTCAGGATGACCATCCAGAACGTTGAAACGGGAGAGATCCAGGAGATGCCGGCGGAAGCGCCGAACTACCCCGAAGCCCGTGATGCGCTGCTCGCCCAGCTCGCAGAGGGGTGGCAGGTACTGAGCTGGAAGACTGACCTGCTCGCTGATCTTCCGCCGCTCCTGGAACGGTAAGCGCAGCGAGCGGGGCGGCCACGTCGCGGCGGAAGATCGGCGAGCATCGCCTCCGTTCCCTTCAGGTCAGCCGGAGCTCTCCGCAGAGGGATCTGCTGTGCCCGGAGGCCGAAGGAAATCGCGTAGACCCTTCAACCGTTCCAGGACCTCGTCGTAGGTCAGGACGAGATCCGCCAACCCCTTCCTGTACCGCAAAAACGACTCGAGCTGCTCCTCATTCAGCTCGGACACCTTGCCGATGATCACCGCTCCCCGTAGCTCGTTGATGGTATCGAGGCTGGGTTTGAAGCGAGTTGCTGCTTCCTCTGCAGCCGAGCTCATCTGCGACTGAACCTGAGCGATGGAACCTGAAAGTTCTATGGACGCACCATAGACAGCGGATTTGCCGTGCCCCCGGTACGGGTTCTTCTCCATGAGCTGGGTGCTTGGTTTCTTGATCTCGACCAGGAGAACCGCGCGGGTGACAGGGTTCACGCACAGGAAATCCGTGATGCGTCCACCCTGCCCATATCGATCAGTCGATCGAACAGTGGCGTGAGGGAGGTCGACGACAGTGGGGGTGGAGAAGATCAGCTGCAGGGCGAACTGGTTGCGCTCGAAGAACTTTTGCCAGTGATCCTCATTGTTGCTGGGAGCTCCGTGCATGCCGTCCTCGAACTCCGCGATCACGGTGTCGAGAGTGACCATCTCGATGTCTTCGCGCAGTTGGACCAGGCGGCGAGGGTTCTCTTCGGCCAGCTTCGGGGCGGCCCTCGAAACCGCGTCCGCGAGGGCTTCGCGGTCTGCCGCGGTCGTGACGTACCCAGTGGCCACCTCTTCGGTGAGGGCGTTGATCACCGGGTTGCGAGCATACTTCGGCTCGACCTTTTCCAGCCCGAGAAGATCGGCCAGTACGTTGTTAACTCCTGATTCGAGGACTCTGCTGACGGCAGTCTGGCCGCGACCTCGGTTGAGATTGACGAGTGACCGGAACCGTTCGAACCGGGCAATGCTCACCCGGAGAATACCCTGCGCTTCGTCGAGGCCTTCCGGGCCGCGGGTAAACCAGATGACCCTGCAGGGGGTGTTCTCCTCGATCGTGTAGATGAACCTCTGGTAGTCCTTCGCAATGCCAAGCCCCCAGGCGTAGATGGTTTTGAACCCGGACGGAAAGTGCAGCGCACTCTGCAGGCGAAATCTCTCGTGCTCGTCGCTGTGCCGTTGTGGGTCCCAGCTGGACGGATCGAGCCGAATTTCTTTCACTTGGCTGAACTGATCGACGTAGGAGCCGAGGCTGACCTTCTTCGGGAATATGCGCAACGGACCACCAGATATGTTGAACCGCATAGCCGCATAGGACGGCGTATGGATACCGGAAACCTTGTCAGGCACATAGGTGAGCTGGACCTCGTCGCCATCCGACCACTCCTCGAGTTGCCCTCGATCGTCGGTCCACAAGTCGACAAGTGCTGGCGCTGTCTCGTCTGGCGGATTCTCGCCCACTGTTCCCCCTCGTGTTTGCCGCTTCACGGCACGTCTCTGACTACGCGCCAGTTTCCCACGCGGCCCCCTGTCGTTGGTGACAGGTTCATGTCACGCCCTGGGCTTAGGGTCAAGATATGGGACTCCAAACAGCGCTGTTCATCGACGCCGGATTTCTTCTCGCCTCGGCCGGGAAGCAGGTCGCCGGCACGACATACCGTGACGCGATCGCAGTGGACTTCCCGGCCCTCATCGAAGGCCTGGGGGCCCTTACACGGTCAGCCCGCGGCGCCGGCGATGAGACCCACCGTGTCCTCTGGTACGACGCCGCATACAACGGGATCCCCACCGACGAGCAGAAGAGCATCGCACTGCTGCCCGACGTCAAGGTCCGCCTCGGCCGGATCGCCTACTCGGGTGAACAGAAAGGCGTCGACCTGCGCATCGCACTGGACCTGATCAGCACCGCCCGCGCCGGCATCGTCAAGATCGCCTACCTCCTCTCTGGTGATGATGACCTGACCGAAGCGGTAGAAGAGGCCCAATCTCTCGGCATGAAAGTTGTCCTGGTGGCTCCGGAGATGAAAGAACACCGGCTCGGAGTCGCTAACGTGGCCGAACGCCTGGCCATGGAAGCCGACAGGATCCTCCCACTGCCCTTGGAGCTCCTGCGCGAATCTGTGAGCAAAGCCAAGGAACTGCGCACCGGCCAGCTGCCAGTCCTCCCCGTAAAGGCAACCCCTCCTACGGCTCCTACGGCGCCCCGCGCGCCTGAACCTGACACCGCGGCGGTTGCTGCAGTGCCGAGCAATGCTGGAGGTGGGGTCAAGCCCGCGCCCCCGGCCGTAGTGAGGCCTGAACCGGTCCCGGACACGAGCGCACGGGTGTACTACAGCACCGCCTCGTCCTCGGAGGTGTCCGAGAAGTTCAAGGCCAACCTCCAGGAGGTGAGCGAGGTGGCAGAGAGCCTGGCCACCACCCTGCGGCTCCGCCTCACGCCGGCGTCGTTCCGCGAGATCCTCTTGTCTGAGCCTGAGCTCCCGCGCGATATCGATGCAGCACTCCTGCGGGACTGCGCTTCGAGGGTGGGGGAGACGACCATGACCTCCCAAGGTCTGCGCCATCAGGCCCGCCAAGAGTTCTGGACCGCGATGCGTCGACTCAGCGTTGATCTGCCCGCGTAAGCTGCGCTCATGGGAACCTTCATCATCACGTTCGGGCAGCAATATCCTCGCGAGGCTCACCCGACCTTTCCGGCAGCGTCCCGGGACGGGTGGGTGAGCGTCGAGGCTGAGGACTACGACACCGCGAAGCAGATCGCCGATCGAGAGCTGGCCGGCCAGTACTCCACGATCTACCCGCAGGAGAGCTTCGAAGAATCAGCTGAGATCTACCCCAAGGGCAAGCTCGGCGAGCTGCCCTTGCCACTGGCGGAGGCCGACACCGCCGTGTAGCTTCTGCCGCTCCGGGCGAATGTCACACCGACTCGATATGCTCGGTAATGTCAGATTAGCGATTCGGGTTGGAGTGCAATATGAGCGGGCGGCCCCGTCCTTACCGGTTCCGGCAGATCCCCACACTGTGGGCGGACTACACCACAGGTTTCGGTGTCATGCACGACGGAACCCACGTGCGGCCGGCCATCGGGTATGGGCGCAAGAACCCGAACCTGGGCGACATGCTCAACACAGCGGCGGCCGCCGGTGCTGAGCGGATCATCTTCACCGGGAAGGTCCCCCGCCCCGAGGGGTCTGCCTCCAAGCACTGGCTCCTGGCTCGCACTGACGGGTGGCGGCCCGGCTTCTACAACGACAAGGGCGTTCCCCTGGGCCACTGGCTCTCCCACCCACCCACCGGGCGGTTCGAGCGCACCCAGACTGGCCAGCGCGTCGAAGTCCGTATCGCCGAGGAGTGGTTCGGAGAGGGCCGCCTCACCCCCGCTCAGGCCCGAAACGCTTGGGACTTCACTGAGTACCTCATCGGCCAGAAGTTCAAGGATCCCTCCACGAAGGAACCGATGAAGCTGGGGAAGTCCCCGGCGTCCTCCGGCCGTAACCTGTGGGCGGCCTCCTGGGGAGCGAACACCATCCTCCCTCCGATATCCAAGGACATCGCCGACGTCCTGCATGCCACATCCGGCCAGCATCACCTCGAGCACCTGGTGGCCGGGCCCAGCGCCTCCACCCACGAGGACTGCATCCCGCTCGTCGACCCCACCGTCCAGCCGAAACTGGACACCTTCGCCTACGTTGACGGCCGCTTCATGTACGCCAGCCTGGGCTGGGAACTCGGTATCGGCCCGGGCCAGTGGCTGAGGGGCCCGGACTGCTGGGACCTGCTGCAGAACTCGCCGTTCGCCCGGGCACGCTTCTACGTGGAGTTCACCGTCCCCCAGAGCTGGGACCATGTGGGGATCCTCGGCGTGCAGCACGCCAGGATTTCCGACGGCTGGTTCTACCCCAACAGGCCCGGCGCCAAACACCGGACCTGGGCGGACTCCGCCGAGGTGGCGGTGGCACTGCAGTTCGGTTGGCAGATCGACATCATCGAGGGCATCTACTTCCCCAGCCACGTCATGAAGGGCGACAAGAAGCTCAGCTACCGGCCGGCGGATAACTTCCTCAAGCGCCTCAAAGAGGTCCGGGAGAGCATCGAGACTGACCCGGAGGCCAGCTGGGAGGTCAAGCGTGCAGCGTCGGCCGCTGTGCGCGCCATGACGATCTCCACCATCGGCTCCTGGGCCTCCCGCGGCAAGGGATCTACCCAGATCGTCTACGACCTGCGCGACATCCCCAGCGAGTTCCTGGGCTCCTACGAGAAGTTCGGTGACGCCTACGCGTTCAAGGTCCCCGCAGCCCTGACAGAGCAGGAACAGCCCTTCTACCACCCCGAACTCGCCGTGCAGATCTGGGGTCGCGGGCGAGCCCGCGTCCTGTGGTCCCCTACAGCCCAAGAGGGGGTGCACGGCGGCGCGTTGTCGGTACCGGCGAACACCCTGCTGGGCATCAACGGCGACGCCATCTACACCACGGTGCTGCCCGACTGGGCCAAACCCGTCCAGTACGGCGGCGGCGATGACGGCAGAATCGGTCGGCTCCGCGTTCAGGGCGTGCTCCGTGATGTCAAGACCCCCGTCACCCTGGAAGATCGTCACGAGCTGCGCGCCAAGGCCGGAGCGCAGAGTCTGGACGCCGCGGTCTTCTCCACGGAGTACGACGGGTTCGAGGAGTGAGCATGTCAGAGAACCTTGATGGCCTCACCCCCGCCCAGCTGGTCAACAGGGTCCGCGAGATCCACAACATGACCTGGGACGAGATGGGTGAGATGATGGGCCGTTCAGGCCGCATGCTCCGGAAGATCGCCCGTGGGGAGACCTCAGGGGAGTCCTATCGCATCGCCTTGACGGAGCTTGGTGAGACCGGAAGCGTTCAGCACCCTGTGGCTCGTCGACGGGGCCGCGACGGCCACGTCGTACCTGTGCGTGCCAAGGCCGGCGCTGAGGCCCCCACGGTGGTACCCGATGACGACAAGGCCCGCATCGTCCGTACCCCCAAACGGGGCAAGTTCTCCGTCTCGCACCCCACCGACGCTGACGCGGAGAAGCACATCACCCTGTTCGCTGAGGGCAACCGGGTCGTCGAGGTCAACATGCCCAAAACGGCCAGGGCCAAGGGCCGTACTCGGGGCCTGGCCGAGATCAAGAATCAGATCCGCCGCGTCACCAAGGGCCAAGCCCGGCAGGACAAGCGCGTGAAGTTGCAGGTCACTTTCGACACCGGTGACGGGCATGGACGCGTGATGACTATCGGGTCCAAGAGCGGCTACCACGCCTCCGACGTCCTGGGCGACATCAAGTCCGATTTCGGAGGCGACTTCGAATCCTGGATCCGACACCACGCCAACGATCGATACGACGATCTGGACCTGAAAAAGAGCCCGGTGGTGAACGTGACGCTCGTGGTCTTCGACGCGCATCGCACCAAGCCCGAACGCCAGCAGCAGGACTTCGACCGGACGCGACGCCGGCGCTGGAAGAGGAGATAAATGAGCCAGTACCTGAGGCACCTGCAGGACATCATCGCCAAGCACCGCGGCTACCAGGACTACGAGTCCTGTCCCGATCCCGCGGTCCGGGCCGACATCGAGGCTCTGGCGGCCAAGATCGACGACGAGCTCCTCGAGGAGGGAGTCATCGCCGGGATGGCCACCACCGCCGACCTCCAAGAAATGATGGGCTACCAGTCCATCAACGCCGTCCTGGTCCGTGTACACCGGGACAAGGACTTCCCCGCAGCCGCAGTCGGCCAGGAACGTCTCTACCCGCGTCGGAAGGTGGCAGAACATCTCGCGGCGAAGGCCGCCGAACCGCGGACCAAGGGAGGCCGGCCGCCCAAGGCTCGTCCATGACCCATGCTGTGAACCGAGCACGAAGAACAGCAGGAGACCCAGCGTGAAACGCAGCATGAGGTGCAGTGTGGAACGCAGTATCGAGTACAGCAAAGAGGACAGCATCAAAACCGCTAAATTACGGTGATCATGGGCGTCTATTTGAAACATCGTAGATGTCTAGACTGACGCTGCGCCTCCGCGGTACACATGTCGCCCCCACCTCCTAGGGTGAGCTGCTGAGCAGCAGGGAACCTCTCCCGAAAAGGTGAACTCGTGTCAACAATAAGTGATAGCGTGAAAGAAACGCACACGAGGACACCCCACGAAGAGGATGAAGGAGGAGACCATGTCCTGGAACACCGACATCGTGCTCACCGCCGGCGCTGCAGACGAGAGCACCACCGAACGCTTGATCGAGGTCGGCATGGACCATGGCGCCGTCGTCACCTTCCCCCAGACCACGCCCGCCACCGGGGAGCAGGCCCGCTACACGCTCAGCCTCGGCATCGATGGGGAGAATCTGGACGAAGCGATGGAACAGGCTCGGCGCCTCGCGCAGCTGTTCGCCACGGTACGTGAGAGCCTGGCCGTCGCATCGGTCACGGTGCTGACCACCAGCGAACGTGAATACGAGCTGCAGCGGCCCGTCTACCAGGAGCTGGTCAACCAGGCCGACATCAGCATCCGTATCGGCCGCTCCCGTGGACGCGTCCACAAAATCGTGCAGGAACCGACCTTTCCCCGGCCCGCCGTGGTGACCGGCTCGACGACGCTGTGGGCGTGGGCCGAGGTACAGAAGTGGGTCACCGAGCACCGCCGCGGTCCCGGACGTCCCCGCAAGGAGAACCCGTGATCACCGCGCTGCCGCAGCTGCTACAGGAGAGCCCCGCCGCGTTCTGGCTTCTGGTCGTGGCACTGGCCTACTTCGCGTGGATGGGTCCCACCCTTGCCGTGATCGACGCCCGCACCCACCTGCTGCCCGACAGGATCGTCCTGCCCAGCTACGCCATCGCCGCCCCTACCGTGGGAGCAGCATGGCTGAACGGCGGGCCGTCGGCCGCGCTGCAGGTCGTGGCGATCGCAGTCGCCTTGTGGGCAGCGTTCTTCATCCTGAGGTTCATCAACCCCGCAGGGATGGGATTCGGCGACGTCAAGCTCGCCGGCGTCCTGGGCCTCTACCTCGGCGTGCTCGGCTGGACACACGCCCTGGCCGGCATGTTCATCGCCTTCGTCCTTGCCGCCCTGTACGGCCTGGTCGCCATGGCGCTGCGCAAAGCGACCCTGAAAACCAACGTGCCCTTCGGCCCCTTCATGATCCTGGGCACCGTCGTCGGGCTCCTCCTTCCCACCGCGGTGTAGCAGCGCCCCTTGCGCTCTCGGACGTGCGGCCGCTCGGCTACGGTATGTCCATGGTCGACGACTCCACCCAGAACGCCCTGATGACCCTGGCCTTCTCCGTGCACTCCAACCCCGGTGCCTATGCCCTCCTCATCGGATCAGGAGTCTCGGCCTCCAGCGGGATCCCCACCGCCTGGGGAGTCAGGGAAGAACTGGCCAAGCGCGTGGCCCTCCTTGCCGGCGAAGACCCCGACACCATCCCCGACCCCATCGCCTGGTACCGGAGCCGATATGGCGGCGAGGCGGAGTACCAGGAACTCCTCGAGAAACTTGCCCCCACCCAGACCGAGCGGAAGAACCTCCTGCAGGGCTTCTTCGAGCCCACACCCGAGGACGTCCGGGACGGACGAAAGAAACCCACCGCCGCCCACCATGCGATCGCCCAA
>Ga0213829_1000142_pt1 | contig 92225 bp, 95 predicted proteins | sample MC6MC0896MG_FD_180665 | JGI IMG/M metagenome (GOLD analysis project Ga0213829, IMG submission 180665) | Enriched soil aggregate microbial communities from Iowa State University, Ames, United States - MC6-MC0896-MG | ecosystem: Environmental > Terrestrial > Soil > Unclassified | place: USA: Iowa... | reverse complement strand
AAGAACGAGCAGGAGCTGACTCAGGCCAAGGTGCCGTACGAAGTCGGCAAGGCATTCTTCAAGAGCATGGCGCGTGCGCAGATCGCCGGTGAGCCGCAAGGCATGCTGAAGATCCTGTTCCATCGCGAGACCTTGCAGATCCTTGGCGTACACTGCTTTGGTTACCAGGCCTCGGAGATCGTGCACATCGGCCAGGCGATCATGGATCAGCCGGGTGAGCGCAATACCCTGAAGTACTTCGTCAACACCACCTTCAACTACCCGACCATGGCCGAAGCCTATCGCGTAGCGGCCTACGACGGCCTCAACCGGCTTTTTTGAGCGGCTCCGACCGGTGGCCTGAGCCGGTCGGGGAGCTCGGTTTCAATCCTACCCAAGGGTGGTCTTGGCCAAACCGGGAAAGTCTGTAATCAGGCTGTCAGCGCCAAAGTCGGCGAGTCGGCGCATCAGTGCCGGCTCGTTGACCGTCCATACCGACACGTGCAAACCCTGGCGCTGTGCCTTGATCAGGCGCTCGGGAGTGCATAGCGTCCAGTTCAGGGCGAGCATCTGGCAGTTGTAGTTCTGCGCGACTTTCAGTGGGTCGAGCCAGGCATATTCCGCCACCAGTCCACGCGATACATCCGGCACCAGCTCAACCGCAGCGCTGAGCACTTCACGCGAGCTTGAGGTGATGGTGACCTTGTCGAGCAGGCCATATTGCTGCGCCAGCTCACGGATGGCCAGCACGGTGCTGGCGGCGCGGGTGCGCGACGCGCTTTTGACCTCAAGCTGCCAGTGCTCGAATGCGCATTTCTCGAACAGCTCTTCAAGCCGTGGAATAGGGCAGGGCTGTACATGGCCGGGGCCGCCGGCACGGGCGTCATAGGTGGTCAGGTCAGCGGCGCTGTGCTCGACCACCTTGCCGCGGCGGCCAGTGGTGCGCTTGAGTGTCGGGTCGTGGATCACCATCAGCTGGTTGTCGGCCGACAGGTGCAGGTCCAGTTCACAGCGATTGACGCCGTGCTCCAGGCACTGACGGAAGCTGGTCAGGGTGTTTTCAGGTGCTTCGCCCTTGGCGCCGCGATGGCCGTAGATCAGGGTCACGTTCGTTCCTTCAAATCAATAAGAGCGGAGCTCAGGAGGCGGGGTCGTTCTGTTCCAGTGCCTGCCGACGTTGCTGTTGCTGGCGCTGCAGGATATACCGCGCCAACAACTGGCGCTGGGCGTCGGTCATGTCGGTGAATTCGGTGCCGACTTCATAGTCGCCGCCGGGGCGAGCGTCGCAGTGGGTAACCCGGCCGCGCAGCAGCAAACCGTGGGCGCGGGGCATCAACACCATCTTCACCTTGACCCGGGTGCCGGCGGCGATCGCGCTGGTCTGGCTGAACTCGATGCCGCCCTCGGAGAGGATCACCCGATGCGGTGCGCCGATCTCGCCGAGCAGGCTGTGCGCGACCACTGCGCTGAGCAGGTCGAGGCGTTTGTTCTGGGCCCGTAAAAACGCCGCCAGGGTGCGGTCCTTGTCGCTCAACTGGCGCAGCAGATGTTGCGATTCAAAGTCCGACAGATGCAGTTCGCTGAGCAGGTTGAACAGCGGCGAATCATCCTGCAACAGTTCTGGCTCCAGGGCCTCAGCCGCGCTCAGCGGGGTGATTTCCAGTGCGATCCTGTCTTCGATGCGGTAGTATTCGCGGCGATCTTCATCGTCTATTGTCGTCATGGCGAACCCAAGGTTACGGCGGTGGTCCGAGTGTAAAGCCGCCGTAGGCGCCTCGCCACAAGGACGTTCCCTTTCATCCGAACAAGCCCCGACATGTTCAGACCTCTTTTCGTATTTATTGGTACTCGCTACACCCGTGCCAAACGCCGCAACCATTTCGTCTCGTTCATTTCCCTGACCTCGATGATCGGCCTCGCCCTGGGCGTGGTGGTGATGATCGTGGTGCTCTCGGTGATGAATGGCTTTGACCACGAGATGCGTACCCGCGTGCTTGGCATGATCCCTCACGCCACGCTTGAGAGCGGCCAGCCGATCAATGATTGGCCTGCCCTTGCTCAACAAGTAAAGCAGAATCCACAAGTCGTGGCGGTCGCGCCCTTCACCCAGATGCAGGGCCTGCTGACCTTCGATGGCAAGGTCAGCAAGGTGCTGCTCAACGGTATTGATCCTGCGCGTGAGCGAGAGGTGTCGATCATCGACAACTTCATCCGCGAAGGCAGCATCGACAAGCTGGCGCCGGGCGAGTGGGGCATCATGATCGGCGACAAGGCCGCGGCCAAACTGGGTGTCAAGGTCGGTGACAAACTGACCTTCGTGGCGCCAGAGGTCAGCGTCACGCCGGCGGGCATGTTCCCGCGCATGAAGCGCTTCACCGTGGTCGGCACCTTTCATGTCGGTGCGGGCGAGATCGACGGCTTCCTGGGCTTGACCAACATCGCCGACCTGTCGCGCCTGCACCGCTGGAAAGCGGATCAGGTGCAGGGCCTGCGGCTGAAATTCGACGACCTGTTCGAAGCCCCGCGCGTGGCCTGGAGCATCGCCCAGCAGTTGGGCGAGCAGGAGTTCTACTCGCGTGACTGGACCCGCACCCACGGCAACCTGTATCAGGCCATCCGCATGGAGAAGGCGATGATTGGTCTGCTCCTGCTGCTGATCGTGGCGGTGGCGGCGTTCAACATCATTTCTACCCTGGTGATGGTGGTCAATGACAAGCGCGGCGACATCGCCATTCTGCGCACTCTGGGCGCTACGCCTGGGCAGATCATGGCCATCTTCATGGTCCAGGGTACGGTGATCGGCGTGGTCGGCACCTTGATTGGTGCGGTGGTCGGCATTCTCGCAGCGCTCAATGTCAGCGCAGCGATTGCCGGCATCGAGAAGCTGATCGGGCACAAGTTCCTCAACGCCGATGTGTACTTCATCGACTACCTGCCTTCGCAGATCATCGCCCAGGACGTGTGGATGGTCTGCGGCGCGGCATTGATCCTGAGTTTCCTCGCCACCCTGTATCCGGCCTGGCGTGCGGCGCGCACCCAGCCTGCAGAGGCGCTACGTTATGAGTGAGTCGCGCATGAGTGATAAAGCCGTTCTGAGTTGCCGCAACCTGGGCAAGTCCTACGACGAGGGCCCGGAGTCGGTGCAGGTGCTGGCCAATCTGCAGCTTGAACTGCTGCCGGGTGAGCGGGTGGCGATTGTCGGCAGCTCCGGTTCCGGCAAGAGTACCTTGCTCAACTTGCTGGGCGGCCTCGACACGCCGAGCCAGGGCAGCGTGTGGCTGGCTGGCGAAGAGTTGTCGGCACTGGGCGAGCGCGCCCGTGGCCTGCTGCGCAACCGTGCGCTGGGCTTCGTGTATCAGTTTCACCACCTGCTGGCCGAATTCACGGCGCTGGAAAACGTGTGCATGCCGCTGCTGATCGGGCGCACGCCGATCCCGGAAGCGCGCGAGCGTGCCGAGGCCTTGCTCAAGCGAGTCGGCCTCGGCCATCGCCTGAGCCACAAACCGGCCGAGCTGTCCGGTGGTGAGCGCCAGCGTGTGGCGATCGCCCGCGCTCTGGTCAATCGGCCGGGGCTGGTGATGCTCGATGAGCCGACCGGCAACCTCGACCATCACACTGCGCAGGGCATTCAGGAACTGATGCAAGAGCTTTCCAGCTCATCCCGCACTGCGTTCCTGGTGGTGACCCACGACCTGAGCCTGGCGCGGCAGATGGATCGCGTGCTCAAGCTGGAAGATGGCCACCTGGTGGCGATCTGAGTCGACTGCCCGGGGTGGAATGATCCACCCCGCAACTTTTGTTCATTGGGTGTTCTCGTACATGTTCAGACCCTTGCCCTTGTTCATCGGTGCTCGCTACACCCGTGCCAAGCGCCGCAATCACTTCATCTCGTTCATCTCGATGACTTCGATGATCGGCTTGTCCCTGGGCGTGCTGGCCATGATCGTGGTGCTGTCGGTGATGAACGGCTTCCAGCGCGAAATGAGCTCACGCATTCTTGGCCTGGTGCCGCATGCGAGCATCCTTGGCGCGCAGCCGCTGAGCGACTGGCGCAGTGTGGCTGACGCAGCGCTGAAGAACCCGGCAGTGGTCGCTGCGGCGCCGGTCACCGAAATGGAAGGCATGCTCTCGTACAAAGGCGCGATGCAGCCGATTCAGGTCAGCGGGATCGAGCCGGCCGAAGAGGGCAAGGTGTCGATAGTCGGCCAGCATATCGTCCAGGGCGCGTTGCAGGATCTGGTCCCGGGTGAATACGGGGTGGTGATCGGCGAGCTGACGGCGCGGCGCTTCCGGCTCAACACCGGTGACAAGCTGACTTTGATCGTGCCGGAAATCAGCAAGGCCCCGGGTGGTATCACGCCACGCATGCAGCGCCTGACCGTGGTCGGCATCTTCAAGGTGGGTGCCGAGCTGGATGGCTCGCAGGCTTATATCAACGTGGCCGACGCCGCCGAGATGCAGCGCTGGGCGCCGGGCAGCGTGCAGGGCGTGCGGCTCAAACTTCAGGACCTGTACGCGGCGCCGCAGGTGTCCAAGGCCATCGCCGGGCAGTTGGGCGATGCCTATCACGCCGATGACTGGTCGCACACCCAGGGCAGCCTTTTCAGCGCCATGAAGATGGAAAAGACCATGATCGGCTTGCTGCTGATGATGATCATCGCGGTGGCGGCGTTCAATATCATCGCCACCCTGGTGATGGTGGTGAACGACAAGGGCGCGGATATCGCCATCCTGCGCACCATTGGCGCCACGCCGATGCAGATCATGGGCACGTTCATGGTTCAGGGCAGCTTGATCGGTGTGGTCGGCACGCTGATTGGCGGGGTGCTGGGGGTAATTGCGGCGATCAACGTGAGTCAGATCGTTGGCTGGCTGGAGCGGGTCAGCGGTCAGCACATCTTCACCTCCGATGTGTATTTCATCAGCAGCTTGCCTTCGCAGTTGCAGTGGGGGGATGTGCTGATGATCTGTACGGCGGGCTTGGTGATGAGCTTCCTGGCGACTGTGTATCCGGCTTACCGGGCTTCGCAGATCGAGCCGGCTATGGCACTGCGTTACGAGTAAGGGCGGCGTTGGTATCTTTGGGGTCGCTGTGCGGCCCCTTGCCGAAATCAATCACAAACCGCGTCCATCCTGCTTCGCACTCCACCTGAATCCCGCCACCATGGGCGAGGACGATCGAACGGGTAATTGCCAGGCCCAGCCCGGCGTGCTCAGCGCCTCCTTCGGCCCGTGCCGAATCCCCGCGGTAGAATCGATCAAACAAGCGCTGCGCAGCCGCTGCTTCAATCGCCGCACCGGTATTGGCGACCGTAACTTGCCCTCCAGCTTGTAAACCCACCTTCACCACGCCACCTACTCCAGCAAACCGCAGCGCATTTTCCAGCAAGTTGGAAAACGCCCGCCGCAACATCTGCCGATCGCCCTCGATCACCAGCTCACCCTCGCGGAGCAGGGTCACTCCAGCGTCCTCAGCCAGTGGCGCGTAATACTCCAGCAGTGCATCCACTTCCGAGGCAAGGTCCAGCACCTGCTGTTCTGGCACCAGCAGGCCGTGCTCAGCCTTGGCCAGGTAGAGCATGTCGTTGACCAGTTGCGCCATCCATTGCAGCTCCTCAAGGTTGCCATGCAAGGCCTCGCGATATTCGTCCAGGCTGCGTGGGCGGGTTAGCGTCACCTGAGTGTGGGTCAGCAGGTTCGACAACGGCGTGCGCAGTTCATGGGCGATATCCGCGGAGAACGCCGACAGCCGTTGAAACGCATCGTCCAGCCGCTGCAGCATGGCATTCATGCTTTCTGCCAGCTGAGCCAACTCCTCGGGCATCTGCGCCACTGGCAGACGTGTGGTCAGCGAACGAGCGTTGACGCTCGCCGCCACCGCGCCGATCTGGCGCAACGGGCGCAAGCCGCGGCGTACCGCCCAGGCGCCGAGCAATGCCGTGGCCAGTGCCGACAGACCCACCGTTAGCCAGATCAAGCGCTGCATGCTCTGCAAGAAGTGCTGGTGATGGGTGATGTCGAGCAGCACGGTCAGTTGCGGTGACTGTGGGTCATGCTCGATCAATGGCGCCGACAAGCCGCGATAGTCGACGCCGCCGGCCTGCAGTGTCTTCAGTTGTGCAGACTGGTTGGCATCGGGCAAACCTGGCCGGCTTTCGAACCAGGCTTCGCCCGTGCCGCTGCTGATGCGCAGTGCGACATCGGTCTGGAGGTTGAATTGGCTCCGTAGCTCGGGGAGCCTGTCGACTACCTGCTGCCGTGTCTGGAGACCGGTAAGTTGCTCGCGTAACTGCGTCAGGCGAGTGTCGAGCAGCTGCTCATCCAACTCGATGAAATGCTGCTCGCTGGCTTGGGTGAAGAGCACGCCGGCGCCAAGCGAAACCGCCGCGGTACAGGCAGCAAACAGCAGAGCGAGGCGGCTGCCGAGGGATATCCGGCGCATCAGTCCTGGCGCTCTTCGAGTACATAACCCATGCCACGCACCGTGTGTATCAGCTTGCTGGCGTGACCGTCGTCGATCTTCAGCCGCAGCCTGCGGACGGCCACTTCGATGACGTTGGTGTCGCTGTCGAAGTTCATGTCCCACACCTGCGAGGCAATCAACGACTTGGGCAGCACCTCGCCCTGACGGCGCAATAGCAATTCCAGCAGGGCGAACTCCTTGGCGGTGAGGTCGACGCGCTGGCCGGCACGCTCGGCGCGGCGGCGGATCAAGTCCAGGCGCAGGTCCGCCAAGGCCAGGGTGGTGTCCTGCACCCCGGCGCCGCCTCGGCGCAGCAAGCTGCGCACGCGGGCCAGCAGCTCGGAGAAGGCGAACGGCTTGACCAGATAGTCGTCTGCGCCCAGTTCCAGGCCATGCACGCGGTCCTCCACAGCGTCGCGGGCGGTGAGGAACAATACTGGGGTGGCGAGCCCTGCCTGGCGTACCGCCTGCAGAATCTGCCAACCGCTGCGGCCTGGCAGCATCACATCAAGAATCAGCAGGGCATGATCGCCGGTCAGCGCCAGGTGCAGCCCGGTTTCACCGTCGGCGCTGAGCTCGCAGGCAAAGCCGGCCTCGGTGAGGCCTTGTTGCAGGTATTGGCCAGTCTTGACCTGGTCTTCGACGATCAGCAGTTTCATCAGGTTTTTGCGTCGGTCAGGGAGTAGTGGAAATGATACGTGACGAACCCGCTCTCAAGCCAAGCTGACAAAGTTGTAATCTTGCGGTCAGCCAGTTGCCAGCTGCGCCAGCCCAGAGTGGCACGCCATTGCCGTCATTATCGGAGTAGATATGAAACACCTGTTCATCGCCGCTGCCTGCGCGCTGTTCAGCACGTCGGGCTGGGCTGACGCCGAGCACACCAGCTTCGCTTTCGGTGAGCCAGCGCCAGCGGCCAAGGCCACTCGCACGGTTGAGGTGGTGCTCAAGGACATCGCCTTTGAGCCCAGCAGTTTGCAGGTCAAGGCCGGCGAGACCGTGCGTTTCGTGCTGATCAACCAGGGCCAGTTGCCCCACGAGTTCAACCTGGGCGACAAGGCCATGCACGCAGAGCATCAGAAACAGATGGTGGCGATGCAGGGCAAACTGTTCACCGGGGGCATGGATCACAGCCAGATGGGCCATGGTGAACACGGCCACGACAGCGGCAACACCGTGCTGCTGCAGCCCGGCCAGCGCGGTGAGCTGACCTGGACCTTCCGTAGCGCTGCGCCGATTGAGTTTGCCTGCAACGTGCCGGGGCATTATCAGGCCGGGATGGTCGGGCCGCTGACCATCGAGTGAGTTCGGACCCAAGGCGGGCTGCAAAACCGGTAAACTGGGCGCATCCGTTTTTTCCAGGTCCTGACCATGCATCCCGCTGCCGAAGACTCTCCGCTGGGTAAATCCAGTGAATACATTGCAACCTACACCCCGTCGCTGCTGTTCCCGATTCCGCGCCTGGCCAAGTGGGCCGAGCTCGGTGTCAGTGGCGACGCCCTGCCGTGGCAGGGCGTTGACTACTGGAACTGCTTCGAGCTGTCCTGGCTGTTGCCGTCCGGCAAGCCGGTGGTGGCCATCGGTGAGTTCGCCATCCCGGCACAGTCACCGAATATCATCGAATCGAAGTCGTTCAAGCTGTACCTCAACTCGCTTAACCAGACGGCCTTTGCCAGCAGCGCTGAGCTGCAGGCTTGCCTGGAGAAAGACTTGTCTGCCGCTGCGGGCGCGCCGGTGACGGTGCGCGTGCGCAGCCTGGCAGAAGTGCAGAGTGAAGGTGTAGTGGCATTGCCTGGGGTGTGCATTGACGAACTCGATGTCGCGATCAGCAACTACGAGCAACCGCAGCCGCAACTGTTGCAGTGCGATTCAACCCAAGTAGTGGAAGAGACGGTGCACAGCCACCTGCTCAAGTCCAATTGCCCGGTGACGGGCCAGCCTGACTGGGGCACGGTGGTAGTCAAGTACAAGGGCCTGGCGCTGGATCACGCCAGCTTGCTGACGTATCTGGTGAGCTTCCGCCAGCACGCTGACTTCCATGAGCAGTGCGTCGAGCGGATCTATCTGGACCTCAAGCGCTTGCTGCAGCCTGAGCACCTGACGGTGTACGCGCGGTACGTGCGTCGCGGTGGGCTGGATATCAACCCGTACCGCAGCACCGGGCCGATCAGCCCGCAAAACCTGCGTCTGGTTCGGCAGTAATAGTGGGCCGACGGGGCACATGAGTGCCGCGTCGGCCCCGCCTGATTCAGATGCCCATGCTGTGCAAGCTGTTGGCGATGTTGCGCAGCGTGGCGGTGAGGTCGGGGTGGGCCACCTCGAAGCGCTCGACGGCGAGGTTGACGCCGTCGACCAGGTTGGTGTCCTGGGTGGCTTCTTCCAGTTTGATCTGCGCCTCGATCTGTTGCATCAGGCTGTGCAGGTTGTCGCGCTCTTCCAGCGTGAGCGGCGGGTTGCGATCCAGTTGATCGCGCAGGCTATCGAGCTGCTCTTGCAATTCGCGGGCAGGCATCAGGTGTTCTCCCTCTATGACTTGGCAAAGCATGGACCTCGGCCATTGGGCAAAGGTTCGCGCATGCCTCAAGCGTAATCCACTCGCCACGGCTTTGCATGATCCGCGTCAAGCCGCCTGTATCAGGGTTTTTCACCTTTGCGGCGGCGTTGGGCGATATCTGCCAGGCACGGTTGTAGCGCTTCCAGATGATCGATCACCGAATGCGCGCCGAGCCTGAACAGCTCAAGGGTGGCCTTGCCGCGATTCGCTTGCTGGTCTTGGGCGGTCATCGCCTGCCAGCGCTTCGACGAGGCCTCGCAGCGGGGACTGCATGCCGCCAGGCCGATAGTCCACAAACCGGCTTTGAGCGCAGATTCAAGCAAGCGCGGATCACCGCTGACCAGCACGCTGCCATCAAGCTTCGCGCTGTTGAGCTGCATCAGCGCCTGCCAGCAGGCATTCGGTGCCGGCCAGGGCAGGGAAGGGGTCGAATGCCCCGGCAGCCAACTCGGCAGCACCCTGGTCAATGACTCGCCGGTGCCGGGCTCATCCAGCCAGATGCAAGGCACCTGCTGGCTGTGCAGGTCAGCCAGCATGGCCAGCGCGCCAGGCGCTGGCGCAGATACGTCATTGGCGGTTTCCACCAGGCAGCCACGCAGCCCGAAAAGCACAGCGGTGAAGGCGGGTGCGTCGTGCATGGCAACTTCCCTGAAAATAGTCAGACTAAGTAGCGACTGTTACACGTAGATGACGTAGCAACAGTTACTGACAAAATAATGAGCAATACTCAGCGAAGCTGTTTATCAGCCGTCGACGCTTTATACTGTCGCCCAAACTCAGCAGAGCAAACGCGCATCTGCGACCGTGAATCTTGATGGAGAAACATCTATGCATAGGATCGGCGCCAGTGTGATCGAGCGAATCACCCAGGCCTGTGTCTGCGCCAGTCTGTTGCTGGCGCCCGTGGCTGCTACGCAGGCAGCTACCGAAGAAGATCCCTGGGAGGCGGTCAATCGGCCGATCTTCCGGTTCAACGATACGATCGACACCTATGCATTCAAGCCGTTGGCCCAAGGCTACCAGGCGATCACCCCGCAGTTCGTCGAAGACGGCATTCACAACGTCTTTCGCAACATCGGCGATGTCACCAACCTGGCCAACAACATTCTGCAGCTCAAGCCCCACGCTGCTGGCGTCGACACTGCCCGCTTGATCGTCAACACCACGTTCGGTATTGGCGGCCTGTTCGATGTGGGTACCCGCATGGGCCTGCAGCGCAACGACGAAGACTTCGGTCAGACCCTCGGTTACTGGGGCGTCGCAAGTGGCCCCTACGTGGTCATTCCGCTGCTCGGCCCGAGCACCGTGCGTGACGGCCTGGCCAAGTACCCGGACAGCTACACCAAGCCGTACCGCTACATCGATCATGTACCGACCCGCAACACTACGCTGGGGGTAGACCTGGTTGACACCCGTGCCAGCCTGCTCTCGGCTGAAAAGCTGATCAGTGGCGACAAGTATGTGTTCATCCGCAACGCCTACCTGCAGAACCGCGAGTTCAAGGTCAAGGATGGCGAAGTCGAAGACGACTTCTAAGTCTGGGTAGCTGGGGCTGCAAAGCAGCCCCAAAGCTGGGCCCGCAACGGGCCTTGCGACCATCCATCGGGTTACCTCAAACACATTTCTTATAACTACCAGCAATTTGCCAAACGCTGTGTAATCAAGCCGACTCGCGCATGCTTGAAACCCCCGGCGGATGGGAGTACCGTCTGCGCCTGACAGGGCACCTCTGCTGTTGCCGGACAAGGGTTCTTGTCCTACAACTCTATAGGTAGAGCAGCCAAACAGTATTCCAGTAGTGATAGGCGCAATTGCGACGATCCTACGCAAACCTAATCCGGCGCCGTTCGCCCACATGCAGAAAACCAGTGCAACGCTGCTGATTATCGATGACGACGACGTGGTCCGTGCGAGCCTCGCCGCGTATCTCGAAGACAGCGGCTTTAGCGTCCTCCAGGCCGGCAATGGCCAGCAGGGGCTTCAGGTCTTCGAACAACACCAGCCCGATCTCGTGATCTGCGATCTGCGCATGCCGCAGATGGGCGGCCTTGAGTTGATCCGCCGGATCAGCGAAGTGGCCCCGCAGTTGCCGGTGATCGTGGTGTCTGGTGCCGGTGTCATGAGCGACGCTGTCGAGGCTCTGCGCCTGGGCGCTGACGATTACCTGATCAAGCCGCTCGAGGACCTGGCAGTGCTGGAGCACTCGGTGCACCGTGCGCTTGACCGTTCGCGCCTGCTGGTCGAAAACCAGCGCTATCGCGACAAACTGGAAACCGCCAATCGCGAGCTCGAGGCCAGCCTGCACCTGCTGCAGGAAGACCAGACCGCAGGGCGCCAGGTGCAGATGAACATGCTGCCCGAGAGCCCGTGGGTAGCCGGCGAGTTCTCCTTCGAGCACCAGATCATCCCGTCGCTGTACCTGTCGGGCGACTTTGCCGACTACTTCCGCGTGGATGAGCGGCGTATCGCGTTCTACCTGGCCGACGTATCCGGCCATGGTGCTTCGTCGGCGTTCGTGACCGTACTATTGAAATTCATGACCACCCGCCTGATGTTCGAATTCAAGCGTGGCGGCAAGATGCGCGATTTCAAGCCTTCGGAAGTGCTCAGTCACATCAACCGTGGCCTGATCAACTGCAAGCTGGGCAAGCATGTGACCATGGTCGGTGGCGTCATCGACGAAGACACCGGCCTTTTGACCTACGCCGTCGGCGGCCACCTGCCAATGCCGGTGCTGTATACCCCGGAGCACACGCGCTACCTCGAAGGCCGCGGCTTGCCGGTGGGGTTGTTCGAAGAAGCCACCTATCAGGATCTGGTGATCGAGTTGCCCGCGCAGTTCAGCCTCAGCCTGATGTCGGACGGTATTCTGGACCTTTTGCCCGGTAACACGCTCAAAGATAAAGAAGCTGCCTTGCCGGAGATCGTCAAAGCAGCAGGGGGTAGCCTGGATGGGCTGCGCCAACGTTTCGGATTGGCTACGCTTGGGGAGATGCCGGATGATATCGCCCTATTGGTGTTAAGCAGGAACCTTCAATGAGTACCGGTAGAATCCAGTTCGCCGAGCAAAGCGGTACCTTTGTACTGAAGTTTGTCGGTGAAGTACGCCTGACCTTGTGTTCGGCTTTGGATGCGACGATCGAGAAAATCTTCACTGCGCTGAATTTCTCGGCCATCGTCATCGATCTGACCGAAACCGAAAGCATCGACAGCACCACCCTGGGGCTGTTGGCCAAATTGTCCATTCTGTCCCGGCAGAAGGTGGGTCTGTTGCCGACCGTGGTCACCACCAATCCGGATATCTCGCGCTTGCTGCAGTCGATGGGTTTCGATCAGGTGTTCAACATTGTGGGTCGGCCGATCCCCTGCCCAGAGTGCCTGACCGACCTGCCGTCGCAGGACCAGAGCGAAGAGGTTGTACGCTCCAAGGTGCTTGAAGCACACCGCATCCTCATGGGCCTGAACGACTCCAATCGTGAAGCCTTCCATGACCTGGTCAGCGCCCTCGAGCGCTCCTGAGCCTCGACTGCGGTGCACTGATCACCGCAGCCGCTCACTGATCGCGCAAGAACTCATTAGCCTCTGAGCCATCCGCATTGAGCTGGAACACCCGCTCTGGCTGGCCGTCAGCGGTGAAAAACACCTGCCCCAGCCCCGCGCTGTTCCACAGCCGCTCGCCGGCCTTGCTGCGGCTCGGCAGGCGTGGTGCGACTTCCATCAGGCGCCGTTTGGTAAACCAGTTCAGGGGCGAGCGCGGCGAATACAGCCAGCGGTTGAGCCGATCAAGCACATCCAGCAAACGCTGCGGAAACTGGTTCTTGATGCCGCTGCTGGTGACCTGCCACAGGTGCGGGTTGTGCTGGCGATGGCGGATCATCACTTCATAGACAAACGAGTAATGCACGTCGCCTGACAGCACCACGTAATGCCCCGGGGTGCGCGAGTGGCGGAAGATATTCAGGATGACCTGCGCCGCGCCGCGGTGCGCCATCCAGTTTTCAGCGTCGACCAGCAGCGGATAACCCAGCCAGCTGAACACCCGCTGCACCGCCTCGATCAGCTTGACGCCGAAGATCGGCGCCGGTGACACGATGATCGCCGAAGGGTGGTCAAGCAATGCCTGCTGCAGCTCGCACAGTGCTTCCCAGTCGAGCAGGCCAGAAGGCTTGCTCAGGCTGTTCTCGCTACGCCAGCGCCGGGTGCGGGTGTCCAGCACCAGTAGCGGCGGAGTGGTCGGCAGGCTGAACTGCCAGCCCTGAAAGCGCAGCAGCTCGCCAATCAGTGCATCCTGCGCTTGCTTGGCCAGATGTTGCTCGGCCAGGCCGCAGTACTGCTCCAGCAGTGGCGTGCAACTGTCCGGGTCGTTACCCCAGCCCTGGCAGAGCAGGTAGCCGAGCAGGGCATTGCCGATGATCCGCCGCGAGAACGGATGGCCATAAGCGGTCTCCTCCCACTGCGCCGACAGGTTCCAGTCATCGGTGATGTCGTGGTCATCGAAGATCATCAGGCACGGCAAGTGCGCCATGACCCTAGCGACCTGACCCAGCCCTGCAACAAAGCCCTCGATCAGCGGCAGCTCTTCCTGATAGCGCGCCTGGCGCTTGTCGGTCAGCCCCGCCGGCATGTCCATCTGCACCAGGCTCCAGGGTGTTGGTGACCACACCAGCAGGTACATCGCCATCACCTCGGCGAAGGTCACCAGATGGTTGTCAGCGTTGCTGGAGGAGAAGATCGGCTTGCGCTTGCCGCCAAAGAAGCGCTCACGCAGGGTCTCGTTACCTTCCTGTGCGGGCAGCAGATCGGCGCGGTGGTAATAACAGGCAGGGTGGCCGTAGAGCTCGGCGCTGTCAGCGACCAGCGCACCTTCCAGGCTTTCCTCGAATAACCCCAAACGCTCGATCAAACTGTGAATCGCACGCAGCATCGGCCCGGCGACATCGTCGGCGTAAACCTGGTCGCCGGTCATCATCAGTACCGCAGGCCGCTGCTCCGGATTTGGGTTCGCTTGCAGCAAGCGATCGGCGCAGAGCAGGCCATCCGCCGCCGGGTGATGAGGCTTGCGGCAGGAGCCATGCAGCAGTTGGTCGATGCGCTCACGCAGCACCAGGCTCGGTCGGCTGGCGCCGGGGTAGAGCAGGTGCGGCGCCCAGCTGGCAATGCCTTCGCCCGAATCGAGCAGCAAGTCGTATTCGAGGGCCACGTCAAACGGCAGCGCGGTGTCGAAATGGATATCCAGCAGGTGGATAAAAGCCGACCTGCCGATGGGCACGGTCTGGCAATTAATCTGAGCAGTGACACCGGGGTGTTCAAGGACGAAGTCCAGCTGCAGCGGTTGCGATCCAACCAGCCAGATCGCCAGGCGCTGAGGCTCCAGGCGGCGCAGTACCGGGCCAGCGAGGACAAGGGGTAACGATTCGGGGGAGGGCGTCATCGACAACTCAACAGCTCGGTCAAGCCGGAGATTATCTCACAGGCAAAAAAACGGCGGAAAATGCTCGGCATTTCCCGCCTGTTGCTTACGCGCAGATTTGTATCAAGCCTTGTCGGCCATCAACGCTTCCAGCTTCTCCTGATCGCGGGCGAACTGGCGAATACCCTCGGCCAGCTTCTCGGTGGCCATGGCGTCTTCGTTCATCGCCCAGCGGAACTGGCTTTCGTTCAGCTGCTGCTTGGCTTCACCGGCATTGCCAGGCTTGAGGATGCGCGGCAGCTCGCCGTGGTCTTCGCTCAACTGCTGCAGCAGCTCAGGGCTGATGGTCAGCCGGTCGCAGCCGGCCAGATGCTCGATCTGGCCGATATTGCGGAAGCTCGCGCCCATCACCACGGTGTTGTAGCCGTTGGTTTTGTAGTAGTCGTAGATACGGGTTACCGACTGCACGCCCGGATCGTCAGCGCCGACATATTCTTTGCCGGTGCTCTTCTTGTACCAGTCGTAGATACGCCCAACGAATGGCGAAATCAGGAATACCCCAGCGTCGGCACAAGCCTGCGCCTGGGCGAAGGAGAACAGCAGGGTCAGGTTGGTCTGGATGCCTTCCTTCTCCAGCTTCTCGGCAGCACGGATACCTTCCCAGGTCGACGCCAGCTTGATCAGCACTCGATCACGGCCAACACCGGCTGCGTCATACAGCGCAATCAGTTGGCGCGCCTTGGCCAGCAGCGCATCTTCGTCAAACGACAAGCGCGCATCGACCTCGGTCGAAATCCGACCCGGGATGACTTTAAGGATCCCGCTACCTACCGCCACCGAAAACTTGTCACAGGCAAGGCCAACATCGCCTTTGGCATCCGCCTTCACCTGCTTGAGCAAGTCGGCATAGCCAGCAATACCAGCAGCCTTGAGCAACAGCGAAGGGTTGGTGGTGGCATCTTCCGGCTGCAGCCGGGTGATGGCATCCAGATCGCCAGTGTCGGCGACCACGGTGGTGAACTGCTTGAGTTGTTCCAGCTTGGAAGTCATGGCGTGCTCTGTCCTGTGCAATGGCTCGACATTACCCGAGCCCGGAGCAGCGCTCAAGGGGCGTCAGGGCAGGCCGAGCATGCCCCTCGTGAAATAGCGCGAAACCTTGATCAGGCAGGGCCAAACGCGAGGGGCGGCGGGTTAGCTCAGGGGCCGACGGCGAACCGCAGCCCCAGCGCTGAAGAAAGTGTGCACGTTCGAGTCGTAGCCGTGCTCAGGGTTCCATCCATTCCCGCCCGACGGCTCAACGGCCCTGCAGCAGCTCGGCCGCCTGATCCAGCACCGCCAGCGGTTGGTCGGTCTTGTGGATGTCTGCCGACAGCAACTGCCGGAACCGCCGCGCCCCCGGGAAGCCCTGGCCGAGGCCGAGGATATGCCGAGTGATGTGATGCATCGCACCGCCGCTTTCGATGTGCGCGACGATGTAAGGCCGCAGGCGCGCCATCGCCTCGCTGCGGGTGACTACCGGCGGGGTGCTGCCAAACAACTGTTGGTCGACCTCGGCCAGCAAGTACGGGTTGTGATAGGCCTCGCGGCCGAGCATCACACCATCGAACGTCTGCAGATGAGTGCGGCATTCATCCAGCGTCTTGATGCCGCCGTTGAGGATGATTTCCAGGTCGGGGAAGTCGGCCTTCAGTTGCGCGGCAACGTCATAGCGCAGCGGCGGGATATCGCGGTTTTCCTTGGGCGAGAGGCCCTCGAGAATCGCGATCCGCGCGTGTACGGTAAAGCTCTGGCAGCCGGCGTCACGCACCTGACCAACGAAGTCGCACAGCTCGGCATAGCTGTCGCGGCCGTTGATGCCGATCCGGTGCTTGACCGTGATCGGCGTCGAAACCGCATCGCGCATTGCCTTGACGCAATCGGCGACCAACGCCGGGTGGGCCATCAGGCAGGCGCCGATCATGTTGTTCTGCACCCGGTCGCTTGGGCAGCCGACGTTGAGGTTGACCTCGTCGTAGCCTGCTGCGTGCGCGAGTTTTGCGCAGGCGGCCAAGTCGGCTGGGTTGCTGCCGCCGAGTTGCAAGGCGAGCGGGTGCTCGGAGACGTCATGGCGCAGGAAACGGTCGGCGTCGTTGTGCAGCAGGGCGCCGGTGGTGACCATTTCGGTGTAGAGCAGGGTGTGCTGGGAGAGCAGGCGCAGGAAGTACCGGCAGTGGCGGTCGGTCCAGTCCATCATCGGCGCAACGCTGAACCGGCGGGACGGCTCAGGGCACGTGGTTTGTGAGTTTGAGGCTGATTCTAGGGGCATTCTAGTCTACGCATTTTGTACCATCTTTCGGGGTTTTTGGGCGTTTTCGGTGTGACGGTGGTACGATGTACCACCGCCAGCCACGCTTGTACCACCGGAAATCATGGCAACGATTAGAGCAAGGAAAAAGGCCGATGGAACGGTTAGCTATACCGTTCAGATCCGCCTCAAGAAAAAGGGTGTCTTAGTCTACCAAGAAGCCCAGACGTTCGCCCGAAAGCAGGCAGCTCAGGCTTGGGCGAAGCGGCGAGAGACAGAGTTGGCAGAGCCAGGCGCGATCGAGCGCGCCAACCGTGGTGGGCACGCAGTCAAGGACATGATCGATCGCTACCTGGTGGAAGCCGAGAAAGCCCGGCCGTTGGGTAAGACGAAGCGGCAGACCCTCCTGGCTATCAAGAACAGCTACCTCGGGGAGGTGGTCGACTCCGACATCTCTCAGCAGGTGTTGGTGGACTATGCCCTATGGCGTATGAGTGCTGTAGGCGGTGGCATCAAACCACAGACTGCCGGCAACGATCTGGCTCACCTAGGCTCAGTGTTGTCTCTTGCCAGGGCGGCATGGGAATACGAGATCAACCCCCAGGCTATGCCCGACGCACGCCTGGTGCTGAAGCGGCTCGGCTACAACATGAAAAGTCGGGAGCGGGATCGACGGCCTACCCTTGAGGAGTTGGATAAGGTACTTGAGCATTTCTTCGAGATGCTTGCACGTCGCCCCACTGTGATTCACATGCCGAAGATCGTGGCGTTTGCCATCTTCTCTACACGCCGTATGGACGAGATCGCCCGCATCAGGTGGGATGATCTGGATGAACACCGCCAGGCAGTGAAAGTGCGGGATATGAAGAACCCCGGGCAGAAGATCGGCAACGATGTGTGGTGCCATCTGCCAGACGAGGCATGGGCGATTGTTCAAAGCATGCCGCGCCGGTGCGCTGAGATCTTCCCCTACAATACAGATTCAATAGGTACGGCATGGTCCAGGGCGTGCAAGCTGGTTGGAGTGGAGGATCTGCACTTTCATGACCTACGCCACGAAGGTGTCAGCAGGTTGTTTGAAATGGATTGGGACATACCGAGGGTGTCGAGTGTTTCTGGGCATCGTGACTGGAATTCGTTACGGAGATATACTCACTTGCGCGGGCGGGATGATCGATATAAGTCATGGAAATGGTTGCGCCAAATTGTCCGATCTCCTGTTAGTCTCGGTGCCAGGGTTGAGTAATCAGCTAGGTGATGCGCGGAGTGGCTTTCCCCTTATAGATTCATCATGCCCTCCGGCGGGCTTGAGCAGCGCAATCTTTACTTTGAATGGCAACAGTCGGCCGTGATCTGCTTTGCGTGAATCCCCGACTTCAGTTGAACGCTAGAAACTTACACCTGCAGCTTTCGAAATAATGCTGCCAGTTGAGGAGGCAAGCAACGAACCCTGTGTGAAACTTATGTGCTAATTAACCTCTCATCTTTGGGAACTTAAGTTCTCCCTGCTTGATTGATGGTTTGTAGTGGTGCGTTTCGAAATGCAGCTTCTCCTCGTTCCTCGGTGGAGTAGCGTATAGTTCGGGCAAGGATGCGATATTTGTTTCGATGAGCTCTGCAGTTTTAAGATAGCAGTCGTTATAGTTTCTCGCTATCACCGGCACTACTGTAACATTAAGTGAATGGAGCAGGGAGGTGATAGGAGTTTCAATTTTTGCCTCATCTATACATGCGTGATAGTAAAAAACTTGCCCTGTTTTATTCTTTCGTCGTCGCTTGTGTAGCAACAACCACCAAAGATCAATTTCCGTGAAGTCTAAGCCCAGTCCTACAATGTGGATGTGGTCACGAAGGAAGTAATCCACCCATGAGTAGACCTTTCGATTATCGGTGAACTCTAGATTACCATTTTTCACTGGGCTACCTACACGTCCGTGGGGATGGCCCTTTACCTCGACCGAATCCGTGACGTAATTTCGGATTTTTTGAAGGTAACCAGCGTAGTGGTCAAATCCTAAAACCATTGAGGCAGGTCGAGCTAAATCACCATGAATATGCCAGATTTCTCTATTTTCCGCAGTGTGTCTACGGAAGAGGCTATATCTCGATTCGGGAGCGGGAAATGCTGGCGCGTGGAGTGGCCCGGCAAATGCCTCTTCGATCGTAAAGTCATAGTTTGTGGTCATAATGACACTAAACTGACCACAGATCCTAATGTGGGCTTCGACTGGTTCGATTTGGTTTAGTAGCTTCGCGAACTCAACTTTTATCAAATGTTCCGCTTTCTGAAATGGAACTGTGGAGCGGGCGCATAGTTCCTCGATAAACATTGACAAAGGTTTGGTTTCGATATGTGGGATCAAGTCTTTACCGCCAAATTTGCGCGCCAGTTCCTCTAGTATTTCGTACCAACCTCTTTGCAGTGCTACGCGATTTATTCCGTTTCCAAGAAGAAGGCTATGCATAGATTCCCAATGTAATTCAAGCGTAGTGAAGGCAGCGCCTTCCTTAGGTGTAATGTTGTATTCGACTAAAGAGTTGTGTCATTAATACGAATTTTCAAAACTAATAAAAGCATCTGTGATATCAAGATGTATTTATTCAAATTTAAACAGGTTTTGAATGCGTGTTTTTTTTCGCTCTATGAAGATCAAATGCATTTCATTTGCGCAGGTGTGAAGGTCTTTGTAGTTGGCAAGAACTGGCTCGTCAGTTATCTGCCCGTCGTAGTAGGCGCCGAGTAAGTTGAGATGTTGAAAATGAAGAGTTATATATTCATGCAATTTGAACATCAGATTTTGATGTATGGCTTCAGCGTCTGGCTTAAGTGATGCTCCCCAGAAAGAAAGCTCCGACCTAGCGGTATGAAGTTTTTTAATTATCGAGCCTGTAGTGCCAATAGCGTCGCCTAATTTTTCGATTATCTCGAGCGCCTTTTTTTTTCTGGACTACAAGATTTGGATCTAGTGGTGTTATGCCGCTTATGTCGTAATGCACTTCATTTATTGTGTCTTCAACTTCCGCTAATAACGATGCGTATCGTTTAACCGAGTTGTATGCATCTTCTTTTATTTTTCCGGAGTGCCAGTTTGCATAAGTCGTAAAGGCCAGCATCAAGCCCAGTAGAGCAATCGCAGCAGACACGATATCCGCCCAATTGGGAGCAGCTATCTTGCTGATTGTTTCAGCTGGGATTAAGTAGTACGCTAAAGATATGATAGTCACGCCGAAGAAAATTATATACTTTATTACTTTCATGCCCAATCCTTTGTTTTAGATTCTCGAAATCCATAGTGGGTCGATAGCCGCTCATTGTAGGCGACTATCGGCGCAGTGTGGAGACGAAAGTAAGGCTGACCGGGTCGAATACAAGCAGTTTGTCGATGAGGAGGATAAACACATATCCAGTGCGCTGCAATTTCCCGGTTAGCGTGGTCGTAGCGTCTTGTTCAGTTGTGCACACTCTTTGCGAGCAGCATCCCGTTGATGGTCCAGGTACAGAGCTAGATCAGAAATGTGGATACCCCGGGCGCTTTTCTGACTCGGTTCGAGTCGGGTGATGGGCAGCTTAATCTCGCCCGCCAGTACCTTGCGTTGAAAGACCAGTGGGGTGAGGTGCGTGAAATAATCGGCGCATACTTGCTCGAGCGAGATGATCGCCAGACCGTTGTATTGCGCCATCAATACGAAGGCCGTTTTCATGCCTTTCTTCTCCCGCTGATGATGAATCCCGCCGCCTGGCGGATTTTGGAGCACTTATCGTTGCCACCTGTGCGAGTTCGAGACTTTCCGCACAAATCGCAAATCGCCGACATTGCTGGTCGAAGCAGGGGCTGCATGCCGTTGGGGGTTCTAACCTCAGGCGCGTAACGGGTGACTGTGTTCACGGTAAGTCTCCGTCATGGCCGGGGCGCGCGTTGATCTGCATTTGTACTAAGGCTCGTGCATACGTGAAAAGTTGGTCCGCAGATACAGGCTCGAAGCGCTGCTCTCCGTTTTGCACGGCATCCAGCCGAGTTCGGTAAAGCCCAGCCGGGCCGAGCCAGGCAACAGCGCTGTGCTCTGCGTCCGACATTGGGCAGTCATGGGCCTTTGGTCGGGGTCCTTGGTGGCTGCGGTCGCATTTGCGGCAGTGGTGAAGGCCGCCGTCGTAGCCCTCGGACGTGTACCAATTGTGTCTGTGGGTCGTCATGCTGGGACCCCTGCAGGGGATGAACTGGCCGGGGTTGCGCGCAGTTGCGCATGTACGCGCTTTGCTAGGCCGTCCAGCACTTCGGCGTGGTCGGCTGCTCGGTCTGCTTGAGGTAAGGACTTGAGAGCTTTCAGAGTGCGCTGGGCCAGACGCATCGTTGAAGTAGCGCTGACCAAGTTGTCGTAGTCGGCCTTGGTCACGGCCAGCCCCGTGTACGACATGATCCGCTCTTCCAGCTCCGTTATTACCTGGCGGCGTGCTTCCATGTGAGCAGTGAAAGCTTTCTGCGCGTTGACCAGCTCTGCCTGCTTGTCGGCCATGTCCCTCTCAAACATGCGGATTTGTTGTATGTGAGCGGCGTCCTTCATCGCCTTGCCTTCTGCGAGGCCGGAGGCATGCGCACGGCGTCGAGCTGTAGCGAGCAGGAAAGGCAAGGCGACCAGAGTGACCAACCAAAGAATGCCGCTGGCAAGAACAAATTGATGGGGTTGCATCTGCTGTGCTCCGTTGTGCCCGCCGTCGCTGTGTGAGAGTGCAACGACGGGCTGATTTGCCCCCCCAGTTGGCCGGGGTCGCCGTGGATCAGACTGGCTGCTGCGCTTGCGCGTCGAGGTAGTCAGCGAGGTGATGCAGATAGATGACGTGCTGTGCTTTCGCCGAGTGGTGAAGCTTCTTCAGCGGCAGGTTGATCACCCCTTTTTGAATCAGCTCCCTGAACCGTCGATCCGATCTGATGTGGGGGAAGTAGTGCTCCCTCACTGCAGTGAGCGTTGGGCAGGGCGTCGTCCATTGGGCGCGGAGTTGCTCAAGCGTGTTCATGCGCACTCGCCAAGCCCTTGTTGATAGAGACGGAGCTTGGCGCGGACAGCCTCTACCAGATGCTCTTTGCTGGATCCGGTTGCAGCAGCGCATACCTCGCCCTGGTCATTGGCGACGACTGCGCCGTATGGACGCTCAGGGTTGATGGTGTGAATGACGTAAGCGATCTGATCCGGCTGGATCACTTCGTTCACTGACTCCTGCGCATCCATCAGGCTGACTGCTGCTTCCGAAAGACATCCGGACTCGGCCCGACCATTGGCCATGTCCTCTAGGAAGGTTCGCAGAGACTGATATTTGGTCGATGGATCCCGGGATAGCCTGATCGAGCTTGCAAGTGCGCCAAGGGTCACTTTGATGTGGTGGGCGGTGTCGTCATTTTCGACGGCAACATGCGCGTCTACCGTGATCTCGGGGCGGCGAAGCTGGCAACTGGCGGTACCGCCATGCTCGATGATGTGCTGCAGCAGCATGACCTTCTGCAATGGGATGCTGAACTCGCTCATGCCACACCCCCGGCGCAGGTAACTGCGTGAGCTTTGCCCGTGTCGGAAATGATTACCTTCAAGCCTGTGCGGGTTTGGAATGCCCTTATCGTGGCCAGATTGCTGCAGGCTGTGGGATGGATTAATACCAGTCCGCGACCATTGTGCTGTGCTGATTTCATGGGTCCGTGTCCTTATGTGAGAGGGTGACACGGTGTTAAATTAGCAAAAGCTAATTGGTTCATCAATAGCAACTGCTAATTCAGATGGGCGCGAGTGCTTCTCGGCTGGCATGCCGATAGGTCAAAGCTGGAATGGACCTACAGCTTCTTCGCGTTCCAGGCGAGCAGAACTCGAGCCTGGATGTGCATACGATCAATCATCGACTCGTCGATGATGATGGGCGGGTAGACGGGGTTATCTGAAATCATCCTAAGCTGTCCGCCGGTCAGGCGCTGCAGGCGTTTGATGTAGAGATCACCATCAAGCGCGAAAACGTAGATTGCATCCGTTCTGACCTCGGTTATCCCTCGATCAACCAGCAGCGCATCACCATCCGCGAAGGTGCCGTACATGCTGTCTCCGTCACCGGTGATGATCGCGAGGTTGTCGATATTGGAGAACGCCAAACCCTGCATTCTGAGCCAATCAAGATGCACGGTCATGTCGCGGATGACTTCAATAAACATTTCGGGGGCTACCTTGCCGTGCCCCATCGACGCTGCAATGTCGAGATGCGGAATCAGAACGTAGTTCTTGTCTTTGGCCAAACGAGTAGGCAGACGAACCACGTTGTCTGGGGCTTTCGTAGAGGGCTCCTCCGAGGGAGGAGATGTCAGCGTCCCTGCAGCGAGCCCGATCTTGAGCTCCAGATTCAACGCAGCCTTCTCCCCCAGCTTTCGATGGCCGTTCAACAGTTGTGACAGGTACGAAGCATCCAGGTCATGCGCCTCGGCGAATTCCTTCTGGCTCAGTGCACCCATGATCTTGCGGAGGGAGGCGATACGCTTTTCGTTGATATCCATGTGGTGATGATTGCTTTCCGTTAGCAAACAGTAAATTACAAGATGCTATTGTCTTGCTGATTAGCAGTTGCTAATCTCGCCGCCATTGGGGGTGCCTATGACGCTAAGCGAATGCTTGAAAACGATGGACAGGGAAGGGCTAGAGGCTTTCGCTCAGCGCTGTGGAACGTCCGTTGGCCAGTTGAAACAGGTGGCTTACGGCAATCGCCGCGCTAGCGCGGGTCTGGCTGTTTGCCTGGATCGAGAAACGGGAGGAGTGATCAGTTGTGAAACGCTTCGACCGGACATCGACTGGGCTTACTTGAGATTCAAGAAGCAATAGGTGCTGGACTGGGGCCTCTCACCTCCCCAGTCCAGCTACGACGACGCACAGCACAGTACGGTCGTGGTTGTAGGATAGGTCTTACCCTGTCCTGTGACTACACCGTTAATCGAGGTTTAACGGTTTATGAGTCGCATCGATACCTTGCTGGACACCGGTCCAGCCCTTTCCCTGCGCCATGCGCTTTACCGCGCTGGTCGCGAATACAGAGGCGGCATCACCACTCTGGCGTTTGATATGGGCATGGACCTGGATGCCCTGCAGAAGAAGTTGAAGCACGATGAAGAGCGGCGCTGGTTGAATCCAGACGAGCTTGAAGAGGTATTGCAGTGGACTTCTGACAAGCGCGTACTGGATGCATTGGGCAGGGCGGCAGGGGTGGTCTGGTATCGCCCGCAGCCGGTGCCTGCGACCAACGAGCAACTCAAGGCGGTTGCTCATCTGCTCGAGGAGGCTGCTCAGTTCGTCAGCAGCATGCACGAAGGCGCTGCGGACAACGTATGGGAGCTGCATGAGGTCCAGCGACTGGAAGCGTGCGGCCTGGATGTGATCCGGCAGGTACTAGCGATCACCGCCGGTGCCCGCAATGCGATGGAGGATCAGGTCAATGGCTAACGTTCCTGATCCACTCGACATGGCCGCTGAGCAGTCCGAGTACTTCCTGCAGATGGCTCTGCAGCGCCATACCCAACGCTCGGTTAAAGCCAGCGCTCAGTTCTGCGAAGACTGCGACGACGCCATCCCGCTGCTGCGTCAGCAACTCGTTCAAGGCTGCGAAACCTGCATCAGTTGCCAAGAGCTGCGGGAGCGGCGCAGATGACCGACCGCCCAACACCAACAATGGCCGAGTGGGCGCGGCGCTATGTCGACGTTTTCGGCCTCGCGCTGGTACCGATTGAGCCGGGCGAGAAGGCACCCAAGGGTAGCGGTTGGAACAAGCCGGGTGGCTACTTCACCGACGCTTCTGAGGCCGAGGGTTTCTGGCAGCAGCACCCGGGTCACAACCTGGGCGTTGTACTGGGGCCGAGCCGGGTCTGCTCGCTGGATGTCGATGATGTTCCGCTGACTCGGTTGGCCCTGCAGCAGACGTTGGGTCTTGATGTTGACGCACTTGCGGCTGTCTATCCGACGGCAGTGGGTAACCCTCTGCGCTTTCGCATCCTGTTCAAGGTGCCGGCAGGCGTTGAGCTGAGTCGTCATTCTTTGGTGTGGCCCAATCAGAATGACCCTGACGGCAAGATCTACAAAGGTTTGATGGTCCAGGTCAAAGCAGCGATGGATGAAGGTGATGCTGCCCGAGAGGCGGCATTTCGCATGGCAGCAGAGCCGTTCAAGAAAATCACGGTGTTCGAGCTGCGCGGTGGTCTGGTGCAGGACGTTCTGCCACCGTCGATTCACCCCGACACCGGCAAACCATACACCTGGCGCAACCCACCCTCAGCTGAAGGGCTGCCGGAATTGCCCCCGGAGCTTCTGGCCATCTGGCAGGGGTGGGATGCGTTCAAGCAGCAGGCCGACGCGGTTTGCCCGTGGCGCCCCCAATCAGTCGTGGCACCCGCTCGGGCACCTGAGCGCTCGAAGCCTACATTGGTCCGATCCGGGCAGCCGTTGCCCGAGGTCATACCGGAATTCAATCGCCGGCATGACATCGCCACATTGATCGAGGCGCATGGGTACCAGCGGATCGATGGCAAGTGGCTCTGCCCGCAGAGCAGCAGTGGCCTGCCTGGCGTCACCATCAGCGATGGCAAGTTGTACTCGCACCACAGCTCTGATCCGCTGGGCAACGGCCACAAGAATGACGCATTCGATGTCTATTGCATCCTGGTGCATGACGGTGATCGCCGGGTGGCTACCCGAGAGGCGGCGCGGATTCTTGGTATCGATGCCAAGTCGCGGCCACCCACACCGCCGCCGCAGGGGGAGCTTCCCCAGGCCCCATCAATCGATGAGCCAGCAGACGCGGCTACGGATCCGGCTGGTGAGGTAGATGAGCTTCCCCGTACCCCATCGGACGAAGCAGCGGCCAGCTCGGCCGGCTCCTCGGACTCAGGGGGTGAGGGGGCAGATGGATTGGAGTTGAAAGCTGCGCTGCGGCGGTTCGCATTGGTGGAAGGCTCGACCAACGTGTGGGATCTCGACAAGGCGCAGTCGATGAAGCGGGCCGGGTTTGAAGCGCTGGTGGGCAAGTCTCTGGCGAAGCAGTGGATTGATCGCACCGACAAAAAACTGGTGTCACTCGATCAAGTCAAAGAGCTGGAGCAGGTAAAGCGCCTGGCAGCGAAGAAGGGCGGCGCGCTCAAGTTGGACCCCATCGAGCGGTACGTCTACATCGACGGCACCAAGGATGTATGGGACCGGGAAAAGAAGCGGCGGATCCCCGAGGGCGCGGTCAAGATGGCTTTGGGCGATGAGTACAAGTGGTGGCTGAACAGCCAGGACCGGCGTGTGGTGGATGTCGACCATATCGTCTTTGATCCGACCATGACCAAAGACCCAGCCGTGTACATCAACACGTTTGAGGGCTTGCCGCTCGAGCCTGTTCGCAACGACGCAGCGTGCGAGAACCTGCGCTGGCTGATCAGCTTTTTGTGCAACCACGATGCCGAGGCGCTGGACTGGCTAATCAAGTGGCTGGCCTACCCACTGCAGAACATGGGCGCGAAGATGGATACCGCTGTGCTTTTCCATTCCACGATGGAAGGATCGGGCAAGAGCCTGATGTTTGCGGATGTGATGGGCGAACTCTACGGCCAGTACGGCGCGACGGTGGGGCAGACGCAGCTGGAGGGCAACTTCAACGCCTGGCAGAGCAGGAAGCTTTGGGCGGTTTTTGAGGAAGTCGTCAGTCGCGATCAGCGCTACAACCAGGTGGGCAAGATCAAGCACATGATCACCGGCAAAACCGTGCGCATGGAGTCGAAATTCATCAACGGCTGGGAAGAATCCAACCATATGAACTCGGCGTTTCTCAGCAACGAGATCATGCCCTGGCCGATCAGCGAGGACGACCGCCGCATGCTGGTCATGTGGCCTTTGGAGACGCTGCCGCCTGACCGGCAGAAGGCGATCAGCAAAGAGCTGGCCAATGGCGGCGTTGCGGCGCTGTACGGCTGGTTGCTGGAAGTTGACCTAGGCGAGTTCAACCAGCGCACCCGACCACCCAAGACTGAGGCGAGGCAACGACTAGTGGAGCTGAGCCGCACAGCCTGGCAGACCTTCTTCTACCTGTGGCGCGCTGGCGAGCTTGGCAACGGCCTGTGGGGCTGCGCCCTGACCACGGACATCTACGCGATGTTCATCGAGTGGTGCTCGCACAATCGGGAGAACGCTATGAGCCAAACAAAATTCTCGTTGATGGTGAGTGCCAAGGTTGAGAAGACGCGGGCCATCCCGTGGACTGATGGCAATCAACGGCGGTTCGCTGCATTCTTTTTTCCGAGCGATGGCGATCCTTCCCTGCCCCCATCCATGAAGTCGGCCGAGCTGGGCAAGAACGTCGTCGAGTGGCGCGCCAGGGCAAAGCTGGCTGGGTGGAACGTGGATGGCTGGGACCATGTGAAGAGGGTGCTTGCAGCATGACTACATCAATAAGTGTGTTGGGTGTGTTGGGTTTGTGTCGGGTTCAGTTTACCAACTCAACACAGGCAGAAGCCCCGGAATCATTGGTTTGGCGGCAATCTGTGTTGGGTGTGTTGGGTTTTTTCGTGCGCGCGCGCATGCGCGTGATTTCTCAACCCTGCATCACTGCCAGAAAAAAACTCTGTGCGAGAACTGAAATACCCAACAAACCCAACAAACCCAACACACCTTTTATTAATACATTGATTTCATTGGTTTTTAAGTGTGTTGGGTCTGTGTTGGGTTGGCTGAATGCGTGTTGGGTTGCGGTTTGCGGGGTATTTCACTCATGAAAAAGGATGTTGATGACCTCATGCGCCATTGGGCCGAGCAGCGGGCACGCTTTGGTCTGGAGGCCGGCGTGGGGAGCCAGATGGGCACGATCATGCAATGGAAGGGCGCAGCCCCTCGCGGCGGTTCACCTGGATCGAGTATCCCGGCAGGTGGCTTGGGTATGGATCGCGCTGCTGCCGAGGTCGACGCGGCGGTTGCCGAGTTGGAGCGCCGTGATGATCGAGGTGAGGTACTGGCGAGGTTGGCTAGATTTCGCTACCTGCATGGTGCTCCAATTCGTGAGCAGATGAGGGAATTGGGCCTGGCAGAGGATGCTGAGCGCACATACTGGAACTGGCTTGATGCGCTGCACCTACAGGTGGTCAGGATCATCATTGCGCGTTCCGGACCTTATCGAAGCAATACCGTTCGTCGGGTAGGAATGCGCCGTGGCTGCGCCGAGGGTGCGCCGAAGTAGCGTCAAGGTGGCGAACCGAAAATAGCCTCTGTTCGGTTTTGCAGTTAGTCGGTAAAAAGGCGCCACGATATGAAAAGTGCGCTTAGGCGCTTCCCCTACAAGCACCGTGCTGTGCAACCCGCCCCGATCTTTCGGTGCACTGAGAACCCTGCCATCTGGCGGGGTTTTCTGTTTCTGGCGCCGTGCTTTGCCAACGAGGCTTACATGAACAGCGAGCAACAAGCGTTAGCCGAGATACCGATCTGGATGGTGATCGTTCTGTCTCTGGTCGGCGGTGTATCGGGCGAGATGTGGCGGGCCGACAAGGCCGGGGTCAGCGGTTGGAGTTTGATCCGGCGCCTGGTGCTGAGGTCGGGTGCCTGTGTGACTTGCGGGGTGGCGACCAACATGCTGCTGTATGCCCTCGGTGTTTCGGTATGGGCGGCAGCGGCGGTGGGTTGCTTGACCGCGATGGCCGGCGCGGACGTGGCGATCAATCTCTACGAACGCTGGGCTGCCAAGCGGCTGGGCCTCGGGCAGGTGCCGCCGGCCGAGGCAGGGCAGTGACCCCGGCGGGTGGGGGCGTCGGCATCTGCCGATTTTTGGGTCCTCCCTCGGGGGGGCCCCCTACACGGGTACGCAGACTCGCGGTTTCTCTGCAGCTGAGGTGTGCGCAGGGATGTCCGTCTTTTCAAGGACTTAGCAATGGGAAGGACAGTCAGCAAGGCCGAACTTGGTGAGATCGTCGGTCGAGATGAGCGCACCCTCAGCCGCTGGCAGAAAGACGGAATGCCGGTAATTGAGTTCGGCGTGGGGCGCGGCAACGAAAACCAATACGACACCCAGGCGGTGATCGAGTGGCTGATGCGCCAGGCTGCGTTGAACGGCAAGAAAGAGAGTACTCGGGACCGACTAGACAGGCTTCGCGGTGACCGCGAGGAATTGGCGCTAGCTAAAGACTTGGGCGAAGTCGTGATCGAGGCAGAGATGGTTTCCCGCTTCGAGGCAGTCATCACCGCCGCTAAGATCGAACTGCTCAACACTCTGCCTGATGACCTGGCATCAACGTTGTCCGCCCAGTACGGCGTAGCAATCGACGACCAACTGATCCGCGAGCCCATCGAACAAATACTCAGGAGGTTGTCCGCGTATGACGAGGATGACGATGATCCCGAATGGGATCCTGACGAGCCGGACGATGAGGAGGGCTCTGAAGAAGACGGCGACTAAGGGCATCAGCCGGGCGTGTAAAAAATGGGCGCCACCACCACGGATGAGCATCATCGAGTGGGCTGCCAAGTACCGCTACCTCTCAACCGAAGAGGCGGGCAAGCCTGGAAAGTATCGCTTCGATGTAACGCCTCACCTGATCTGGCCAGGTGGCCCACTCGAAGCTTTGGACGATCCGAATGTGTTTGAGATCGTTGGGCGCAAGTCTGCCCAGGTCGCCTGGACTTCAGGTGTGATGGGTAATGCCATCGGTAAGTGGATCGATCTTGACCCGTCCCCGATCTTGATTCTGTTTCCCAAGGCCGAGGCTGCGAAGCAGTATGTAGCCGAGAAGTTGGAGCCGATGATCGCGGCGACCAAGCGCTTGCGTAACAAGGTCGATCTACGTAGCCGCAAGCTGCAACAGCGCCAAGACTTCAAGAGGTTCCCCGGCGGATTCCTGAAGATGGTCGGCTCGAACAGTCCATCCAGCGTGAAGTCCACGCCGGTGCCACGGGTCGCAGTAGAGGAACCGGACGACTGCAACCTGAACCTGCGGGGGCAGGGGGACAGTATCAAGCTGGCCAAAGAACGCCTCAAAACGTTTCGGCGGTCCAAGATCATCATCGGTGGTACCCCCACAATCAAGGGGCTCTCGGCGATTGACGCTGAGCTGGAACTGTCGGACAAGCGTATCGGCCTCGTTCCATGCCATGGGTGCGGCCAGTCGCATGCACTGAGCTTCGAGCATCTGCATTGCGACGAGGATGTCAGCTATTTTCACGAGGTGTACGGTAAGCGTCGGCCTGAAACGGCTTACTACGCGTGCCCTCATTGTGGCGAGATCTGGGACGATCACCAGAAGAACGCCAACCTTCAGCACGGCCGCTGGGAAGCTACTGCTGAGTTCCGGGGTATCGCGGGTTACATCCTGAATGAGCTGTATGCCACGTTTCATGGCTCCCGCTTTGAAGTGCTGATGGAGAAGAAGCTCCAAGCTGAGCACGCGGCATCGAACGGCAACCACGGGCCGATGATCGCGTTCACAAACAGTCAGATGGGGGAGTGCTACGAGTACAAAAGCAATGCACCCAAGACGGATGAGCTGGAGAAGCGCGCCGAGCCTTATGCCGAACTGACAGCGCCAAAGGGCGTGTTATTGGTGACGGTCGGCGTGGACGTGCAGGGCGACCGACTTGCCCTGGTTATCGTCGGCTGGGGTAGGGGTGAGGAATCCTGGCGGTTGTACTGGGGCGAGCTGGAAGGCAACCCGATTGATCCCCACGACCCAGTGTGGACCGAACTAGACAAGATCGTGGCCACCCCAATCACTACCGAGGGCGGCGCTCAGCTCGCCGTTTCAGCGGTCAGTATTGACAGCTCTGACGGCAACACCAGCGATGCGGTCTACACCTACGTACGGGACCGCCAGCGCTTCAACATCATGGCGATCAAGGGCGCATCTATCGACAGCCGAGATCGGGAGATCTTCACCAAGCCGGCCCAGTCGGCGGACACCAGCCAAGACAACACCAAGGCTGCCAAGTACGGCCTGCGCGTCTACATCGTCGGCACCCACAAGGCCAAGACGCTGATTGATGGCCGCATGCGGCTCTCGGGCAGCGGTCCTGGCCGCATGCATTGGTACAGCGAGATCCGTGCTGACTACTACGAGCAGGTGACCAACGAGGTTCTTGCGCCGCACCCCCGACAGCCAAGCAAGATGGTCTGGCAGAAAAAGGCCGGGCGCCGAAACGAGGCGCTGGACTGCGAGGTGTATGCCTTGCACGCGGCTCGGAGCCTCAAGACGCATCTGCTGCGCGATCACGAGTGGGACCAGCTGGAGCAGCAACAGCTTCAGCCCACCCTCTTCAACACAGAGCAGGCGGTAGCGCCGGTGCCCCGCCGCGCAGTTACTCGCGGGCGTGGTACTCGGAGCCGCGTCAGCTAATCGAGGTTCACCATGACAGAAGCAGAACAACGCCTGGCGGAAGTCAGGGTGGCGATATCGGCCGTCCTGAAGAATGGCCAGCGGCTGCGCCGTGCCGACCGGGAGATCCAGTTGGCCGAACTCAACAGCCTGCGGTTGCTGGAAAAGCAGTACGCCGATCAGGTTTCTCTGGAGCAGGCCGCGCGGGCCCGGCGTGGACGCAGCCGCATCTCATACGTGGGAATTTAGACATGTGGCCATTTCGTAAACGAGACTCCGCTGCCGAGCAGCTGATGGGGGAGGCGATCCGGGTGGCTAGGGCTTCGGTCGAAGGTCAGCAGATCGTTGCTCAAGGTGGTGGTGGCGGTGTCGAAACCCGCTGGCGTGGAGCCTCGCGGGTACTACGCAGCGTGGCAAGCTGGATACCTGGTTTGGGCAGCCCTCGACGTGACTTCAATCAGAGCGAGCGGCGCATGTTGGTCGCACGCTCGCGCGATGCGATGCGCAACCACCTGGTGGCTCGCGCCGCGATCACCCGACTACGGACCAACGTGGTGGGTACCGGACTTGTCTGCCGCGCGCAGGTTGACCATGAGGCGCTGGGCATCACCGAAGAGCAGGCAGAGCAGCTCAACGGCAAGCTCGACCGGCTCTGGTCGCTGTATGCCGACGACCCGCGCGAGTGCGATGCAGAAGCCACACTCAACCACTATCAGCTGCAGGCCCTGGTGCTGGTGTCCTCGATGGTGGCAGGCGACGTGTTCGTGGCCAGCCCCGATCAGGAGCGAGCCGGCTGCCTGTTCAGCACGCGCTTGCAATTGATTGAGTCCGACCGGGTTGGCAACCCCAACAACGGCATGGACCGAACGGATATGGTCGAGGGAATCGAGTTCGATGGACTGGGCTCGCCTGTGGCATATCACGTTTGCACCGGCTATCCCGGTGAGCATCTTGCAGGCAATCCCTTGCGTTGGGAGCGTCTGCAAGTGTTCGGGGGGGCAACAGGCCGGCGGCGAGTGCTTCATGTCATGTCGGACAAAGAGCGGCCCGGCCAGAAGCGAGGCGCACCCTACCTGTCGCCTGTACTGGAGCCGTTGCAGAAGCTGGAGCGCTACAGCAGCGCCGAGCTGATGGCCGCTGTGATCTCGGCGATGTTCACCGTATTCATCAAGAAAGGTGACAACTTCCAGCCGGGCAACCTACCGATGTCGGCCTTGGCTGAAGAGCAGCCTGGCGGTGACGACACGTCGGACGGCGAGCTGGCGTTGGGCGAGGGTGCCATCGTGGACCTCGGCGTGGGCGAAGAGCCGATGGTGGCCAACCCCAGCCGGCCTAATGCGCAGTTCGATCCGTTCTTCACTGCGGTGGTGAAGGAGATCGGCGCGGCGCTTGAGCTGCCAATGGAAGAGCTGCTGTTGCACTACAGCAGCAGCTACAGCGCAGCGCGCGCGGCCATGCTGCAGGCATGGCGATTCTACAGCCTGCGCCGCTGGTGGCTGGCGTGTGATTTCTGTCAGCCGAGTCGCGAGCTGATCATCGATGAGGCCGTAGCCCGTGGGCTGATCGATCTGCCCGGCTACGGCGACACTGCCAAGCGCAAAGCCTATTGCCAAGCCATCTGGATTGGCCCGGCACGCGGGGCCATCGATGAACTCAAGGAAGCCAACGCGGCAGGCAAGCGCATCGAGATCGGCGTCAGTAACGAAACGCTGGAGACCGCCGCAATGACCGGCGAGCCCTGGCAGCAGGTGATCCGGCAACGGACCCGCGAAGTCAGCTACCGGCGCGAGCACAACATCCAGGCGCTGCCCAAAGGCGGTCTGGAAGACCCGCCTGAACCCGAACCCAAAGAGAATTGATCATGCCAAGAGCACTTGAGCTGGCTGCCTCGCAGCCCTGGCTGATGTTGCCTGACGCCCTGGACAACCTGCTGACCATCTCGGACCGCATGGGTGATCCACTCGCGCTGGCCACCAAGCGCGGCGAGCGGCTGGAAGAAACCCGCAAGGTCACGTTACGCGGCAACGTGGCTGTGGTGCCGGTTATCGGTCCCATTTTCCGTTACGCCAACCTCTTCACCGAGATCAGTGGGGCAACCAGCACTCAGGTGCTGGGCAGTGATATCCAGCGCGCGCTTGACGACCCCAAGGTCAAGTCAATTGTGCTCAACATCGACAGCCCAGGCGGCGTTGCGTCGGGCATCAACGAGTTGGCCGAGCTGATCTATCAGGGCCGTTCGCGCAAACGCATCGTCGCGTACATCGGCGGAATCGGCGCAAGCGCGGCGTACTGGATCGCCTCGGCGGCTCACGAAATCATCATCGACGAAGCGAGCCTCGCCGGCAGCATTGGCGTGGTCGTGGAAGCCGTCATCGATGACGAGAAGGCCAGCGGTCGTACCCGGTACCAGATCGTCAGCCGTAACGCTCCCAATAAGCGCCCTGATCTCGGCACCGAAGAAGGCCGCGCCAAGCTCGGCGAAACCATCGACGCGTTAGGCGAGGTGTTCGTGGGCAAAGTGGCCCGCAACCTCAATGTGGCGGCAGACAAAGTCCCCGAGATGGGCGACCACGGCGGTATCCGCGTTGGTGCTGATGCCGTCAAGCACGGCCTGGCCCATCGGGTGGGGGCGCTGGAGTCGCTGATTTCCGAACTGGCCAAACCGGCCTTTAACTCACTAAGGACCAACACCATGACCACTGTTAAGACCACGGCAGATCTGCGCACCGCGCTCGCAGCGGGTACCGACCCGGCCACTATCGAAATCGCCCAGGCGGATCAGCCAGACCTTTCGGCAATCCGTACCGAGGCCGCGACCGCCGAGCGTGAGCGCATCAAGGGGATCAACGCGCTGGGCAGTAAGGGCTTCGAGAAGGAAGTCGAGGCGGCCATCGAAGACGGTAGCAGCGTGGAGGCTACCGCCATGGTGATGTTCAAGGCTGCTCAGGATCGCGGAATTTCCCTCTCGGGCATCAAGACCGATGCCCAGGGCGTTAGCAGTACCACCCCGCCCGCAGGCGGCAAGGAAGGCGAGCGCAAAGCCGCCGTCAGCGCAATCGTTGCAGGCGCCTCGCGCCGTTGATAGGAGCCCGACATGGCCAACCCTGAACGCAAGACCTACCTGCCGACCCAGTTGTCAGCAGGGGATTTTCCCATCGTCATCGATAGCGGCGTAGTCGCTGCTGGACAGGTGCTCAAGCGCGGTGCTGTCTTGGGGCAGGTCACCGACAGCCGAGAGTACGTGCTGTGCAAGACCGCCGCGCAAGACGGCTCGAAGGCGCCCACTGCCATCCTCGAGCAGGACGTCGACACCACTGATGGCGCCAAGACCGCGCCGATTCGGCTCACCGGCCAGGTGCTCGGCAACCAACTCACACTCGGCGAGGGTCTGACCCTGCCTGCCGCCAAGGCCGCTTTGCGACCTCTCTGCCTCTTCATTCGTTAACGGAGCCCCCATGACCGATATTTTCGACACCCTGACCATGCTGGAAGCGGTCGAGCAGATGAGCGCGCCTCGCCGCTTCCTGCTCAATACGTTTTTCAACGGTGGCATGCCTGAAACGTTTGGCACCGAGACGGTGACCATCGACATCATCAAAGGCCAGCGCAAGATGGCGCCGTTCGTTCATCCGACGCTGCCCGGTAGTGTCTCGGCGCGTAAGGGCTTCACGTCCTCGACCTACAAACCGCCGTACATCCAGCCGAAGCGCGCGACGCGCGCGGAGCTGATCCTGAAGCGCTCGGCTGGCGATAACCCGTTCTCCACGCGCACTGCGCTCGAGCGCGCGGGTGAGCGGCTTGGCCGTGACTTGTTGGAACTGGACGAAGAAATCATCCGCCGCGAAGAATGGATGTGCGCCCAGGCGCTGACCACCGGCAAGATCCGTGTGGTGGGCGAGGGCGTGGACGACATCATCGACTTCCTCATGGAAGACACTCACAAGGTCACGCTGGCCAGCGGTCGTTGGAATACTGACGCATCGGACCCTATTGGCAACCTGCGTCAGTGGCGGCGTTTGATCGCCAAGGATTCTGGCCGCTCGGCCAACGTCGCGGTGCTGAGCAGCGGCGCGCAGGATGCGTTCCAAAGCAATAAGAAGGTGCTCGAGCAACTGAACAGCCGTCGGGTCGACATGGGCCTCATCAAGCCTGAAGAACTGCCGGATGGCGTGACCTACATCGGCTACCTGAATGATCCTGGCGTAGACCTCTATGCCTACGACGAGTGGTATGCGGACGACGAGGGTGAAGACCAGCCAGTGATTCCCGAAGGCGGCCTGATTCTCGGCTCGACCTCGACTCGGAACGCCATGCTGTACGCGGCCATTCAAGACATGGAAGCCATTGAGAGCGGTCTGGTCGAGGCGGCTCGCTTCCCGAAAAGCTGGGTAACTAAAGAGCCGAGCATGCGCTGGCTGAAACTGCAGTCGGCACCGCTGGCCGGGTTGCTCGAACCGAACGCTTTCCTGTTCGCGAAGGTGGTGTGACATGGCGACCAAGACCGAATACGTGGTGCTTGATGGCTGCATTCAGGATGGGGCCAAGGTCATCAAGAAAGGGGAAGTGTTCGAGTCCTCCGACAAAGAGCTGATCAAGCTGCTTGTAGAAGAAGACAAGATCGCCCGGCGCGGCCAGCTCCCGTCGAAGGACGATTCTGACGACGGTGATTGACCATGGATTTCCGTGAGCAGACGGCATTCATGGATGGCGCTCTGTTAGACGCTCTGGGGGATGAGGCCGAGATAGAGGGAATGGTTGAGCCTGTGCCGGGCTTCTTCTCGGCACCCTGGCTGCAGCCCAAGCTCGGCCGCATCAACACGGGCCTGCGTGAACCAGTGTTCGCGGTTCGCATCGCGCATGCGCACGGTATCAAGGAGGGCCAGCACCTGGTGTGTCGACTCGCGCCAGAGGATGGGGGTGGCCGTTATGTCATCACCAAGCGTGAGCCAGACGGCACCGGATGGATCAACCTGATCTTGCGGGAGGTTCGATGAGCGTTGGTAGCTACGTCAAGCAGTCAGCGAACTCCGGGTTGTTCACTCTGCAGCTTGCAGATACTGATCGAAAGGTGTTCACAGAGTTTGCCGCGCTCGTGCCCAAGGCCGCGCGCGCAGCTCAACGCCGTGCGTTGAACAAGACGCTTCGCTGGTTGAGGACGCACATCGCGCGGTCTGTTGGCAAACAGGAGCGTATTGCGATCTCTGCCGTCCGGCAGCGTCTGCGAGCCTATCCAGTTGACGCCAACGGGCAGGCACGCTTGTGGTTCGGTATCAATCCGATTGAGGCCAGTCGAGCGGGCAGGGTGCGGCAAAGCCGGTCCGGTGTCGCTGTGGCGGGGCGCAAGTATCAGGGTGCATTTTTCAAGCGTGTCTACGGATCAGCGCCTGATATCTGGATCCGTACCGCGAGCAAGCATTTCGACGCTGCCGATTACCCGGAAAGCCAGGTTTCAGGAGGCGGGAAGCAGCACGGCTGGATTTCAGAAAACGGCAGCCGTTTCCCGCTGGCCAAAGCCATGATTTCATTGGAGGACATCAGACCGCACTTCGAGTCTTGGGTTGGCCGCGCGCATCAGCGATTGCTTGGGATCCTCGAGCAGGAGCTCAACTACGAATTGCAGAAGTATCTGAGGAGTTCGGGAAGTGGAAGATGATCCGATTCCATTGGCGGGCCTTTTCGCCGCTATTGAACAGCACATCCAGCAAGCGATACCCGGCTTGGCCTACATCGGAACCATGCCGGATAGAATTCACTGCGTTGATGTTCCTGCAGTGGTGCTTGAACTGGTCGAGTTCGAGGCCGCTGATAAAGATCCAGGCACAGGTGAGACTGCAGTAGATGCCCGGTTCGAGGCGCGCGTGATCATAGGTGGTGAGGAGGCGGGGTGCCAGCACATTGCGGCATTCGTTGCGGCTCAACTGACGGTGCTTCTGCGCATGCAGATGTGGGGCCTTGCAGTTGAACCCGCCGAATTCGTTCGTGCTGCACAGGACTGGACACGGCCCGAGCTGGACGGGTTTGCGGTCTGGGTGGTCGAGTGGACCCAGATCATTTACCTCGGCGAGGAGGAATGGCCTTGGCCAATCCAGCCGCCCGGCAGTCTGGTACTGGCGGTCGGGCCTGATGCTGAACGTGTCTTGCCCGAGGATCTGACATGAGTTACGCAAGCGCGCAGCATGATCGCATGCTGGCCTGTGTGGTGATGGCGTGCCGCGTGGTCGCGGTGGATCTGTCGACGGCGCGGGTGCGGGTATCGGACGGCGCCGGCTGGACCAGTGCCTGGGTGCGCTGGCATAGCCAGGCCGCTGGTAAGGCGCGCCACTGGCGGGCGCCGAGCCTGAACGAGCAGGGCACGCTGGTCAGTCCCAGCGGTGACCCCGCGCAAGGCACGTTCATACCGGGCCTGTACGGCGACGCTGGCAACCAGCCAGACAACCGCGATCATGTGGAGGTCTGGCGGTTCGATGACGGCGGGTCGCTGGTCTATGACTGGCAGGCCAACAGCTACACCATCACGCTGCCCACGGGCACTGTCGAGGTCAAGGTGGGTGGTACGTTGGCCACGTTAACCGACGATGCAATCACGGCCAAGACGGTTACGTTGACCGCCGAGGCGACCAGCATCATGGCCAAGGCACCGAATATCACCCTTGAGGGAAGCGTCAAGATTGTCGGGCCGTTATCCGTAACGGGCGATATCGCCGGCGCCGGCAAGATCATGGACGCCGGCGGTAACTCGGCAAACCACAAACACTGACAGCCCGCCATTTGAGCGGGCTTTTTCATACCTGGGGAACCCATGGCTATCAAGAAAGAACCCGCTGCGCCTGGTGCGCCGGCGACGGTCACCTATTGCGACAAGGTTAATGCCTCGCGCTCGCTGTTCATGGACAGCGGCCGCGAGCTGAAAGTGATCCGCGCGCGGATCGAGGTTGAAGGTACCGACGCCGAGGCGCAGGCCTATCTGGACGCCCGCAAGGATTTCCAGCGCCTGGAGGCGTAACCCCATGCTCGGAATGGATCGCCGCACAGGGTTGCCGTTGTCCGGCCTGGGCCATCTGCGGCAATCCATTGAAGACATTCTGACGACGCCAATCGGCAGCCGCCGGATGCGGCCGGAATACGGCAGCCGCCTACGTCGTTACGTCGACCTGCCGGTTAACGATGGCTGGAAAAGCGCAGTGCAAGCCGAGGTCGCCCGCGCCCTTGGCCGCTGGGAGCCGCGTTTTCGGCTGGAGCGTGTGCGGGTGACGGCTGTTGTCGACGGGCAAATCACGATGCAGTTAACCGGGGAGTACCTGGGTGACAGCTCAGTCATTGAGGTGAGCGCATGACAATCGACTTGGCGGCGCTGCCGGCGCCGCAGGTGCTGGAAAGCCTGGACTTTGAAGTCATGTATGAGTCCGCGCTGGCGGTGTTCAGGGAGTACCTGGGCGACAACTGGTCGGCGCCACTGGAGAGTGATCCAGTGGTCAAGATTCTGGAATTGGTCGCGTACTGGCGGGTTCAGGACCGGGCGCGGGTCAACGACGCTGCCAAGGCGCTGTTGCTGGCCTACGCCAAAGGCTCGGATCTGGATCAACTGGCGGCCAATGTTGAGCTGCAGCGCCTGGTGGTGCAGGCCGAGGATTTGACCGCGGTGCCACCGGTGCCCGAGGTGCTCGAGGAAGACGACGCCCTGCGCGAGCGGGTGCAGTTGGTCTATGAGGGGCTGACCACGGCCGGCCCCCGAAACAGCTACATCATGCACGCCCGTAACGCATCGGGCCTGGTGGCCGATGCCACCGCCGAAAGTCCGTCGCCGGCAGTGGTCGACGTAACAGTGTTGAGCCTGGACGGTGACGGCACTGCCAGCGACGAGCTGCTGGCCACGGTCGCCGCACACATCAATGATGATGACGTGCGCCCGGTCGCGGATCGGGTCAACGTGCGTACTGCGCAGATCCTGCGTTACCAGATCAATGCCGTGGTGTATCTAGCCGGCAATGGGCCAGAAGGTGAGGCGGTGCTGGCTGAGGCCAAAGCCCGGTTGGAGGCGTGGAAGAACCCGCGCCGGCGCCTCGGCGTGGAAGTCTCCCGTTCGGCCATTGACGCACAATTGCACGTTGCCGGCGTCAAGCGCGTGGAAATCGAAAATTGGTCTGATATCCGACCGACCAAGGCCCAGGCGGCCTGGTGCAGTGACGTGACCGTAACGCGGGGCGCGCTGCCATGACGGCGCTGCTGCCCAATAACAGCACGCCACTGGAGCGGGCCATCGGCGCCGCCGCGCTCGACCGAACCAGAATCACGCTGCGCACCCTGTACAACCCCGACACCTGCCCGGCGCACCTGCTCTACCAGCTCGCTTGGGCGTGGTCGGTGGACCGCTGGGATGACACTTGGTCGGAGGTGGTAAAGCGCTCGGTGATCCGCTCTGCGTACTTCGTTCATTCCCGCAAGGGCACCATCGGCGCTCTGCGGCGCGTGGTGGAGCCGTTCGGCTACCTGATCGAGGTCGTGGAGTGGTGGAACATGGTTCCCGAGGGCGTGCCGGGTACGTTCGCCTTAAAGGTCGGCGTTTCAGACGAGGGCATTGATGAAGGCACTTACACCGAGCTGACGGCGCTGCTCGATGACGCTCGCCCAGTTTCCCGCCACATGACGGGGCTTGCGATCAGCCTGGAGACAAAAGGCCGGTTCTATGTGGGCTGCTCGATGACCGAGGGCGACGTGCTCGACGTATACCCGCCTACCCAGCGAGATATCGAAGTCGTCGGCCGTATCGGTCGTGGCGGCCGTGAACACACCATCGACACAATGGACATTGCATATGGTTGACCAGAACTCACAGTTCTACGCGATCCTCACGAACGTGGGCGCGGCAAAGCTGGCCAACGCGAGCGCGTTGGGGCTTGTACTCAAGATCACTCAAATGGGGATTGGCGACGCCAACGGCACCGACCCGACCCCGAGTGCCCTGCAGCGCTCGCTGCTCAACGAATGGCGCCGCGCGCCGCTGAATCAGTTGAAGGTGGACGATAAAGACCCGTCGATCATCGTTGCCGAGCAGGTGATTCCCGCTGAGGTCGGTGGCAAGTGGATTCGGGAGATCGGCCTATACGACGCGGACGGCGACTTGATTGCGGTGGCCAACTGCGCGCCGACCTATAAGCCGCTGCTGAACCAAGGTTCGGGCCGGACCCAGATCGTGCGCATGAGCCTGGTGGTCAGCAGCTCCAGCAACGTCGAGCTCAAGATTGACCCCAGCGTTGTCTTGGCAACCCGCGAATGGGTGACAGAGGAACTGGCGCGGCAGGATTTCAAGCATTCGGTGGTGGTGGCCACCACGGCTAACATCGTTTTGAGCGGGCTGCAGACGGTTGACGGAATTGCGCTGTTGGCCGGCAACCGCGTGTTGGTCAAGAATCAGACGGTGCCAAAGGACAACGGCCTGTATGTCGTGGCTGCCGGCGCCTGGATTCGATCTGCGGACGCGGACACCAGCGCCAAGGTGACGCCTGGGCTGTTGGTGCATGTGGAGAAGGGCACGGCCAATAGCGACAGCATCTGGCAGTTGGTCACTGATGCGCTGATCAGCCTGGGCGTGTCCGGTTTGAGCTTCGAGATGGTGTTTGGTCGCACGGGCGTGGCTGCCGGCACTTACCGCAGCGTGACGGTCGACAAGAGCGGTCATGTTATTGCGGCTACTAACCCCACTACCATCGCCGGCTATGGCCTGACCGACGTGTACACCAAAACCGAGATCAATACCGCGCTTGCGGCCAAGGCGCCGCTGGACAGCCCCGACTTCACCGGGACGCCACTGGCTCCAACGCCACCGGCTAGTGACGACAGCAAGCGAGTGTCCAACACGGCGTTTGTGACTGCGGCTATCAGGACTGCAATCTCCAAGCTGGTCTCATCTTCACCTGAAGCGCTGGACACGTTAAACGAGTTGGCCGCCGCGCTGGGCAACGACCCCAACTTTGCGGCCACCGTGATGAATGCGCTGGGCCTCAAGGCACCGCTGGCCAGCCCGTTCTTTACCGGGAATCCAAGAGTGCCCACTGTTGAGGTAGACTCAAGAGATTACAGCGCAGTGAACACGTTCTGGGCGCGCAGGCTGCTGGCTCAATATGGGCTTGGCCATAACAACGGCGGCGTAATTCCTGCCACTCAGGAAGAATTGGCAACGCTGCCGTCGGGCAACTACTACTACCCGTCAACTATCTCACCATACGGCAGTGGCGCGTTCACGCAGCGCATGGTGTACTCCTCCAATCGCGGCTTCGAGATCAGCAACTACCCGTATCAAAAGCGGATTTTCGGACGAGCCAGCAAAAACGATGGTACTTGGCAAGCGCCCTTTGAACTGGCGAATCTGGACAGTCCGTCTTTCACGGGTAACCCAACTGGGCCGACTGCAGCGAAGGGTGCCAACACACAGCAGTTGGCCAACACTGCATTCGTCCAGACGGCGGTTGGCACCAAGGCTGAAAAAGGGACCACGCTGGCCGACTACGGCATTACTGATGCGATCCCGAATATCAACCCGCTACCGGGCGGTAGCTATGACTTGCACGCTGATAACTACGCGTTTATCAGTTCTCCGAACGAATCGAGCGTCGCCCAAAACGCATACTGGAATGGCACACAGTGGGTAAAACACAGCTCCAACAAAGCCGCCATTGTTATTGGAGGTGCGGATGGGGCGGCGTTTGTCCGCAAATGGGCAGCGGGGGTCGCGCCGGGGGCTGCGCCGAGTTTCGGGGCGAACATCGCAGAGATCATTGATTCCGGCATGCAGGCCACACCAGCAGATCTGGACGAAGGCGTTTCAAACAAAAAGTGGGTCAGCGTTGGCGGCCTGGCTTACTACTTTGGCCGGAAGCTAAAGGCCGCTGGCGAAACCGTCGCCGGGATCACGCGCTTTGCAACGCTTAACGAGGTGGTAGCGGGCGCTGCTGGTTACCTTGCGGTGTGTCCATCCTTCCTGTTGTCAGGCTTTGGCTACCGCTTTGACTCCAACGGCTATATCAAGCTGCCGACCTGGTTGGGCGGGCTGATGATTCAGTGGTCGGCTAGTGACGAGTCTTCAAGCGAGACGGACTATCGGTACTTCCCGGTCCCGTTCACTTCCACAGTGTATGGGGCTTGGGTGCAATTGCACTCCGGAACCATGCAGAGTTATGCCGGGAATTACGGGACCGTCCTCGGTGTTACGGATGTAAGCCGCTACATATGGACCGCTTCCGGCACTTGGGGTGGTGGTGGCAAGGGTTGGGTTTTCGCGCTGGGGCGCTAGGAGTAAGTATGCAATTTAGCCTTTCAACCGGCTTGTTCTACGACGGCCGTATTCACAAAGATATCCCCGGCGATGCCGTCGACGTTTCAGGTGAGCAGTTCCAAGAGCTATCTACTGGGCGTAACGCTGGCAAGCAGATCGTTTTTCAAGCTGGTCACTTGGTCCTTGTCGACCCTGCACCTTTCGTGCAGACGCGAGAGGAGGAGGAAGCGCGTGAACGTGTTTGGCGCGATCAGGAGGTCACGCGAACAGCATGGCTGCGTGAGCGTCACCGCGACGAGCAGGATCTGCAGCGAGAAACCACGCTGTCAGCTGAGCAGTTCGGCGAGCTGTTGAGCTACCTGCAGGATCTGCGCGACTGGCCCCAGTCAGAACATTTCCCTGTGCTCGAGCGCAGGCCGGTCGCACCGCCCTGGATCGCCGACCAAACCCAATAACGCCCCGCACTGACGGGGCGTTTTCTTTTCCGCTGTATCCCCATGGCCTCGCTGACGCGGGGCCTTTTCATATCTGGAGAGTCTATGTCTGGCTTCTTTCACGGCGTTACCGTAACGAACGTCGATACCGGCGCGCGCACCATCGCTCTGCCTTCGTCCTCGATCATTGGCTTGGTCGACACCTTTACCCCAGCGCCGGCGCTCACTGCGCAGCCTAATGACCTGGTGCTGATCACCAGCGAGCGCGAGGCTATTGCCGCGTTCGGCGCTGACTCGGCGATCACCATGGCCTGCAAAGCCATCTACACCCGCGCCAAGGCGGTCATTGTCGCGTGCGGCGTGGCCAAGCTTGAGGACGCGGCCGAGCAGACCTCGGCGATCATCGGCGGCACGCTGCTGGGCGGCAAGCGTACCGGCCTGCAAGCGCTACTCGATGGTAAAAGCCGGTTCAACGCCCAGCCGCGACTGCTGGTGACGCCCAAGCACAGCGCGACCCAGGCGGTCGGTACTGCGCTGGTGGCGTTGGCTGACAAGCTGCGGGCAATCGCGATCATCGACGGCCCCAACACCACCGATGAGGCCGCCATGGCCTACGCCGGCGAGTTCGGCGCCAAGCGCGCCTACATGGTCGATCCGGGGGTGCAGTACTGGGACACCACTGCAAGCGCCACGGTCGACGCGCCTGGCTCGGCCTATGTCGCTGGCCTGTTCGCCTGGACTGACTCGGAGTACGGCTTTTGGGCCTCGCCCTCGAACAAAGAGTTCGTCGGGATCACCGGCACCAGTCGCCCGATTGAATTCCTCGACGGTGACGAAACCTGCCGGGCCAACCTACTCAACAACGCCAATATCGCGACGATCATCCGCGACGACGGCTACCGCCTGTGGGGCAACCGCACCTTGTCGGCAGATGCGAAATGGGCGTTCGTCACCCGCGTGCGCACGATGGATATCGTCATGGACGCGATCCTGTACGGGCACAAATGGGCGGTCGACCGCTCGATCACCGCAACCTATGTCAAGGACGTGACCGAAGGTCTGCAGGCGTTCATGCGCGACCTCAAGAATCAGGGCGCAATCATCAACTTCGAGGTCTACGCGGACGGCGAGTTGAACACGGCCAGCCAGCTGGAGCAGGGCAAGGTGTACTGGAACATCCGGTTTACCGATGTGCCGCCGGCTGAGAACCCCAATTTCCGCGTCGAAGTCACCAATCAATGGCTGACCGAAGTACTCGCGACCAACGCTTAAGGAGCGCACCACCATGGCAATGATTCCCGAAACTCTGGCCAACCTGAACCTGTTTGTCGATGGCGTCAGCTTTCAGGGCGATGTGCCCAGCCTGACCCTGCCCAAGCTCACGCTCAAGATGGAAGAGCACCGCCCCGGCGGCATGGACGTGCCTATCGAGATGGACCAGGGCATGGAGAAGCAAGAAGCCAGCTTCACCACCACCGGCGTGCGCCGCGAGTCGTTGAAGTTCTTTGGCTTGGCCGATGGGACCGGCTTCAACGGCACGTTCCGGGGCGCCTTCAAAGGCCTAAAAGGCAAGATCACCGCCGTTATCGTCACCCTGCGCGGCAGCCTTAAAGAGGTGGACATGGGCGACTGGAAGCCCGGCGATAAAGCCGAGTTCAAGCACGCCGTAGCTCTTACCTATTACAAGCTGGAAGTCGACGGCCGGGTCATCTACGAAATCGACGCCCTAGGCATGAAGCGCGTTATCAACGGCGTTGACCAGCTCGCGGCACAGCGCACCGCCCTCGGCCTGTAATCCCCTCTCTTTTTTGAAATAAGGATTTTCCCCATGGCACAAGCAACCAAAACCCCGTCCTGGCTGGTCGTTACCGGCGACCGCGTGACTGTCACCCTCACCATGCCCATCGTTGCCAATGGCATTCAAGTCGACAAGCTGTCGCTGCGCGCGCCGACCGTGCGCGATATCCGCAGCGCGCAGGGCGGTGCCGGCGACGAAGAGCAGCGAGAACTCAACCTGTTTGCCAGCCTCGCCGAGGTCGGCGTAAAGGAGCTGGAAGGCATGGCCCTGAAAGACTACACCCGTCTGCAGACTGGCTATTTTCGCCTGGTGCAGGACGACGAGCTTTAACCCCAAGTTGCAAAAGCAGCTGGCCAAGCGGCTGGCTGTCGAGCTGGGTTTCTCGGCCGCTGAGATAGCGGCCATGGCTTGGGAGGATGTGGTTTGGTGGCTCACGGATTGAGCCGTTGAGGGGTAGCGTATGGCAAACAAGCTGGCGTTATCGCTGGTGATCGGGGGCGCCGTCGCATCGTCGGTCGGCGCCGCATTCAACACGGTCGAGGACCGTATTGGCAAGCTGGAAAAGAAAGGCAACAAGGCCAAGGTGCTGAAAAGCACCATTGGCGAAACGGTCAAGCTGCGCGAGGAATGGAAGCGGGCGCACGACACCGGCGCCGCCGGCGCCGACAAGCTGCTGCGCAAGCTGGAGGGTAATTTGACGGCCTTGCGCAAGCAGGGCGTCGAGGTCGGTCGGCTCGGCCAAGAGTACAAGCGCCTGACGCGCGAGGCGAAAGCAGCCGATCTGCAGGTCAAAGGTCATCAGCAGATCGGAGGGGGAAAGTCTGCGCTCGCGTCCGGTGTTCAAAAGGCCGTTATCGGGATGGGGTTGACGGCGATCCCGACCAAGATCAGCGCGGATTATCAGGCGATCATCCGTGATATTGCGATCAAGGCGGATGCGGTCAACAAGCCCCAGGAAGTGCAGCTAAGCCGGACGGTGATCAGCACGTCCAAAGACACTGGCATGGCCCGCAACGGCGTGGCGGATCTGATCAACCAATTAGTCGGCGCTGGCATGGAACTGGACAAGGCCATGGCCTACGCACCGATTGCGGCCAAGTTCGCCGTGGGGCAGGGCGCGTCGGGCGTCGATACGGCCAGCATGATCATGGCGCTGCAGCAGAACGCCAAGATCAACGACCCGAAGGTCATGCAGCAGGCGTTGGAGGCTATCGCCTACCAAGGCCAGGCGGGCAGCTTCGAGGCCAGCGATATGGCGCGCTGGTTCCCGCAACTGCTGGCCAGCATGGAAAAGAACGGCAGTACCGGCTTGGATGCGGTGACGTCGCTCGGCTCCATGCTGCAAGTGCAGATGAAGACGGCGGGCAGCTCGGACGAAGCGGCCAACAACTTCAAGAACTGGGTAGAGAAAATCGGTTCGGGGGATGTGGTAAAGGCCTACGCGGATGTTGGTATCGACTACCAGGGCTCGCTGAATACCGGCATTCAAAAGGGCATGAGCAGCATTGAGTCGTCGATGGCACTGGCGATGAAATATGTGGAAGCCACGGACCCGGCGAAGGCGCAAAAGATCAAGGACGCCAAGGCCAAGATCAGCAGCGAAGTCGACCCGGAGAAGGCCAAGGCGGCGCTCGATGCGCTGGAGAAATCCCTGCGCACCGGCGACCTGTTTGCAGACATGCAGGTCAAGGCCGCGCTTACGGCTTACTCGCAAAACAAAGAGCTGTATGAGCAGCTTAAAAACGACTCCAAGAATTCGTCGGGAATTCTGGACAAGAACCTGGCTGAGCGCCGCGAAACATCGGCGCAGCAGTGGTCCGAGCTATCGCAATCGGTCGATGAATCGATGCGCAGCATTGGCGATGCCATCCGGCCCGCCACGGACGCGGCCGCCAAGGGCCTGACGTGGGTAGCGAAGGGTATCGCCGGCCTGTCGGACAAGTTCCCAGGCATGGTAATGGGCGCTGCCGGCGTGACCGCCGCTGTCGCGGCGCTGATCACCACGTTTAGCGCTGCCAAGATCGGTATCGGCGTCTTCAACGTGGCGCGCGGCTCGATCATGGGGCGCACCCGAGGGCGCAATGCCGGCGGTACCGGCGATGCGCTGCCCAAGACGGGCAATCGTGTTGTGGATACCGGTCTGAGCGCGCTGGGCAAGGTCTTTGGCGGCGCGGCGGCCAATGATGAAGGCTCAGGCCTCAGCAGCGAGCCGCAGCGCGTCTTTGTGGTCAATGCCAGCGCATTGGGTGGGGGTGTTGGCGGCGCTGCTACGGGTGCCGGAGAGCGCGCAGGGAGTCGCCGCAGTCGTCGCCGCGCCCGGCGGCAGGGTGCAACGTCTCGCGCCGTGCCACGGACGGCGGCCAAGGCGACTCGACCGGCCGCCAAGGCGCCAAGCGTACCTATTGCGCCGAAGGCGCTGGCCGAAGGTGCGGGCGAGCTGGCCGGCCTGGGCAAGACCGTCAGCAGCATTCGCAACGTCACACGGCTGGCCAAGCGCCTGCCGGGCGGCAACGTGATTGACGCGGGCATGGGCGCGATTGATACCGCGATGAATGCTACGACTCAGGACGAGAAGGCCGAAGGCTACGGCGGCGCCGCTGGCGGCTTGGCCGGGGCTATGGCTGGCGGTGCGATGGGGGCTGCGCTTGGTTCGGTCGTGCCGGTGATCGGGACTGTGATCGGCGGTGCCATTGGTGCGGCCATCGGCGGTATGGGTGGTGAGTCGCTGGGCGGGTTCCTCGGCAAGAAGTGGTTCGGCGAGGATGAGGAAAAGCCCGAGGAATCGGCGCCGGCGGTCAAGCAAGAAGATCCGCCCGTCGCGTCTGTATCGCCGGCGGCGTCTTTGCCGCCGCCTGTGCCTGTCTCGCTGGCCGCGTCTGCAGTGCCGCCGGCGCCGGCGGTTTCGTATGACCCGCGTGACCCCGACTCAAAAGACCCGTTCCTTGTGCCGGCACTGACGGCCAACAAGGTTCGGTTCCCTGGGGCTGCGATGGCCAAGTCGGCGGCGGCGACCGAAACGCCTGCTGCAGCTGCAGCGCCGGCTGTTTCGTATGACCCGCGTGATCCCAACTCGAAAGATCCGTTCCTTGTGCCCGCACTGACGGCCAATCGCGTGCGCTTCCCTGGTGTCGGCCTCGCGCCGCCCACGGGCAACGTGGTGCGCGATATGGCTGCAGCTGCAGCACCGCCACCGAGCGCCCCCGAGCTGGCCAAGGCGGCAGCGCCACGGGGTGAAGCGCCGAAGGTCGATCAGGCGTTCACGTTCTCGCCGAACATGCCGCTCAATGTGCAGGGTGACGTTAAAGACCCTGCGCAGCTGGTACGCGAAATGGAAGGGCCGTTGCGCTCGCTATGGGAGTCTTTCCAGCGTGAGCAGGGCGCCCGTTGGGCCTCAACTCAACTATTCGATGCAGCACACCTGTAAGGGGGTGATATGACTTACATGGAATCAATGGGGTCGGCGCTGTCGTCGCTGGTCGCGGCCGGGGAGGCCGGCCGCACCTCCCTCGACGGCATGTTGGGGCCGCTCAACGGGGCGGTCAGTGATATGACGGGGGCGGCCTCGGAGCTTGAGGGCATTCCCTTTATCGGCCCGGCCATCGGCGCCAAGCTGCAGCGGACCATGCGGGCGATCAACGCCGCCCAGTCCGTTGTTGGTCAGGTGGCGTCGACCTACAGCCGGGTAGTGACTGCAGCCAGTCAGGTGCAGGAGCGAATCGGCGCGGTCAAGGAGCAGGCCGCACGCGCGGGGGCAGCGATTAACCGCGTCGCCGGCAAGATCAGCCCGTCACTGGGCAACATCGTGCCGACCAGCGCCCTAGGCGTTGAGGCTACGCCGGCGGCCGAGGCCGTGAAGCCGTTTCCGCACCTGCTGATCATGCAGCCGCTCGACCCCAAGCTTGAGCCGTATTACTTCAACCTCGACACGGCGGGCTTTGACGAGCTGCGCCGGCAGACGGGCTTTCGGTGGGCGGGGCAGGAGCGATTGACGCGGGAAATTGCGCAGCAGGCCGTCGGCCAGGGCGATGACAAGCTGACGATCAAGGGCGCGATCTTCCCAAGCTTCAAGGGCGGTATCGGACAGCTGAACACGCTGCGCACCATTGGCCGGCGCCTGCAGCCGCTAAGCCTGATCACAGGCTATGGCGAGGTGCTGGGCAACTGGTGCTTAACGAACGTGGACGAAGACCAAGGGGCGCTGCTGCCCGGCGGTATCCCGCGCAAACAAGGGTTCTCGCTGGAGTTCGTGAAGTATGGCGATGACATGCAGAACGTCTGACGGGGATCTGCTCGACACCCTCTGTCACAACGTCTACGGCCACCTGCTCGGCACCGTCGAGACGGTGCTGGAGGCCAACCAAGGCTTGGCCGACGAGTTGCAGCCGTATCGCGCGGGGCTGCTGATCCACTTCCCGGATCTGCCGGCACCGCAGGCCGAGTCAATCATGCTGTGGGATTGATCCCGCGTTACGCGTAACGAAACCCCGCCGAGTGCGGGGTTTTGCATTTCTGGAGCACGTACACATGAAACCGATGTTTCGCATCGTCGCGGACGGCAACGACATTACCGCGCTGATCAATGATCGGCTGTTGTTGCTGCGCACCACGGACAAGCCCGGCATGGAGTCGGACGAGTTCGAGTTGCGCATTGACGACCGCGACCAGCTGGTGACGCTGCCCAAGCGCGGCGGCAAGATCGAGGTTCACCTGGGGTACGCCGGTCAAGGCCTGGCGCGCCTGGGCAGTTACACGGTCGATGAGGTGGAAGTGACCGGCCCCCCGGACACCATCACTATTCGCGGCAAGGCCAGCGACATGCGTGGCAGCGGCAAGACCACTCGCAGCGGCAGCTGGGAAAACGTGCCGCTCGCGCAGATCGTGCGTGACGTGGCCGCGCGTAATAGCTGGACCCCGGTCTGTTCGGTGCAGACCAAGGTGGCGCGCATCGATCAGAACAACGAATCCGATTTCAATTTCATCACCCGGCTGGCCAAGCAGTACGACTGCACGGCGAAGGTGGGCGACGGCAAGTTGCTGGTCATGCCAAGGAACGGCAATCAGAGCGCGAGCGGCAAGGCGCTGTCGGCCGTGACCCTCACCCGCGCGGACGTCAGCCGGTACTCGTTCCGCCTCGGTGATCGAGGCACCCAGCAGGCGGTCAAGACCAAGCACCAAGACCCCAAAACCGGCGTCTTGAAAGTGGTGGAGCTGGGCAACGACGAGTCGCCCGATGGCCTGCCGGCCGTCCACACCGACCGCCATATCTACCCCAACGAGTCGGCCGCGAAGCAGGCCGCCAAAGCCAGGCTGTCGGCATTCAACCGCAGCACCGCCGCCGTGCGGCTGGAAATGGCCGGGCGTACCGACCTCTTTGCGGAGCGCCAAATTAACGCCAAGGACTTCAAGCCCGGGCTTGATGGCGAGTACCTGGTGGACAGCGTAGAGCAAGTCTTTACCCAGTCTGGCTGGACTACGACCGTCGAGTGCAACGGCGGCAAGAAGGGCAAAGCGAAGGCCGTCGGCAAGAAAACGAAGAAAGAAAAACAGCCGCTCAAGATCGAGCAGTTGTAACCCAATCACAACCCTCCCGATCTGCCGCGCCACTGCGCCGGCATGACGTTTGAAACCAACCTGTTCAAGGATGTTTCCTGATGGCGATTACCGAAAAGCAACTCCAGCAGATCCTCCCCAACGCCGGCACTAAAGCCGGCATTTTCGTACCTGGTCTCAATGCGACCATGGGCAAGTACGCGATCATCACCCGGCTACGCATGGCCGCGTTCATTGCCCAGATCGGCCATGAGTCCGGCCAGCTGCGCCACGTGCGCGAACTTGGCAATAATGTCTACCTGGCCAAGTACGACACTGGGCGCCTCGCCCAGCGCTTGGGCAATACGCCCGAGGCGGACGGTGACGGCCAGCTGTATCGCGGCCGTGGTCTGATACAGATAACCGGGCGCGCGAACTATGAGGCCTGCAGCGAAGCGCTGTTTGGCGATAGCCGCTTGCTCAATACCCCAGAGCTGCTCGAGCAGCCGGTGTATGCGGCGATGTCGGCGGGCTGGTTCTGGCAGCGTGCTGGGCTCAACACGCTTGCCGACAAAGGCGACTTCCTCACCATCACCAAGCGGATCAACGGCGGCACCAATGGCCTCGACGACCGCAATGCGCTCTACCAGCGAGCGCTCGAGGTGCTGCAGTGAACGTGCTTGGTTGGCGGTTAGCCGGCCTTGCGCTGCTACTGGGCATCTACGTCGGTGGTCGTGGTGCCTGGTTGTGGCAAGCCAACCATTACGAAAAAGCGCTGGCTCAACAATCCGGCCAATACCAGCGCGAACGTGAAGCCGCGGCACTGGCCGTAATCGACTGGCAAGCCGAAGAACAGGATCGGCGTCGCGGTCTTGAGGATCGTCTCAAGTCGACGGCAGAAACTCACTGGAAGGAGATGAGCGATGCTCAACAAACTCAGGCTCGCCTGCGTGACAGGCTTGCTACTGCTGATCTGCGGCTGTCAGTCGTCCTCGCCGCAACAGCCGCCGAGAGTGGTAGCTGTGGGGTGTCAACCGCCCCCGGCGCCCGAGGCGTGGTACATGGAGCCGTACGCGCCGACCTTGACCCAGCGCATGCTCAACGAATTATCGCCATCACCGACGAAGGTGATCGAGGACTGATCGCGCTGAAAGCCTGTCAGGCCTACGTGCGCGAAATGACGAAGTGAAAGGAGCGGGCCGGGAGGATGCGTCAACATCCAGCCCGGCCCGCCGAACCCGCAGACCGAACCTGCAAGTCCAGCCAAGGCTCCTGCTCCGTGCACAAAGCGCGGCGAGCCTAACACCTGTTTATCCATACAGTAAAGACTTGCGAGATTATGACCTCACCAATTATCCCTTGGATGGGTGGCAAACGCCGCCTGGCTGACCGCTTGATCCCTCTCTTTCCCCCTCATGAATGCTATGTCGAAGTCTTCGCCGGCGGCGCCGCGTTGTTCTTCATGCGTCCCCAGCCCGCGCCCGTGGAGGTGCTTAACGACCTGAACGGTGACCTGGTCACCCTCTACCGCGTTGTGCAGAACCACCTTGAGGAGTTCGTGCGCCAGTTCAAGTGGGCGCTCAGTTCGCGGCAGATTTTCGAGTGGCAGAAGATGACCCGCCCTGAGACGCTGACCGACATCCAGCGCGCGGCCCGTTTCTTTTACCTGCAGCAGCACGCATTCGGTGGCAAGGTCACGAGTCAGACGTTCGGTACCGCGACCACGGGGCCGGCGATTAATCTGCTGCGGATCGAGGAAAACCTGTCTGCCGCGTGGCAGCGCCTTGCTGGCACCTACGTTGAGAACCTGTCGTGGCTTGACTGTGCCGAACGCTATGATCGAGCGCACACGTTCTTCTACATGGATCCGCCTTACTGGCAGACTGCCGGCTATGGCGTGGATTTCCCTTTCGAGGAGTACGAGCGCATGGCCGACTTCATGCGCCGTTGCAAGGGCAGGGTGATGGTCAGCATCAACGACCACCCAGACATCCGGCGAGCTTTCGACGGCTTCCACTTTGAGTGCGTCGATATCCGCTACACCACGGCCAACCAACGGCAGGGCAAGGCTGAAGTTACTGGTGAGCTAGTGATCATGAACTGGCAGCCTGCGGGACTGGGCCAGCTATTCTAGCGACGGTACCGCGACCTCTTCGATCAGCTCTTCGCCCTGGTTGCGAACATTGCCTACCTGCTTGCTCACTGGGTACCACTTGAAATCGGCAGCAGGCCGGCACCCTGTCTGCACGATCTCTGCGGCACGTTCGATGGTGGTGCCCTCATCGATCCACTCGCGTGCAAGCTCAGGCGTCAGGACCAGTGGCTTGCGATCATGGATATCGATCAGCCCCTGATCAGCGGCAGCGGTGATGATGACGAAGCCATCGCGCTCATCAGGCTCTAGGCCTGCGTGGACTTCGGCCAGCGCGGCAAAATACAACGGTTCGTTGTTTGCGGCCGTGATGTAGAAGGGCTGCTTGCGTTTCGGGTCAGCCGGATCCTTGATCCATTCAAACCACCCGTTTGCAGGCGCCAAGGCTCGGCCTCCTGGCCAGAGCGATTTGAAGAACTTACCCTCCATCACCGTTTCGGCCCGCGCATTGATCGGGTCGGGACGCTTCCCCTTCGCCCAAAAAGGCGCCCACCCCCATTTGACCCGGTCAACGCTAACCCCTCCATCGACCGGTCGAATCAGCTCGACGCGCGTTGACGGCGCTACGTTGTAGCGGTTGATCCGCTCATGGTCGTAGCCATTGATCACCTCAAGGTCCAGCGACAGCTGTTTGAGATAGTGATCCATTGACTCGTAGATCGAGTACCGTCCGCACATACCTCACCTCACGTTGATCGGCTTCTCATCGTATCGGTATTGACCAGAATCAGTCTGACTAGTTTACTGTATGAATATACAGTTTGAGTTGGATCAGCCTGCCATGACCATCACCTTCCTCGGAACCCCTACGGGCGGTCCCGCGTTGCTCCCCGTCTATTCGTTCCGCGTGCCGGCGGGATTTCCCTCGCCTGCAGCTGATCACCTTGAGCGGCACATCTCTCTTGATGAGCTGTTCGATCTGCGGGCGCCCCATGTCTATCTGGTTCAGGTGGAGGGGGATAGCATGCAGGGCGCCGGGATCCACTCCGGTGATCTTCTGATCGTCGACCGCAGCAATGAGGCTGAGCACGGAGACATCGTGATCGCCGCAATCAACACTGAGCCGGTGTGCAAGCGGTTGTATCGGCGCAACGGTGCATTGATCCTGCAGTCGGAGAATCCTGCATACCCGCCTCGACACGTGATGGAGGGTGACGACCTGGTCATCTGGGGCGTAGTCCGCTATAGCGTGCGCGACCATGCGCAATGATCAGGTGTTCGCCCTGATCGACTGCAACTCGTTTTACGCGAGCTGCGAACGCGTGTTCCGGCCGGATCTGGCCAAGACGCCTATAGTCGTTTTGAGCAATAACGATGGCTGCGTGATTGCCAGGTCTTACGATGCCAAGCCCTTCGTCAAAATGGGTGAGCCTTTCTTCCAGGCCAAGGACAAGCTGCGGCGGCATGGCATCGTGGCGTTCTCATCAAACTACGCGCTCTATGGCGACATGAGCGAGCGCGTGATGTCACTGATCGAGGCCATGGTGCCGGCAGCAGAGGTGTATTCGATCGATGAGTCATTCGCAGACCTCACCGGCATCCCTGGCAGTCTGACCCAGTTCGGCCGTGACATGCGCACCAAGATTCTGAGGTGCACCGGCATCCCTGTAGGTGTCGGTATTGCGAGGACCAAGACCCTGGCAAAGCTGGCCAACCACACCGCGAAGCGCCTGCAGGCAGAGACTGGTGGTGTGGTTGATATCTGCGACCCTTTCAAGCGCGACTGGGTGCTGCGCAATACTGAAGTCAAAGAGGTCTGGGGTATTGGTAAGCGGATGACCGCGCATCTCGAGGCCATGGGGATCCGCACGGCAATGGATCTTGCCAAGGCTGATCCATGGACGCTTCGTCAGAAATTCAGTGTGGTGGTTGAGAAAACGGCAAGGGAGCTCGCCGGCACATCTTGCCTTGAGCTCGAGGAGCCTGACCCACCCAAGCAGGAGATCTGCTGCAGCCGGATGTTCGGCAAGCGCTTGACCGAGATCGCTCCAATCAAGCAGGCGGTGGCCACCTACACCGGACGTGCAGCGGAAAAGTTGCGTGCTCAGGGATCGGTATGCAAACGCATCCGGGTGAGCATCCGCACCGGTATGTTTAACCCCGATGAAGCTCGCTATGCCCAAGGGGTAATGGTCGAGCTGCCATACCCCACCAATGACACGCTGCTGCTTACCCGGGCCGCTACAGATGCAGTTGAGCGGATCTACCGGCCAGAATTCCGGTACAGCAAGGCAGAGGTGCTGTTGCTGGATCTGCGTCAGCCTGGCGAGTTCAGTGATGATCTATTTGCGGTTACGCAGCCAGCAGCCAGCGACCGGCTAATGTCGGTGCTAGACGAGATCAATGGCAAATATGGAAGAGGCACTATGCATACAGCGACTGTCCCCCGCATCCCCGATTGGGGCATGCGCCGGGAAATGATGAGTCGCTCCTACACAACTCGGATTGATCAGCTATGGAAGGTTCGCTGACCCGGTCACTCGATCAAATGGTGGTCGTCCCTCGTACGGGGATGAGGCGTGGCCCTCGGCAGTTCCCGGCGCGCAGGGGAGGGTGGCCAGGGAAGAACACTAGGCCCTTCGCCTCCAGTGCATGAGCAAGGGCCTGCATTGTGACCCGGCGCAGCTCGGCCCCGCTCTCGATGCTCCGTATCGCACCTGGTGATACCCCGGAACGAAACGCCAATCTATGTTAGCTTGAAGCCGTAGCAACGTCAGCGATGATTTTCATGTCGTTGAGCCATGCATGAATGGCCAAGTCGGGGGTGCCTGTTCTTAGGGCCCAGGCAATCTCAGCGGGTGTCGCCTTGTTAGGAATGACATACGTTAGAGAAAGTTGCATCCTTAGAAACATAAGGTTTTCAAGTGTCTTATGTGCAGCACAGTTCCTAACTAGCTGCAGGTGTTTAGGGCCTTGTAGAGGAAGGCCAAATGCAGTCAATAATTGTACTTGGTTCGCTGGGGCTAGTGCAGTGATTATTTTGATGATGCAGCCCGGATCTCCCCATGTCGGCTCATATCGCATGTAGAAGGTGGTTGGGGTGGAAGTTAAGTGGTTCTCAGATTTAGAAGCGCGCTTAGATTGATGTCCGATTGTCTGCCACGTGTTATTGCCAGTTCTTGGAGTGATTATCTGGTTGTTTCGGGCTTTTGTTCCACGAAGTGACTTGTGAATTAAATTCCGCGAAAACAGGCACCAGGTTAACCATATTTCTGACATCAGGCTTTCAGTCAGGTAGCGATGTTGCCATGTGGGCAGGGCGCCTAGTTGTAACTGAAGGGTATCCGACTTTTGTTCGTAACCGTTAAGTCGCCTTTGGACCCATCCATTGAGTCTGTGGAAGCTCATGTCTTTACCCTAGCAGTGCCTTAACCAGATGCGATGTTCTAATTTTGCGCTGCAACTGTTGGGTCGTACTAGATGTGCAGGCAAGTACATATGCTTTGTGAGGCCCTTCGTCCTCTTGGTTTTCATGGGCTTCGGCGAGCTCCAGCAAGCGTGGCACGGCCTTTGCGTAGTCGATTTGATAATTTTTATCTGGCTTGGCTACAAAATCTTCACTGTTGGGGAATCCATATCGTATTGCAGCGTAAGCACAGAACAAAGAATGTATTACGTACGACTTTGTAATGTACGTACCGCGAATGTCCTGCATGTTACTGACGAGGTCTGTGTAAAAGTCGATGAGAATTTTAATGTATGCCTCGTCCTGAGGGAAACTCTCATCATACTCCTTGTAGAGCTTATCAATCGATGCATTTCGCTTTGTTTGGATGCCTGATTCTAAGACAACTACCATGTCGGAGACGAATTCAGCATCCGCCATTCGAGCAATCTGTTTCTCGGTAAGTATCTCGAAGGCCTCAAGAAGATCGGACCACAAATGTTCGGTGGCGTGAGCGATAAACCATTTGAATTGGCCTTGGTACGTCGAATGTCTTTTCTCCGCTTCTTTTAGCGGAGCTGTGTATGCATTCATCCGTCTGAACATTTCTAGCAGCTCTGATCTTGTTGCAGACAAGATGGTAGAGTGCTCAATTTGATAGCTTACAAATGTTTGCTGGGCTTCCTCGCTTAGATCGCGAAACCGCATGCCGGCGAATTTTTTTGATGTGTTGCTGAGTGCAAATTTATTATTGTAAAAGTCTTGGATTGTAGTTACACGCTGCTGGCCGTCTACCAATTCCTTAAAGGGTTTTTTTGTTTCTTTGCTGAATGACTGATACAGATATATCTTGGGGAAAGGAAACCCGTGGAGGATAGTATCGATAAAGTAACTGCGCGCAGTGTTTGGCCAAATGTCCTGCCCGCGCTGGTAATTGCGATTGATAATCAACTCTTTTCGTTCGAGCATTCCTAGCAAATCAATCAGCGTAATTTGGCCGATATTCAGATTCATTGATCTATCCTTGAGCTGCATCATGTCAAAATGCCGCCTATTCTAGCTATGCTTGTTAAGTAAGAAAAGGGACCTGCAGTGGCGACGAGCGAGGACTGAAAGGCCACACAGTGGATGGTTGGTACAAAAATGGTACAGAAGGCTACTGCCGTCCACGTATGCCACGCAATTCAAGGGCTGGAACTTTCACCTCCCCAATCCATCATCGGTGCAACGCTGAACCGACGGGACGGCTCAGGGCGCGTGGTTTGTGGGTTTGAGGCTGATTCTAGGGGCATTCTGGTCTACGCATGTCCGTACCATTTCTACGAGTAGGCGCCTTGTTATGACAGCGGAGAGAGCGGTTCCACTGCTGGGCGCGCCGGCTCCTTCGAGATGGCAACAATGAGAGCAAGTAATAAGGCTGACGGATCGGTTAGCTTCATCGCCCTTACCAGCCTGAAAGGATGCCGTAGTCTACCAAGAAGCCCGCAGTTTCGCCCGCGATCACCCTGATAGGGCTCGAACGAGGCGACTAGAGGTGAAGTGATTACGAAAAATGGCATTTGCGCCCTTGGCAGTTCAAAGGGCAGGAGCAAGCTTCCGATCGGATGGGTGCCATATGGCCTTATCAGCCGTTTATGGCGGGAAAACGAGCAGGGATTGATGGCAACCCACGTGGGCTGCCATCTGTGCGTACCTTATTTCCCTTCAATCGCCGCAGCGATAGCGTCATTGAAGGCAGGAATGTCCTTCGGCGTCCGCGAGGTAATCAAGGTCCAGCCATTGGCCTCGCATTGTTTCACCTCAGCATCGACCCAACCTTCAGCCCCGGCATTTTCAAGGTCAAGCCTAACGCTTGGGTACGAGGTGAGGGTCTTGCCCGGAATAACCCCGGCATTGATCAACACCCAAGGGCCATGGCAGATCGCAGCGATCACCTTGCCCGCATCGGCGAACTCCTTCACCAGACGCTGAGCATTCTCGTCCAATCGCAGCGTATCGGCATTGACCGTGCCGCCTGGAATTACAAGCGCATCGAAGTCTGCCGCCTTGAGCCCAGGCAGAGCGGTCTGGGACTCAACGGTGCGATCCTTCTCGGTGTCGCCTACGAACGTCTGCGTTGTGCCGCCCTCGCTCGACCCGTGGGTGACTTCCGCACCCTGAGCCTTCAGCGCTTCCAGCGGTTTGACCAGCTCATCGCGTTCGATGCCGGTGTTTGCGGTGATGAACAGTACCTTCTTGCCTGCCAGTTGATTACTCATGGTGGTCTCTCGGTCCTCTCGATCAAGGTGGTGGAAATGGTTCGGTCGGTGCTTTTCCCCGACGCGTGAAAATGGGAGGGCAGGGCGGTTTCGAAAGTTCAGCTGGATTCAGGCGGGTGCCGGGTGCGCCTGACTCAAGTGGTGTCGATCTAAGGTCAGAGGCATGCAACGGACGACCATTGGTTGCTCCGCTCTGAAGGGCATTCCCTCAAGGGCTCTGCATTTATCTGAATTTTTGTCTGGCTTGAGATTGCTGGGGCCGCTGCGCGCCCCTGACGACCTCACGACAAGTGCACTTTCAGAACACTTCAAAAGGGATGGCTCTACAGGCGGGCTGGACCAAACTGCAGTAATGTACGATGGATTTCGTATGTATACGGGCGTCGCGACGTGCCATTCAGCGACGGCCAAGGCCAGGCGCGAGATATTCTTGTGGGCGTCTGCAGCGGCTGCGAAACCGTGGTGGCGATTCCGCCGCAGTCCACGCCGGCGCAAGCTTGTGTATCTCGCGGTCTGATTCAATCTCAGCCCCGACGATATGAACGTCTGTCTTATTTTGTTGCATATCGTCCCTCCGTCCTACGTGAATTAATCAGATTTTCGCTCTTCCCTGTAGTCCATTTCCGAATCATCCTATTACCGCTTTTTCGCCATTGCGGTGGTATCTCCAACCTCCTAGTCTCGCCCTGTCGCTGCGAAATCAGCGAACGGGTCTGCAAACCCGAGCCAGAGAGGAAGGAGTCACCACCAGGCTGTCTGCATGGATTCATGCTGGCGGTTGCGCCTTATGGTGGCTGCGTATGGGAGGTTTTCGGACCTACCGGGTTTCCTTCTTCTGCCCCGGCTTTGCAGCCTGTACGTAGCCGCCACCCATCCTCTGCAAAGGACAGGTGTCTGGCTTTCCCACGCAGGAGAAGTCGACATGATCAAGATCGTCCCCGACCCACCCCATCCCAACTCCCTCCACGCCCTCGAAGACACCCTGATCCAAGCCGCAGATTACGTCCTGTGCGCACTGACGGTGGCCCATCAATCTGCCTTGCTCCTGCCGCGCACGCCCGGCTCGATCATGATGCTGACCATCATGCATGAGCTTGAAACGGCCCGAGCTTTGGTGGATACGGCTCTCACGCAGGTACAGCGCTTCGATGAGCCGACCAAGCCGACGTTGCACTGAGTCAGCCAAGCCGGAGAACTGCACATGGACAAAGAACCGCTAGACCGCATCGGCAGGCTGGGCCTGACAGTCGGCTCAGCGACTTGCCTGGAAGGCGCCATTATGGGCAAGCGGCTGTTTCGGGTAGAAGCGGGTAACTGTTGTGATCACGCCTTGGCGCAGGCATCGGTGTTGATGGATAGCGCCCGTAAGGCCTCGTTTATTGGCGTCATGGACAATGAGCCTGCACTGGTTTGGGCCTCTCATTTTCTTGGTGAAATGGCTAAAGCGCTGATGGATGATGCGCATATGCGCATTAACAGAAACTCTTGAAGGGAACCCTTCAAGGTATTTGTCGGGCAGAAATTTTGGGGGCGCTGTGCGCCCCTTTCGCGACACAAGGCCGCTCCTACAGTGACCGAGTAGCGCTATCGGTCATCGCGTCGGTTTCAGGATACGTCTGGTCGCTGGCGCACATCCCTGTACTGGCAGGAGTGCCATGCTGTCAGGATGCCCTCGACGCCAGTGCACGTAGATGCGCGGCCGTGGGCAAGGAGGTGTCCGGCGACCACGCAACCGTGACGTGGCCGGTGCGCCGCAGCAGAACACGTCGGGCGCAGGTATTGCCTGCGCTCGCGACGCCGAGGTCCGCTGTATGCCTGATGAGACGCTTGACCTGCCCGTGATCCAGCGTGTGCTGGATCACCACCGTGAGACACCCGGCGCGCTGTTGCCGATCCTGCATGCGATCCAGGCCGGCGTTGGGTATATCCCCGATGCCGCCGTGCCGGATATCGCCCATGCACTGAACCTCAGCCAGGCTGAGGTGCGCGGGGTGATCACCTTCTACCATGACTTCCGTACCGCGCCGCCAGCGCGGCATATCCTGCGCCTGTGCCGGGCCGAATCCTGCAAGAGCCGTGGCGCCGAGACGCTGGCGGCGCAGCTGCGCGAGCAGTTGGGGCTGGATGATCACGGCACCAGTGCCGACGGCGCGGTAAGCCTGCGGCCGGTGTATTGCCTGGGGGCCTGCGCCTGTTCGCCAGCGCTGGAACTGGATGGCCAGGTGCATGCGCGGCTGACGCCGGAGCGCTTGAGCGCACTGGTCAGCGGCTGCCTGCAGGAGGTGAAGCCATGCTGAAGCTCTTTGTTCCCTGCGACTCGGTGGCGCGTGCAGTGGGCGCCGATCAACTGGCCGACGCGCTCAGCGCCGAGGCGCAACGGCGGCAGGTCGAGGTACAGATTCAGCGCACCAGCTCGCGCGGGCTGTACTGGCTGGAACCGTTGCTTGAGGTGGAAACCGCTGAGGGCCGGCAGGGCTTTGGGCCGGTGGCTGCCGAAGATGTCGCGGGCCTGTTCGAGGCGTTGACGGCGGCGCCGGCTGAGCATCCGTTGGCGCTGGGCCTGGTCGAGCAGATCCCGTATCTGAGCAGTCAGCAGCGTTTGCTGTTCGCCCGTGCCGGTATCACCCGGCCGCTGTCGCTGGACGATTACCGCAACCACGGCGGCTTCGAAGGCCTGGCCAAGGCTGCGTTGCTGGAGCAGGCAGAGGTGGTCGCGGCAGTGCTCGATTCCGGCCTGCGCGGGCGGGGCGGGGCGGCGTTTCCGGCGGGGATCAAATGGCGCACGGTGCGCGATGCTCCGGCGGTGCAGAAGTACGTGGTATGCAACGCCGACGAGGGCGACTCGGGGACGTTTGCCGACCGCATGCTGATGGAGGGCGATCCGTTTCTGCTGATCGAAGGCATGATCATCGCCGGCCTGGCGGTGGGTGCCAGCAAGGGCTACATCTACGTGCGTTCGGAATATCCGGATGCGGTCCACGCGCTCAACGAGGCGGTGTTGTTGGCCCGTGAGGCGGGCTATCTGGATACCACCGGCAGCGGTGTGGCGTTCGACCTGGAGGTGCGGGTCGGCGCTGGCGCGTATATCTGCGGTGAAGAAACCGCTCTGCTCGAATCTCTCGAGGGCAAGCGCGGCATCGTCCGCGCCAAGCCGCCACTGCCGGCGCTGGAAGGCCTGTTCGGTCAGCCGACGCTGGTGCACAACGTGCTCACCCTGGCCTCGGTGCCGATCATCATGGCCAAGGGCGCGCAGTTCTATCGCGACTTCGGCATGGGCCGTTCGCTGGGCACCTTGCCGTTCCAGCTGGCGGGCAATGTGCGCTATGGCGGTTTGGTCGAACGCGCATTTGGCTTGACCTTGCGCGAGCTGGTCGAAGGCTACGGCGGTGGCACTGCCAGCGGGCGTCCGCTGAAAGCCGCTCAGGTCGGCGGGCCATTGGGCGCTTGGGTGCCGCCGAGCCAGTTCGATACGCCGCTGGACTACGAAGCGTTCGCCGCGCTTGGCGCGATGATCGGCCACGGCGGTGTGGTCGTCGCCGATGACACCCTGAACATGGCCAACATGGCGCGCTTTGCCTTGCAGTTCTGCGCTGAAGAATCCTGCGGCAAGTGCACCCCGTGCCGGATCGGCTCGACCCGTGGCATGGAGGTGGTCGACCGCTTGATCGCCAGCAGCGACCCGGCCTACCGCGCCGACCAGGCCAACCTGCTGCACGACCTGTGCGACACCATGCAATACGGCTCGCTATGCGCCATGGGCGGGATGACTTCATACCCCGTGGCCAGCGCCCTCAAGCACTTCCCTGCCGACTTCGGTCTGGCCAGCCCGGAGGCCGCCCAATGATCAATTATTTCGACCCTGCCAGTGATGCCGACCTCGGCACCCCCGCGCGTGAAAGCCAGGTGCAGGTCAGCCTGAATATCGACGGCCGCGCCATCAGCGTGCCCGCTGGCACCTCAGTGATGCGCGCCGCCGCGTTGCTCGGCACCAACATCCCCAAACTGTGTGCCACCGATACCCTCGAAGCCTTTGGCTCGTGCCGCATGTGCATGGTCGAAGTCGACGGCATGCGCGGTTACCCGGCGTCGTGCACCACACCGGTCACCGAGGGCATGGTGGTGCGCACGCAGACGCCACGCCTGGCCGACCTGCGCCGCAATGTGATGGAGCTGTACATCTCTGACCACCCGCTGGACTGCCTGACCTGCTCGGCCAACGGCAACTGCGAGTTGCAGACCGTGGCCGGCCAGGTTGGCCTGCGTGAGGTGCGTTATGGCTACGAAGGCGCCAACCACCTTGCCGACGCCAAGGATCTGTCCAACCCATATTTCAATTACGAACCGAGCAAGTGCATTGTCTGCAGCCGTTGTGTGCGCGCCTGTGAAGACATTCAGGGCACCTTTGCTCTGACCATCACCGGTCGCGGTTTCGACTCGCGAGTAGCGGCGGCTGGCGGTAGCGACTTCCTCACCTCCGAGTGCGTGTCGTGCGGCGCCTGCGTGCAGGCCTGCCCAACCGCAACCCTGACTGAAAAAAGCCTGGTCGAACTGGGCCAGCCAGAACGCGCGGTGATCACCACCTGCGCCTATTGCGGCGTGGGCTGCTCGTTCCGCGCCGAGATGAAAGGCGACCAGCTGGTGCGCATGGTCCCGGACAAGAACGGCGGCGCCAACCACGGCCATGCCTGTGTCAAAGGCCGCTTCGCCTGGGGCTACGCGACCCACCCGGACCGCATCACCAAACCAATGATCCGCAAGCACATCGACGACCCGTGGCAAGAGGTCAGCTGGGACGAGGCGGTTACCTACGCAGCCAGCGAGCTGCGCCGCATTCAGCTCAAGTACGGGCGCGACTCGATCGGCGGCATCACCTCCAGCCGCTGCACCAACGAAGAAGCCTATCTGGTGCAGAAACTGGTGCGCACGGCGTTCGGCAACAACAACGTCGACACCTGTGCACGGGTCTGCCATTCGCCGACCGGTTATGGCCTCAAGCAGACCTTGGGCGAATCCGCTGGCACCCAGAGCTTTGACTCGGTGATGCAGGCCGACGTGATCCTGGTGATCGGTGCCAACCCAACCGACGCGCACCCGGTGTTCGGCTCGCAGCTCAAACGCCGCCTGCGTGAAGGCGCCAAACTAATCGTCATCGACCCTCGGCGGATCGATCTGGTCGACTCGCCGCATGCCCGCGCCGAGCTGCACCTGCAACTGCGCCCCGGCACCAACGTGGCCATGCTCAACGCACTTGCCCATGTGATCGTTACCGAAGGGCTACTTGATCAGGGCTTTATCGATGCCCGCTGTGAAGGGCCGGAGTTCGCTCGCTGGCGCGATTTCGTCAGCCTGCCGGAGAACTCCCCCGAAGCCCTTGGCCCGACCTGTGGCGTACCGGCCGAGCAGATCCGTGCGGCAGCCAGGCTGTATGCTGGCGCTGGCAACGCGGCCATCTACTACGGCCTCGGCGTGACCGAGCACAGCCAAGGCAGCACCGCAGTGATGGGCATCGCCAACCTGGCTATGGCCACTGGCAACATCGGCCGTGAAGGGGTAGGGGTGAACCCGCTGCGTGGGCAGAACAACGTCCAGGGCTCGTGTGACATGGGCTCGTTCCCGCATGAGCTGCCGGGTTATCGGCACATCTCCAACGCCACCGTGCGTGCCGAGTTCGAGCAGGCCTGGGGTGTGACCCTGCAGCCTGACCCAGGCCTGCGCATCCCCAACATGTTCGAGGCGGCGCTGGATGGCAGCTTCAAGGCGCTGTACTGCCAAGGCGAAGACATCGCCCAGAGCGATCCCAACACCCAGCACGTGACGGCCGCGCTGCGGGCGATGGAATGCGTGGTGGTGCAGGATATCTTCCTCAACGAAACGGCCAAGTTTGCCCATGTATTCCTGCCGGGCTGCTCGTTCCTTGAAAAGGACGGCACCTTCACCAACGCCGAACGGCGTATTTCGCGGGTGCGCAAGGTCATGCAGCCGTTGGCCGGCAAAGCTGACTGGGAAGGCACCATGGCCCTGGCCAACGCCCTCGGCTACCCGATGAACTACCGTCATCCGTCAGAGATCATGGACGAGATCGCCCGGCTGACACCCAGCTTCCACAGCGTCAGCTACAGCGAGCTGGAGCGTCACGGCAGCCTGCAATGGCCGTGCAACGAAGCCGCGCCAGACGGCACGCCGACCATGCACATCGACCAGTTCGTGCGCGGCAAGGGCCGCTTCATGCTGACTGGCTACGTGCCCACCGACGAGAAGGTCAACAGCCGTTATCCGCTGCTGCTGACCACTGGCCGCATCCTCAGCCAGTACAACGTCGGCGCGCAGACACGGCGTACCGAAAACGTCGCCTGGCATGCCCAGGATCGGCTTGAGATTCACCCAAGCGACGCCGAAAGCCGCGGCATTGTCGAAGGCGATTGGGTCGGTATTGGCAGCCGCGCCGGGCAGACGGTGCTGCGTGCTCAGGTCAGTACCCGGGTTGCGCCGGGGGTGGTGTACACCACCTTCCACTTCCCCGAGTCGGGCGCCAACGTCATCACCACCGACAACTCCGACTGGGCCACCAACTGCCCCGAGTACAAGGTTACGGCGGTAGAAGTGGTGCGTGTATCGCAGCCGTCGCAATGGCAGCAGCGTTATCAGGCGTTCAGTGACGAACAACGGCGCCTGCTGCAGGAGCGGCGCAACAGCGAGCAGCAGGAAACTGCCGAGGTACGCCGATGAGTGTCGACAGCCTGGTCAAGATGGCCAACCAGATCGCCCACTACTTTGACAGCGAGCCCAACCGGACGCTGGCGGTGCAGGGGGTACGCCAGCATATTCACAGCTTCTGGACCCCGCTGATGCGCAAACAGATCGTCGAGTGGATGCAGGCACATCCCGACGAAGGCGTGGACGATCTGGTGCGTGAGGCCCTCGCGGAGGGTTGACCAGAGGAGGCAGGCAGCGGCGTCCAGCCGCTGCCTTCTGCCTAGAACAGCGTTCCTTGCACTGTTTCCAGCACCAGCAACTGGGCACCTTCATTGCGCATGTTGCCTACGTCTTTGCTGACCGCAAACCACTCGAAATCAGCCACCGGCAAGCACTGCTCACGGGCCATCTGTTCAGCCTGCTCGGCGGGTAGTTGCGGGTCGAGCCAGGCCCGTGCCTGTTCCGGCGCCAGCACCAAGGGGCGGCGGTCGTGGATATCGAGCATGCCCTCATCACTGGCCGCGGTGATGATCACGAAGCCATCGCCCTCGTTCGGCTCAAGCCCGGCTTGCACCTGCGCCAACGCTGCCATGAAAATAGGCGCTCGGCTTTTCAAACGGATGAAATACGGCTGCTTGCGCTTGGGGTCGGCCGGGTCGACCACCCATTCATACCAACCATCGGCCATCACCAGTGCCCGGCCTTGCGGCCACAGCGGTTGAAAGAACTTGCCGGTAGTCACCGTCTCGACCCGTGCATTGATCGGCGCTGGGCGTTTGCCGGTGGCCCAGAACGGCGCCCAGCCCCAATGACACGGGTCGATGCGCAGGCCGTCGGCGGCGTTGTGCAGGATCAGTACACGGCTGCCCGGGGCGACGTTGTAGCGGTCGATCGGCACGTTGTCGTAGCCACTGATGACATCCTGCTCGGCGTCCAGCTCACGCAGATAATCGGCCAGGCCTTGCGACTGAACAAAGCGTCCGCACATTGCAGGTCTCCCACTTGTCGAAATTTCCTACGCCGAAATTGACCAAAGCCGTGGCGCTCGATTAACTGTATATCCGTACAGTTTAATTGCAAGGCGTGCCCCATGACTACCATCCTTGGCCCCATCGCAGCCGGCGCAGGCGCGCTGTCACGCTATCTGTTCAGCGTGCCGGCAGGCTTTCCCTCGCCTGCGGCGGACCACATGGAGCAGCCGATCTCGCTGGACGAGCTGTTCAACCTGCGCGCGCCGCATATGTACCTGGTGAGAATAGACGGCGACAGCATGCAGGACGCGGGCATCTTCGATGGCGACCTGGTGCTGGTCGATCGCTCGATCGAAGCCCAGCACGGCCATGTGGTGATCGCCGCCGTCAATGGCGAGCCATTGTGCAAGCGGCTGCATAGGGTCGGCCGGCAGGTGGTGCTGCGCTCGGACAACCCGCGCTTTGCCCCGCGGCATATCCTCGAGGGCGACGAGCTGGCGATCTGGGGCGTGGTCACCTTCAGCGTGCGCAGCCACGATCCCAAGGCTTGAGTTCAAGATCGGGCACGCCAGAGTGCATTGAATTGGGTGGTGAAACTCTGGCTCATCAACTCGCGGCGCATCTCCCAATCCGGTGCCGCTGGCACACTGGCCGCGCGCATGGTGCCCGAGCCCCAACGCCCGTTGATGTCATCCATCACCTGCATCAGGCGATCACAAGTCGGCGATTGTCTGGGGGCGAACAGGTCATCTGAAAACTCCCCCGGTTGGCACAGGTCCATCAACAACACCTCGGCCTTACTGTAGCGAAAGCCTGGGCGAAAGATCGTGCCTACCGCCTCCAGCGCCATGCGCGTAAGCAGCCGTACGTCGTCGGTGGGGTAGGGCAGTTGCACCACTACGCCGCTGGCGTACTTGGCTTCTTCGGGGTTGAACATGCCGGTGCGGATGCTCACCCGCAGCTTGCGCGCCAGCGAGCGTTGCGCGCGCAGTTTCTGCGTGGCGCGCATGACGTAGGTCGCCACCGCCTGCCTGATCGGCTGCAACTCGCTGACCCGCTCGCCGAACATGCGGCTGCAGCAGATTTCCTGGCGCGGCGGCTCCTGCGCCTGCAGTTCCAGGCAGGGCGTGCCGGACAACTCGCGGGCGGTTTTTTCAACTACCACGCTGAACTGCTTGCGCAGGCTCCACGGGTCGGCCTGAGCCAGGTCCCAGGCGCTGCGGATGTTCAGCGCGGTCAGGTGCGCCGCCAGGCGCGGGCCGATACCCCAGACGTCTGAGGCCTGGCACTTTTTCAGCACCCAGTCGCGCCGTACCGGGTCGCGCATGTCGTAGACTCCGCCGGTTTGCGCGGTCCAGCGCTTGGCCGCGTGATTGGCCAGCTTGGCCAGGGTCTTGGTACCGGCGATGCCGACCCCGACGGGAATGCCGGTGTGCTTGAGAACACGCTCGCGAATGTCGCGGCCCAGTTGCTCGAGATCGCCAGGCACGCCGCTGAGGTCGGCGAAGGCTTCATCGATCGAGTACACCTCGGTGGCCGGGACCATGCCTTCGATCACCGTCATTACTCGCTGGCTCATGTCGCCATACAGCGCGTAATTGGAGGAGAACGCCACCACGCCGTGACGGCGCAGCACATCCCGCACTTGAAAGTACGGCTGGCCCATCTTTACCCATTGCTTGGCCTCGGCGCTGCGGGCAATGACGCAACCGTCGTTGTTGCTCAGTACCACGATCGGCGTGCGTACCAGGTCGGGGCGGAACACCCGTTCGCAGCTGGCGTAGAAGCTGTTGCAGTCGATCAGGGCGAATACGGGTGAGGTGGCGGCTGGCATGGCGGCTGGCTTTTTGCTGTATATGCATACAGTAAACAGCTGCGGTTTGGGACGGTCAAGTTGGCCGCGACCGCCGGCCCGGCGACGTTGGTAAAGTTGACTGATGGATCAACACCAATCGCCGGTTTAATTGTGTACAGGAGATTAGCTAAAGATATAGATCCGTGCGGCCGAAACAGTGTGAGTAGCAGGTCGCCACTACTGCCCAGCAGCGGCCATTTGCCCCCGCCCTACATGGATGGTCGTGACAGTGAAAATAAAAACCAAATTGATCCTTGCCTTCGTCTCGGTAGCCTTTATCCCAGTCAGCGTGGTCGGGGTTATATCGGTGCTGAATATCCGCGCCGATGCACTTGAACAGTTTGTCGATGGCAGCACGCGGGAAATCCGTCAGATAGACGGCAACATGCGTCAGTTCTTTGATGCAACTACGCAAAACGTCGATCAACTGTCCGCTGATCCTGTATACACTTCAGTAAGTACTTTAAAACAGTACACCAGTACCGACGCCGCCAGTCAGCCAATGCCGGCTGCGGCGCAGCAGGTCATCGATCAATTCGCCCGCTATGGTTCGACTCACCCGGCCGCGGCGATTCTGTCCATCGGCCTGGAAGACGGCAGTTACGCGAAATGGCCGGATGATCCCAAGCTTGCCAACTACGATCCGCGCACGCGGCCCTGGTACAAGGCGGCCATGGCCAGCCCGAACAAGACCGTGCGCACCGCTGCCTATTACTACGACAAGGACGATGTGGCGCTGGTCGGCACTGCGCGGGCATTGCTCGATGACGCCGGCAAGCCCAAGGGTGTGTTCGTCGTCAGCGTCTCGCTGAAAAACCTCACCGAGCTGATCAAGAGCATCAAGCTCGGCAACAGCGGCTACGTGATGCTGGTCGAAGACGGCACGGTGCTGGTCGACCCACGCGACGCCAGCCACAGTTTCAAGCAGCTCAAGGACCTTGGCGAGCCTTACGCGCATCTGGCAGCGACCGCGCAGGGCTCGACTGAAGTCGAGATCGATGGCGTCAACTACATGGCCAACGTATGGACTTCGCCAGGCCTGGGCTGGCGCTTTGTCGGCCTGATCGAGAAGCAGGAAGTGATGGCTGCGGCCACGCGCATGAGCTATCTCACGGCAGTCATCGTCATCTTGCTGGCGCTGGTATTTGCGGTGATCGCGGCGGCGTTCTCCAAGCTGATCGTCAAGCCCATCGGCCAGGTCAGCACCGGCTTGCAGTCGATCGCCGAAGGCGAGGGTGACCTGCGCCGAGATCTGCAGGTGCAGGGCAAGGATGAAACGGCTGAGCTGGCCGGCTGGTTCAACAAGTTCCTTGCGGCGATTCGCCAGCTGATCCAGCGCATCGGCGCTGCGTCGAGCAATCTTGAGGACGCTTCGCGGGTCAACAGCGAGGTGGCGAGCAACATGAACGAAGCCGCCGGGCGTCAGCGCGAAGCAGTCGAACTGGTGTCCACTGCATTCAACGAGATGGTCGCCACCGCCAACGAAGTTGCGCGCTCGTGCAGCAGCGCTGCCGATGCTGCCGAAAACGGCCACCGCCGTGTCGCTGAGGGCAAGCAGCAGATCGAGCAGACCACCGCCAACGTCAACCGCCTCGGCATGCGCTTGAGCGAGTCGTCTCAGGCGATGGTCGAGCTGGAGCAGGGCAGTCGCAGCATCAACCAGATCCTCGGCACCATCCGCGCCATTGCCGAGCAGACCAACCTGCTGGCGTTGAACGCTGCGATCGAAGCTGCCCGCGCCGGTGATCAGGGCCGCGGCTTTGCCGTGGTGGCCGATGAAGTGCGCGCGCTGGCCAAGCGTACCGCTGACTCCACGGGCGAAATCGACCTGCTGCTCAATACCCTCGGCAGCAAGACTGCAGAGGTCTCGGAGAAGATGGACAGCTGTCTGGATCTGTCGCGGGCCAGCGTGTCGTCGATCGAGAGTGCGCGCGACAGCTTTGAAGGGATCCAGTTGTCGGTCAACGAAATCCGCGACCAGAACCTGCAGATTTCCGCAGCGGCGGAGGAGCAGCACAGCGTTGCCGAAGAGATCAATCGGCATATTCAGCAGATCTATGACGAAGCGCAGCTGGTCGAGGGCCTGGCCAGTTCGGCGCAGGCTGACTCCGGGCGGTTGTCGCAGCTGTCGCAGGAGTTGAATGGGTTGGTTGGGCGGTTCAAGTCCTGACATTTTGGTGGTCTGACAGATTTTGGGGGCGCTACGCGTCCCCAAAATGTTCAAGTTCCCCACCCAATCTGTAAATTTCGTAAATAAGATTTAAAGTCATTTGAGAATCGTTATATTCCACATCCCTATTGGCCCCCCAAGTACTGCTTGAGAGGCCGGAGGGTGTGGGCTCTTCGGTTTCCTGGTCGGGGTTGGCATTTGCCCATGATCAGGAGATGTGTCGATGCAATCCAGAACCTCACCCAATGGCCTGGCCCTGGCTTTTGTTGCCTTGGCTACACCAGCACTGCTGGTCGCGCCGGCTCACGCCGACGAGCAGCAAGACGCCGAGGTGCTGGACGTCCCGCTAGACAGCAATGCACTGATCATCCAGGACACTCTGGTTACCGCTGAACGTGAGGCGCGTCAGGCGCTCGGTTCGTCGATCATTACCGAAGAAGACATCAAGCGCCGCCCGCCCGCCAATGACCTGTCCGACATCATCCGCCGCGAGCCTGGGGTCAATCTGACCGGCAACAGCGCCAGCGGCGCGCGTGGCAACAACCGCCAGATCGACCTGCGTGGCATGGGCCCGGAAAACACCCTGATCCTGATCGACGGCAAGCCGTCCAATGCGCGCAACGCAGTGCGCTACGGCTGGAACGGTGACCGCGATACCCGCGGCGAGACCAACTGGGTGCCGGCCGAAGCGGTCGAGCGCATCGAGATCCTGCGTGGCCCGGCGGCGGCGCGTTACGGCTCCGGGGCCATGGGTGGGGTGGTCAACATCATCACCAAGCGCCCGACCGATGAGTTCAAGGGCAACGTCAACGTCTACACCCAGCTGCCGGAAGACAGCGCCGAGGGCATGAGCCGGCGGACCAACTTCAACCTCAGCGGTGGCCTGACCGAAAACCTTGGCTTCCGTCTGTTCGGCGGCCTGGCCAAGACCGATGCCGATGACCTCGACATCAATGCCGACGCGGCCAACAGTGCCCTCGTGGGCGGCCGCGAAGGTGTGCGCAACAAAGACATCAACGGCCTGCTGAGCTGGAAGCTCAACGACGAGCATCGCCTCGAGATGAGCAGCGGTTACAGCCGCCAAGGCAACATCTACGCCGGCGACACCATGAACAGCAACGGCGGCGGCAACGTTGATCTGATCTCCAGCCTGTACGGCAAGGAGACCAACATCATGCAGCGCAGCACCTACGACCTGACCCACCTGGGCGACTTCAGCTGGGGCACCAGCAAGACCGTGCTGGCCTACGAGTACGTGCGCAACTGGCGCCTCAACGAAGGCCTCGCCGGTGGCCCGGAAGGCGCGATCAACGACAGTGGCGCGGCTATGTCGCGGCTGCGCAACACGCGCCTGACCAGTGAGGTCAACCTGCCGTTCGCCATGGGCAGCACCGAACACGTGCTGACCCTGGGCGGCGAATACCTGTACGAGAGCCTCAACGACCAGGGCTCGTTCCGCCCGCAGAGCTTCGATCCGAGCGGCAACGGCGGCGATGCGATCAGTGGCTTTGATCGCAGCAACTCGAAGATGACTGCCAAGAGCTACGCGCTGTTCGTCGAAGACAACGTCATCATCGGCGATACCACCGTCACCCCCGGGCTGCGCCTGGATCACCACGAAGCCTTCGGTGACAACCTCAGCCCAAGCCTGAACCTGTCGCACAAGCTGACTGAGGCGCTGACCGTCAAGGGCGGCATTGCCCGTGCCTACAAAACGCCGAACCTGTACCAGTACAACTCCAACTACCTGCTGTACAGCCGCGGCAACGGGTGCAGTGTCGGCCAGACCAACTCCGGTGGCTGCTACCTGCAGGGCAACAGCGACCTCAAGCCGGAAATCAGCGTCAACAAGGAAATCGGCCTGCAGTACGACCGCGGCACCTGGCGCACCAGCGCGACGTACTTCCGTAACGACTACCAGAACAAGATCATCGGTGGCACCGACGTGATCTATGCGATCAACAGTGGTCGTCGCGTGACCCAGTGGGAAAACGCCGGCGAAGCGCGGGTCGAGGGTATTGAGGGCAACTTCTTCATCGAGCTGAGCCCGGCGCTCGACTGGAACACCAACCTGACCTGGATGCTCGACAACGACAACCGTGAAACCGGCGAGCCGCTGTCGGTGATCCCCGAGTACACGGTCAATACCACCCTCGACTGGCGCGCCACCGACAAGCTGTCGTTCCAGCTCGCCGGCACCTACTTCGGCAAGCAGAAATCGCCAAGCTACAACTACCGTACCCAGCAGGACTACGACCTGGAAGCACAGCAGGATGTGGAAGCCTACGGCCTAGTGGATATCAGCACCGGCTACAAATTCAACCAGAACTACGATGTGCGCGTGGGCGTGAACAACGTCTTCGACAAGCAGATCCTGCGCGGCGGCAACGCCAGCAGCTCCGGCGCCAACACCTATAACCAGCCTGGGCGCGCCGTGTTTGCCTCTTTGAATATTTCGTTCTGATCGATCAAGGACCTTCTGATGAGCGAAACCCCAACCTGGCTGCGCATCCTCTCGCGCAGCGGCGCAGCCCTGTTGGGTGGCTACGCCTTCAGTTACGCCAGCACCGCCTGCCTGGCGCGGATCCTGCCGCTGGCACCGGCGGACGCGGTGATCGTCGCCACGCTACCGGCGTTCGTCTTCTATACCCTGGCGATCCTCTGGGCCTTCGCCAGCCGTGACGCGCTGCGGGCCTGGGCGCCACTGGCGCTGGCGGTGCCGTTGGCGTTGATTGGCTTCTGGCCGCAGGCGCTGCGGTGGCTGGCATGAAAAACACCTTCACTCAATCGATGGCCTGGCTGCACACCTGGGCCGGGCTGATCTTTGGCTGGCTGCTGTTCGCGATCTTTGTCACCGGCACCCTGGCGGTGTTCGACAAAGAGCTCAACCACTGGATGCAGCCAGAAATCCCGGCAAGTACAGTGTCCCAGGCCGATGCCGCCAAGCGCGCGATCAGCTACCTGCAACAGCACCAAGCCAACGCCGGCAACTGGGGTATCAGCTTGCCGACCGAACGCTCGCCGGGCTTGAGCGTCTCCACCGGCGATCGCCGCCACGGCGTGGTGGTGCCGCTCGACCCGAACAGCGGCGAGCCGCTTGCCGTACGTGACAGCGTCGGCGGCAACTTCTTCTTCCGCTTCCACTTCACCCTCGACCTGCCGCGCAACTGGGGCATCTTCGTGGTCGGCGCGCTGGCGCTGGTGATGCTTGCGGGGTTGATCACCGGCATCGTCATTCACAAGAAGATCTTCAAGGAGTTCTTTACCTTCCGCCCCGACAAAGGCCAGCGCTCGTGGTTGGACTTTCACAACGCCAGCGCGGTGTTGCTGCTGCCGTTTCACTTGATGATCACCTACACCGGCCTGGTGATTTTCATGATGATCTATATCCCCGCAGGCGTGGACGCGGTGTTCGAGGGCGACAGCCGGGCCTACTTCCAGGCCCAGGGCAATGCCCGTGTGGAACAACCGCGACGGCTGGCCAAGACGCCCGCCGAGCTGGTCGAACTGGCGCCGCTGCTGGCCGAGGCCGAAGCTCGTCTCGGACCAATTGGCAGCATTGGCATTCGTAACCCGAACACCGCCGCGGCGCTGATCGAAGTGCGGCCGGTGCTGGGTAACCGCATCGCGCTGACCAAAGGCAATGCAATGGTGTTCGACGGTGTCAGCGGCAAGCTGCTCAGCGACGTCCCCGAACTGCGCCCGGCGCCGCTGACTCAGCGGGTCATGGCCGGGCTGCATTTTGCGCAGTTTGGTGGCTACCCGATGCGCTGGCTGTACTTCATCTGCGGTTTGATCAGCTGCGCAATGATCGCCAGCGGGCTGGTGCTGTTCTGCGTCAAGCGTGGGCGCAAATATGCCGCTGCCGACAGCCGTGCCGATGCGGCGGCGCGACGTTGGTATCGCGTGGCTGAAGTGTGCAACGTCGGCTTTATCAGCGGCCTGATGGTCGCCTGTGTCGGCTTGCTGTGGGCCAGCCGACTGTTGCCAGCGGAGCTGGCGCAACGTGAGGCGTGGGAAGTGCGGGCGTTCTTTGGCCTGTGGCTGCTGGCGTTGCTGCATGCCGGCGTGCGCCCTGCCAAACAGGCATGGGTCGAGCAGTTGGCACTTTGCGCCGTGCTGTGCGGTGGTCTGGGTGTGCTGGGTATCTTTGCCGGCGGCGTCGACCACCTGCGCCTGGGTGTCGAGGTCACGGGCCTGGTGTTGGGTATTGGCCTGGCCTTGGCGGCATGGCGTGTGGCGTGCCCCAAACCGGTGGTGGTCAAGCCGCGCGCGGCGCGCACAATGGAGGCCAAGGCATGATCAGTCTGGTGACGGGTAGCCTGCTGTTTGCCTATGCCGGCATGCTCGGTTTGTGTCAGGGGCTGGAGCGCCATTACAAACAGGTGTGGCAACGGTCACCTTCGCCAGCGCTGCGCCTGAGCCTGCGCGCGCTGGGCTGGCTGGGGCTGCTGTTGAGCTTGCTGCTGTGCGCTCAGGCCTGGGGCTGGGCGATGGGCGCGGTGGCCTGGTTTGGGGTGATCTCGCTGGCGGCGGTGGTGCTGGTGATGCTGCTGCCGTACTGGCCCAGGTTCGCCGTAGCGCTGGTGGCGGCAACACCGGCGTGGGGCGTGCTGCACCTGTTCGGTTGATCAGGCCAGCACGCCGCAGTCCTGCAGCCAGTGCTCGAAGCACTCAAACGTAGCGATGGCGGCGTCCACCGTCTGCGGGTGACTGGCGGCAGGCTGGTCGAGGCGCTGCAGGAAACTGCGCCAATGCGCGCCGGTCAGCGGCCCGTACACGTCGAGAAAGCGCGCGCCGTGGTCGCCGTCGATCCCCAGGCGCTCGGCCATCGCCCGCTTGAGCACCTGACCGCCGAGGGTCGAGCCTTCGATCACATACATCACGCCGAGCACGCTGGCTTCATCAGCAGTTGCCGGCAGCGCCTCGCAGCGGGGCAGGGCGGCTACCTCTGCGCGGCTCAGGCCCAACGCCTGAAGGTCATGTTCGAGCACTGTGGTCTTGGCCCGCTCGCTGCCTTGATGGTCTGTCAGTAGCGCTTGTAGCGGGGCATGGAAGCCATAGTAAGCCTGCATCAGCCGTCGATAGGCAGGCAGGTCGAAGTCATCACGGAAAAACGGCAAGCGGGCTTCCAGGCGCTGGTGACAGGCTTGGGTACCTGCGCGCAGTGCGAGCAGAAGCGGACTGGGGGTGTGGGGCATTGGCGGCTCGGGTAAAAGGGTATGGCATCTAGACAGCATCCTACCGCAAGGTAGCGGTGGCAGCGTAGTATCAGCGCGCCTGAAGCCTGCGTTGGAGGACACCGGTGAAAGCTGTTCGCTTGACCTTGATCTGCCATGGACTGACCGATGCCCAGCGGCTCGGCCGTATGGCTTGCCCTGATGATGCGCTGGTTGCGCTGCCTTCTGCCGCTGCACTGATGGCTGATTACACGCAGGTAGTGTCAGCGCCCGAGCGCCGTACCCTCGACACCGCCGGTGTGCTGGGCGATCAGGTGATGAGCGAGCCGGCCTTGGCCGACGCTGATCTGGGTCGCTGGCAGGGATTGACGCTGAAGCAGTTGCAGCGCGAGCAGCCGGATGCGCTGGCGCAGTGGCTGAGCGATCCCTACAGTGCCTCCCACGGCGGCGAATCCCTGGCTCAGCTGAGCGAACGAGTGGCCGCCTGGCTTGCGGCGTTCAACAGCCCAGGCTCGACCTTGGCAGTGACTCATCCTCAGGTGATCAGGGCTGTGCTTGGGCAACTGCTCGACTGCCCGCTGGCTGCTCTGCAGCGCATCGATGTACTGCCCCTGGCAAAACTGCAGCTGAGCTTCAACGGGCAGTGGCGGGTGCGTCTGCTGTGACCTGACGCAAATGCTGGCAACGCCCGGTTGCACTTGGCGGCGCATCTGCAATGATCGTCAGGCCCGTTCAGGGCACCTCAAGGACTGCACAGGAATCAGCATGATGCACGTAACCCTCCCATGCCGGGCAGCCCTGCTCGGCCTCGCGTTGCTGCCGAGCCTGGCCGTAGCGGCTGGCCCGGAACCAGTACCGGTATATCGGCAGATCAAGGACTGGATCGTTGGCTGCGACAACACCCGCGCCTGTACCGCCGTCGCCGCAGCGCAGGAAGATACCAATTCGCTGTGGCTGGTGGTGCACCGCGAGGCTGGTCTGAACGGTGCGCTGAGCCTGCGCGTGGTCGGCGGTGCTGCCTGGGATTCGCCGCCGCTACTCGACGGCCAGCCATTGACGGCGAGCTGGCACAAGCAGCGCGACGAGTATCAGACCGTCCTGCAGGTGGACGGTGAGGCCGGCGCCGCGCTCGTGCGCCAGTTGCGCAACGGCGAGCGCCTGACAGCGGCCAGCAGCGACGGCGTGTTGCAGGCATCGCTGCAGGGCATCAGTGCGGCGCTGCTGCTGATCGATTCGGTGCAAGGCCGTATCGGCCACGCCAGCGCGTTGGTGCGCCCCGGCACTGCCGCAGATGCGAGCGTGCCACCAGCACCCACTATGGCCAAACTGCCGCTGTTCACCGCAGCGCCCGCGCTGGACCCTGCGCAGGCCACCCAGATGCGCAGCGCGGTCATGGCCAAAGCCAAGGCCGACGGCGATGTATTTGATCAAGAGGGTGTGCGTAGCCTCGAGCTGCAGCCACTCGACAGCCAGCACGCGCTGGCCCTGATCAGTTCGGAATGCGGCGCCTACAACTGCTCGTACACGCTGTACCGGGTTGGCCGCGCAGCGCCTTACGTGATCAGCGAGCTACCGTTCGAGGCGCCGGCAAGTGAGGTGGTCGACAGCCGCTTGACCGGCTATGTCGCGTTCGATTCGAACAGCGGCGAGCTGTACGGCTTCGACAAGGGTCGCGGGATTGGCGACTGCGGTGTCAACGAGATCTGGCGCTACGACGGTGAGCGCATGCGCTTGCTCAGCCTGGCCAAGATGGACCGCTGTGCGCAGGTTTCTTCAGAGTATTGGCCGGTGCTGTGGCGTGCCGGCAAGTAACGGCAAGGGCTGCGCTGCAGCCCCGGAAGAAGGTCAGAACGCCAGCTTGTAACCGATCAGCAGCAGCATCGCCGCCAGGCATGGGCGCAGGACGTTGTCGGAGATGCGCCCGCTGAGGTGGCTGCCCAGGTAGATGCCCGGCAGCGAACCCAGCAACAGATAACCGAGCAGCGACCAATCCATGTTGCCCATGCCGGCATGGCCAAGGCCCGCGACCAGCGTCAGCGGCACGGCGTGAGCGATCTCGGTGCCGACCAGGCGGCGGGTAACCAGGAACGGGTACAGCAGAAACAACGCTACCGTACCTAGGGCACCGGCGCCGATCGAGGTCAGGGTCACCATCACGCCGAGGATCACCCCGGTGAACACGGTCAGGCCGTTGAGGGTGCGATCGCTGAGATGATAGTGGTCGCCGGCATGGCGGCTGGCAAAGGCCTGCAGGCGCGATTTGAACAGCAGCGCCAACGCGGTCAGGATCAGCACCACAGCCAGGCCTTGCTTGATCACCGCATTCAGCGCCGAGGTGTCGGCATGCAGCGTGCTGAGGAACCACAGGGTAAGCGCCGCCGCAGGCACGCTGCCCAGGCTGAGCCAGCCGGTGATCTTCCAGTCGATGTTCTTGTTGCGCCCGTGCACCCAGACGCCACTGGCCTTGGTGATAGCAGCATAGAGCAGGTCGGTGCCCACGGCAGTTGCAGGGTTGACGCCAAACCAGAGCAGGATCGGCGTCATCAACGACCCGCCGCCAACGCCAGTCATGCCAACGATGAAACCTACGATTAGCCCTGCAATGGTGAAACCGAAAGAACCTACATCCATACGTTACTCGACTGCCCAACTTGCCCGTGATCGGATGAGCGCAAGCATATAGGTAGTTGATATAGCCAAATAGATTTGTTGGTTATTAGGTTATAACCGGGTGCGGGAGGGTGTTGCGGGCAAGCCCCGCGCCGTAACTGGCGCGGGGCTTTGTTACGCGGGGCTGGATCAGATACGGAAACTGCCGACCAGCTGCTTCAGACGCCCAGCCTGCTGGCTCAGCGCATCGCAGTGCTGCAGGGTCTCGTTGAGGTTCTGCACGCCTTGCTGGTTGAGGGTGTTGATCTGGGTGATATCCAGGTTGAGGCTCTCGACCACGGCGGTCTGCTCTTCGGTGGCGGTGGCCACCGACTGGTTCATGCCGTCGATTTCACCGATCCGCTGCGTGACGCTGGCCAGCCGCTCACCGGCCTTGTTGGCGACCTGCACGGTCTGCTCACTCGACACCTGGCTGGCGTTCATGGTGTGCACCGCCTCACGCGAACCGACCTGCAGGCTGGTGATCATGCGGTGAATCTCTTCTGCCGACTCCTGCGTACGGTGGGCAAGGTTGCGCACCTCGTCGGCAACCACGGCAAAGCCACGGCCGGCTTCACCTGCGCGGGCAGCTTCGATGGCCGCGTTGAGCGCGAGCAGGTTGGTCTGCTGGGAAATCCCCTTGATCACATCAAGGATCTTGCCGATGTCGTCAGTGCTGGTGTTGAGGATTTCGATCTGCTCGCACGACTCACTGATTTTCAGCGACAGTGCGGTCATCGCCGTGATGGCATCGTCGACCACCTGGCGGCCGTCATGGGCCTGGTCGCTGGCGCCGCTGGCGTGTTGCGAGGCGTCGGCAGCGTTGCGGGCAATTTCCTGGGTCGCGGCACCGAGCTGATTGATCGCTGCCGCGACGCTGTTGGTGCGCATGCTTTGCTCTTCCGAGCCGCTGATCGAGGCATTGGAGGCACTGACGACTTTTTCCGAGAGGTCATGGACCAGGCGGGTCGCCGAGGACACCTCGCTGATGGAAGCATGGATGCGCTCGACGAAGCGGTTGAACGAGGTCGCCAGTTCGCCGAACTCGTCCTGGTTCTGCACGGTGAGGCGGCGGGTCAGGTCGCCTTCGCCTTCAGCGATGTCGCGCATGGCGCGGCCCATGGTGGTCAGCGGGCGCATCAATACCGGGATCAGCAAACCGAGCAGACCGGCGATGGCCGCTACGGCAACCAGCATGGCAATGATTGCCGAAGTGCGGAACTGGCTTAGCGCGGCATAGGCCTTGTCCTTGTCGATGGACAGGCCGATATACCACTTGGCCGACGGCAGGCCGTTGATCGGGGCGAACGAGATCAGCCGCTCCTGGCCATCGAGCACCACGTCCTGCATGCCCGGCTCGACGCGCAGGTTGGCGGCAGGGTAGATGTCCTTGAGGTTTTTCATCACCTGGGTCTTGTCCGGGCTGACGATCACCTGGCCGTCGCGGTCGGCCAGAAACGCATGGCCGATGCCGCCGAAGTCGACCGAGTTGATGATCTCGACCAGGGTGTCGAGCGACAGGTCACCGCCGATTACACCGAGCAGTTGGCCGTCGGCCTTGGCTTTGACCGGGGTGGCAATGGTCACCACCAGGCCGCCGACGGCGCTTTGGTAGGGCGGCGTCAGCAGGGTCTGGCCGGCGCTGACAGCGGCGCTGTACCAGGGACGCTGACGCGGGTCGTAGGTATCGGGCATCTTCTCGTCAGGGCGCTGGGTGAATACGCCATTGGTCTGGCCCAGGTAGGTGAAGAGGAAGTTGCGGGTGTACGAAGGCTGGCCGATCAGTCCGGCCAGGTTATTGCCAGCACCTTGCTCGGCAATGTCTTCAGCGAGGTTTTCCAGCACCAGGATGCGTCCACTCATCCAGTTTTGCACGCTGCTGGCAGTCAATGCGCCGGCCTGCTGCACCGACGATTCCAGGTTCTGGCGAATCGTACTGCGCTGCAGGTAGTCGTTGTAGAGGGTGAACAGGGCAAATGCCAGCACCACGACGCCGCAGGCACTGAGGAGAATCTTGTGGCGGAACTTCAGGTTCATGTTTCGAGACCTTGAGCCATGTTGAGAGGACGCCGGGCGCTTGTGACGCGATGACGGCTTACTTGATTTCTATCGGCTCAAGCCGGACAAAACTGAAAGGGCAGTGCGGCTTTATTTAGTGCATGGCGACGGACGGTGAGCGTCGGCTGGTTTGCCCATGCTGCAGTGCCTTGCGGCTAACGCTCAGTCAGCAGCTCGACCAGCATTCGCGCGCCCTGCGCCAGCGGCTGCTGTTTGCTCCAATAAGCATGCACGGGCAGCTCCAGGGCGTTCTGGGTATTGCCGAAATCCAGCTGCAGCAAGCGCCCGGCGGCGACCAGTGGGGTGACTCGAGAGGCCGGGAAGTCACCCCAGCCCAAGCCTGCTTCCACCATCTGCAGGGCCAGATCGAGGCTGTTGCTGCGCCAGTGTGCGGCGCCGATCAGCGTGCGTGGATCAGCCAGCGGCAGCTCGCTGCTGCAGACCAGAATCTGGCGCACATTGACCAGGTCTTCGAGGTAGCGGATGCGCTTGCCGTTCAGGGCCGGATGATGCGGTGCCAAGGTTGCCAGTAGCGACTCCTTGCCGATGTTGTGAAAGCTGCGACGCGAGTCGACCTTGAGCTCGGCAAACGCCAGGCACAGGCTCACCCGTGCACTGTCGAGCAGGTGCAGGGCCTCATCCTGCGGCGCGCTGATCAGCTCGACGTCGAGCAGCGGGTAGCGTGCGCTCAAGGTCGCAATGGCTTGCAGCAGGGGTTGGTGGTCGATGTCCGGCACCACCGCAATGGCCAGGCTGCTTTCCAGCCCTCTGGACAGCTCCAGCGCATGCACCTGCAAGCGGCCCAACTGGTCGCCGATCAGCCGTGCATGAGGCTCGAGTGCCAGTGCTTGCGGGGTAGGGCGGGCCTCACGCGGGCCTCGCTGAAACAGCGGGTAGCCAAGCTCGGCTTCGAGATTGCCGATTGCCATGCTCACCGCCGATGGCACCCGGCGCAAGGCGCGGGCGGCGGCCGAGAACGAGCCGTGGTCGAGGACGGCGAGAAACAGCTGGATCGTGTCGCTGGAAAAATTCATGGTCGGTCAGGCTCCTGTCAGCAAAGCTGATAGCAGCTGACTTTTCCTGTCAAGTCTGCTGAAGCATCCTGCGCGCCTTCGGTGAACGCAAGACGTGAGGTAACGCTGTGCAGGGTGTCAAACGCAAACTGGTCTACGTGACTTTCTATGAGCTGATCGGCCTGTGCATGTCGACACTTGGGCTGGCTTATCTGTCCGACACCCAGGCGTCACATACCGGGCCGCTGGCGGTGATGATCACCACCATCGCGATGCTCTGGAACCTGATCTACAACAGCCTGTTCGAGTACTGGGAGGCGCGCCAGAGCAAGCGCGGGCGCAGCGTGGCGCGGCGGCTAGCGCATGCCATCGGTTTTCAGCTGACCCTGGTGATATACCTGATCCCGCTGATTGCCTGGTGGCTGGACATGACCTTGCTCGAAGCACTGGTGGTGGATCTCGCGTTCATTATCTTGGTGCCGTGCTACACCTTTGCCTACAACTGGGCATTCGATCGCCTGTTCGGCCTGCCCACCTCGGCCATGGCTACTGCTTGAGCAGCAGGCCATCCTCGATCTGCCCCGACAGGTAATACACCCCGGACATCGCCCCACTCTGGCGGTTGTCCATCAGCTCGCGCCACTCCTGGTTGAAGGCAACGTTGAGGATCACCCGCAGTTGCTCGACCATCTGCGGTTGCTCTTGGTCGTGGCTGATCATCGCGATGCCGGTAGCGGCTACCGAGATCAACGCCCCGGCGGCCTTGCCCACCGCCGCTGCCACCGCACTGGCAATACCGCGTGGGGCGAGCGTGGCGCTGAGCTTTTCACTGGCGCGAGTGGCCACCGACGACAGGCCGAGCTGGGTCTGGCTGGCGAGTTTGGCTGCCTGTTGATTGAGGTGCTGGCGCAGCGCTAGCCAGGCTGGTTGCTGCGCCAGGGGTTTGGCTCTGAGCAGTTGATAGAGGCTGGCATCCCGCGCAGCGGGTGGGCCTAGTGCGATTGCCTTGACCCGCGTGAGGCGTTGGCTGAGCTGGTCGGGCGGGGCGTTGTAGCGCTGGATGATGGCCGTCAGTTGCTGGGCAAACAGTTGCAGGTACAGCTCGCTGGCGCGGTCACGGATGGCTTCGGGGTTGATCTCCCGTGCCACCGGCTCGAGTACGCGCTGGTGATACTGCTCCTGCAGATACAACGCCAGGCGCTTCTCGGGTGGCTCGGCACCGTTGCCGCTGTTCATCTTGTACCAGGCGACTTTTAGGGTCAGCCACTGCTGCGTCCAGTAGCCGGTGAACCACGGGATGAAGTCGCTTTCGGTGCGTTTCTGCACCTCGTCCTTCCATACTCGCATCGAGCGCCGCGCATAGTCGTTGGCCGAGCCGGTGGCAGCCAGCGAGGCGTTGATCAGTTCGCGATCGACCTGCTGCCAGGCGCCGACACTCAGAGCGACCGGGGGCGGCGCAGTGGGCCGCTTGCCGGCACAGCCGCCTACCGCCAGCACCAGGCAGAGCAAGAGCAAGCCACCACGCGCATTCATGCCGGCGCCTCCTTGTGAAGAGGCTGAGGGGATCAGCTGATTATAGGTAGGCAGCGGCCCCGCGGCAGTTTTTGCTAAAGGCTGTGGTCCTGGCCGAGATCGAGCTTGGCTTCGAGTCGGTCCAGATGCTCGTGCATCAAGGTCAGCGCCGCGCTGCTGTCGCCACTTTCAACGGCATCGATGATCGCGGCGTGTTCTTCCCAGGCGCAGTGGTCGCAGCAGGGTGACTCGTAGCGGGCGATGATCAACGAAGTCATCGGTACCAGGCCATTGAGAAAGCGCGCCAAGGGTGCGTTGGCGGCCATCTGCGCAAGCTTCAGGTGAAACTCGCCGCCGAGGCGGATCGCCGTGCAGCGCTCGCCCTGTTCATGGTGCTGGCGCTCGCGCTCGACCAGTTGCCGTAGTTGCCGGATCTGATTGGGGCGGGCCCGTTGGGTCGCCAGGGTGATCAGGGTGGTTTCGGCCAGGCGGCGGGCGCTGAGCACTTGCCGCGCCTGTTGCGGGTCGGGTGCGGCCAGGTGCGCGGTATGGCTTGGACGCTGCACCACCACTTGCTGATCGGACAAGCGCCCAAGCACCCGCCGGATCACCGTGCGGCTGACGCCAAAGGCGTCGCCCAGGGCCTGTTCCGGCAGTGCACTGCCAGGTGGCAGGCGCTGTTCGAGGATGGCGTCGAACAAGCGTGGGTAGATCTGCTCGGCAGAGAGGCGGGTCTCGCCGGCGCCGAGCAGGGCAGGCAGGGGCTGGGCGGCGTGGGCGCAAGCGGTCATGGTCGCTCTCCTGGAGTCATGGGCCGGGGTGTTCGTCCGGGATATTCAGTTCGATACCCATGCGCAGGCCTTCCTGGAGGATGTGCCGACGCATCTGGGCACTGGCCTGGGCGCTGTTCTTGTCACGGATGGCACGCACCACGGTTTCGTTCTCACGCAGGCGCGCAGCCAGGTGCTCGGGCGAATTGCGCAGCATGTCGGCGCTTTGCTTGAGGGCATTGCCGGTCTGTTGCACCACGCTCTGGAAAATCGGGTTGGTGGTCAGGGCAAACAGCTCCTGATGGAAGGCGATGTAGGCGTTGACGCCAGCTTCGCTGTCGCTGGCGTCTAGCGCCTCGCGCATGTCCATCAGGGTCAGGCGCAGTTGGCCTATGTCCTGGCTGTTAGCCGACTGCGCGACCAGGCCGACGATAAACGGCTCAAGGGTGTAACGCAGTTCGAGCACGTCGGCCAGGCTGGCAGCGCCGACGGCGTCGCCGACCGGCTCCTGCGCTGCGGCGGCGTCAGCGTCCAGGACCAGCACCCCTTTGCCCGGTAGCGAGCGCACCAGGCCGAGGGTTTCGAGGACGGTTACCGCTTCGCGCAGGCTCGGCCGGCTGATGCCCATCTGTTCGGCCAGCTCGCGCTGGCCGGGCAGCATTTCACCGCTGCGCCACTGGCCGCGGGCCAGCGCCTGGCGCAGTTTTTCCACTACTGATGTGACCACGGTCGATGAACTGATCATGGGTCGTTTCCTGATAAAAGTTGCATAACGCTCCTGAAACAGGCCGGCATCGCTGCCGGCCTGTATCAATCAGAACTCCTGTTGATGGGCAATGGGTTGTTTGCGCGGCTGGTGGGCAAAGCCCGGTTTGCCGCTGAGCACGTTGTTGGCGCGCTCCAGGTCGATGTCTTTTTCCCAGCGGGCGATGGCCACGGTGGCGACGCAGTTGCCGATCAGGTTGGTCAGGGCGCGACCGATACCCATGAACCAGTCCACTGCCAGCACCAGCACCAGGCCAACCACCGGGATCGCCGGCACTGCGGTCAGCGTGGCTGCGAGGATCACCAGTGCCGAGCCGGGGATGCCGTGGGCGCCTTTGGAGGTGACCAGCGATACCAGCAAGATGGTCATCAGGTCAGTCATGGCCAGCGGCGTGCCGGTGGCATTGGCGATGAACACGATGGCCAACGTCAGGTAGATCGAGAAACCGTCGAGGTTGAACGAGTAGCCGGTAGGGATCACCAGGCCAACCGTCGAGCTGCCGATACCGAGGTGCTCGAGCTTGCGCATGATCTGCGGCAGTACAGCGTCGGACGAAGCGGTGCCCATGACGATGGTCAGCTCTTCACGCAGGTACTTGATCAGTGGCAGCAGGCGCAGGCCCGACAGGCGCATCACGGTGCCGAGCACGACCAGCACGAAGCCGGCGCAGGTCAGGTAGAACAGCGCGACCAGGCCGCCCAGGTGGTGCAGCGACTCCAGGCCATATTTGCTGGTAGTGAAAGCGATCGCGCCGAACACGCCAATCGGTGCCAGGCGCACGATCATGCCCATGATGCGGAAGATCACGTGGCTGAGTTCGTTGATCAGGCGCGAAATGCCTGACGCGGCTTCACCAACCAGGTTCAGGGCACTGCCGAACAGCACCGAGAACAGCAGCACCTGCAGGATGTTGTTGTCGGCGAAGGCGCCGATGACCGAGGTCGGGATCAGGCCCATGAGGAAGGTGGCGGTGCTGTGCACCTGCTGGCCGCGGTCGGCGAGGCCATTGGCGTCGGCAACAGACAGTTGATCCAGATGGATGTTGGCGCCGCTACCGATGCCGGTACTGAAGGCGAACACCAAGCCGATGACCAAGGCAATAGTTGTCAGTACCTCGAAGTAGATCACCGACTTGAGGCCGATGCGCCCGACCTTTTTCAGGTCGCCGGCACCGGAAATGCCACTGACCACCACGCAGAACACGATCAGGCCGATGAGCATCTTGATCAGCTTGATAAAGCCGTCGCCGAGGGGTTTCAACTGGAGGGAGACCTCAGGGAAGCTGAGGCCGCAAACGATACCAAGGACCAGCCCTAGCACCACCTGAAGGAAAATCGAACGCGAGCACCACTTAAGCATGGGAGGAGTCTCAGATCGGTGTCCTTGCTTCGATGGAGCAGCGGGCCAAAGAGCGCAGGACTTAATTATTGTGGTCTTACCGGTTTGTTCAGTGCCCGATCATAAAACCGCGAAATTTCCTACATTGCAAGTGAATTTGGCCTGACCGGTCTGACCAGTTGCGAGCTATTGCATCTGGCCGCTCTGGCGCGGGAAATTACCTGTGCAAGCGCTCGAGCCAGAGCAATTTGCTGTGCAGGGTGCGGCAGATGCCGCTTGAACCCAAACGGCGCCAGCCAGTGCGCTGATGCTTTGGCCTCATTTCCATTCTCGGCATGGACACGTAGAATCCGCCGCTTTTGCTTGAGCGGCCGCCTGATCTGTATGGATGAAGCGGTTCAAGCGCTGGGCCAGGATGGCATATGGACGATAACTACCGCGCGGCCGTGGACGCGGCCGCGATTTTTTCCGAAGCCGACCTGAGCGGGCGTATCACCTACGTCAACCAGCAGTTTTGCAGCATCTCCGGCTACAGCCGGGAGGAACTGCTCGGCGCCAACCACCGGATCCTCAATTCGGGCCTGCACGAGCCTGAGTTCTTCCTCGACATGTGGCGCGCGCTGGTGGCCGGGCAGGTCTGGAAAGGCGAGATCTGCAACCGTGCCAAGGACGGTTCGTTGTACTGGGTCGACAGCACCATGGTGCCGTTGATTGATCCGGCGTCGGGCAAGGTTCGCAAGTACGTTTCGATCCGCTTCGACGTGACCGAAAAGCGCCAACTGCTGCACACCCTGCAGTGGCGGGTCGGACACGATGTGTTGACCGGGCTGCCCAATCGCGCCTACCTGTCCGATCTGCTCAATCAGGCCCTGGCTTTTTCTCGCAGAGAGAACATTCCGTTGGCCGTGTGCATGCTTGATCTGGACCGGTTCAAGGCGGTCAACGACGGCTACGGGCATGCTGCGGGTGACCGGTTGCTGGTGGAAGTGGCGAGCCGTCTGCAAAAGATCTTGCGCGCAGGGGACTCGGTGGCGCGGCTGTCAGGGGATGAGTTTGTGCTGATCCTGCGCCATGTAAAGGACAGTGACCAGCTGCATGCAGGCCTGCAGCGCATCCTTGATGCCCTGGCGGCGCCTTATCCGTTACGCGAGCAGACCGTGATCGTCAGTGCGAGCATCGGCGTTACCCTGTTTCCGCAGGATGACGAGGATGCCGACACCCTGGTGCGCCATGCCGATCAGGCCATGTATGTCGCCAAGCAGCGCGGGCGCAACCGTTACCACCTGTTCGACGTGACGCAGGAGCTTGAACTCAAGGCTACTCACCAGACCGTGGCGCGGGTTCGCCAGGCCCTGCATGACGGTGAGCTGTGCCTGCATTACCAGCCCAAGGTGAATATGCGCAGCGGGGAAGTGCTGGGCTTTGAAGGGCTGCTGCGCTGGCAGCACCCGCTCAACGGAATGGTGATGCCTGGAGATTTTCTGCCATTGGTCGAGCAGACCGACCTGATCGTCGAACTGGGCGAATGGGTGATCGAGCAGGCCTTGAGGCAATTGCAAAGCTGGCACACGCAAGGTCATCAATGGTCGGTCAGCGTCAACATCGCTGCGCGTCATTTGCAGCGCGCTGATTTTGCCGAGCGTCTGGAGCAATTGCTGGCGCGCCATGCCTCGGTCGATCCGGCGCTGCTGGACCTGGAGATCGTCGAGTCGGTCGCCATCGAGAATATCCAGCACGTCAGCCAATGCCTGGCGGCTTGTCAGGGCCTTGGGGTGCGTTTCTCGCTGGACGACTTCGGTACCGGCTATTCCTCGCTCAGCTACCTGAAGCGATTGCAGGCGCAGACGATCAAGATCGACAAGTCGTTCGTGCGGGACATTTTACATGATCAGGATGACCTGGCTCTGACCCGGGCGGTGATCGGCCTGGCTCGGGCCTTTGGCCGCGAGGTCATCGCCGAGGGGCTTGAGACACACGAGCACGGCCTGGTATTGATGGCGCTGGGCTGTGATCTGGCTCAGGGGTATGCGATTGCGCGGCCCATGCCGGCGGCGGATGTGCTGGTGTGGGCGCACGGCTACGTGCAGCCAGAGCAGTGGCCTGGTGGAGTGCTCAAACGTATCTGACGAACTGGGCTCAAAAAAAACGGCACATGAGTGCCGTTTTTTACGCTGTAGCAGCCGTGGCCACCGTTGGCGTTGACCTTATTTATGCAGCTCTTGCGCCGCATACAAGGTGTTTTCCAGCAGGCAGGCGCGAGTCATCGGCCCAACGCCGCCTGGTACCGGCGTAATCCAGCCGGCACGGGGCAGGGCGGTCTCGTAGACCACATCGCCGACCAGCTTGCCGTCTTCCTGGCGGTTGATGCCGACGTCGATGACGATTGCGCCCGGCTTGATCCATTCACCCTTGACCAGGCCCGGCTTGCCCGCCGCAACCACGACCAGATCGGCACGGCCGACGTGTTCGGCCAGATCCTTGGTGAAGCGGTGTGTAACGGTCACGGTGCAGCCAGCCAGCAGCAGCTCCATGGCCATCGGCCGGCCAACGATATTCGAGGCGCCGACGACCACAGCGTCCATCCCGTACAGGTCCTGGCCGGTGCTTTCCAGCAGGGCCATGATGCCTTTCGGGGTGCATGGGCGCAGTAGCGGGATGCGCTGGGCGAGGCGGCCGACGTTATACGGATGGAAACCGTCGACGTCCTTGTCCGGGCGAATCCGCTCGAGCAGCAGCGAAGCGTCGAGGTGCGCTGGCAACGGCAGCTGTAGGAGGATGCCGTCGACTGCGGCGTCCTCATTGAGCTGGTCGATCAGGTCGGTCAGCGCTTGCTGGGAGGTTTCGCTGGGCAGGTCGAACGCCTGGGAGATAAAGCCGACCTCTTCGCAGTCCTTGCGCTTGTGCGATACATAGACTTGGGAGGCGGGATCGGTGCCGACCAGGATCACTGCCAGGCCTGGCGTGCGCAGGCCTTGCTGGCGGCGCTCCACGACCTGTTGAGCGATCTGCTGGCGCAGGTTGGCGGCGATCGCCTTGCCATCGATAAGGTGTGCAGTCATAGACGCGTGATTAACCATCGAGAAAGAAACAGATAGAATGGCGCATTCTCGCACGACACGGCCCGAGGGCAAAGGCGGGTGGTCGGGCAAATCCTCTAACTCCTTCAATAATTTCGATTTTTTAGAGAAAGGTGTTGACGCTTTTACAGCTCGTCTATAACATTCGGCGCACTTGTCGGGCACAGCCTATCACTGGTTGGCGAAGTCGGGCAGAATGGGTGGTTCGCAGCGTTGCTGCCAGCCCCTGTGAGGTTAGGCAGATTGCTTATGTGCCCGTAGCTCAGCTGGATAGAGCATCCGCCTTCTAAGCGGATGGTCGCAGGTTCGAGTCCTGCCGGGTGCGCCATTAGGCAGCTTAGGCACGCAAGTGATGCAGTAACGTAATGCCGCTATATGGTGGGCGTAGCTCAGTTGGTAGAGCGCCGGATTGTGATTCCGGTTGTCGTGGGTTCGATTCCCATCGTCCACCCCATATTTTTCGAAGGCGCCTTGATTGAACGATCTGGCGCCTTTGATTTAAGTGTTGCATGCGGATGTGGTGGAATTGGTAGACACACTGGATTTAGGTTCCAGCGGCGCAAGCTGTAAGAGTTCGAGTCTCTTCATCCGCACCATGCTTCAAGGTTTCAACGCAGTACCGCACTATGGTGGGCGTAGCTCAGTTGGTAGAGCGCCGGATTGTGATTCCGGTTGTCGTGGGTTCGATTCCCATCGTCCACCCCATATTTATATTAAAGGCGCCTCGATCGAATGATCAGGCGCCTTTTTTTTGCCTTCTTTTCGAGGTGATCCGTCATTTGGCTGGCGCCGCCTTCGCATGATGCAGGCTGTCGGGGGTGGCTTGCGCTAATAACCTGCTGATTCTATTGGTTTTTTATTCTTGTTGGTCGGTTTCTTGCTAGGTGGGAGGCCTGCCGCTGGTCTACTGGCGCGCCACTCTCGTGCATACAAGGATCAACCATGAAAGTCTGCCATACCAATCGAGACAACTTTTATCGTTTGCTGGGTGCAGTATTCCAGTCGCTTGAAAAGCGCCCATTGGTGGCGGAGCTGGGTGTGCTCCGCGGGGAAAACGCATTGAAGATGTATGCGGCCATGGAGCCGGAACGTATGGTCCTGATTGACAGCTGGAGCGCTGCGGCCAACGATGCCTACAGCCCATTCGACGAGCTGCCGGAGTGGGTCGCACCGGTTGATGCCTACGAGTACTACTATGGCGGCTCTATGCACGACCCGGCGACCTGGGATGCGCTCTATGACGAGTGCGCAGCGAAGTTCGTCGACAAGCCGGAAGTGAGCATGATCCGCGCCGATACCATCAGTGCCATCGACAAGGTCCGCCAACAAACCGGCATTCATCAGTTTGACCTGGTGTATGTCGATGCCAATCATCAGTACGAATACGTCCTGCGCGATATGATGCGCTATCAGGAGTTTCTCGGTGAAGATGGCATCATGATGCTCAATGATTGCTGCCACAGCGTCATGGGCACCAAGCAGAATCTGGGTGTTCTCGAGGCGTTGGGCAGTTTCATGAAGCGCACCGACTTCATCCCCGTCGCAGTCACCAATACGGATTGGTCGGACGTGATTCTTGTGCGACGCAATTCCAAGCTGGTGCAATTGTTCGATGTGGCGCTGACCAACTCCGACGTGCCCTATGTAGAGATCCCACATCAGCTGATTACAGCGGCACGTGTAGTCTACGGCGCGCAGCGTCATAACATCAGTTTCGTCTGATCGCGACCATTATTGCCGCAAAGGTCTTGGGCGGCCCCTGCTGATTGGGGCTAGCCCGCAGGTGCACCTCGTCGGGCCACTCGTGCTCGGCGTCTGTAGCCTCTGGACGTGCTTTGGCACGCTGCGCTGGTGACAATTCAGTAAAAGCTGATAGATTTCAGCTGGTTGAATTGCGGCCAGCTGCCGCCAGAGGAAATACCCGATGATAGCCAAAGAAGCTCGCCAGGCGCTGGCACTGCAACGCTTTGCCGAGGCCAATCCGCAGATGCTCGAAGAGATCCGCGAATTGAGCCCGCGCGAGCAGGCTCAGCAGATCCAGTGGGCCTTTGATGATGCAGCGCAGGAGCAGGGCATCGAGCCCTGGGAACTGACCCTGCAATTGGTCGCTCAGAGCCCTGAGGAACTGCACGCCATGCGTCTTGAGGTGCACCGTGAGGTGGCCGAGGCGTTGGGCATGGAGTGGGATGAGTACTGCGCGTTCAACGAGATCGACCCCGAGCACGGCTGATTGCCGCCGTGTTTGTTTGACAAGGTTTTTCAGTCAGGGGCTGCGGCTGCCTGCGTGCAGCCCTTTATAGATGAGGCCTGGCGCATTTTGCGCAGGGTTTTCCATGAAATCGATCGGCGAGATTTCCCGTCGTCTTGAGTGGGGTGACTTCTGGTGCGTGAGTCACTAGAATGCTTGCCCTTGATTCTGGAGTCGGGCTTTCGCCGGCTAACGTCTGTGCAACGAGGAATATCCATGCAAGTTTCGGTTGAAAACACTTCCGCTCTCGAGCGCCGCATGACCATCGCCGTCCCGGCCGAGCGCGTCGAGACCGAAGTCAACAAGCGTCTGCAGCAGACTGCCCGTCGCGCCAAGGTTGCGGGCTTCCGCCCTGGCAAGGTGCCAATGAGCGTGATCCGCCAGCGTTACGAAGAAGCTGCCCGTCAGGAAGCCTTCGGTGACCTGGTTCAGTCGTCCTTCTACGAGGCTGTGGTTGAGCAGAAGCTGAACCCGGCTGGCGCCCCGGCCGTTGAGCCAAAGTCCTTCGAAAAAGGCAAGGACCTGGAATACGTTGCCATCTTCGAAGTGTTCCCAGAGTTCACCGTTGCCGGCTTCGACTCGATCAACGTCGAGCGTCTGAGCGCCGAAGTGGCTGATGCTGACCTGGACAACATGCTGGAAGTCCTGCGCAAGCAGAACACCCGCTTTGAAACTGTCGAGCGCGCTGCGCAGATCGACGACCAGGTCAACATCGACTTCGTCGGCAAGGTTGACGGTGAAGAGTTCGCCGGTGGCTCGGCCAAGGGCACCCAGCTGGTACTGGGCTCCGGCCGCATGATCCCAGGCTTCGAAGATGGCCTGGTAGGCGCCAAAGCTGGCGAAGAGCGCGTTGTCAACGTGACCTTCCCAGAGGACTACCAGAACCTCGACCTGGCTGGCAAAGCTGCTGAGTTCACCATCACCGTGAACAGCGTTTCGGCTCCCCAGCTGCCTGAGCTGAACGAAGAGTTCTTCGCCCAGTTCGGCATCAAGGAAACCACTCTGGAAGGCTTCCGCACCGAAGTTCGCAAGAACATGGAGCGTGAACTGCGCCAGGCGATCAAGACCAAGGTAAAAAACCAGGTCATGGACGGTCTGCTGGCCGCCAACCCGATCGAAGTGCCAAAAGCGCTGCTGGAAAACGAAGTCAACCGTCTGCGCGTACAGGCTGTTCAGCAGTTCGGTGGCAACATCAAGCCTGAGCAACTGCCGGCCGAGCTGTTCGAAGAACAAGCCAAGCGCCGCGTAGTGCTGGGTCTGATCGTGGCTGAAGTGGTCAAGCAGTTCGACCTCAAGCCTGACGAAGGCAAGGTTCGCGAGATGATCGAAGAAATGGCTTCCGCTTACCAGGAGCCAGAGCAGGTCATCAGCTGGTACTACAAAAACGACCAGCAGCTGAACGAAGTGCGTTCGGTTGTGCTGGAAGAGCAAGTTGTAGATACTGTCCTGCAGAAAGCGACTGTGACCGACAAATCGGTCTCGTACGAAGAAGCAGTAAAACCAGCACAGGCTCCTGCCGAAGCTGAGTAATCTGCAGCTCTCGTAGGAAACCACCACAAGCCAGCCTTCGCGCTGGCTTGTGCGTATTCAAGCCATGACTATTTGGGAGTGAGTGCAGGACATGTCCCGCAATTCTTATATTCAGCAGAGCTCTGACATCCAGGCCGCAGGCGGTCTGGTCCCGATGGTTGTCGAGCAGTCCGCCCGCGGCGAACGCGCCTATGACATCTACTCGCGCCTCTTGAAAGAGCGGGTGATCTTCCTGGTAGGTCCTGTAGAAGACTACATGGCCAACCTGGTAGTGGCACAGATGTTGTTCCTCGAAGCGGAAAACCCGGACAAGGATATCCATCTCTACATCAACTCACCGGGCGGTTCGGTGACTGCGGGCATGTCGATCTACGACACCATGCAGTTCATCAAGCCGGATGTCTCCACCATCTGCATCGGCCAAGCCTGCAGCATGGGTGCCTTCCTGTTGACCGCGGGTGCCAAGGGCAAGCGTCACTGCCTGCCGAACTCGCGCGTCATGATCCACCAGCCGCTTGGCGGCTTCCAGGGTCAGGCCACCGACATCCAG
>Ga0213829_1000141_pt1 | contig 92687 bp, 82 predicted proteins | sample MC6MC0896MG_FD_180665 | JGI IMG/M metagenome (GOLD analysis project Ga0213829, IMG submission 180665) | Enriched soil aggregate microbial communities from Iowa State University, Ames, United States - MC6-MC0896-MG | ecosystem: Environmental > Terrestrial > Soil > Unclassified | place: USA: Iowa... | reverse complement strand
GTTTATTTCGAAGTATTTTGCGAGAAACTCGTTCAACTTCAAACACTTGACTCGCTTGCGATCTCTCGTAGCGGGAGGCGAATTCTACAGCGTTACAACCTGCTGTCAACTGCCTTTTTCACCGCTGGCGATCTTTCGATCGAAGCCCTTACAGCATCTCTGAAACTTCTAACTCTTTGAATCTCAAGGAGTTTTCCGCTCCAACTACGCTGGAAGTGGGGCGCATTATAAGGGCTCACAGGAATGCGTCAAGCGTTAATTCATCGCCTGACATCAAAGATCACTCTGCACAGCGTGCTTGCGACAAATCGAGCAACCTGCGCACTATAGTGCGCATCGCGCCCACCACAGGATCCCTGCCGAATCATGAGCACCACGCCCCGCAGCATGGCCACCACGTTGTTCCCGATTGGCCTGCTATTAATAGCCATGGCATCCATCCAGTCAGGCGCATCCCTGGCCAAGGGAATGTTCCCCTTGATCGGCGCCCAGGGCACCACCACCCTGCGCCTGGTTTTTGCCAGCGTGATCATGCTGCTCATCCTGCGCCCATGGCGGGCACGCATGGACAGCAGCAGCTGGCGCAATGTGCTGATCTACGGGATGGCATTGGGCGGGATGAACCTGCTCTTCTATATGTCGCTGCGCACAGTGCCACTGGGCATCGCCGTGGCACTGGAATTCACAGGTCCACTAGCGGTCGCCATTTTTGCCTCGCGCCGCGCCATCGACTTTCTCTGGATTGCGCTGGCAATTGCAGGCTTGCTCTTGCTGATACCAGTTGGACAAAGCGCAAGCGCTGTTGACCTGGTTGGCGCCAGCTACGCACTTGGTGCCGGCGTGTGCTGGGCGTTGTACATCCTTTATGGGCAAAAGGCCGGCGCCGAGCACGGCGTGCAGACAGCCGCACTCGGTGTCGTGATCGCCGCCTTGTTCGTTGCGCCGATCGGTGTCATTCATGCAGGCACCGCACTCCTCAACCCGGCACTGCTGCCTATCGCCCTCGGCGTGGCAGTGTTATCAACGGCCCTCCCCTACAGCCTGGAGATGGTCGCATTGACCCGAATGCCAGCGCGCACGTTCGGGACTTTGATGAGTATCGAGCCAGCCTTTGGTGCGCTGTCGGGCTTACTATTCCTCGGCGAGAAGCTCACCTCTGGGCAGTGGCTGGCTATCGCTGCGATCATCACCGCTTCTGCTGGAGCCACCCTGACAATGCGCAAGGAACGTACACCGGCGGTCGTCGCTGACTGAATTGAGAAATATTTTCATTTGCCGTGTTTAGCGGTTGTACCGACCCGCAGGCCTGATTAAGCTGTCACAAAATCATAATCTCTACGCTATCTACTGTGCCGAACACGGACGCTGAGGTAAATTCAGGAAGAATCAGGCGAGGACGATGGGAGCAGGCATGCAGTCGCCCCCACATTTAAGGACAGGCATGAAACGTATTTTGCTCATCCTGGCTGTAATGGCCATCGCAGGGTGTGCCGCCACCGCACAGACCGAAGTCAAGCGCGGGAAAAAGGGTTTACACATCAATTGCTCCGGCCTTTCCTCTTCGTGGGAAAAGTGCAATGCCAAGGCGGCCAGTGCGTGCAGCACTCGCGGCTATAGAGTAGTGGCCCGCTCGGGCGATACTGATGAAGAACCGGGTGACTACCTGTTCGGAATCAACCCGGCTGGCTATACCAGCCGCAGCATGATCGTCATCTGCAAGTAATAACGCTGAAGGGTAGCCAAAGGGCTGCCCTTTTTACGTTGGAGCGCAGACTCAGACAGCCACCGTACGATCTCGCAACCACTGCAGTGCAGAACCCGCCAGCAGAGGTGCCAGCCGCTCGCAGACATGGGCGTGATACTGGTTGAGCCAGCGCCTTTCCTCATCATTGAGCCGTTCGACCAGCAGGCAACGTATATCGATCGGACATAGGGTCAAAGTCTCGAACGCAAGGAAGTCGCCGAACTCGCTCTTGCCCGCAGCGCGATTGACCACCAGGTTTTCGATCCGTACGCCCCACTTGCCTGGGCGATAGGTGCCAGGCTCGATCGAACTGATCATGCCCTCCTGCATCGCCGTTTGCGGCAACGCCTGGGCCTGATAGGCAATGACCTGCGGCCCTTCATGCACATTCATGAAGTAGCCGACGCCGTGGCCAGTGCCATGGCCGTAATCGACCTGATCAGCCCAGAGCGGCGCCCGCGCAATTGCATCCAGCAACGGAGACAAGATGCCGCGCGGGAAACTCGCTCGCGACAACGCGATCATGCCTTTGAGCACGCGAGTGCAATCCTCACGCTGTGCCCGGGTCGGCTGACCTACCGGGACCACCCGGGTAATGTCGGTAGTGCCGCCCAGGTACTGGCCGCCCGAATCGATCAACAGCAGCCCGTCGCCCTTGATTACCGCATGGGACTGCTCGGTAGCACGGTAGTGCGGCATGGCGCCATTGGCATTGAAAGCGGCAATGGTCGAGAAGCTCAGTGAAACATAGCCAGGTCGCTGCGCTCGCGCTGCAGTCAGGCGCTCGTCGATGGTCAACTCGGTGATCTGTTGCTTGCCAAGGTTGGCCTCGAACCAGGCAAAAAATTCGCAGAGCGCCGCCCCGTCCTGCTCCATGACCTGACGAACATGCGCCAGTTCAGCATCGCTCTTGCGCGACTTGCTCAACGACGTCGGGTTGATCTGCTCGAGCAGCTTCACCTGAGCCCCGAGCCGACCAACCAGACCACAGGTGACCCGAGCCGGATCGATCAACACAGTGCTGCCATCCTTAATCGAGGCGAGCAAGCGCCCTGCCTGGTGGTAGTCCTGCAGCTCGACACCGTCGGCCGTCAGCACCTGACGCAGTTGGGCATCGACTTTGTTCAGGTCGACGAACAGCACCGCCTGCTGCTGACCAATCCATGCAAATGCGACGAACACCGGGTTATAGGAAACATCACTGCCACGCAGATTGAACAACCAGGCGATATCATCCAGAGTGGCAATGAAATGCCAATCGGCACCTTTGCTGCTCAAGGTGCTGCGCAGCGCGGCCAGTTTTTCCGCTCGGGTGGCTGTGGCCTGGGGCGGCAAGTGCTCGTAGATTGGAGCAGCCGGCAGCGCCGGGCGTGTCCCCCAGACCTGATCAAGCAAGTCCTTGTCAGTCACCAACCGTATTCCGTTGGCCTGCAAACTCTGCTGAAGTTGCCGAGAAGCGGTCAAGGACAGCACAGCGCCATCAACGGCAACCGTCGCCTGCGGCTGAAGATTGCTGCCGAGCCAATCGAACGGGCCCGCACTACCTGGCATCAGCTTCATCAATTCTATGCCGCTGCCGGCAAGTTCGTTTGCAGCCTGCTCCCAGTAACGGCTGTCTACCCACAACCCAGCGAAGTCCGCCAGAACCACCAATGTACCCACCGAACCATGAAAACCAGACAGCCACTGACGACCCTGCCAGTGGCCCGGCAGGTACTCGGACAGGTGCGGGTCTGCCGATGGCACCAACAGCGCGTCCACGCCTTCGCTGGCCATGACCTCGCGCACACGGGCGAGACGCGGCGGCACGTTCTGCTGCAACTGGGACTGGCTATTCATGTCATGCACACTCCTGCGATAGCGACTTCATCGGCGATCAAGCCGTTGATAATGGAGCAGCCTCCCGTCACTCGCAATCGGCATAGGTAACAGATGATTAGCGTTGGCTATCAGCGACCGCGCCAACCTCACAATGCAGCCCGCCATCATTACCGCGTACCAGACTTCGCACAGCTTGGTACGCGGCGAAGTTGACACTTGTGGCCTGATGCTGCTGAAGCAGCTCGAGGAATGGCTCATCAGTGAAATAGCCGCAGGCCGCTTGCCACTGTTCACGGGTCTGCCACTGCAAATGTTGCAGGACCCGACTGCCGTCATCGCTGGCTTGAACGCTTACCCTCAGCAACGCCGGCCAGCGCGTGGCCAGTTGCTCGCTGCGTAACACCAGCGCGTTGGCCAGAGCAGCCTGACGGCTAGCCGGCACTTCATATTCGATCATTTGGGTAAACCATAGGGAATGCATCGCAGCGGCCACAGGCTATCTCCTTTATGCAGTACTTGCAGTCATCATGGCCGGCAGGGTAAAACCTCGAGTTAAGTCAAGGTCAAGGATTAATTAGCATGCCTGCCCCCCCTACTAGGGAAGCCGAGCGCCAGCTCAGCGTTGGCCAATTGGCCAGCCGCAGCGGTGTCGCGGTTACCGCCCTGCACTTCTACGAAACCAAGGGGTTGATCCAAAGCAGCCGCAACGCCGGCAATCAACGCCGCTACCCGCGTGCGATGCTGCGCCGGGTGGCGGTGATCAAGATGGCCCAGCGTCTGGGCATCCCGCTAGCCACCATCGCCAAAGCGCTATCCAGCCTGCCGCTGGACCATACCCCGAATGCAGCTGACTGGCAGCGCCTGTCGGCCGGGTGGCGAGACGATCTCAGCCAGCGCATCGCAGAGTTGACTCTGCTGCGCGACCAACTGGACGGCTGCATAGGCTGCGGCTGCATGTCGCTGAAGGAGTGCCCGCTGCGCAACAATCACGATCATCTGGCGCTTGGCGGCCCTGGGCCGCATCCGTCAGAGCCGCTAACAACAGTGCTGTAAGTTTCCGTATCGCACCTGCCAGGCAATTCGCATCTATAACTAGTGTTCAACCTGACACCCGCCGCAGGAGGCAGCATGAGCAAACAGGCACTGATCGTTATCGATATCCAGAAAGACTACTTTCCAGGAGGCAAGTGGTCCCTCGACGGCGCTGATGCGGCCGCCGACAACGCAGCGTTGCTGCTCAATGCAGCGCGCAAGCGCGGCGACCTGATCGTGCATGTTCGCCATGAATTTGCCAGCGCCGACGCGCCATTCTTTGCGCCGGGCTCAGCCGGAGCCGAAATTCACCCCAAGGCTGCTCCCCTCGGTGATGAGCCGTTGCTGCTCAAACAACAGGTCAATGCCTTCCAGGAGACCGGCCTGAAAGAACTGCTTGATGAGCATGCAGTGCAAGCAGTGACGATTGTCGGCAGCATGAGCCACATGTGCATCGATGCTGCAGTGCGCGCTGCCGCCGATTTTGGCTACAGCGTCACGCTCGCCCATGATGCGTGCGCCACACGAGCGCTGGAATTCAATGGCCAGCAAGTGCCAGCCGCTCAGGTGCATGCAGCGTTCATGGCCTCACTGGCATTCGCTTACGCAACGGTGCAAAACACTGAAGAATGCCTGGCGACCTACCAGCAGTGAGCTTCAGATCACCACATTGCGCACGAACCGCACGGGCAGCTCGCCGTCATTGCGATAGGCATAGCGGCGGTTGCTGGCAAAGATGTGGAACTGCCCCGTCGCCAACTGCTGGGCCTGACCTTCGATAATCAGCGTCAAGCAACCCTCGGCGATGTAGATCTGCTCGCTCCAGCCTTCGGCATCTGCCTCGCTGGCGTAGGATTCGCCAGGGGCCAGCGTCCACTCCCATAACTCCACCTCGCGCCGCGCCGGGCTACTCCCCAGTAACAAGGCTTTGCTGCCGGGATGCTCGCCGGCCCATGCCAGCTCTTCAATACGGCTCGGATCGCGCTGCTCCGGAGCCTGAATCAACTGGCTGAACGCGACTCCCAAGGCCTCGGCGATCAAGTCCAGGGTGGTCAGGCTGACGTTCTTCTCACCACCTTCGATGGCTACCAGCATGCGCCGACTGACTCCGGAGCGCTCGGCCAAGGCACTCTGGCTGAGACCCGCCGCGCCACGCAATTGGCGAATGTTCTGACTGACGTGCTGAAGCACGGAAGCGCGATGCGTCGAGGATTTGTGCACTATATTGCTCATCGGTATGCCTTGCGCAGTATACTGCCCACTTTGCGGCGATTGTGCGCCGCCCCTGTCGAGCGTGCAACCATGAACCAAGCCCCCAGTCAGTCCAAGACCACTGTCAGTTTCCGCCTGAGCAAGGCAGAGCTGGTGCTAGTGTTCATTACCATGCTGTGGGGCGGCACTTTTCTCATCGTGCACAACGTCATGAGCGTCAGCGGCCCGATGTTCTTTGTCGGCCTGCGCTTCGCTGCGGCAGCCGTTTTCGTGGGCCTGGTCTCAGCAAGAGCATTGGCGGGCCTGACCATGCTCGAACTCAAGGCCGGCGTTTTGATCGGCATCACCATCATGCTCGGTTACGGTTTGCAGACGATGGGCCTGCAGACGATCAACAGCAGCCAGTCGGCATTCATCACCGCGCTCTACGTACCGTTCGTACCACTATTGCAGTGGCTGGTGCTGGGCAGACGCCCCGGTTTGATGCCAAGCATCGGCATTTGCCTGGCATTTGTCGGCCTGATGCTGCTCGCCGGCCCCAGCAGTGCGGGCCTGCACTTCAGTGAAGGCGAACTGCTGACTTTGGTCAGCGCCGTGGCAATAGCCGCAGAGATCATTCTGATCAGCCGCTATGCCGGCCAGGTCGATGTACGCAGGGTGACGGTGGTGCAATTGGCCACTGCCTCGCTGCTGTCATTTGCGATGATCCTGCCGACCAGAGAATCATTGCCTGATTTTTCCTGGCTACTGCTGGCCAGCGCCCTCGGCCTTGGCCTGATGAGCGCAATCATTCAGGTGGCCATGAACTGGGCGCAAAAATCGGTTTCGCCCACTCGTGCAACCCTGATCTATGCGGGCGAACCGGTGTGGGCGGGCGTAGTCGGGCGCCTCGCCGGCGAGCGTCTGCCCGGGATGGCGTTGCTTGGCGGGTTGCTGATCGTGATCGCCGTGGTCGTCAGCGAACTGAAGATCCGCCGCAGTGACCGTTCTCAGCAGGCAAATAACGCGCCAGTGGACGGCGAAACCAGCCAGTAATCGAGAAAAGAACAGCTATGCTTTGTAAAAAGCTGTTATAAAAAAACTGCTTGTCACACCCCATTTGTAGGATTCTGGCACAGCTTGCGTGTTGGTGATCAACCGTTCGGCACGTATTATCCTTACCAAACTCCTCCAGATTAGGTCGCTATGTCATTGATAGTGCTATTGCTTCTGCCCTTCGTTGGCAGTTGCCTGGCGGCCGTCCTGCCGCACAACGCTAGGAACGCCGAGTCGATTCTCGCCGGGCTGGTGGCCCTCATCGGCACGGTTCAGGTAGCGCTGCTCTACCCTCAGATCGCTCACGGCGGAGTAATCCGCGAGGAGTTTCTGTGGCTGCCAAGCCTGGGCTTGAATCTGGTGCTGCGCATGGACGGCTTCGCCTGGCTGTTCTCGCTGCTGGTACTGGGCATAGGCACGCTGGTGTCGCTATATGCGCGCTACTACATGTCGCCGCAAGACCCGGTGCCGCGCTTCTTCGCGTTTTTCCTGGCGTTCATGGGCGCAATGCTCGGGCTGGTGATTTCCGGCAATCTGATCCAGCTGGTGTTCTTCTGGGAACTGACCAGTCTGTTCTCGTTCCTGCTGATCGGTTACTGGCACCACCGCGCTGATGCACGCCGCGGCGCTTATATGGCGCTGATGGTGACCGGGGCCGGGGGCCTGTGCCTGCTAGTGGGTGCCCTGCTGCTCGGCCATGTGGTCGGCAGCTATGACCTGGACAAAGTGCTCGCTGCCGGGGAAACCGTGCGCCAGCATGCGCTGTATCCGGTATTGCTGCCGCTGATACTGATTGGCGCGCTGAGCAAGAGTGCGCAGTTTCCATTCCAGTTCTGGCTGCCCCACGCCATGGCGGCGCCGACTCCGGTTTCGGCGTATCTGCACTCGGCAACCATGGTCAAGGCAGGCGTGTTCCTCATGGCTCGGCTGTGGCCAACTCTGGCTGGCACCGAGGAATGGTTCTGGATTGTCGGCGGCGCGGGTGCCATTACCCTGCTTCTGGGCGCCTTCGCAGCGATGTTTCAAAATGACCTCAAGGGCCTGCTTGCCTACTCGACCATCAGTCACCTGGGCCTGATCACCTTGCTGCTCGGCCTGAACAGCCCGCTGGCGGCGGTCGCAGCAGTGTTCCACATCCTCAACCACGCGACCTTCAAGGCGTCGCTGTTCATGGCCGCGGGCATCATCGACCATGAGAGCGGAACGCGCGATATCCGCCGTCTCAGCGGGTTGATGCGGCTGATCCCTTACACCGCGACCCTGGCCATGGTTGCCAGTGCGTCGATGGCCGGCGTGCCGTTGATGAACGGCTTCTTGTCCAAGGAAATGTTCTTCGCCGAAACGGTGTTCATTTCCTCTACCGCCTGGGTTGAAGCCACGCTGCCAGTCATCGCCACCCTGGCGGGCACCTTCAGCGTTGCCTACGCCCTGCGCTTTACCGTAGACGTATTCTTCGGCCCACCTGCCCAGGACCTGCCGCATACCCCCCACGAACCACCGCGCTGGATGCGGGCACCGGTCGAGCTGCTGGTGCTGACCTGCCTGGTGGTGGGGATCTTCCCGGCCCAATCGGTCGGCCCCCTGCTCGCCGCAGCGGCGCTACCGGTGGTCGGCGGCACGCTGCCCGAGTACAGCCTGGCCATCTGGCACGGCTGGAATGCGCCACTGATCATGAGCCTGGTGGCCATGTGCGGTGGCGTGGTGCTGTACCTGCTGTTGCGCAAGCAACTGCGCCTAGGCAGGTTTCCGTATCCGCCACTGATCGAACGCTTCAATGGCAAGCGCCTGTTCGAACATGGGCTGGTCCGGTTGATGCTGATCGCGCGTCACGTGGAGGCAGCGCTGACTACCCGACGCTTGCAGAAACAACTGTTCATGCTCGTGCTGGCGGCGTTTATCGCTGGCCTGACGCCGCTGCTGTATAGCGGCCTGAGCTGGGGTGATCGACCCAAGATACCTGGCTCCGGGGTGTTTGTAGCCTTGTGGCTGATTGCTATTGCCTGCGCCATCGGGGCTGCCTGGCAGGCCAAATATCATCGTCTGGCGGCACTGACCATGGTCAGCGTCTGCGGCCTGATGACCTGCATCACCTTTGTCTGGTTCTCCGCGCCTGACCTGGCCCTGACTCAGCTGGCGGTTGAAGTCGTTACCACGGTACTGATCCTGCTCGGTCTGCGCTGGCTGCCACGCCGTATCGAAGGTGTCTCACCTCTGCCCGGCAGTCTGGAACGAGCACGCTTGCGCCGCCTGCGTGACCTGCTGTTGGCCGTGTTGGTCGGTGGCGGAATGGCTCTGCTGTCCTACTCGATGCTGACCCGGCCTACGCCCAACGATATCTCCTCGTTCTACTTGAGCCGTGCACTACCCCAGGGCGGCGGGACCAATGTGGTCAACGTGATGCTGGTGGACTTCCGCGGCTTCGATACCCTCGGCGAGATCACCGTGCTGGTTGCCGTGGCGTTGACCGTATTCGCCCTGCTGCGCCGCTTCCGCCCACCCAAGGAAAGCATGCAACTGCCGGCGCAGCAGCGCCAGCTGGCCCCGGATGTGGTTACCGACCTGATCAATCCGCGGCATGCCACCGACACGGCAATGGGCTTCATGATGGTGCCCGCGGCGTTGGTGCGGCTGTTGCTGCCGGTGGCCCTGATGGTGTCGATGTACCTGTTCATGCGCGGTCACAACCAACCTGGGGGTGGCTTCGTCGCCGGCCTGGTGATGTCGGTGGCGTTCATCCTGCAGTACATGGTGGCGGGCACCCAATGGGTGGAGGCGCAGATGAGCCTGCGGCCGCTGCGCTGGATGGGTACCGGCCTGCTCTGCGCAACGCTTACCGGCGCTGGCGCGATGCTGCTGGGTTATCCGTTCCTGACCACCCATACCGCGCACCTGCACCTGCCGTTGCTGGGTGACGTGCACGTGGCCAGTGCACTGTTCTTCGACATCGGCGTTTACAGCGTGGTGGTAGGTTCGACCTTGCTGATTCTGACGGCCTTGGCCCACCAATCAGTGCGCGCCTATCGCCCAGGCAGCGCACAGAAATCCAGCCAGACAGGAGCCGCCTGATGGAAGAAGTAATTGCAGTAGCCATCGGTGTCTTGGCCGCGTCCGGGGTCTGGCTGATCCTGCGGCCACGTACCTATCAGGTGATCATGGGGCTGTGCCTGCTGTCCTACGGGGTCAACCTGTTCATCTTCAGCATGGGCAGCCTGTTCATCGGCAAAGAGCCGATCATCAAGGAAGGCGTGACGCAAGACTTGCTGCACTACACAGACCCATTGCCACAAGCATTGGTGTTGACCGCGATCGTCATCAGCTTTGCCATGACCGCGTTGTTCCTGGTTGTGCTGCTGGCCTCGCGCGGGCTGACCGGCACTGACCACGTCGATGGCCGGGAGCGTGAAGAATGAGCTGGATGAATCAATTGATCGTCGCACCAATCCTGTTGCCGCTGGTGACAGCGGCGATAATGTTGCTGCTGGGTGAGAAACATCGCCGGATCAAGGCCCACCTCAACCTGCTGTCGAGCATCATCGGCCTGGCGATTGCGCTGACCCTGCTGAACTGGGTGCGCAGCCAAGGCCAGGCCGAGTCGATCGGTGTCTATTTGCCCGGTAACTGGTCAGCCCCATTTGGCATCGTGCTGGTGGTCGACCACCTCTCGGCATTGATGCTAAGCCTGACCGGCGTGATCGGCGTCAGCGCCCTGCTGTTCGCCCGGGCGCGCTGGGACGGCGCCGGGGCGAGTTTTCATGCGTTGTTCCAGATCCAGCTGATGGGCCTGTACGGCGCATTCCTCACCGCCGACCTGTTCAACCTGTTCGTCTTCTTCGAGGTGCTGCTGGCAGCGTCGTATGGCCTGCTCCTGCACGGTTCAGGTCGCGCTCGAGTCAAAGCCGGCTTGCACTACATCGCCATCAACCTGTTCGCCTCTTCGCTGTTTCTGGTCGGTGCAGCCATGCTCTATGGCGTCACCGGCACGCTGAACATGGCCGACCTGGCCTTGAAGATCCCGCTGGTACCTGAGGCTGATCGTGGCCTGCTGCACGCCGGCGCAGCCATTCTGGCGATGGCCTTCCTGGCCAAGGCAGGGATCTGGCCGCTGAATTTCTGGCTGGTACCGGCCTACTCCTCGGCGAGCGCACCGGTTGCCGCGCTATTCGCAATCATGACCAAGGTCGGCCTGTACGCCGTGCTGCGGCTGTGGACGTTGCTATTTTCCGGGCAAGCCGGCGCATCGGCGCACTTTGGCGGCGAATGGCTGGTCTACGGCGGCCTGGCAACCCTGGCGGTCGCCGCCGTGTCGATTCTGGCCGCACAGCGCCTGGAGCGCATGGCAGCGCTGAGCATTCTGGTTTCAGCCGGCACCTTGATGGCAGCGATAGGTTTCGGCCAGCCAATTCTGACCGGCAGCGCGCTGTTCTATTTGGTCAGCTCGACCCTGGCCCTGTGCGCGTTGTTCCTGCTGGCGGAATTGATCGAGCGCTCGCGCTCGGCCAACGAGACGCCGCTGGATGATGACGAAGGCCTGTCGCCGCCTCTGCTGGAGTCTCTGCATCCACCCAAGGGCATCAACCTGGACGATCAGCAGAAGGCGGTAATCGGTCAGATCATTCCGTGGACCATGGCATTCCTGGGTTTGAGCTTTATTGCCTGCGCGCTGTTGATCATCGGCATGCCGCCGCTGTCGGGCTTTATCGGCAAGCTGAGCCTGATCAGCGCGCTGTTCAACCCGCTGGGCTTGGGCGTTGCGCCGGAGCAGCCACTGTCGGCGGCCGGCTGGTGCCTGGTCGCGTTATTGGTGCTTTCCGGCATGGCGTCACTGATCGCCTTTGGCCGGGTTGGCATCCAGCGCTTCTGGAAGCCCGAAGAGCGCCCTTCGCCGCTGCTGCGCCGCTACGAGTGCCTGCCGATCGCTATTCTGCTCGGCCTGTGCCTGTTCCTAAGCGTCAGGGCCGAACCGCTGCTGCGCTATACCCAGGACACCGCTGCAAGCCTGCAGGCACCGCAAGCCTATATCGAGGCAGTCATGAGCTCGATGCCGATTCCTGGCCCAACCTCCTTCAACACCGAGGAACAGCCATGAACCGTCTGTTACCCGCTCCGCTACTGTCCATTGCACTGTTCGCGTTGTGGCTGTTGCTGAATCTCTCGGTCAGCCCAGGCAATCTTCTGCTCGGCGCCTTGCTGGCGATTCTCGCGCCCATCCTGCTGGCCCCACTGCGCCCGCAACATGCGCACGTGAAACGGCCGTGGGTGGTTGCCAAACTGATCGGCCGTGTTGGCCTGGATGTCATCACCTCCAACCTGCACGTTGCCCGCAGCGTACTGTCGGCAAAGCGCCGGCCGCCACGATCGGCATTCGTCCACATTCCACTGGCATTGCGCGATGTACACGGCCTGGCCGCTCTGTCGATGATCACTACGGTGGTGCCCGGCACGGTCTGGTCAGAACTTGCCCTGGACCGCAGCATGCTGCTGCTGCACGTGTTCGATCTGCGTGATGAGGCGCAGTTCATCGAACACTTCAAGCACACCTATGAACGCCCGCTGATGGAGATATTCGAATGACAGGCCTGCTCGCCAACGCCATTCTCGCCAGCTTGTTCATCTTCACCATCGCCATGGCGCTGGCCTTGGTCAGGTTGTTCCGCGGCCCTTCCGCTCAGGACCGGGTCCTGGCGCTGGATTACCTGTACATCCTGGCCATGTTGATGATGCTCGTACTGGGCATTCGCTATGCCAGCGATACCTATTTCGAAGGCGCACTGCTGATTGCCTTGTTCGGCTTCGTCGGCTCATTCGCCCTGGCCAAATTCCTCCTGCGCGGTGAGGTAATAGAATGACCGAAGCTCTGCAACTGCCGTTCTGGCTCGAACTCACGACCGCAGCATTACTGCTGACAGGCAGCCTGTTCGCGCTGATTGGTGCGATCGGCCTGGTGCGGCTGAAAGACTACTTCCAACGCATGCACCCGCCTGCACTGGCTTCAACTATCGGCGCCTGGTGCGTGAGCCTGGCATCGATCCTGTATTTTTCATGGTTGAAGCAGGGGCCAATCGTGCATGCCTGGCTGATCCCGATTCTGCTGTCGATAACCGTGCCGGTTACCACCTTGCTACTGGCCCGCGCAGCGCTGTTTCGTAAACGTGCGGCAGGCGAAGACGTACCTGCTGAAATCAGCGGCGGCAATAACCAGGGCAATTGAGATACCCGCCAAGCCAGCCTGGGCTTAGCGATTCAAGCGCTGCAGTTCGCGCCGGACCATTGCAGCCAAGGGCGCGGGCGTAATCTCATACAACTGGCCGGCAACCCAACTCAGCCAGGCGCTGCCCATCACTGCGCGCTGGGCCAGCAGCCGCTCGGCATGCGCCTGCGCCTGTGATTCGAACTGGCGGTGAAACTCCGCCCGTCCCTGGGCAGACAAGCTATCGTCACTCACTCACTGGCCTTGAATGTGGTCAGCTCGCCCTTGCGCCACTTGGCGACCTTGCCGGTCACAGCCTTGAGCAGCTTGCCCAGGCCTTCCTGCACTTGTTGCTGGGCGGCAAAGACCAACATCACGCCCTGGCCGTTACGAAACACGATGCCCTCACCTTCCGCCACCTTGACGAAGGCATAGTCGCCGCCGTAGATATTCAGCTTGATCTCGCGAAAACGCAGCTCCAGCTTGCCACCTTCGCGACTGGGCAGAACTGCGGCGCGGAAGTGATCGCCTACCTTCAACTCAAGCCGCTGTTTGTCATCCACCACCAATGAGCTGTCGGTGTCGATTTCGGCCATGTACAAACCGTCGGGGCTTTGCTCGGTGACATAAACGAAACGCCCGTGAAACAACTGGGCCAACTTGCCACGCAAGTCGCCCAATGCAAATAACGCATGGGTATCAAGAGTACTGACTGCCAATCTCAAATCCTCAAACAGGGTTACAAGCGCCACACCCGAATTGATCGGCGGCGCAGCCATTTCAGATCGCTGCTGAAAGACTAATGAAATAGAGCACGAGCGGCCCGTACATAACGACTACGCAGCAGGCAGGATTTTTAAGCCCGCTGTGCCAGCCAGATCCGCACATCACATTTCGGCAATTTTCCCACAACGCAGGCGTAAATGCTGACTTCAACACTGCCGGTAGACATGCAATAGATAGCGACAGGTCCCAGGCCTGACGGCCCAAGGCAACCCTCTGCGCGTTACACGGGAGAAATATGCACGAAAATACTGAAATCCGTCGAGGCCCAAGCGACATTTATTGCCTGACCAGCGCTGCAGACCGACCCAGATTTCGGGTCGTGGCTGCCGGCATCGCCTTTTTTCACGTAACCGACAGCGCTACCGGCCGGGTAAGAGGTTTTCGGCGCCGGCACAGCGATGCGTGTGAACTGGCGCGCTTTCTGGAGAGCTGAAAAGGCTTTCAGGCTGCCTGTGTTCGGCCGAGCTGGGCCTGCCAGGCAGCTCGACATTCCAGCGCCTCACGGCGACTGGCAAACGCGGTACCACGACGTTCGCCATTTACCAGCACGACCCAGCAGACCCGCAGGCCACGCGCCTGCAATGCTGCCGGCACACCGGAGCCGATCATCACTGCGACATCGATCTGGCTATTCATCATCCCCTCCGGAATTTAATTAGCAACCTAACGATGTAGCCATGATACGCATCAACCGAAACTACAAACAGCGCGGCCCTGGTACATCTGTATTGCATCAGCGGCAATAAACTCCGTTCAGTTCATACCAGGCTCGGGCTTGTAGCCCAGACGCAGGCCGCCCCAGTGTCTACCGTTGATGAACAGCGGCACCGACAGGTCATGCATGAGTTCACCGGTATCGCGGCTGTAGGTTTGCAACAGCAACCGCTGCTGATGGTTGCCACAGCGGATACCGGTGCGGTCGTCGAACTTGCGCTTGCTGCGGTTGTGCGCGGTGTCATGCAGCGGGTCGCCGGTCAAGGGCAGGTTGAACGCCGCGTTGTGCGTCGGTACATAGCCCTCGCCAGTGCAGGCAATCGCGTAGACCAGCCCCTCATGCTGGGCCAGCAGCGGCTCCTGCAATTGCGGCAGCACCGCATCGGTGTACTGGTCAAAGCGGGTGGTGAAGCGCGGCGGCTGCATGCTCGGGATGGGTTGGTAGCGCCGGTCGAACAGCGCTTCTTCGCTAATCAGACCTTGCTCGATATCCTGCTCAAAGCGGGCAGCGATACTCCGCGCGCCCTGCTCGGCAAGCGCAAAAATGCGCTGGTGATAGTCATCCAGGCCAACTTCGGCCAGCCGCTCGCTAAGCGCCTCCGCTTGTCGTTCCATATGCACCGCTGCCTGGGCAAGACTGCGCGTTTGCCCATCGCTGAGTTCCAGATCAGTGCGCACCTGCCCAACCGCCTGGAACAGGTTATCCAGTTGTTGCTGGTTGATCTGGGTGCCCTCGGCGATCTCGTCAACCTGCAGCTCCACAGAGGCCGCCAGCTTGGCGATCAAGGTCAATTGCTCGCCTGTTTGCTCGACCTGATCCAGGTCAGCACTCAAATCCCCGGCCAGACTACGAATCTGCTCGACCACCTCAGCGGTGCGGGCCTGAATATCGGCGACCATCGCGCCCACTTCGCCGGTAGCGGCTGCGGTTCGCCCGGCCAGGCCGCGCACTTCATCGGCAACCACTGCAAAACCACGCCCGTGCTCGCCTGCCCTGGCCGCCTCGATCGCCGCGTTGAGCGCGAGCAGGTTGGTCTGGCTGGCGATGGCCTGGATCACCAAGGTGACCCGAGCGATATCTTCGCTGCGCTGGTGCAGGGCTTCGATCAACTCGCGGCTGGCCGTGGCCCGGGCGCTTAACTGGTGCATGCGCTGGATCGACTCGGCCAGTACCTGCTGCCCTGCCGCGCTGCTGGAATGTGCTGAACGGGCCGCCTGCAACGCCTGCTGGCTGAGCTGAGAAGTGGCTTTCTCGGTACCGATCATGATCTGTGCACTGTCAACGATCTGATCGGCGGCGCCCAGCTGTGACTGCAACCGAGTGGCCAACTGTTGTACCGAAAAAGCCATGGAGGCGGCAGACAAGGCGTTACGGCTGGTGCTGCGCGCCAGGGTTTGGGTCAGCTCATTGTGCGCCGGTGAAGACGGCGCCACGTTTCCTGGCTGGGCTGCCTTGCGGCGCCAGCCCGGTAACCAGAGCACCAACAATGCCAGCGGCAGGGCCAGATAGAACGCCAACTGAGCAAACGCCATGGCGGCCAGCACGGCAGCCAGCGCTGCCCCCTGCAACACGGCAATTCCTGGCAGTACCGGGCGTTTTGCGGGTTGCGGCATGTCACAGGTGGGCACAGATCCGTCACGCATCATGTTGAGGGTCCATCCGCTAGGGCATTATTGCTCCCCATTAAACGCCACTATAACGCCACTATCTATACTTCCTTCGGCTTAACGAGCACAGACTTGATGCAGAGCAACCATCAAGGCGCCCCGCAACCAAAGTAGCGCCGAACAAATGCAAAAAGCCCCAGGGATCGCTCCGTGGGGCCATGCATGCTGCGATCGATCAGATCTGGCGCTGGTGGCGACCGATCTGTTCGTGGCGCTCTTGCGCTTCGATGCAGTACTTGGTGGTCGGGCTGATCAGCAGACGCTGCAGGCCAATCGCCTCGCCGCTGTCTTCGCACCAGCCAAAATCACCGTCGCCAATACGACCGAGGGCCATCTCCAGCTGCGGCAGCAGGCGCTGATCGCGCTCGATACCGTTGACCAGCCAGTGACGCTCTTCCTCGACCGACGCCACGTCGGCAGGATCCGAAGGGGTATCCAGGCTCTCGATGGTGATGCGGCTCTGTTCGATGCGCTCGTGGGTTTCTACCTTCATCGCTTGCAGCAGCTGGGTGAAGAACTCCAGCTGAGCAGCGTTCATGTAGTCATCGGCCGACATGGCCAGCAACTGTTCCTTGGTCATCGATTTCTCTATGAAAAAATGTGCATTGGGCGATTCGGGTGTCGCTCAGGCCAGTGCCTGCGCAACAGAATTCTTCAAGCGCCAACCGGCACTCTTTTACAGGGGGCGGCAGTCTAAGGCGCCAAGGCGCAACGGGCAACAGGGATTACCGGGCAATTGTCTGAAATGATGTACAAGGTGCACTAGTATCCCCTGCTCCAGCCACAGTCACTGTGCCAGCAATTGGCTGAGCACAGCGCGCAGCTTGCCTGGCTTGACCGGTTTGTTCAGCAGCGGTGCCTTCAGCCGCTGCATGGCCCTCCGGCTCTGCTCGCTGCGATCAGCCGTAATCATCACCGCCGGAATCGTGCAGGCAAAGTGCGCCCTGAGGTCGCGAACAACATGGCAACCCGTCAGGCCTTGATCAAGGTGAAAATCCGCCAGCACCAGTTCCGGTGGCCGCCCCTGCAGGACTTGCAGCGATTCATGCAGATCCCCTGCGGTCAACACCTCGCAGCCCCACTGGCCGAGCAGTGCCGCCATGCTCTGGCGGATACTCAGCTCGTTGTCCAGCACCAGCAGGCGCCGCCCAGGCAAAGGGTCGCCGACACTAGCCTGCGTAATCGGCAGGCTCGCTGGCGCCGGCTCCTGACTGGAGATAGGCACCTCGATGCTGAACACCGAACCGCGGTCCGGCCAGGAACGTACGCCGATCTTGCATTCAAGGATACGTGCGATCCGCTCGACGATTGCCAGCCCCAGCCCGACACCTTTGCGGTCGGCAGCCCGGCCGACATCCAGCTGGTTGAATTCGAGAAAGATTGACTGCAAGCGCTCGGCGGCGATGCCACGGCCGCTGTCCCAGACTTCGATGCTCAGCTTGTCACCACGCCGCCGCCAGCCCAGCAGCACCCGCCCCTGCTCGGTGTAACGGCAGGCATTGCTGAGAAAGTTGCGCAGTATCCGCGTCAGCAGGCGCAAATCGGTGCGTATCACCGGCGGACCACCACGCACCCGCAGCGACAGCCCGGCAGCCTCGGCAACCGGCTGAAACTCCGACTCCAGCGGTAACAGCAGATCATCAAGTCGATAACAGTCGAAATCGGGCTGGATGGTCGCGTGATCCAGGCGGGAGATATCCAGCAGGTCGCTGAGCAAGTCTTCAGCGCCTTCCAGTGCCTGGTGCGCACGCTCGACCAGCAGGCCTTCGGCTGCGGCCAGGTCGCGTTCGCGCAAGGTCGAAATCAACAACCTGGCGGCATTCAACGGCTGCAACAAATCGTGGCTGGCCGCAGCAAGGTACTTGTCCTTGCTCAGGTTGGCAGCCTGCGCCGCGTCGCGCGCCTCGATCAGCTCATTGGTGCGCTCGGCAACCCGCTGTTCAAGCTGGTCATTGAGCTGCTGCAGGCGTGCCTGAGCCTGCTTGCGCTCGGTGATATCCGCCACGAAACCTTCGACCACGCCGGGTTCGTCCGGACGCGACAGCAGGTTCATGAGCACATCGACGCTGCTGCCATCACGGCGGCGCAGGCGGGTCTCATAGGCCAGCAAAGCGCGCTCGCGCTGGAGGGTGGCGACGATCTCGGCCAACTCATCGGTGCCCCGATCGAACAGCAAGCTGGCCAGATCTCTGCGCGAGAACAGCAACGCCTGCGCGTGGTCGTAGCCGAGCATGCGCGCCAGCGCCGGATTGGCTGCGCGCATGCCGTCTTCCAGGCTGGCCTGAAAGATGCCGTGCACGGCGTGCTCGAACAGCCAGGTGTAGCGATTGCGCTCCGCCTCGAGCTCTTCCAGGCGCACCGCCAGCTCAGGGTAGTGGCTCTTGCGCACCGTGTGGTTGGACAACCCCAATAATCCGGCCAGGGCATCGGCGCCAGGCTCAGAGGGCCTCGCCATAGACCACCTCGACATCTCGCAGGCTCGAGCTGCGCGGGTTGGTCAGAATGCACGGATCGCCCATCGCATGGCGCGACAGGAACGGGATATCGCTGCTGCCGACGCCATGCAGGCCAAGGGTTTCGTGAAACCCCACCGCATGCTTCAACGCGATCAGGTGATCGACCAGACGCTTGCGCACCTGTTCATGATTGAGCCCACGACAATCAATCCCCAGCGTCTGCGCAATCACCTTGAAGCGCTCTGGCGCCGCACTGTAATTGAACGCCACCACATGCTCGACCAGCACCGCATTGCATAACCCATGGGGCAGGTCGAGAAACCCGCCAAGGCTGTGCGACATGGCGTGCACGGCGCCAAGAATGGCATTGGAAAACGCCAGCCCCGCCTGCATGCTGCCGAGCATGACCTTTTCGCGCAGGACAATATCGTTGGGGCTGGCGATCATCTGTACCAGATTGCCGTTGATCAGGCGCATCGCTTCCAGCGCATGTGGGTCGGTCAGCGGGCCATGGCCGGTCGACACGAACGCCTCGATGGCATGGACCAGGGCGTCAATGCCGGTGCAGGCGGATAAAAACGGGTCCATGCTCAGGGTTGTTTCCGGATCGATCAACGACACGTCTGGCACCACGGCCTTGCTGACGATGGAAAACTTCATCCGTTGCTGCTGGTTGGAAATGATCACGAACTGCGACACATCCGCTGAGGTGCCTGCTGTTGTAGGGATCAAAATAAGCGGCGGGCTCGGCACGCGAATGGTGTCGACCCCTTCGAATTCGAGGATATGCCGGCCATGGGCGACGACGATGCCGATGCCCTTGGCGCAGTCCATAGGGCTGCCGCCACCGACGGCGACGATCACGTCGCACTGTTCGCTGCGGTAGCGCTCGGCGCCGGCCATGACTTCTTCAACGCGAGGATTGGGCGAGACATCGGTAAGCAGGCAGTAGTCGATACCCTGCCCCTGAAGACTGGCCTCGACGTCGGCGACCCAGCCGGCAGCCAGCACGCCGGGGTCACTGACCAGCAGTACCTTGCGCGCGCCGAAGGTCCGCGCATAGTTGGCAACGTGATGTCTGCAGCCGGCACCAAAAATGATTTCCGGGGAAACGAACTTGCGCAACTGGCTCGGATTCGCGCTCATGCAACGCCTATTGTTCTTTTTGAAGGTGAAGCTCAGCCTAAAGCATCCTGAAGGGTTTGCAATCGGATCGGCGCGCCCTCGCAGCGGCCTGCTATCGCGGAAAGGGCCGCGTAGCGGCCCCAGAAGATTCAGCGGTTGGCGAAATACATCGTGACTTCAAAACCAATACGCAGATCAGTGAACGCGGGCTTTTTCCACATGGGTTCATCCTCTTCTGGCACCACAGGATTGCGGTGCGTCTATTGATACACCGTTTCCGGTGTAATGCCATTGCTACTTTAGAACCGGTTGTTACCGCAGGCTCAGAAGAACCCGAGCGGGTTGATGTCGTAGCTGACCAGCAGGTTCTTGGTCTGCTGATAGTGGTCGAGCATCATCTTGTGCGTTTCGCGGCCCACGCCAGACTTCTTGTAGCCACCGAACGCCGCATGCGCTGGATACAGGTGGTAGCAGTTGGTCCAGACTCGCCCAGCCTTGATCCCGCGGCCCATGCGATAGGCGCGGTTGATATCACGCGTCCAGACCCCGGCGCCCAGGCCGAACTCGGTATCGTTGGCAATTGCCAGCGCCTCGGCCTCATCCTTGAAGGTGGTCACGCTGACTACCGGGCCGAAGATTTCCTCCTGGAACACGCGCATGCCGTTGTGGCCCTTGAGCAGGGTCGGCTGCAGGTAGTAACCGCCAGCCAGATCACCTTCAAGCCGCTCGACCTGACCGCCGGTGAGCAGCTCGGCGCCTTCCTGCTCGGCAACTTCGAGGTAGGTAAGAATCCGGTCAAACTGTTGCTGCGAAGCCTGCGCGCCGACCATGGTCTCGGTGTCGAGCGGGTTGCCACGCTTGATCTTGCGGATCTTCTCCAGCACTACCTGCATGAACTGCGGATAGATCGATTCCTGCACCAGCGCCCGCGATGGGCAGGTGCACACTTCGCCCTGGTTGAAGAACGCCAGCACCAGCCCTTCGGCGGCTTTTTCGATAAAGGCCGGTTCGGCCTGGAGAATATCTTCGAAGAAGATGTTCGGCGACTTGCCACCCAGTTCCACAGTGGACGGAATGATGTTCTCGGCAGCGCACTTCATGATGTGCGAGCCCACCGGGGTGGAACCGGTAAAGGCGATCTTGGCGATGCGTTTGCTGGTGGCCAGCGCCTCGCCCGCTTCGCGGCCATAGCCGTGGACGATATTGAGCACACCGGCGGGCAGCAGATCGCCTACCAGCTCTGCAAGCAAAGTGATCGATTGCGGGGTCTGCTCGGCAGGCTTGAGGATTACGCAGTTACCGGCAGCCAGCGCCGGGGCGAGTTTCCAGGCGGCCATCAGCAGCGGGAAGTTCCACGGAATGATCTGCCCGACCACCCCCAACGGCTCATGCAGGTGGTAGGCCACGGTGTTCTGGTTGATCTCGGCCGCGCCGCCTTCCTGAGCTCGGATGCACCCGGCGAAGTAGCGGAAATGGTCGGCGGCCAACGGCACATCGGCGTTGAGCGTTTCGCGGATTGGCTTGCCGTTGTCCCAGCTCTCGGTGATCGCCAGCTGTTCGAGGTGCGCTTCGATGCGGTCGGCGATCTTCAGCAGAATCAACGCACGGTCCTGTACCGACGTATGCCCCCAGGACTCGGCTACTGCGTGCGCTGCATCCAGTGCAGCGTCGATGTCCTCGGCGCCTGAGCGCGGGAATTCGGCAATCGGCTGGCCATTGACTGGCGAGGTGTTGGTGAAGTACTCGCCCTTGATCGGCGGCACGAACTGACCGTTGATGTAGTTGCCGTAGCGCAGCTTGAACTGCACCAGGGCTCCGGCGGTGCCGGGAGCGGCGTAAATCATGAAAGCCTCGACTGTCCATGGCCCGTCGGCGCGACAGGCAATGAGCCGATACTAGGCAGTGCGAAGGCCTGCTTGAATGATGCGAAGGGCCAAACGCTGTGCTTCCTTGGTCGCAGGTCGGCGGCGGATCCTTGGTACTGAGTGGGAGCGGTTGCAGGCATGCGCCGTGCCTGCGACCGCGCGCCGTTTTCAGGCGTCCTTGAACTGCGCCTCGCGCTTGCCGATAAACGCCGCCATGCCTTCTTTCTGGTCGTGAGTCGCAAAGGCTGCATGGAACACCCGACGCTCGAAGCGCACACCCTCGCTGAGGGTGACTTCAAAGGCACGGTTGACGCTCTCCTTGACCATCATGCTGATCGGGATCGACTTGGCGGCGATGCTTGCCGCCACCTTCAAGGCTTCTTCAAGCAACTCGGCCTGAGGGATGACGCGTGCCACCAGCCCTGCGCGTTCGGCTTCCTCGGCGCCCATCAAGCGACCGCTCAGACACAGTTCCATGGCTTTGGCCTTGCCCACGGCGCGGGTCAGGCGTTGGGTGCCACCCATGCCCGGCAACACGCCGAGGTTGACTTCTGGCTGACCGAACTTGGCGTTGTCGGCGGCGAGAATGAAGTCGCACATCATCGCCAGCTCACAGCCACCGCCCAGAGCAAAACCAGACACCGCGGCGATGATCGGCTTGCGCCGGTTGGCGATCCGATCGGACTCGCTGAACAGATCGTCAAGGTAGATCTGCGGGTAGCTGAGCTCGGCCATTTCCTTGATGTCGGCACCGGCAGCAAAGGCCTTGGCTGAACCGGTGAGGACCACGCAGCCGATCTGTGGGTCTTGCTCCAACTGGTCCAGCGCCTGGTTGATCTCGGCGATGATCTGCGCGTTAAGGGCGTTCAGCGCCTGCGGCCGGTTAAGGGTGATCAGGCCGACCTTGCCGTGGATGTCCAGCAGTATGGTTTCGAATGCCATGCAGGTTGCTCCTTCAAAGGTTGCGCGCAATGACCATGCGCTGAATGTCGCTGGTGCCTTCGTAAATCTGGCAGACACGCACGTCGCGGTAGATCCGCTCCAGCGGGAAGTCGCTCAGATAGCCATAACCGCCGAGCGTCTGCAAGGCATCCGAGCAGACCTTTTCGGCCATTTCCGAGGCGAACAGCTTGGCCATCGACGCCTCCTGCAACGCCGGCCGGCCGGCGTCGCGCAACGCTGCGGCGTGCAGCACCATCTGCCGGGCGACGGCGACGCGGGTGGCCATGTCGGCCAGGCGAAACGCCACGGCCTGGTGCTCGATCAGTGGCTTGCCGAAGCTTTGCCGCTCGCGGGCGTAGTCACGCGCTACCTCGAAAGCCGCGCGAGCCATGCCGACCGCTTGCGAGGCAATACCGATGCGCCCGCCTTCGAGGTTGGCCAGGGCAATCTTGTAGCCCTGACCCTCCTCGCCCAGACGATTGGCCAGCGGTATGCGCACATCGTCGAAGACGATCTGGCAAGTGTCGGAGGCATGCTGACCGAGCTTTTCCTCGACCCGAGTGACCTGGTATCCAGGCGCATCGGTAGGCACGATGAACGCACTGATACCACGCTTGCCGGCAGCCGGGTCGGTGACAGCAAACACGATCACCACCCCGGCATTCTGGCCGGAGGTAATGAACTGCTTGCTGCCGTTGAGTACATAGTGGTCGCCATCCAGCCGTGCTCTGGTTTTCAGGCTACTGGCGTCAGAGCCGGCCTGCGGTTCGGTCAGGGCAAAAGCGCCCAGCATGGCGCCGCTGGCCAGCGGTTGCAAAAACTGCTGCTTCTGTTGCTCGCTGCCGAACTTCAGGATTGGCACGCAGCCCACCGAGTTGTGCACGCTCATGATCGTCGAGCAGGCGCCATCGCCGGCGGCGATTTCTTCCAGCGCCATGGCGTAGGCGACGTAGCCGGTATCGCTGCCGCCCCATTGCTCGGGCACCAGCATGCCGAACAGACCAAGCTCGGCCATCTCGGCAATCGCCTCACGGGGGAAGCGGTGCTCCTTGTCCCACTGTTCGGCAAACGGTTTGAGCCGCTCCTGGGCGAAATCTCGTACCGCATCGGCAATTTGTTGTTGCTCGTCAGTTACCAGCATGGTTCACCTCAGTACAGACATTCAACGGCCATCGCAGTCGCTTCGCCACCGCCAATGCAGATCGCCGCCACACCACGGCGCAGGTTGTTCTGGCGCAGAGCCGATAGCAGGGTCACCAGAATCCGCGCGCCAGAGGCACCGATCGGGTGGCCGAGCGCGCAGGCGCCGCCGTGGACATTGACCTTGTCATGGGGCAGATCGAGTTGCTGCATGGCTGCCAGAGTGACCACGGCGAAGGCCTCGTTGATCTCGAACAGATCCACTTCGGCCAAGCTCCAGCCGGTGCGTTTGAGCAACTTGTCGATGGCACCGATGGGGGCAGTGGGGAACAGTGCCGGTGCATCGGCGAACGCTGCATGGCCGTGGATTACCGCCAGCGGGGTGAGGCCGCGTTGCTCTGCCTGCGAGCGACGCATCAGCACCAGTGCCGCCGCGCCATCGGAGATCGAGCTTGAGTTGGCTGCGGTCACGCTGCCGCCCTCGCGAAATGCCGGGCGCAACTGCGGGATCTTGTCCAGACGCGCCTTGGGCGGCTGTTCGTCGTCGCTGATCAGCCGCGTCTGCTTGCCTTCGGTCACTTCAACGGCAACGATTTCAGCAGCGAAACAGCCCTCTTTGATCGCTGTTTGCGCGCGGGTCAGCGAGGCGATGGCGAAGGCATCCTGGGCCTCGCGGCTAAAGCCACCGGCCTGGGCACAGTCTTCGGCGAAGGTGCCCATCAGGCGGCCTTTGTCGTAGGCATCTTCGAGGCCGTCGAGGAACATGTGGTCGAGCATCCGACCATGGCCCATGCGGTAGCCACTGCGGGCCTTGTCCAGCAGGTACGGCGCATTGCTCATGCTTTCCATGCCGCCAGCCACCACCACATCAGCGCTGCCGGCCAGCAGCAGATCGTGGGCCATGATGGTGGCCTGCATCCCTGAGCCACACATCTTGTTCAGCGTGGTGCAGGTGGTACTTTTATCCAGCCCTGCACCCAAGGCGGCCTGCCGCGCCGGGGCCTGACCCAAACCGGCTGGCAGTACGCAACCAAACAACAACTGGTCGACACTGGCCGGCTCGACACCGGCTCGCTCGACGGCGGCACGAATTGCCGCGGCGCCCAGTTGCGGTGCAGTCAGGCTCTTCAGATCGCCCTGCAAGCCGCCCATGGGCGTGCGCACGGCACTCACAATGACAATTGGATCGTTGGCGAGGGTCATCTGTGCTTCTCCTTACCGGGCAGCCATGCGCAGGGCGCCGTCGAGGCGGATCACCTCACCGTTGAGCATGCTGTTTTCAATGATGTGCAGGGCCAACGCGGCGTACTCTTGGGGGCGACCGAGGCGCGGTGGGAACGGCACGCCGGCGGCCAGCGAGTCGCGCACCTCCTGAGTCATGCCGGCCATCATCGGCGTTTCAAAGATGCCTGGGGCAATGGTCATCACGCGGATACCAAAACGTGCCAGTTCGCGTGCTGCCGGCAGCGTCAGGCTGGCAACCGCCCCCTTGGATGCGGCGTAGGCGGCCTGGCCGATTTGCCCATCATAGGCAGCCACCGACGCGGTATTGATGATCACACCGCGCTCGCCATCTGCATCCGCCGCGGTATCGGCAATAGCCGCAGCGGCCAGGCGCAGCATATTGAAGCTGCCGAGCAGATTGACGTTGATGACCTTGGCAAAACTCGCCAGGCCATGCGGCCCTTGCTTGCCGAGGATTTTTTCAGCGCCGACGATACCGGCGCAGTTGATCAGCCCGTGCAGGCTGCCAAAGGCAGCGACTGCCGCAGCGACTGCAGCCTGGGCGGCCTGCTCATCACAGATATCAGCAACCGTGAAGCGGGCATTGTCGCCGAGCTCACTGGCCTTGGCCGAAACCGCCTCGGCATTGAGGTCGACCAGCATTACTCGAGCGCCAGCCTGGACCAGCGACTGCGCGGTGGCAGCGCCGAGCCCGGAGGCTGCACCGGTAACAATGAAATTTTTGCCTTGTACATGCATGGGTAGGTTCCTTGCTGGTTCGACCGCAAGAAGCCCGGTATGGACCGGGCAGGCAATGCGCATCGTCGGACTGCTTGGTTATTGTTGATGTGCGGTCCGACGATGTTCGCGCCGCTATCCCCAGCCGGCAATGGCCAAAAGCGTCAACTCGGTTGACTGGTCTGAACGGTCACTCCTGAACCGGCGAGGTACTGCTCAGGCGCGTCGCGTCCTGCTCCAGCGCTTCACGGGTCAGTTCAAGGCTCAAGGCCTGCAGTGCAGCTTCACGGCCATCAAGCAAATCCTGCCAGCGCTGGGTGTAGTCCTGGCTTGTCAGTTGCTCACGTTCCTGATCCAGTTGCTCGCCTTGCGCTGCATATTCGGCGATGAGCGCATCGAATGTGGTTTCATGGCGCTCCCGCAGGTAGGCTTGCCAGAAGTCCCGCTGACTCAGGCTGAGGGCAAGCGCTTCCTGGGTTTGTGCCGCACGCACTACGCTCAAGGCAGCGGCGAGCTGATCCGGACCGACCGCAGCTGTCCTGGCGTACTGCATGCTGCGCGGTTGCAGGGGCAGATCCAGATCGGCAGCCAGTTCAACGCGGTAGTAAAGCAGCACCTCAATCTCGTCCACACCGCGCTGCGATCTGATTCGCTCGGCAATGTCGGCACGAGCAAAACGATCCAACCGCTCCAGGCGAAACAATCGCCGATTCAGATCGATCAGGCGGCTGCCACGCTCATGCAACGCCCCATCGCGATTTGCCTGACCAATCAGAATCTGCAATTGCACATCGCTGAAACGCTCGGCTATACCGTCGGCGCAGGTCTGACTGTCCTGCATGTTGGCGAAGATTGTTTCGCGCAGCTGCGCGTCGCCCTCCAACGCAGCCACTACCGTCCAGACCTGTTCTGCGAGGTACTGATGATGGTTTGCGAAGTCGGACGTCGATCGCAGTTGTTCCAGCAGCTCGAACAAACGTGAGCTGTCTGGCATGGCGGCCAGGGTGTTCCACTGGGCCAGGCGCGCCGCGCGATCCTCTGCTGCCACGCTCGAGATCCAGGCGGCGCTGCCGCTGCTCTGCGGCTCAGCCAACTCCTGCTCGGGCTCGGCAATCGCATGCCGGCGCTGATAATCCTGAACGCTGTATAAACGCACGACCTCTTCGCTTGGGATGGGGTTGCGGTCAAGCAGAAAAGCACGCCGGTAGGACAACGGCATCATCATGATATCGTCGGGCAATGCCAGCACTTGATTGTCGCGCAGGTCGACATGTTCAAGGGAACCACACACCCCCAGCCCGAACGGCCACACGCCAAGCCGGCAATGACGTAGCCGCAGTTCGCGCAAATGGGAGATATGATTGAAGTGCAACTGCAGGAAACCGATGGGGTTGTAGCTGAGGTCCAAGTGGGCAAGGCGCGGGAGGCTGCTGATTACGGTCAGGTCGTCGGCTGTCAGACGAATGCGGTTGTGGGCAAGACGCAGCACTTCCAGATCGACCAGATAAGCCAACCCGCGTGGCAGACTCAGCAACTGATTACTGTTGAAACCAAGGCTACGCAGCCGCGGAAACGCCCGCAGAAAATTCACCGGCACTGTGTCGAGCTGTAGATCGGTCATTATCAGCTCGGCAACATGACTGAACTCTACAGCCGACGGAAACGCCGGCAGCGTGCGGATAGGGAAGCCGCTCAAATCCAGACGCATGTTCGCTTGAGCATCGTCGCGCACCTCCATGCCGTCACCCTCCAGCCGCCAGGCCCGGCGCAGGCTGTCGCCAAATTGCCCACGCAGACGACTTCTTGACTCGTCAAGTTCGGCGCTTTGCCACTGGTTGAGACTGGAATCGAGTGCCGCATAGGCCTCCTCCTGTTGCAGCAGCAGCATCATCGGCGACACGGGTGACTGCAGCAGCATCTGCAGGTACTCGGAGATTTCAGCATCCGTGAATCCTGGATGCATCGCCCGCACGCGTGCCCGCAGGACCTGAGAGGGGGATTGCAGCAGACCCTGGCCACGGCCGCTCAGCAGGTGGCCGACACGCCCATCTGCCAGGCGTCGCCCGGGGTTGAACCACCGCGCCTGGGCCGGCCAGCCAAGCAGGCCGCGCAGGGCGCTGTTACTGGCGGGCAAGTGTGAAGTCGCCGCAGCGCGCAGGCGCTCGGTGGGTTGTGCCTGCGGATCGGGCAAGCGCTCAAGCTGTGCGGCCGAGAGCAATGCGCTTATTGCTTCGAAGAAGCCTGCAGGTTCACTGACTTCTTCTTCACGTTCCAGCCCTTGGCTGTCATAAAGACGCACCCGGCCATTGCGCACCACCAGCACCGTCCTGGCTGCCGGTTCGCCTTGTGGGTCAAGGATCGCCAGCAGGCGGCCATTCTCGCTTCCCTCGCGCAGTTCCAGATTGACCGCAACTGGCCAGTTAGGTGTGCGCCGCAGCAGGGCGATGGCCAGCTCCCCACTGTAGCTGACCACCCCATTGGCCAGATACAACCCCTCTACGGCCCGGTTGATCCGCGCCAGAGCGAGCAAGGCGCGGGCCCGCGTGGCGATCTGCAACGGCAGCCGGTCCTCACGAATCGCGATTTCCCGTTGCGTCTGGCTGGCGTCTTGCACAGCAGTGAGTGCATAGGCGCCGGGCAGCCCCGGAAAGTCCCGCCGTACCCTATCGAGCAAGCCGTCGTTGGTGGGCAGCTCGACCCTGCTGAGGTGCTCGAACAGGCGTTGACGCAGTGTTGCCTGCTGGCTGAGCAAGGCCTCGCGCATGGCGTCGGCGTCGAGCCCCACCAAGCCGGGCTGGGCCAAACACCAGGCCTGGACCTGCGCATCGCTTTTGACCCTGGTGGCTCCCTCCAGGCTGGCAAAGAAGCGCTGGGTGCGAGCATCCGCATCGAAGCGGCGCAGGGTTTCACGCAGGTTTACCGGCAAGGGTCGATTGGCCACCAGCAAGCCACGCAGCTCATCCTGGTCGACTCTGGCAACCTGCATGATCCGCGCTGCCTGGACGCCATCCACAGGCGGATCCAGCGGCCACAACCGCTCAAGCATGAGGGCGTTGTCGTCCCACTCGAGCGGACGCTCCAGACGCAACCGCCAGCCACGTTCGCCGTTGAACTCGACCACCGGGCCATATGCGCCCTCACGCTGTGGATGACGCAGGCGCCACGGCCCCTCGGGGGTGGCTCGGTGCACCTCGTAGTAATGCCCCTCGTGCCTCATCCAGCGGCGTTCTGCGTTGCCATACAGGCCGTCGGCCTGGAGTCCGCTGTCATCCGGCTGCGTTCGGTACTTGGTCAAATCCGCACACCACAAGCGCATATCTCCGTTGCCAAGACGCACCGGCTCCAGCGCGCCAACATAAGCGCTGCGAGTAAACCCGCGTGCCACCACGGCGGCCCCGCCAGCAATCGCCGCAGTTACCGCCAGGCTTTCGGCCACGCCCAGCATGTGATCCAGCGCTTCATGCTGGTGGCCATGCAGCCAGTCGACCGCCCCCTCATAGACTTCGGACAAGGTTTGCACCACCAACAGTCCCAACAGTAATGCACCAACTCCCGGAATGAACAATCCTGCCAGGTTGACCAGCCCCAGACCTGCCGCTTGCCAGCTCTGCAGACGCTGCGCGCGCGCCGCGCGGTCTGCTTCTGCAGTGGGTACCAACAGCAGCCGCGCGTCCTCGTGCACGCGCTGCACCTGCAGATCGACCAGTTCGATGAACACATTGCGCTGGGGAGTGATGCGCTCCAACGTCAGGTCAGGCACCGAGTCGTCGAGCCGCTTGGCAAGCGTGGTGAGAAATGCAGGTCGCTCGCTGAGCGAAATCAGCTGACTGAGCCGCTGTCGATCGGCCGGCGCGCGCAACTGACTGACCAGTTCCCTGGCCAGTGCGTGCCAGTCCTCGAAGCGCTGTAGAGCGCGCCCCGGATCACTGGGAAGATAGAGCACGAGGCCCTGATCCTCACCCAAGCTATCGCGCATCTGGATGACCACGGCATCGCTTGTGGTGCAACCAAGAATGCTCAACAACCCGGGGAAACCGCGCAACCCCTGCTGATTGGCATCGTAATGGCCGCGGGCGACCTCCTCCAGGGCGATCTGTTCAGCAGCGCTGACATCGCCCTTCAGCGCAGCGATTTCCGCTGCCAACGCCAACCCTGCGCGCTTGTCCGCCACCAACATGTCGCAGGTCGAAGCACTGAACACCTTGGCTAACTGGCGCTGATACTGAGCGCCCACATCCAACGTGCGACAGGCCGCTGCCAGTGACACTGGATCACCCGAAAGCACTGCTTCACTGCCCACAGCAGCCAGGCCGCTGCCCTGCAGCAGGCTGTCTTCGGTAAGGAAGTTCTGCATCAAACGCAAAAGACCCGGTGCGCGAACCACATCAGGGACATAGAATGGCCAGAGCGCGCCTGGTACACGGCCGAATTTACGGCGGACCTCCAGCCATTGCAGCTCCTCCAGCTTGGTCCCGGCAGGCAGCCTGTCGGCCAATAAAGCGCTGAACTGGGCTTGCGCGAAAGCGTGCAACGGAATCAAGTCCAGGGTTGCCGCGCGCAATCGCTGCTGGCTTTGCCGATACCGGTTGAAACGGTCACGTAACCGATTGATCTGGCCGGCAGAGGCCTGCTTGAGCCATACCGGGAGGATGTCACCAATAAACTCATCGGTGGCATTGGCCATGCGCAGTTCAGCGACGTCAGCTGGGGTGGGCGGTGTCAGGGGCATGGTTGGCGATCCTTGAATAAGAGGGCCTCCAAGGTGGCGCCAACTATGCTGTGTAGGCAGCGGGAAGCGTTATCGGGCTCACGCTTCATGCCTTTTCAATGCGCCCAGCTCAAGACCCCTCAACTTCGCGTGCGTCCAGTACCTCATCCAGATGAGTCTGGTAGGCTCTGCCTACATCTACCTGACGGCAAACCTCGACGATACGTGCGTGGTCTCTGCTCACAACCTGCACGCCTGACCCAGTGGCCTGCAGGGCCGGATAGACCAGAGCAGTGCCCTCGTAAGAAGCCCGCCTCAGCCAGTCCGCAAGGATAGTCCCGATGAACTGATCAGTCCCTTATTCGATTTTTGCAGGGAGGATGACATGCGGCCTGGGACTGGATCCTGAAGTCGGAATCCAGCAACCCTGGGGCGTGGCGCCTCGAAATTGCAGGGGAAATCAGGGACTGGGGTGGCGGCCTAGGATCAGCGTCCGGTAATGTCCCGGATTGCAGCCAAACCATTTACGAAACGCTTTATAAAAAGAGCTGGAATCGGCAAAGCCCAAGCGTTCGGCGACTTCATCCAGCGCGACGCCCGGATCGGTCAGCCAGGCTGTTGCCAGCTCGCGCCGCGCACTGTCCTTCAAGCCTTGGTATGTCTGTCCTTCTTCCGCCAGACGCCGACGCAAGGTCGAAGCGGACAGATGCAGTTGCCGCGCCAGGCTGTCGGCATCCAGCCAGTCAGCTGGCGGCAGCCGCAACAGGTCACTGCGGATGCGCCGCGCCAGGCTGTCCGGATCGCGATACCTGACCAGAATATTGCCGGGCGCCTCACCAAGAAAACGTTGCAGGTCATCCGCGCTGCGCTTGACCGGCCATTGCAGGCACTCACTGGAAATCACCATACGTGTGCGCGGTCGGTCGAAGTGCAGGCTCTGCGAGAACATGACGCGGTAGTCGTCGCAGAACGGCGGTTCGCTGCACCGCAAATCTATGGCCAGGATCGGGATACGGCGCCCGGCCAGCCAGCACGCTACGCCATGCACTATCATCCACAAGGTGAAATAGGTAAAAGCGCGACGAGGCGCCTGCAGCGGCTCCTGGATCACGATCTCCGCCAACCCGTGCTCGCCAGCCAATGCCGGCCGCAAGTCTTCAAGCATCAGTGCAAGAAAATCCAGAACGGTTTGCAGGCCCGCTCCGACAGTGGGCTGCAACATGCTCGCCCGGCAGACAAAAGCGAGACTGCCACGGCGCAGCCCACGCGCATCCATCGCGAAAAACTCATCATTGCAACGACGTGCCAACAGCCGCCACAGACGTGCATAGGCCTGAGCAGGCACCCGCGCCTCGGCTTGCCCCAATTGCTTGGCATCGATGCCCGCACGCGCCAGCAACGCATGGTCGGCGATCTTGTCTGTGCTGGTCTGCAGCAACGCTTCACGCACCAGCTGCATGGAAATAGTGTCTTTCTCGCTCATTGTCTGTCCGTAACAGGCTGCTGGCGTCTTAGACCGGCAGTAGAAAAAAACCGTCGATTGCCACTCTGAGCTGTAACTGACTGACCCTGCCGGTCTCTCAGGGGGCAACGGCAAGTTCGATAAAGGCCTGGATCAAGCGCAACTCACGACGCCGCTCGAGGCAACCCAGCATGTGTTGATTAAGCAACCCGTCGCCGGCCAGCGGCCGAGCCACCACCCGCGGATCATGCGCGACTTCCATCGACGAGACGATGCCAATACCCAGTTGCGCCGCAACTGCCTCGGTTACCGCCTCGCGGCTGTCCAGCTCAAGCAGCACCCGCGGCTGCAGCCCCGCCTGAGCGCAGGCGCGGTCAAAGGTGCGGCGGGTAATTGAAGTAGGCTCGCGCAACACCATGATCTGTTTGTCCAGAGCCTCCAGCGGCAGCGCCTGCGCAGCTGCAGCTGCCGCCCATCGGTGCGCAACCGGCAGCAATGCGCATAGTTGCGACTGGCCAAGGCTACGCAGATAGAGCCCCTTGCGCGGCTCAACTTCGGTAAGCACTGCGACATCGGCATGTTCGCTAAGTAGCGCCGCCAACGTTTCCTGAGCGTTGCCCAAGCGCAAGTTGACGGTGATACCGGGATAACGAGCGCGTAACTGGGCAAGCATTGGCATGACCCGGTGCGGCCCATCGGCGGCCACCTCCAGGCGCCCGGTCAACAACTGGCGGTTGGCCTCAAGCATAGTCTGCGCCTCTTCGGCCAGGCCGAACATCGCGCGGGTAATGGCCGCCAGCCGCGTGCCTTCTTCAGTCAGTTCCACCCGTCTGGCGGTACGCCGCAGCAAGGTGATCTGGTAGTGCTCCTCCAGCGCCTTGACGTGCCCGGTCACCGCCGGCTGGCTGATGAACAGACGTGCTGCGGCGCGGGTAAAGCTGCCTTCACGGGCAACAGCATCAAACGCACGTAACTGAAACAGGTTCATAGCTATCGGCCTGACTTATGGCTGGCATAACAACAAACAATTTGATTGATAGCACGCCCAATTGCAACCTTGACCTCGCAGTCTCAGCCCACCGCTTGCGAGGATTCACGCAATGAGCAATGCCCCGATTCTGCTGACCCCAGGCCCCCTCACTACCTCTCTGCGCACCCGCCAAGCGATGCTGGTGGACTGGGGTTCCTGGGACCGTGATTTCAACCAACTTACCGCCAGCGTCTGCGAACAGTTGTTAGCCATTCTCGATGCCAGCGCCAGCCATCACTGCGTACCGTTGCAAGGCAGCGGCACCTTCGCCGTAGAAGCGGCCATCGGCACACTGGTACCGCGCGACGGCAAGGTGCTCGTGCTGATCAACGGCGCCTACGGTCAGCGCCTGGCCAAAATCTGCAAAGTGCTTGGCCGTCGTTACAGCACCTTCGAAACCGCCGAGGACCAGCCCACTACCGCCGCCGATGTCGAACGGCTGCTGGCAGCAGATGCCGAACTAACCCACGTGGCGCTGATCCACTGCGAGACCAGCACCGGCATCCTCAACCCGCTCAAAGCCATCGCCGATGTAGTGCATAGCCATGGCAAACACCTGATCATCGATGCGATGAGCTCGTTTGGCGCATTGCCGATCGACGCTCGAGAAGTGCCGTTCGAAGCGCTGATCGCCGCTTCCGGCAAATGCCTTGAGGGCGTCCCCGGGATGGGCTTCGTGTTCGCGGAAAAAACCGCCTTGGCAGCCGCCGAGGGTAACTGCCAATCGCTGGCCATGGACCTGTACGACCAGCATGCCTACATGGCCAAGACCGGCCAGTGGCGTTTTACCCCGCCTACCCACGTGGTCGCCGCCCTGCACGAGGCACTCAAGCAATACACCGAAGAAGGCGGCCTGCAGGCCAGACACCAGCGCTACGCCGACAACTGCCGGACGTTGCTCGACGGTATGGCGGCGATCGGCCTGCGCAGCTTCCTCCCGGCTGCCATTCAGGCGCCGATCATCGTCACCTTCCATGCACCGGCTGATCCACGCTACCGGTTTCAGGACTTCTACGAACGGGTCAAGGCCAAAGGCTTCATCCTCTACCCGGGCAAGTTGACCCAGGTCGAAACCTTCCGCGTTGGCTGCATCGGTGCCGTCGGTGCGCAGGGCATGCAGGCAGCAGTCGATGCCGTGGCCCAGGTGCTGCGGGAAATGCAGGTGCACACCAGCAGTCAACTCTTGAGCGAGGCTCTGTGACATGAACTACACCAATCCAACCCGCCTGCAAGCCGCCATTCTTGACTGGGCGGGCACCGTGGTCGACTTCGGCTCGTTCGCGCCCACGCAGATCTTTGTCGAGGCGTTCGCCGAGTTCGACGTCGAAGTGTCCATTGAAGAGGCCCGCGGGCCGATGGGCATGGGCAAGTGGGACCATATCCGCACCTTGTGCGATCAGCCGGCAATTGCCGAACGCTACCGCAAGGTATTTGGCCGCACGCCAAGCGATGACGACGTGACTGCCATTTATCAACGCTTCATGCCACTGCAAATCGACAAGATCGCCGTGCACTCGGCATTGATCCCCGGCGCACTGCAAACGCTGACTGGGCTACGTGCAGATGGCCTGAAGATTGGCTCGTGCTCGGGCTACCCCAAGGTAGTCATGGACAAGGTGGTCGAGTTGGCCAAGTGCAACGGCTATGTTGCCGACCATGTGGTAGCGACCGATGAAACGCCCAATGGCCGCCCTTGGCCGGCGCAGGCGCTGGCCAATGTGATTGCCTTGGGCATCGATGACGTCGGTGCTTGCGTCAAGGTTGATGACACCGTGCCAGGTATTCTCGAAGGCCGCCGGGCCGGTATGTGGACAGTGGCGCTGGTCTGCTCAGGGAATGCCTTGGGGCTGACCTGGGAGGAGTACCAGGCGCTGGATGCGGGCAGACTCGCGCGTGAACGGCAGCGGATCCACGCACTGTTTGAAAGCGCGCGACCGCACTACCTGGTCGACACCATCAACGACCTCCCCGAGGTCGTTGCCGATATCAACCAGCGCCTGGCCAAAGGCGAAATGCCCCAGTCCGCGTAGCAGCGGCGTTATACCGCGCGGTTGAGCTTCACCCAGGCTGCAAACTTGTCGATGAATGCCTGCAGGAACGGCCGAGTCTTGTCATTGAGCTTGCCGGCATCATCGAACAGGGTCGCCGCCCCGCCGATATATGCCTCGGGCATCTGCATGCATGGCATATCGAGGAACACCAGGCACTGGCGCACCGCATGGTTGGCGCCAAAGCCACCCACTGCACCGGGCGAAACGCTCACCACAGCCGTTGGCTTGCCGCCCCAGGCACTTTGCCCATAAGGCCGCGAGCCAACATCAATGGCGTTCTTCAAGCAACCGGGCAGCGAGCGGTTGTACTCCGGTGTGACGAACAGCACCGCGTCACTACGCTTGATCTCGTCACGAAAACGCTGCCAGGGCTGCGGCGCACCGGCACTCTCTACATCTTCGTTGTACAGCGGCAAATCGCCGATCTCGATGATCTTCAAGCTGAGGCTGGAGGACGCCAGCTCACCCAGGGCCTTGGCCACCTTGCGATTGTAGGAATCCTTGCGCAAGCTGCCGACTACAACTGCTACCGAATACACCTGGCTCATGGCGTTTTACAACCTCTGCTGGTTGATGGAGTTAGTAGTTATAGATGACCGTGTTTCGCCGCCGAGGTTTTTTTCCCATTGCAAGAAAACTTCCCGGCGGTTTCACTGGTCTATGACTGCAGACATTTCTCCAATTTTTCAGAGGTTTCCCCCCAAAATGGCAGCAGTACTGGTCGGCCAATTTCACGCCCGTGACGCCGAAGGCCGAATCTACCCCGTGCACGAATTCCAGGAATCGACCTTTCAGGACGACGGCAGTGCCCATGGTGAACCGATTACCAGCTATCGACTGGCTATTGGCGATCGCGTTCGGCACCTGGGTGAAGATCGCTTCGAGCTGACCCAGAGTGGCGTCGAGATCATCCGCATTCCCTGATTCAGCCTTGCAGCAACCAGCAGGCCACGGAGGGCCCGCATGCAGGCCTGATCAGGCCTCGCTCAGACTCTGCCACAGCGCCGGGCCGCCGGCAGACTTGGCCACCGCCGCGAGACGCTGAGCATGCGCCTCCAGCTCTTCAGCAGAAGCCATCAACACAGGCTGCGGCTGACGCCCGACGATCCGGCGAATCTCACTGCCGTCACTGTCCCTTCCCTCCTCGCCATCAGCACCATGCCCAGCCAGCGACAGACTGGTCTGGCCACCGGTCATGGCCAGGTAGACATCCGCCAGCAATTCCGAGTCGAGCAACGCGCCGTGCAGCTCACGTCCGGAGTTGTCGATACCGTAGCGTTTGCACAAGGCGTCGAGGCTGTTGCGCTGGCCTGGGTGGCGCGAACGCGCCAGCATCAGGGTATCGAGGATGCCGCAGTGTTTGGAGATATCGGCGCGATCATGCTGGCCAAGCAGAGCGAATTCGTTGTTTATGAAGCCAACGTCGAACGCCGCGTTGTGGATGACCAGCTGCGCGCCCTGAATGAAGTCGAAGAACTCGTCAGCCACTTCAGCGAACCGCGGCTTGCCGATCAGGAATGCGTCGGTGATGCCGTGGACGCCAATCGCGCCCTCGTCACTCTCGCGGTCAGGCTGCAGATAAACATGGAAATGGCGCCCGGTCAGGCGCCGGCCCAGCACTTCGACGCAACCGATTTCGATGATTCGATGACCCTCGCCAACCGGCATGCCGGTAGTTTCGGTATCGAGGACGACGTATCGGGTGTTCTGCTGCTCCACGGGCGGTGGCTCCAACTGCTACGACAAAAAAGAGCCGGGAGTATACCCCAGCGTCGGATTACTTGTGACGCGCGCGAACTTCGTCGACGCCGCGGTTGGCCAACTGGTCGGCGCGTTCGTTGCCATGATGGCCGATATGCCCGCGCACCCACTTCCAGGTGACCTTGTGCCGGTTGACCTGCTCGTCTAGCTCGCGCCACAGGTCGGCGTTTTTCACCGGCTCCTTGGCCGCGGTCTTCCAGCCGCGCTTCTTCCAGTTGGCCATCCACTCGTTGATGCCTTTCATGACGTACTGCGAGTCGGTGGTCAGCACAACCTCGCATTCACGCTTGAGCGCCTTGAGGCCCTCGATGGCCGCCATCAGCTCCATGCGGTTGTTGGTGGTCTCCAGCTCGCCGCCCCAGAGTTCCTTTTCGACGCCCTTGTACACCATCAGCACGCCCCAGCCGCCAGGGCCCGGATTGCCCTTGCAGGCGCCGTCGGTAAACATCTCGATGCTTTCTTCGCTCATGTACTGCCTTAATTCGCTGTAATTTATCGACCCGGATGATGGTCGCGGTTGGCCGGGTCGCGGTTGACCTTGGCCAGGGGCAGCGGCAGCAGTTTGCCCATCGGCTCACGCCGGGCCGGTTGCAGTGGCCGCAGGCCGACTACCATCTTGCGCGCTATCAGCAGGTAGACGCCGCCACCTGACATCTGCCAGCCACCGGCTACCCGCTCCCACCCGGTGAGGCGCTGCTGCCAGGCCGGTGAAGCAAGCGGCGGACGATAACAGCCGAAGCGGCGTTTCTCCAGCGCAAAGCCGAGCAGGTTGAGCCAGTCACCGACCCGCGACGGCGGGATGCAACGTGCCTTGCGCAAGGCGCCTTTGCTGAACAGGTGGCGCATGCCCCAACTGCTCCATGGGTTGATACCGACGATCAGCAGATGGCCACCCGGGCGCACCGCACTGGCGGCCTGGCGCAGCAGGCCGTGAGGCGACAGGCTGAAGTCCAGCCCGTGCTGCAGCACCACGACGTCCGCCGCATGTTCGGCGAGCGGCCAGGCCTGTTCTTCGCAGACGATTTCAACCCCTGGCAACGGCGCACCGAGGCGCACATTGCGATGCACCTGCTTGGCATGCGGCGGCGCCTCCGCCCCTGGCCCGTAATGCACCAGATAACCACCAAAAAAACGCGCGAGTTCAGTTTCAAGCAACTTTTCTTCTTCGCGCAGCATCAACTGCCCAACAGGGCCTTGAAACCATTCGCGGGCCAGGCTGATCAGCTCGACCCATTCAGGGTCGGCCTGGGCAAAGGCTTGGTCGGTCATTGCGTCTTCCCTCCAAGGTTCTCCCGCCGCACCATCGCGGCTAAGATGCCCTTATGTCCCACGGCAGATGATTCGGATCCGCACATGATACAGATCGATGCACTACCCGCTTTCTCTGATAACTACATCTGGTTGTTACAGGATACTGCCAAACGCCAGTGTGCGGTGGTCGATCCTGGTGACGCCCAACCGGTGCTGGACTGGCTTGAGGCCAACCCAGGCTGGGAGCTGAAGGATATCCTCATCACCCACCATCACCACGATCATGTCGGCGGCGTTGCCGAGCTCAAGCGAGCCACCGGGGCGCGGGTCAGCGGCCCGGCCAGCGAGCAGATCCCAGGCCGTGACCTGGCGCTCGAGGACAATGCCCAGGTCACCGCGTTGGGGCTGACCTTCGAGGTGCTGGCGATGCCCGGGCACACCCTTGGCCACATCGCCTTTTATACCGCACAGACGCCGACACCCGTGCTGTTCAGTGGCGACACGCTGTTTGCCGGCGGTTGCGGCCGTTTGTTCGAGGGCACGCCAGCGCAGATGCACAACTCGCTTGAGCGCCTCGCCGCCCTGCCTGACGCCACCGAGGTCTACTGCGCCCATGAATACACCCTGAGCAACCTGCGCTTCGCCAAGGCCGTAGAGCCGAGCAATTCGGATGTGCTCGCGCGCTTTGAGGAGGTGACCAGACTGCGCGCAGATGAGCGCATAACGCTGCCTTCCACCATTGGCTTGGAACGCCTCACCAACCCTTTTTTGCGTACCGCAGAAACATCCGTTAAACAAAAAGCAGACGAATGGAAGGGACATTCAAACGAAGGCCAAGCTGCTGTTTTTGCTGCCTTGAGGTCTTGGAAAGACGGCTTCTGATAACCTCAAGATATATCGTAATTGAGGGGCAAAGGTTGACCCGGGCAAAAGCGGTTCCTAGAATCGCCCAACTTTTTCACCCGGATACCTGCCCCAGCCGATGCCTTCCAGTAGCCGCAGAACCTCGCAATCCGTCGCTTTGACGCGCCTCGCACAGATCAGTGCGCTGGCCCTGGCTGCCACTTTGGTGGGCTGCCAGAGCACCCGTCAGGTAGATGAATCCGAAAGCGTTCGCGCGCACAACTATCAGGCCCGGATCAAGCACAAGCCGGCCCCGTTGATCATGGCCAAGCCCAAGCAGCAGGCGCCCCAGGATGTCTGGGAACGCATGCGCCAGGGCTTCGCGCTGCAGGACACCATCGACGTCAATCCGCGCATCGAGCAACAGCGCCTGTGGTTCGCCAGCAACCCGCGTTTCGTTGAAACCGCCGGCGAGCGCGGCAGCCTGTACCTGCATTACATCGTCGAGCGCCTCGAAGAACGTGACATGCCGCTGGAGCTGGCCCTGCTGCCAGCGATCGAGAGCGCCTACAACCCGATGGCGTATTCCCGTGCACATGCGGCCGGCATGTGGCAGTTCATCCCCTCGACCGGGCGCCACTTCAATCTGCGCCAGACCAACTTCTACGATGGCCGCCGCGACGTCACAGCATCGACCAACGCTGCACTGGATTATCTGAGCCGTCTGCACGACATGTTCAACGGCGACTGGCTGCTGGCCCTGGCGGCCTACAACGCCGGTGAAGGCACCGTCAGCCGCGCTATCGAACGCAACGAAAAACTCGGCCTGCCGACTGATTACTGGAACCTGCCGCTGCCGCAGGAAACCCGCGACTACGTGCCCAAGCTGCTGGCCCTGTCGCAGGTGGTATCAACGCCTGAATCGTATGGCGTCAACCTCAACCCGATCGCCAACGAACCGTACTTTGCCGCCGTCGCCATCAATGACCGCCTCGACCTGTCGCGGGTCGCAGCCTTTGCCGATATCGATGAAGACGAGCTGATCCAGCTCAACCCGGCATTCAAGAAGCGCATGACGGTCGACGGCCCGCAACAACTGCTGGTGCCGACTGCCAAGGCGCAGTTGCTCTCGGCCAGCCTGTCCAACCTGAACCCTGAACAGTTGCTCAGCCTGCAACCACGCAAGGCCGTGTTCGAAGCCGCTGTCGCCGAAGCCAGCGCACCGGCCACGCGCAGCTACCGAGTCAAGCGCGGTGACAACCTGGGCAGCATCGCCAAGGCCAACCGGGTTTCGGTCAAGGATATCCAGCGCTGGAACAAGATCTCCGGCAATCGCCTCAAGGCCGGCCAGGTCCTGGCCATGCGCGGTGGCAATGCGCCCTCTGCAGCCGCCAACCGGGTTGCTTCGGCCAAGCAGCGCTCGACTCAGTACAAGGTCCGCAAGGGCGATTCACTGTACCTGGTGGCCAAGCGTTTCAACGTCGAAATGCAGCACCTCAAGCGCTGGAATCCGCGCAGCGGGCATGCCCTCAAACCAGGCCAGACCCTGACCGTCTACCTCGGCCATTGATCCTCCCGGGGCTGTCACCCAGCCCCGCTTGCAGCCCCCTCTCGCATCACTCTTTTTCCAATCCCGCCAAGCTGTTACTGTAGCCCGACCAAAGCCCAACGCCTTCTGGATCGGATGCCGATTTGATACGTCCCCTCCTGCTGTCCTTCAGCCTGGCCTTGAGCTTCCCCGCCGCCGCTACCGTCAGCGAGAGCCACGGTTACGCGCAGTTCGGCACGCTCAAATACCCAGCCACATTCACCCACTTCGATTGGGTCAACCCGCAAGCGCCCAAGGGCGGAACCTTGCGGGCCATGGCATTTGGCACGTTCGACACGCTCAACCCCTACACCTTCAAAGGGTCGAGCCCGGTCACAACACCAAACTTCCTGCAATACGGTGTCAGCGAGCTGAACGAGACGCTTATGGTCGGTACGGGGATGTACGATCCGTCCGGCGATGAGCCAACCTCAAGCTACGGCCTGATTGCGCGTTCGGTCGAGTACAGCGAAGACCGCAGCTGGGTGGTGTTCAACCTGCGCCCAGAGGCACGCTTTCACGACGGCAAGCCGATCACCTCGGCGGACGTGGCGTTCTCCTATCGCACCCTGCTCAAGGACGGCCACCCGCTGTACCGCACCAACCTGCAGGAAGTGCAGCGAGTCGACATTCTCGGGCCGTTGCGCATTCGCTTCGTGTTCAAGCGTGCCGGCAACCCGTTGTTGATCCTGCGTCTGGGTGAGATGCCGGTACTGCCCAAGCATTACTGGCAGAAGCGCGACTTCAAGGCCACCACCTTCGAGCCACCGCTGGGCAGCGGGCCCTATCGCATCACCGAGGTTCAGCCGGGGCGGCGCCTGGTATTCAAGCGGGTCAAGGATTACTGGGGCAAGGACCTGGCGGTCAATCGCGGCAAGTACAACTACAACCGCGTCGAATATGAGTTCTACCGCGACGCCACGGTCGCCTTCGAAGCGTTCAAGGCCGGCGAGTTCGACATCTACATCGAACATCAGGCGAAGAACTGGGCCAACAGCTACAACTTCCCTGCAGTGCGCCGTGGCGAGGTGATCAAGGCGCAGATCCCGCACCGCATCCCGACCCAGACCCAAGGGCTGTTCATGAACAGCCGCCGCGCCACGTTCAGCGACCCGCAAGTACGCCAGGCGCTGGGTTTGATGCTGGATTTCGAGTGGACCAACCGCGCCCTGTTCAGCAGCGCCTATCGGCGCTCGACCAGTTATTACCCAAACAGCGAGTTTGCTGCCAGCGGCCTGCCGACCGGCAAGGAGTGGCTGCTGCTGGCGCCGTTTCGCGACGAACTGCCGGCCAAGCTGTACACCGAGCCCTACCAGGTCAGCCATACCGACGGCAGCGGCGTCAGCCGCCAGACCCTGCGCGAGGCCCTGGCCCTGCTGGGCAAAGCCGGCTGGAAGCTGGACGGCCAACGCCTGGTGGACGCCAAGGGCAAGCAGTTCCAGATGGAGTTGTTGCTGGTGAACCCCAATCTAGAACGGATCCTGCAACCTTATGTCGAAAATCTGGCGAGCATTGGCATCGATGCGCGCTTGCGCACGGTAGACCGCGCCCAGTACAAACAACGGCTGGACCAGTTTGATTTCGACATGATCCTGATGACCCTGAACCAGACCCTCAGCCCAGGCCTCGAGCAATGGCTGTACTTCCATTCCAGCCAGGCTTCGACCAAGGGCAGCAAGAACTATGCGGGGGTCAAAGATCCGGTGGTCGACCACCTGCTCGACACCCTGCTCGCTGCCCGCACCCGCGATGACCAGGTCGCCGCCGCGCGTGCGCTGGACCGGGTGCTGTCGTGGCATTACTACATGATCCCCAACTGGTATCTGGACAATCATCGCCTGGCCTACCGCAATCGGTTCGCCTTCGTCACCACGCCGCCCTACACCCTGGGCCTGAACAGCTGGTGGCTCAAGACTTCGGAGAAAGCCAAATGATGCCGCACCGCCTGCGCCAACTGGCCGGCAGCCTGCTGCTAGCCTGCCTGAGCCTTCCCGTGCTGGCTGCCCCGCAGCACGCCTTGACCCTGTATGACGAGCCGCCCAAGTATCCGGCCAGCTTCAAACACTTCGACTACGTCAACCCAGATGCGCCCAAAGGCGGCACCTTTCGCCAGTCCGGCTTTGGCGGTTTCGACAGCCTCAACCCGTTCATCAACAAAGGCGTGGCTGCAGAAAACGTCGGCAGCATCTACGACACGCTGATGCGCCAGAGCCTGGACGAGCCGTTTACCGAGTACGGCCTGGTTGCCGGCAAGATAGAGAAGGCCCCGGACAACAGCTGGGTGCGCTTCTACCTGCGCCCGGAAGCACGTTTCCATGACGGCCACCCCATGCGTGCCGATGACGTGGTCTGGACCTTCAACACGTTGGTCAGCCAAGGCGCCCCGCTGTACAAGGTGTACTACGGTGACGTCGCCGAGGTCATCGCCGAAGACCCGCTGAAAGTGCTGTTCAAGTTCAAGCACAAGAACAACCGTGAGTTGCCGCTGATCCTTGGCCAACTGCCGGTACTGCCCAAGCACTGGTACGAAAACCGCGAATTCAACCGTGGCAACCTGGAAATTCCTTTGGGCAGCGGTCCCTACCGGGTTGCTGAGGTCAAGGCCGGTCGTTCGGTGCGTTTCGAGCGGGTCAAGGACTATTGGGCCAAGGACCTGCCGATCAACCGCGGCATGTTCAATTTCGACGTCATGACCTTTGACTATTACCGCGACAGCACCGTTGCCCTTGAAGCGCTCAAGGCCGGCCAGTTCGACTACAACCTGGAGATGGCGGCAAAGAACTGGGCAAACGCCTACAACGTGCCCGCCGTACGCGAAGGCCGCCTGATCAAGGAAGAGCTGCCCAACGGCAACCCGACCGGCATGCAGGGCTTTGTCTTCAACCTGCGCAAGCCAATGTTCCAGGACGTGCGCGTGCGCAAGGCGCTGAGCCTGCTTCTCGACTACGAGTGGACCAACAAGCAGCTGTTCAACGGTGCCTACACTCGCACCAGCAGTTACTTCGAGAACTCCGACATGGCGGCCACGCAGCCGGCCACGCCGGATGAACTGAAAATCCTCGAGCCGCTGCGCGGCAAGATTCCCGAGCAGGCCTTTACCGAGGTGTTCAAGAACCCGGTCAGCGACGGCAGCGGCATGATCCGCGAGCAGCAACGTCAGGCCTACAAGCTGCTGCAGGAAGCGGGCTGGAAAATCGTCGACGACAAGATGGTCGACGCCCAGGGCAAGCCGGTGGTGATCGAGTTTCTGCTCGCACAGACGGAGTTTGAACGCGTGCTGTTGCCGTTCAAACGCAACCTGGCAGACCTCGGCATCGAGCTGACCCTGCGCCGGGTCGAGGTGCCGCAGTACATCAACCGTCTGCGCTCGCGCGACTTCGACATGATCGTCAGCGGCTTTCCCCAGTCCAGCTCGCCGGGTAACGAACAGCGCGAGTTCTGGACTTCGGGCGCCGCCGACAACCCCGGTAGCCGCAACTTCATCGGCCTGCGCGACCCGGCCATTGACCAACTGGTCGAGCAACTGATCAACGCCGACTCACGTCAGAGCCTGATCAGCCACGCCCGCGCCCTCGACCGCGTGTTGCAGTGGGGCTACTACGTGATCCCCAACTGGCACATCAAGACCTGGAGGGTGGCCTACTGGAACCACATCGGCCACCCCAAGGTCTCGCCCAAGTACGATGTCGGCATCGACACCTGGTGGATCAAGCCTGATGTGAAACCGGCCGTGACCACGCAGCCTGCGCCAGAGACCACGCCGAGCGAGGCCAACTGACATGCTCGCCTATATCCTGCGGCGCTTGCTGCTGATCATCCCGACCCTGTTCGGCATCCTGGTGATCAACTTCATCATCGTCCAGGCCGCGCCCGGCGGCCCGGTCGAGCAGATGATCGCCAAACTCGAAGGCTTTGACGGCGCGACCAGCCGCATCTCCGGCGGCGGCGCCGAAGTCTCGGTGGCCGGCTCCAACTACCGCGGCGCACAGGGCCTGGACCCGGCGCTGATCGCTGAAATCGAACACATGTATGGCTTCGACAAGTCCGCCCCGGAGCGCTTGTGGATCATGGTCAAGAACTATGCCCAGCTCGACTTCGGCGACAGCTTCTTTCGTGATGCCAAGGTCATCGACCTGATTGCCGAAAAGATGCCGGTGTCGATCTCGCTCGGGCTGTGGAGCACGCTGATCATGTACCTGGTGTCGATCCCGCTGGGGATCGCCAAGGCGGTGCGCCACGGCAGCCACTTCGATGTCTGGACCAGCTCGGCGATCGTGGTCGGCTACGCCATCCCGGCGTTTCTGTTCGCCATTCTGCTGATCGTGCTGTTCGCCGGCGGCAGTTACTTCGACTGGTTCCCGTTACGCGGGCTGACCTCGAACAACTTCGACGAGCTGTCCACCACTGGCAAGATCCTCGATTACTTCTGGCACCTGGTGCTGCCGATTACTGCACTGGTGATCGGCAACTTCGCCACCATGACCCTGCTGACCAAAAACAGCTTCCTCGATGAGATCAACAAGCAGTATGTGGTCACCGCCAAAGCCAAAGGCCTGAGCCGGCAGCGGGTGCTCTACGGGCATGTGTTCCGTAACGCCATGCTGCTGGTGATCGCCGGCTTCCCTTCGGCATTCATCGGCATCTTCTTCACCGGCTCGTTGCTGATCGAGGTGATCTTCTCCCTCGACGGCCTTGGCCTGATGAGTTTTGAAGCGGCGATCAACCGCGATTACCCGGTGGTCTTCGGCACCCTGTTCATCTTCACCCTGCTCGGGCTGGTGGTGAAACTGATCGGCGACCTGACCTACACCCTGGTCGATCCGCGCATCGACTTCGCCAGCCGGGAGAATTGACCAATGGCCCTGTCCCCGCTCAATCGACGGCGCTTCGAGCGCTTCAAGGCCAACCGCCGAGGCTGGTGGTCGCTGTGGCTGTTCCTGATCCTGTTCGGCCTGAGCCTTGGCGCCGAGCTGATCGCCAACGACAAACCGATTGCCGTGCGCTACGACGGCGAGTGGTACTTCCCGGCGTTCAAGCGCTACCCCGAGACCACCTTTGGCGGTGAATTCCCGCTCGAAGCCAACTACAAGAGCCCTTACATCCGCGATCTTCTGGAGAAGAAAGACAGCTTTGTGCTGTGGGCGCCGATCCCGTTCAGCTACCAGAGCATCAACTACGACTTGAAGGTACCGGCGCCCGCGCCGCCCTCGGCGGACAACTGGCTGGGCACCGATGACCAGGGCCGCGATGTCATGGCGCGGGTGATCTACGGCTTCCGCGTTTCGGTATTGTTTGCCCTGACCCTGACCATCCTCAGCTCGATCATCGGCGTCATTGCCGGGGCTCTGCAGGGCTTTTATGGTGGCTGGGTCGACCTTGCCGGCCAGCGCTTTCTGGAGATATGGTCAGGCTTGCCGGTGCTGTACCTGCTGATCATTCTGGCCAGTTTCGTCCAGCCCAACTTCTGGTGGCTGCTGGGGATCATGTTGCTGTTCTCGTGGATGAGCCTGGTCGATGTAGTCCGCGCCGAATTCCTGCGTGGGCGTAACCTGGAGTATGTGCGCGCGGCGCGCGCCCTGGGCATGCGCAACGGCGCGATCATGTACCGGCACATTCTGCCCAACGCAATGATCTCGACCATGACCTTCATGCCGTTCATCCTCACCGGCGCCATCGGTACCCTGACCGCGCTGGACTTCCTCGGCTTTGGCCTGCCCGCCGGTTCACCGTCGTTGGGTGAGCTGGTTGCCCAGGGCAAATCCAACCTGCAGGCACCATGGCTGGGCATCAGTGCCTTCGCCGTGCTGGCCGTGATGCTCAGCCTGCTGGTGTTTATCGGCGAATCCGCCCGCGACGCCTTCGACCCGAGGAAATGACATGAGCGAACCTAACCTGATCGAAGTCCGTGATCTTGCGGTCGAGTTCCTCAGCGGTGACCAAGTCAACCGCGTTGTCGATGGCATCAGTTTCGACATCCGCAAGGGCGAGACCCTGGCCCTGGTCGGCGAGAGCGGCTCGGGCAAGTCGGTCACTGCCCACTCGATCCTGCGCCTGTTGCCCTACCCACTTGCGCGCCACCCCAGTGGCAGCATCGAGTATGGCGGCAAGGACATGCTCAAGCTTGGCGAAAAGCCAATGCAGCGCATCCGTGGCAACCGCATCGCAATGATCTTCCAGGAGCCGATGACCTCGCTCAACCCGCTGCACTGTATCGAGAAGCAGATCAACGAGATCCTGCTCCTGCACAAGGGTTTAACCGGCAAGCAGGCGACGGCGCGCACCTTGGAACTGCTCGACCTGGTCGGCATCCCTGAACCGCACAAGCGCCTCAAGGCGCTGCCGCATGAGTTGTCCGGCGGCCAGCGCCAGCGGGTGATGATTGCCATGGCCCTGGCCAACGAGCCGGAACTGCTGATCGCCGATGAACCGACCACTGCGCTCGACGTCACCGTACAGCTGAAGATTCTTGATCTGCTCAAAGAGCTGCAGGCACGACTGGGCATGGCCCTGCTGCTGATCAGCCATGACCTCAACCTGGTAAGGCGCATCGCCCACCGTGTTTGCGTGATGCAGCAAGGCAAGATCGTCGAGCAGGCCGAGTGCACGACGCTGTTCACCGCCCCGCAGCATCCCTATACGCAGATGTTGATCAACGCCGAACCCAGCGGCCAACCTGCGGCCAACCCGCTTGGGGCGCCGCTGCTGGAGGTGGATGATCTGCGCGTCTGGTTCCCGATCAAGAAAGGCCTGCTGCGGCGTACGGTAGACCACGTCAAGGCAGTCGACGGGATCAATTTCAGCCTGCCCCAAGGGCAGACCCTGGGCATCGTTGGCGAAAGCGGCTCGGGCAAATCGACCTTGGGCCTGGCGATCCTGCGGCTGATCTCGAGCCAGGGCGACATCCGTTTTCACGGGCAAAACCTGCAGGGCATGAACCAGCAGGAGGTACGGCCGCTGCGGCGAGAAATGCAGGTGGTGTTCCAGGACCCGTTCGGCAGCCTCAGCCCGCGCATGAGTGTCGCCGATATCGTCGGCGAAGGCCTGCGCATTCATCGCATCGGCACCGCCCAGGAACAAGAGGCGGCGATCATTGCCGCGCTGCAGGAAGTAGGCCTCGATCCGGCCACCCGCCACCGCTATCCCCATGAGTTCTCCGGGGGCCAGCGTCAGCGCATCGCCATCGCTCGCGCGCTGGTGCTCAAACCGGCGTTGATTCTGCTCGACGAGCCAACCTCGGCGCTTGACCGCACCGTGCAGCGGCAGGTAGTGGAGCTGTTGCGTTCGTTGCAGCTCAAATACAACCTGACCTACCTGTTCATCAGTCATGACCTAGCGGTGGTCAAAGCGCTGAGTCATCAGCTGATGGTGATCAAACAGGGGCAGGTGGTGGAACAAGGTGACGCGCGGGAAATCTTCCATGCGCCGCAGCATCCCTACACCCGGCAGCTGCTGGAAGCGGCGTTTCTGGAGGTCGAGCCGGCTGCCTGATGGCGTGCCGGCGCTACCGGTCACACTTTCACGGGTGTGACTGACCGGCAATCTGCGATGAGAATCGGCCGACCGCTGTTACCACTTCCTGCGCACCCGACTGAATTTCAGTGATGACATGGCCGGCCTGGCTGGCCAGCGCCAAGCCGATTTCAGCCTGATGCGTGCTTTCACCCATACTGACCACTGCGGCCTCTACAAGGGTGTTGTTCTTCTGCACCACTTCTACGATTTCCTGAGTGGCGGCACTGGTGCGGCCGGCCAGCTTCCTCACCTCATCGGCCACCACGGCAAAGCCCCGACCTTGCTCGCCTGCGCGCGCGGCTTCGATAGCCGCGTTGAGGGCGAGCAGGTTGGTCTGCTGGGCAATGCCGCCGATGGTGGAAACAATCGATGTGATCAACTGCGACTGCTGCCCCAGCGCCTCGACCCCGGCGGAGGCCGTGGAGACCTGCGAGACGATACGGTTCATCGTCTCGACGGTATCCTTTACGGCCACCGCCCCCCTTCTCGCCGAGTCATCGGTTTTGCGAGAAACGTCATAGGCAACCCCGGCAGCCGCGCTGACCTCCTGCTCATGCTTGACCTGCTCGCTGATATCGACCGCGAATTTGACGATCTTGTAGAGCTGGCCACGGGTGTCGCGCACCGGGTTGTAGGATGCTTCCAGCCAGAGCTCGCGCCCTGACTTGTCAAAGCGCAGGAAGCGCTCGGCGACGAACTGCCCCTCGTTGAGGCTGCGCCATAGCTGCTGATAGGCAGGCGAATTGACATAGTTGGGGTCACAGAAAATACGGTGATGTTTGCCCACGATCTCTGCCAGCGAATAGTTCACCGTCCTCAAGAAGTTGTCGTTGGCAGCAACGATAGTACCGTCCAGCTCAAACTCGATGACCGCGGTCGAGCGGTACAGCGCCTTTATGAACTCGTCGTTTTCACGCGCTTTATCGATGCTCGCGGTGACATCGGTGCCGTAGGCCGACATATGGGTGACTGCACCCGCTGCTGACTTGACCGGGCACCAGGCCGCTCTCATCCAGACCATCCTGCCGTCGGCGGTGATATAGCGATACTCGTCGCTGACCCCGGTGCCAGTGCTCATGGCCTGCTGAAAATCCTTGAAACATGGCAACTCTTTGACATAGCTGGGCGCGATGCTAGCCAGCGATTGCCCAAGCAATTGCGACTGTTCACGCCCAACCCATCGAGCAAAGTTGCGATTGACCGCGGTGATCAGCAGGTTCCGATCAACCGTTATTTCCAGCATCTCGTGAGTTCTTGCGGCCTGCGCGCGCTGCAGCGCGTCTATTTCGTCCTGCAGTCGCTGGAGCTGGTTTTTTAGCTTTGAGTTGAACATGGTGTTCTCGGTGGTTAGCGACGCGGCCGAAATAGCAGGAGGTTGTCGACAATCTTGCAGGTTCAGCACTGAGATTAAACATCGTCCTTGTCAGGTCATCGGCACGCAGCAGTCCTTCTGCAGCCAGGTTTCAAGTTCTGCGGGCGGCATCGGCTTCGCGTAAAAATAGCCCTGGCCCTGCTCACAGCCCCAGCCACTCAACAAATGGTGGTGTAGGTCGGTCTCGATACCTTCGGCCACCACCGTCAGGCGCAGGTCGCGCAGCAGGCTGACCAGCCCGCGAATGATGTGCCAATCGTTGTTGCCCGGCTGCAGGTTGGCCAGCAGCGAGCGATCAAGCTTGACGCTGGTGGCCGGGATGATGCGCAGGTAGACCCAGTTGCTGTAGCCGCTGCCGAAGTCATCGATGCCAATCGCCACCCCGAGTGTGCGAAAACGCTGAAGCTGTTGCTGCACCTGGTCGAAGTCAGTGACCAGAGCGCTTTCGGTAAACTCAAGCTCGATGCGCCGCGGGTCCACGCCGAACTCGCCGAGCGTACGGCTCAGGTACTCGAACAGGTGCCCATCGGCGAGATCCAGCGCGGAGATATTCAGCGACACGGTCATCTGCAGCCCCTCCGCCCGCCACCTGCGCATTTGCTGACAGACATGCCAGATCACCCACCGGGTGATGCCGCGAATCGAAGCAGTGGTTTCAGCCAATGGGATGAATTCAGCCGGGCTGATTTCGCCCATGGTCGGATGCTTCCAGCGCAACAGCGCTTCTACTGCCACGCAGCGTTTGTTGTTGAGATCAACCCTTGGCTGATAGACCAGACGAAGTTGGTCGGCAGCTACCAGCGCCGGTTCCAGAGCGATGAGCAAGGCCGTACTGCGGCGCTGGCTGGTATCGACCAGCGGGTCATAGACCAGCCAGCGTCGCTCGCTGCGGCGCGCCGCATCGGTCATGCTCGCCATCAAACGCAGGGTATCCAGCGATGCATCGGTGTCTGCATCCGGCTCGAGCACGCTCATGCCGACATCGGCGAACACCGGCACATTGCCGCTGTGCAACGGCCCACTCAGCGCCGCAACGATAGCGTCAAGCCTGGCCGGAGGTGAGGCCACGTCATTGCATTCGATCAGGGTCAGAAAACCCAGCGTGCTCGGGCGGTACAGGCGCGACCCCGGCGGCAGGGCTGCCAGCAAGGCCTCTTTCACGGCCAGCATGAAGCTTGCGAAAAACTCGATGCCCAGTGCCTTCACCAGGCGGTCCATGCCGGCTGCTGAAATAGGCTCGATGAACACTGCGACCTGGCCAGCGACGCTGGCGCAGTCGGCGAAGTCGGCTTCGAAACGGCGCCGGTTGGGCAAGCCGGTCATACTGTCGTAGAAATATTGATCATGGATCGACTGCAACCGCGATACAACAATCTGCGCCGCGCTGCGCAACAGCGCCTGGTCGCGCTCGGACAACGACGGACGTGCCGCCTGGTCGATGATGCACAGCCGCCCCAGGTTGAGTCCTGGCTTGATCACCAGCGGTGCGCCAGCGTAGTAGCGAATGTAGGGATCACCCTGCACCAGCGGGTTATCGACAGTGCGCGCATCGGTCAAGGCGTCGCAGATTTCCAGCACAGTATCCTGCTCAAGTTCAAGGGCGCAGAACGACATCTCTCTGGGCGTGCGCTCGGCGACCATGCCTACCCGCGCCTTGAACACTTGATAGTTGCGGTCGATGATGCTGACCAGCGCGGTAGGCACTTGAAAATGGGCACAGAGCATCGCCACGACACTGTTCAGCACCGGGTCCGAGCCACTGACCAAGTTGGACGTCAGCCGATCGACCTCGGCCAGACGCAACCGCTCATCGTGCATAATTGACGAATTACCCACCGTAACTCCTGTAGCACTATCCAAAAGACTTACCTATGAGGCACATTGCCAGCTTAGTCAGCCCGAGCGCGCGAGGACAATCAAACCTCGCACCGGCCGACCGTAAAAAAAACTATTGGACGACCAGGCGTAACTAGCCTATCAGTCCGGGAAGGCGCCTAAAGCAGTGCTTTAGCGCTATATACGCCCTGTACCTGCATGCCTGGCTACCACTGTTCGGAGTGTTTTTTGACCCGTTTGCCTAGATTGACCGCCGCTGCCCTGCTGCGCCTGGAGCGCAAGCAGCTCTCGCCTGCATTGCGCTATCTGGGCACCGTAGTGGTGGTCGTGGCGTGCGCTTTCGCGCGAGCGCAACTGCCCGCTACAGCCTTGCCCTACCTGTTCTTCATTCCGGGGCTGATGTTCATCGGCTTCTGGTTCGGCGCGGGGCCAGCGGTACTGGGATGCATCATGGCGGTGCTGACGGCACAATATTTCTTCATCGGGCCGGTCGGCTTTGGCGCCGACTGGACCGACTGGATCAACAGCCTGAGTTTTGGCCTGGTGACGTTGGCAATGGCAGTGGTGTGCGCGCTGTTTCGGCGCAGCATCAGGGCACTGGACCGGCTCAATCAAAACCTTGAGGACGAAGTCGAGCGGCGTACCGATGAGCGCGATGACATCTGGAAACTATCACCCGACCTGATCTGCACCTTGTCGGCACAGGGTGAAGTGCTGGCGATGAACCCGGCCTGGCAGGCCGAGACCGGCTGGACCGAGCAGCAGCTCAAAGATGGCGCGTTCTACAGCTATATTTCGCCTGCGCAATTATCCGACTCCGTGCGCAACCTGCATGATCGGCAGATTGCCGAGCTCGACACGCAAAGCGTACGCAACAACGGCCAGCCTCTGCTGCTGAACTGGCGTATCACCGGCCGCCAGGGTCGGTTTTTTGCCGTGGCCCGCGATGTCACATTGTACCGCGAGCGCCAGCTGGCCTTCGATCAAGTCCGTTCGCAGCTGCAGCAGAGTCAGAAAATGGAGTCGCTGGGGCAACTGACCGGAGGCTTAGCCCATGACTTCAACAACCTGTTGACGATCATCAGCGGTAGCCAGGACATGATCGAACAACGCATCGCCCAAGGCCGCCTGGCAGGGATCGAGCGCTATGTCACCCTCGCCCGAAACGCCACGCAACGAGCCAGTTCACTGACCCATCGGCTGCTGGCGTATGCCAGAAAACAGCCTTTGGTTGCAGCTAGCGTCGATCCGGCGGTGTTGATAAAGAACATGGAAGAGTTGATTGCACGCACGCTGACGCCGCTGATCAACATCGAACTGCTCGCCCCTGGCGCACCCACGCTGTGCCACTGCGATGCCCACCAACTCGAGAACGCCCTGCTCAACCTGTGCATCAACGCGCGTGACGCAATGCCTCAAGGTGGCAGGCTGCGAATCGAGGTCAGTACGCTGGCGGTGACCGACCCGGGCGCTCTGCATGTGCAAGCGGGTGACTATGTACGGATCTGCGTGGCGGACACCGGTATGGGCATGCCGGCGAGCATTGTCGAGCGCGCGCTGGAGCCGTTTTTCACCACCAAACCGCTGGGCTCCGGGACCGGGCTGGGGCTGTCGATGGTCGAGGACTTCGCACGCCAGGCCGGCGGGGCTGTTCGTATTGAGTCAGAGCTGGGCAAAGGCACCGCGGTGTGCCTGTTCCTGCCGGTCTACCAAGGCAGCGCCCCTGTAGCGCAAACGCAGCAGGCAGACCTGCTGCAAGCAACGCCTGGCGGCAGCCGCGGATCGGCAATAGTTATCGACGACGAAGCCGCTATTCGTGAGCTGGTTGCCGAAACGCTTCACGAGGCAGGTTTTGAAGTGGCTGAAATGCCCAGCGCTGATCAGGTCGTGCAGCGTATCGCCGAGTTGCCTGATCTGAAGCTGATCGTTACTGACCTGATCTTGCCCGGCGGCAGCAGTGGTCACAAAATCGCCGAAGCCGCCTGGGCAGTACGGCCAACACTCAAGGTGCTGTTCATCTCAGGTTGCGTCGATACCGCGAACGGCAGCCCTGAGCGGCAGGATCAGTCGCAGTTGCTGGCCAAACCGTTCACCATCGAGCAGCTTAGGGCCAGCGTTGAGCATTTGCTCAACTCACCGGCTGGCGCTTAGCCTGTTCGCAGCTGTCGAGCTAGCGAAACCTTGCGAGAGGCGTGGTTGAGGGCCGCTTTGGGCACCTGGCGTTTGCTCCAGGGCAAAGCCGATGCCGGCAGGCATGATTGTCTGGGCAGTGGTCGCCTGTGTCGAGCGCTCGACGCCTGGCTTTGCCTGGTGCAGCCGGCACCAATCGCGCTCACCCGTGACAACATAGCGCATCAAGACACTTTTACAGGCCCAGCCAAATGCGGCTTAATGCGCGCCTACTTTTCTGGTAACGCCGATGCGGTCACGCCTGCACCCTTACCTCCTGCTACTCGCCTGTTGCGCAGTGTTGTTCAACCTGCTGGCGATGCCGCTCGACCGTGCCCTGCGTGAGCCCGCACTGGATGAATCGCTGATCTTCGGCAGCTTCTGCAGCCTGCATGGCGGGCAGAGTTTGCCCAAATCGGTGCTGGCGCAACTCAAGCTGGAGTTGCCAGACTTCTCCGGGCACGGCGAGATCAAGCCCCAGGCCGGTGATTGCTGCTGTGGCCATAGCGGCCAAGCGGCGCTGCCAGGCGCCTACTTCAAACACCTGTTGCCGCGCTTCTGGCCAGACGCCCTGTTGCTCGGCCAGCGCCCGGAGTTGCCGCTACCGCGCCAGCAGTGGCCGAACCTCACCCCACGCGCCCCGCCGCTGACCTGAATCGTCGCCAAGCAAATGATCGTGCGCGCGAACTGCGCAGCACGGTCGTCTCCGGCTTTTCTGTCAGGAACCTTTATTCATGCCTGCGTACCTTCGTACTGCACGTAGCGTCGTGCCCGTGCTTGCCATTACCTGTGCCGCCACGCTCTGCCCACTGTCCCAAGCCATTGCTCAGGCTGTGCCTGCCGACAATTCCACCCTGACCCTCGGCGCCGTTACTGTCTCCGGCACCGGTAGCGGGCCGCTGGCGACCAACAGTGTGCTCAGTTCAGTAGGTATTCTTGGCGGCGACATTCTCGAGAAGATGCCCGTTGCCTACAGCTGGGAGCTGTTCAACCGTGCACCGGGCGTGATGCTCACCGGCTTCAACCAAGGCACCACCTCGGGCAAGCTGTCGTTTCGCGGCTTCAATGGGGAAGGCGAAGTCAACGCCGTAAAGCTGCTGATCGACGGCATTCCGAGCAATACCAATGACGGCAACATGCCCTTCATCGACTCGGTGTTCCCGCTGGACATCGACAGCGTCGAGGTCGTGCGCGGTACCAGCGATCCGCGCTATGGCCTCAACAACATCGCCGGCAACGTCAATATCAATACCCGCAGTGGCGGCAACTACAACAAGGCACGCCTGCGCTACGGCAGCTTCAGCACCCGTGAAGTGCAACTGGCCAAGGGCATCGAAACCAGCAACTGGACGCAGAACTACTTCTTCGCCCGCCAGCAGGTCGACGGCTATCGCGAGCATGCAGATACCGAGCGCTACAGCTTCAGCGGCAAGTGGTTCTATACCCCCGACGACGGCAGCTACCGTCTCGGCCTTAGCGCCCGCCATTACGAAGCCGACGCACAGGAAGCGGGTTACTTGAGCGAAGCCGATGCCCGCCAGCACCCGCGCATGAGCAACGACTTCAACGCCAGCGACAAAGGCACCCGGCGCATGAACCAGCTCAGCGTGCACTTCGACACCGACCTGGCCGAGACCCTCGCCTGGTCGGCCAAGACCTACCTGAATACCTTCGATGATCGGCGCTGGACCCAGTACTGGCGCACCAGCGCGCAGCAAGAGCGCGATGCCTATGAAACCCAGTACGGCGCCCTCACCTCGCTGACCTGGCGGCCTGAAGTAGATTGGCTGCACGGCTTTGCCCTGGAAGGCGGCAGCGACGTGCAGAAGCAGGACAACCGCAGCGAGCGCTATCGTACCGTCCAGCGCGTACGCCAGGCACAGACCCGCGACCAGGCCTTCGATTTCAACACGGTCGGCGCTTACGTACAGGCCGAGATCGAACCGATCGAGTCGCTGAAGATCGTGCCGGCCTATCGCGTCGACAAGATCAGCGGCGACTTCACCAACCAACTCACCGGGCAAACCTCCGACATCAACGACTACGGGCTGATCAAGCAACCCAAGCTCAGTGTGGTCTATTCGCCCTGGCAGTACGCCAGCGTCTACGCCAACTGGGGCCGCACGTTCCAGGTCGGCAGCGGCGCTGCAGCCTACAAGGTGCCGCCGCGCAATGAAGACCTGCAACCGTCGATCAACGAAGGCTGGGAAACCGGCATAAAGTTCACCCCCGCCAGCTGGGTTGATGGCCGCGTCGCCTACTGGCGCCAGGACGCCACCGGCGAAGTCAGCCGCCGCCTCAACGACCCCAGCGGGGAGTCCGACAACGTCGGTGAAACCCGCCGCTGGGGTTACGACCTGCAGGTCAACCTGCACCCGGACGAACGTACCGAAGTGTGGGCTTCGTATTCATGGCAATACTCGAAAATCCTCGAGCCGAGTAGCGCCTTGCCACAGAGTAAAGGCAAGGAAATTGACCATGTTCCGCATCATTTGTGGAATACCGGTATCAGTTACCAGGCGACGCAAGCGTTGCAGTTGACTGCGTGGATGAATGGGCAGACCAACTACTATCTTGAGCGGGAAAACACTCAAGGTACTTATGGCGGTTATGTGTTGATGAATATCGGAGCGACTTATACGTTCACCGAGACGTTGAGCGTTGACCTGCAGCTCAAGAACCTCACCGACCGTTATTACGAATATGCCTGGTATGACCCGGATGGGGCTAAAGACTCACTGCACTCGCCTGGTGATGGGCGAGCGTTGTATGCGGGGTTGACGGTCGACTTCTAGGCTGCACATCTTCGTCACAATTGAATCGGAATGCTCGGGACCGCATGCAAATACGGTTCACGAGTATCCACAACTCATATTACTCAATCGCGATCAAGCGCCGAAGCGGTGTTGCAAAGTACGGGCTTACGGCACCAACAACCGATACCCCACCCCAGGCTCAGTCACGATAAACCGTGGCGCAGTAGGGTCATCGCCCAGCTTCTGCCGCACGTGCGCAACCACGATCCGCAGGTAGTGCGTATCGTCGACGTGGCTCGGCCCCCAGATATCCTTAAGCAGTTGCTGCTGGGTGATCACTCGCCCGGGGTGCCCGGCCAGTTGCGCCAACAGTGCGTACTCCTTGCGGGTCAGCGCTATTTCGCTGCCATCGAGGGTCACGCGGCGGTAGGCGAAGTCCACCAGCAGCGGCCCGAAGCTGGCACTGGCCTGGGCGGCGCTACCCTGTGGCACCTGGCGCAACAGGGCGCGAATGCGGGCGAGAAACTCCTGGATGCCGAACGGTTTGGTGACGTAGTCGTTGGCGCCGCCATCCAGGGCATCGACCTTTTGCAGCTCGCTGGCCCGCACCGACAGCACCATCACCGGCACCGAGCTCCACTCGCGCAATTCGCGCAGCACCTGCTGGCCGTCCATGTCTGGCAGGCCGAGGTCGAGCACGATCAGGTCGGGTTTGGCCAAGGCCGCCTGGGCCAGGCCTTCGCCGCCGGTGGCGGCTTCGATGACCTTGTAGCCTTGCGAGCTCAGACTGATGCGCAGGAACTTGCGAATCTGCGGTTCGTCGTCAATGACCAACAAGGTGGCGGTTTGGCTCATGAGTCCTGGCTTTCGGCGGTGGGCTGAGGTGGCAATGGCAAGCATAGTGTGATGCAGGTGCCGTGGCCATCGATGCCGTCAGCCACCTGGATGCTGCCGCCGTGGGCGCCGATCATGCCCTGGCAGATGGCCAGGCCGAGGCCTGTGCCCTGCCCGCCGCGGTCGCCGCGGGCGGCGGTGTAGAACATGTCGAAGATCTTTTCGCGTTCAGCTTCGGGGATGCCGGGGCCTTGATCGCTGACGGCCAGGCACAGCTGCTCATCACGCACGTCGACCTGCAGTTGCAGGCGGCCAGCTGGGGGTGAAAAGCGCGCGGCGTTTTCCAGCACGTTGACCAGCGCCTGTTCGATCAAGGCAGCGTGCACGAACAGCAGCGGCAGCTCGCTCGGCACCTCGGTGCTGACCCGCAGCGGCGCCAGTACCACGCGCAGGCGCTGCAGGGCGCTGGCGACGATATCGGCCGGGGCCACCCAGTCACGCGCAAGCTTGAGACTGCCGTGACCGAGGCGGGTCATGTCGAGCAGATTCTGGATGTAGCGGTCGAGGCGCTCGGCTTCATCGCGGGTGCCTTCGAGCAATTCGCGGCGGTCGTCGGGCGGGATCGCATCGCCGAGCGCAAGCAGGCTATCGATGCCGCCGCGCATAGCGGTCAGCGGTGTGCGCAGGTCGTGTGACACCGAGGCCAGCAAGGCGCTGCGCAGCTGTTCGGTTTCGCCGTGCAGCCGCGCAGCTTCGAGTTGTTCGCCAAGGCGCGCACGGGCCAGGGCCTGCGCCAGCGGCTGGGCAAGCGCCATCAGCAGGCGTCGGCGCTGGGCTGTGAGGGCCGCGTTGTCACGTGGACGTACGCCGAGCAGGGCCAGCGGTTGCTCATCAACCAACAGCGGCCACCACCACCAGCGACCATTGGGCAAGGTGTCGCTGCCGTGGCCAGCGGCCTGGCCGTGCTGCCAGGCCCAGTCAGCGGCAGCGCGCTCGGTGTCGCTCAAGTCGGGCAACTGGCCGTTGGCAGCTTGCAGCAGGCCTTCGCTACCTCGCTCGAGCAGGCATACGTGCAGATCCTGCCAGCCGTCGAGGTGCTGGCTGGCGGCGCTGAATACTGCCTGGCGGTCGGTGGCGACGGTGAGCTTGCGTGACAGGTCGAGCAGTTGACTGGTCTGCGCCTGGGTCTCGCGCAAGGCCTGCAACTGGCGCCGCTGGCGCGCGGCGAGGTTGCCGGTGAGCGCGGCCATCAGCAGAAAGAACACCAGCGTCAGCACATCCTCTTCGCGCTGGATGCTCAGAGAGAAGTTGGGCGGGATGAACAGAAAGTCATAGCTGACAAACGACAGCACCGCGCACGCCAGCGCCGGGCCGAGGCTGCTGCGCACCGCCACCAGCAGCACGGCGGCGAGGAATACCAGCGAGATATTCGGCAACGCCAGCACGCTGGACACCGCCCAGGCCAGGCCTGCGGCAAGCGCAGTGGCGAGCAGCGCCAGCAGATAGTGCCGCCAGATCCACACCCGCTTCGCCGCCGTGCGCGGTGCGGGTGGCTGCGCCTCGCGGTCGAGCACGTTGATTTCCAGGCCGTGGTTTTCGCGCAGCAGCCGCGCAGCGACACCGGCACCGAACAGGCGCCGGCGCAGACGATCACGCGACTGCCCCACCAGCACCAGGCTGGCACGGCGCTCGGCGGCATGCTGGAGCAAGGTCCTCGCGACTTCGCCGGCGCGCAACAGTACTACCTCGCCACCCAGCCGCTCAGCCAGTTGCTGCGCGCTTTGCAGACGCTGGCGGGCGCTTTCGTCGCGCAGCTTGCCGTTGTCGACATGCACCAGGCTCCACGGCAAATGCCGGCGCTGGGCCACGCGGCAGGCGTGGCGGACCAGCCGCTCGGCTTGCTGATCGCCGTCGACGCCGACCAGCAAGCGACCACGCAGGGCCGGCGCTTCCTGGCCAAGCTGGCGATAGCCGTGGGCCAGGTCGGCATCCACCTGCGCCGCGGCGGTGTGCATGGCCAGCTCCCGCAGGGCACTGAGGTTGGTCTGCGAGAAGAACGCATCGATGGCGGCGCGGGCCTGCTCGGGCACGTAGACCTTACCTTCGCGCAGGCGCTGCAGCAGTTCGCGCGGAGGCAGGTCGATCAGCACCAGTTCGAAGGCTTCCTGCAGCACCCAGTCGGGCAGGGTTTCGCGGACCTGCACACCGGTGATGTCGCGAACCTTGTCGTTGAGGCTTTCCAGATGCTGCACGTTGACCGTGGTGTAGACATCGATGCCAGCCGCGAGCAGCTCCTGCACATCCTGCCAGCGCTTGGCATGGCGGCTGTTGGGGGCGTTGCTGTGGGCCAGTTCGTCGACCAGAGCCAGCTCGGGACTGGCGCGCAGCAAGCCGTCGAGGTCCATTTCCTCAAGAGTGACTCCCCGGTATTGGCTGCGCAGCAGCGGCTGCTGGAGCAAGCCGCCGAGCAGCGCCTCGGTCTCGGCCCGGCCGTGGGTTTCGACCACCCCGGCCACCACCTGCACCCCTTGGCGCTGCTGGGCGTGGGCGGCCTGGAGCATGGCGTAGGTCTTGCCCACGCCGGGCGCTGCACCGAGAAATACCTTGAGCCGGCCACGCCCGGCGCGCGGCAGGTTGGCCAACAGCGCGTCGGCGCGGGCAGAGTCACTCATGTTTCATCCTTCACAGTTGCGGTGATCAGCACAGCGGGTCAATTGCTCCAGCGCCTGATTCAGCGCCAGCACGTTGACCACCGGTGGGCCGATCAATGGCTGCAGGGTGGCCTCTTCGATCAGCCCTTGCAAGCGCTCTACCGGCAGTTTGCGCGCCGCCGCCACTCGGGGGATCTGATACGCCAGCGCTTGCGGCGACAGGTGCGGGTCGAGACCGCTGGCCGAGGTGGTCAGCAGGGCTTGCGGTACCGGTCCCAACTCGGCGCGATACAGCGTGCCTGCGTCTGCCTTGACTCGCTCGGCCAGAGCCGGATTGCTCGGCGCCAGATTGCTCGCGCCACTGGCCACGGTGGCATACGCCGCCGCAGACGGACGTGGGTGGAACCAGCCATCGCCAGTGAACGGTTGGGCGATCAGCGCCGAGCCGCGCACCTGGCCCTGCTCGTCGTGCACCAGGCTGCCGTTGGCCTGCGTGGGGAAGGCCACTTGCGCAACCGCCGTCACCGCCAGCGGATAAAGCGCGCCGGTGATCACTGTCATCAATACAACCAGGCTCAGGGCCGGGCGAAGGTAAGTAGTCATAACGGCCTCCTCAGACCAGGTGCAGGGCATTGAGCAGCATGTCGATCAGCTTGATCCCGGCAAACGGCACGATCAGGCCGCCGACACCGTAGATCAGCAAATTGCGCCGTAGCAGATGGGCGGCACTCGCTGCCTGCACCCTCACCCCACGCAGTGCCAAGGGGATCAGCGCGACAATGATCAGCGCGTTGAACACGATCGCCGAGAGGATCGCGCTCTGCGGGCTGGCCAGCTGCATCAGGTTGAGTACGCCCAGTTGCGGGTAGATCGCGGCAAACAGCGCCGGCAGGATGGCGAAGTACTTGGCCACGTCGTTGGCAATCGAGAAGGTGGTCAACGCACCGCGGGTGACCAGCAGCTCCTTGCCGACCTGGACCACGTCGAGCAGCTTGGTCGGGTCGCTGTCGAGGTCGACCATGTTGGCCGCCTCACGCGCGGCCTGGGTGCCGTCGTTCATGGCCATGCCGACATCGGCCTGGGCCAGCGCCGGCGCATCGTTGGCACCGTCGCCGCACATGGCGACCAAACGGCCGTCGTTCTGCTCTTGGCGAATGCGCGCCAGCTTTTTCTCCGGGGTGGCTTCGGCCAGTACATCATCGACGCCGGCCTCGGCGGCGATGGCAGCAGCGGTCAGCGGGTTGTCGCCGGTCACCATCACCGTGCGGATGCCAAGCTTGCGCAGTTCGGCGAAGCGCTCGCGGATGCCTGGCTTGACCACGTCCTTGAGGTGGATCACGCCGAGCAGGCGCTGGTCGACGCACACCAGCAGCGGCGTGCCGCCACTCTGGGCAATGCGCTCGACTTCCTTGGCCAGCGCCGATGGCATCTGCAAGCGCTCGATACCGACAAAGCCCAGCACCGCATCGACGGCGCCCTTGCGGTAGCGGCGCTGCTCGAAGTCGACGCCCGACAGCCGTGTCTCGGCGCTGAACGCCACCGGGCTGAATTGATCGGCGCCCGGCTCGTTGAAGTCGTGCAACTGGCGCAGGTATTCGACAATCGACTTGCCCTCGGCGGTGTCGTCGGCAAGCGACGCCAGCAAGGCGCCCTCGCCCAGCTCCTTGGCCGTTACCGCCGGCGCTGTGTGCAGCGCGCTGCAGCGGCGGTTGCCGAAGGTGATGGTGCCGGTCTTGTCGAGCATCAGCGTATGCACGTCACCGGCCGCCTCCACTGCTCGCCCGGAGCGGGCAATCACGTTGAGCCGCACCAGCCGGTCCATGCCGGCGATGCCGATAGCCGAAAGCAGGCCACCAATGGTGGTCGGGATCAGCGTCACCAGCAGCGCGGCGAGGAAGATCAACGGCAGGCTGCCGCCGGCAAAGCGGGCGAAGGGCTGCAAGGTCACCACTACGATCAAGAAGATCAGGGTCAAGCCGATCAGCAGGATGTCGAGGGCAATCTCGTTCGGGGTCTTCTGTCGCTTGGCGCCTTCGACCAGGGCGATCATGCGGTCCAGGGTCGATTCGCCCGGGTTGCTGGTGATGCGGATGAGCAGCCAGTCGGAGACCAGCCGGGTGTTGCCGGTGACGGCGGAGCGGTCCCCACCGGACTCGCGGATGACCGGCGCCGATTCGCCAGTGATGGCCGCCTCATTGACCGCCGCGATGCCTTCGAGCACCTCGCCGTCGCCAGGAATCAGCTCGCCGGCCACCACCTTGACCACATCGTCTTTGCGTAGCGCGCTGGCGGCAACCGTTTCGAAGCTGCCATCGGCACGCCGGCGCTGCGCATTCAAGCCCTGGCTGCCGGCCTTGAGGCTGTCGGCGCGTGCCTTGCCGCGACCCTCGGCCAGCGCTTCGGCAAAGTTGGCGAACAGCACGGTGAACCACAGCCACAGCGCGATCTGGATCGCTACCGCAGTGCTGACACCGCTCTCTGGCGCAAAACACAGCAGCGTAGTCAGCAGCGCCGTCAGCGCCACCACCAGCATCACCGGGGAACGCTTGAGCTGACGCGGGTCGAGCTTGACCAGCGCCTGGATCAGGGCGGGCCGCCACAGTGCGGCGAAGCGGGTCTGATCAGTGCCAGGGCGTGGCGCCTGGACTTGAGCAATAGGCATGTTCATGTTGATTCCTCAGAAACCCAGGCTCAGTTGTTCGGCAATCGGCCCCAGGGCCAGGCTTGGCAGGAAGGTCAGGCCGCCCATCAGCAGGATGATCACCAGCAGCAAACCGGTGAACAGCGGGCCGTGGGTGGGGAAGCTGTTCTGCCCTTGCGGTGCGCGGTTCTTCGCCGCCAGGCTGCCGGCCAGGGCCAGCACCGGCAGGATGTAGCCGAAGCGGCCAATGAGCATGGCCAAAGCGATCATGACGTTGTGGTACACCGTGTTGGCGCCAAAGCCGGCGAAGGCCGAGCCGTTGTTGGCGGTGCCAGAGGTGTAGGCGTAGAGCAGCTGACTGAAGCCGTGCGCGCCGGGGTTGCTGACCGCACCGGCAGGGCCTGGCAGGCTGGCTGCGAGGGCGCCGAGCACCAGCACACCAAGCGGCATCACCAGCAAGGTCGCCACCAGTAGTTGGACTTCCCGCGCTTGCAGCTTCTTGCCCAGATATTCAGGCGTGCGACCGATCATCAGCCCCGCCAGAAACACTGCAATCAAGACGAACAGGAGCATGCCGTAGAGGCCCGCACCCACGCCGCCGAAGATTACCTCGCCGACCATCATGTTGAGCATCGCGACCATCCCGGTCAGCGGGTTGAGGCTGTCGTGCATGGCGTTCACCGAGCCGTTGGAAGCGGCGGTAGTGGTGACTGTCCAGAGCACCGAGCCGGTGGTGCCGAAGCGGCTTTCCTTGCCCTCCATCGGTGCCGACTGCTGCACCTGCTCACTGATCAGCGCTGGATTGGGCTGGTACTCGGCCCACAGCGCGGTAGCCCCGCCGATCAGGAACAGCGCCAGCATGCAGGCGAGAATCGCCCGGCTCTGGCGCAGGTCCTTGACGTAGTGGCCGAAGGTGAACACCAGCGCCACCGGGATCAGGATGATCGACCCCAGCTCGAACAGGTTGCTCCAGGCCGTGGGGTTTTCGAACGGATGGGCCGAGTTGACACCAAAGAAGCCGCCGCCATTGGTGCCCAGTTGCTTGATTGCGATCTGGCTTGCGGCCGGCCCGAGCGGGATAGTCTGGTCAGCGCCTTGCAGGGTCACGGCATGGGCGTAATCGGCAAAGGTCTGTGGCACGCCCTGCCACACCAGCAACAGCGCCAGCAGCAGGCACAGCGGCAACAGGCCGTAGAGGGTGGCGCGGGTCATGTCGACCCAGAAGTTGCCGACCGTAGCGGCCGAACGCCGGGCAATCCCGCGGCACAGCGCGACCAGCACGGCCAGGCCGGTCGCGGCGCTGACGAAGTTCTGCACGGTCAGGCCGAGCATCTGGCTCAGGTAACTAAGCGACGCTTCGCCACTGTAGGCCTGCCAGTTGGTGTTGGTGACAAAGCTCACCGCCGTGTTCAATGCCAACGACCAGTCCTGGCCCGGCAACCGTTGCGGATTGAGTGGCAGGTGACCCTGCAGCATCAACACAGCGAACAGCAGGACAAACCCGGCCAGGTTGAACGTCAGCAGGGCCAGCGCGTACTGCTTCCAGCTCTGCTCCTGCTCGGTCTGGACGCCCGCCAGCCGGTAGCAGCCGCGCTCCAGCGGGCCGAGCGCCGGCGACAACCAGGTGCGCTGGCCTTCCATGACCTTGTAGTAGAAGCGCCCGAGCCAGGGCGCGGGCAGCAGCACGATGGCGAAAAACGCCAGCAGCAAGGCGAAGTCATAACTGTGCATGGCCGCTCCCTAGCTGTGGTCGGCGCGCAACAGCGCGACCAGCAGGTAAACCGCCAACGCCACTGCCAAGAGCAGTGACACGCCTTCAAGCATGTACATGAGCCAATCTCCCCGGAATGCGGCGTGGGCCGCTTTGCAAGGATTGTCCGGGGGATGGCCGTAAAGGAACGAGAGCGAGCGCTGGTTCAGCGCATAAAGAAAGCGTAAAGCCTGCTAGGGTTGCACGCTCGGCTGAGTGCTGCGGCTCCAGTCCAGCAACAGGCTGTAGGCCACGGCGAGCAGGGTCGGGCCGATGAACAGGCCGATGAAGCCAAACGCGATCAGACCGCCGAATACCCCGAGCAGCACGATCACCAGCGGCAGATTGCCGCCACGGCTGATCAGGTACGGTTTGAGCACGTTGTCCACGCCGCTGATGACGAAGGTGCCCCAGATACCGAGAAACACTGCCATGCCGTAGTGCCCCTGCCACACCAGCCACGCGGTGGCGGGCAGCCACGCCAGCGGCGGCCCCATCGGAATCAGGCTGAGCATGAAGGTCACCAGACCGAGCACAATCGCCCCCGGCACGCCAGCGATGAGGAAACCGATCATCGCCAGCAGGCCTTGCGCCGCCGCCGTGCCGATCACGCCGTTGACTACGCGCTGCACGGTGCCGGCGACCAGTTCCAGGTAGTACTCGGCGCGCTCGCCGATCAGCCGCTGCAGCAGGCGCAGGACAAATGCCGCCAGCCGCGGGCCGTCGCGGTAGAAGAAGAATACAAAGACCAGGCTCAACGACAGCTCGAGCACGCCGCCGCCAATTTGCGCGCTGCGCGCCAGCAGCCAGTTGCCGACCTGGCCGAAGTAAGGTTTGGCCGATGCCAGCAGCGCCGCACCCTGCTGGTCAAGGGAATTCCACCAGGTCAGCAGGCGCTCACCGACCAGCGGAATACTGCCCAGCCAGGCCGGTGCCTCGGGCAGGCCATCGACCTGCACATCGCGGATAAACGCCGTGGCATCGCGAATATGGTCAGCCAGGTTGAAGCCGAGCCACACCAGTGGCAGCGCCACGATCAGAATCCACAGGGTGGTCAGCACCGCCGCAGCCAGGGTTTCACGTCCGCCCAGCCAACGGGTGAGCAGGCGCATCAGCGGCCAGCTGGCAAACGCCAGGATTGCGCCCCACAGCAGTGCCGAGATGAACGGCGCCATTACCCACAAGCCGGCGCCCAGCAGCGCCAACAGCAGAATCTGTACCAGCAGGCGATCATTGTTGGCCACAGGTGCACTCATTTAACGAATCAATTCCAGATGCAACCCCTCGGTCTCGGCAGTGCCGACCTCCAGCCGTGCAGCGCGTACGCCCATCTTGACCAACTGCTCGCGCCAATCTTCAGCCTGCTTGCCACTCAGGCTGACGCGCAAAGTGCTGTCCAGATTCAGGCTGCGACCGAGCAGGGTCACCCAGGCCGGCAACGGTGCCGTCAGGTCAGGATAGTCAAGCTTGCCGGTGTCGCGCAGCTCACGCATGACCGTAGCCGAGGTCGGCAGCAGCTCGCCCAGCGGCGACTCGGCAATAAATTCCTCGACATGCAGGTAAACCCGCTTGTTACCCGCAGTGACGCTGTACAAGGCAACCAGCGTATCGGCTTCCTCGGCCGAGCGGCGCAGCAGGATAAACGCCTGCTGCTCATCGCCACCGTTGAGCCTGGCGTTCTTGAACACCTCGTTGGCCCACAGGCTGGCTTCGCCGCAGTCGCGCTTTTCACACCAGAACAGCGGATAACCGCCCTCCTCCTGCAGTGCTTCGCGGGCGCTGGTAAAGGCTTCGCGTGCCGTGCGTTCGGCTGGCAGCTGGTAGGTCACGGAGCTGACCTGGCCGCGGCTCTCGACCTTGTCGTCAACCCGCAGCCGGCCGCTGATCTTGCGCAACGGGCCGAGGGGGTAAACCCGCTCCTGCTCCAGCGCCGGGCGCTGATCGACTATCTTGGCGTCCAGCGGCACTGGCAGGCTGCCGGCCCACAGCAGCGGGCTGGCAAGACCCAGGCAGCCGGCAACCAGAATTCGAATACTCATCGGCCTCCCTTGCCGCTGGCGGCGTGGGTGGCGAGGGGGTAAATGTCAGGCATGTCCATGGTTGTCTCCCTGTTCAACCTGCCAAGCCTCGGCACTTGTCCGGAGCAAGTCAAGAAAACCCGCAGAAGCGATTGATACAGTCTGCGACAATGGTCGCGCCCTGCTCGTCGTTCAGGTGCAAGTGATGACCGCCAGGCAGGGGCACCTGCTCGAAGGGTAGCTGCTCCAGCAGCGCCGTGTGGCGCGCGAGCATGCCATCCGCCGCAACAACCAAGCAGGTCGGGCATTCGATGCGCTGAACAAAGGCCATGGCCTGCGCCTCACTCAAGCGCGCTGGCGACGGCAGGGTCAAACGACTGTCGCTGCGCCAGCTGTAGCCGCCCGGCACCGGCATCAGGCCGCGTTGAGCGAGCAGTTCGGCGGCTTCACGGCTGACCGCGACCATACCCTTCATACGCGCCTCGATGCCTTGTTCGAGGCTCGGATAGATCGACTTGCGTTTGCTGTCCAGGCGTAACTGCGCCTGCAGGGCCATGCCCAGCCGCTGCGCAGCATCCTGCTCGGCGCCGGTAGGCGGCAGCACGCCGTCGATCAGCAGCAAGCGACTGATCCGCTCTGGCAGCGCTCCGGCCAGCTGCGCCGAAATGATTGCGCCCAGCGAATGGCCGAGCAGGCCAAAGCGCTGCCAGCCGAGCTGCTCGGCAACCCGAACGACATCGTGGGCATAATCGGCCAGCGCATAGCTGGCACCCGCCGGGCGATGCTCTGAATAGCCATGGCCAGCCAGATCCAGCGCAACGATACGCAACCCGCGCAGCAGCGGCGCCAGCCGGGCGAAGCTGTTGGCATTGTCCAGCCAGCCGTGCAGCGCGATCACCGGCTCGCCATCCTCCGGGCCAAACAGATGAGCTGCCAATTCGATGTGGCCCAGATTGAGCCGGATTTCCTCGACCTGCGCGCTCATGGCTGCCCCCAACGATCAAACAGTCCTTTGATCAAGCTGGCGGTATCAGCGGGGCGCTCCAGCGGGAACATATGCCCGCCCGGCACGCTGTGGTATTCGCCCAGCGGCATGCTGCGCACGGCAAAGGCGTGATGGCGGCGGATCACCCGGCTGCGATCGCCGCGAACCATCGCCAGCGGCACCTGCAGTTGGCGCGCCGGTGCCGGGCTCAAGTGCGGGATACTGCGATAGATGCTGATCTCGGTGGCAGGATCGAAGCGCAGGCGCAGTCCCCCGTCGGCGGCTTCCAGACCATGCTCCAGATAGGCCTCGAGGCAGTCTGGGTCAAAATGACGGAACAGCGTCTTGCCAGTGAAGTAGCCCCGCGCACTGTCCCGATCAGCAAACACAGCGCGGCGGTTCAGGGTACGCCCGGCCGGGGTAATGCGGTCGATGAAGCCAAAACGTTTGGCCGTGCGCAGCAGCCACTGATCGGCGCGGGTCAACACTGGCGAATCGAGCATGACCACGCCGCGGTAATAGTGCGGGCAGCGCAGCGCCGCGTGCAGGTGCAATACCCCGCCCAGAGAATGGCCAACACCCCACACCGGCCCTGGCTGCTGGGCCAGGTGGTGGAGCAGTTCATCGACTAGGTTGAGCCAGTTGTCGTCGACCGGGAAGCGCGGGTCGTGGCCGTGCTGGAGCAGATGCTGAACCTGATAGTCCGGCGCGAGCGCAGCAAACAGCTTGCCGTAGGTGGCCGAGGGGAAGCCATTGGCGTGGGCGAAGAAGATTTGCTGCGACATGGCCGCCTGCTCTCACGAAAAGATTGCCCATTGTCGGCAAGCGCAGCGGCGGCGGCAACGTCCGGATAGGTCATCGCCAAGGGCGTTCAGGTCATCGCCGGTTCAATCGAAGCTGGCCATCGACCGGCGCAGGCACGCCTGCATGTAGGCCAATTGATACTCGAGTGCCTCGCGAGCCTGGGCCTTGTCCGCTTCTTCCAGCTTGGAGCGGCGCAGCGCAAGGCAGCTGGTCTGCAGCAGATGCGCCATACGAATGCTCGCCTGGCGCAGTTGCTCAAGCTCATATTGGCCTTCGCACTTGCCCAGCAGGCGATTGAAGCTGGCATCCGCGCAATCCTGCAGCAAACGGTGCTCGGCAAAGTCCGGCACGCCATGCTCGTTCAGTTTGTCCAGCACCCGCTGTGGGCTCACCGAGCTCACCAATTCAAGACGTCGACTACTCATCCACTACTCCCTGTTACACGGTTCGACTCTCACGCGATCAACGCTAGCAATCAGCCGAACGCCCAGGCAACTGGCAAAAATGCCAGTTGCCGCAGGCTAGCCGGGATGACTCAAGGCTTTCAGTGACATCAATCCAGGCAACGGCCAGTCCCCTTCCAGCTCGGCCAGGCTGGCGGTGCTCATCGCTGCCGGCTGTTGCAAATGGCCGTGCTCAAGCATGCCGACCAATGCGCCTACCAGCGGCTGGTGGCTGACCAGCAAGACGTGCTCAAAGCCCAATTGTTCAAGCTCGGCGATGGCTTCACGCACGCTGCTTTCTGGGGTGAGCCAGGCCACCGTACGCAGCGGCTGAGCAAAATCGAGGGTTTCCTGCACCAATGCAGCGGTTTGCTGAGCACGCACGTAAGGGCTCACCAGAATCGCCTGCAGTGGTTGCCCCAGCAGCAGCGCAGCGCTGTACAGGACCTGCTCGCGGCCGTGGCTGGTCAGGCGCCGTTCGGCATCGCTATTAGCACGTGGCTCGGCTTCGCCGTGACGCAGGATCCACAGTTTCACAGCTTGGGCTCCTCATCACGCACCGGATGGGGCGCGGCCGCTACAACGTGTGGCGCCTCACCCTCGGGTGCGCGTGGGGTTGGCCAATCGGAAAACGGCCACGGCTTGCGATCGCTGTGAAAGGTGCCAAAGCGGCCGATCTGCGCCAGAAACTGGCTCAGGCTGTCGCCAAAGTTCATCAGGCTGGCACTCGGCGCGCCGTAGACCAGACGGTAGATCAGCTGCACCAGCACCAGGCCGGCGAGCAGCAATTCGGCCAACTGCCAGACCACCAGGAACACGAGCATCCACAGCACCCGCAGGATGATCGATTCGCGCTCCACGCGCTCGGGGGTATCGCTCATGTATTGCTCCTTGCTGTGCTCAGCGTTTAGTTGAAGCCGCTGGTGGAAATGAAGTCGACGTCGGTTTTCGGTTCCGCGCGCATCAGGTGTTCGATCACCTGATTCAAGGTGCGCCCTTCGAACAGGATCGCATGCAGCCCGGCTACCAGTGGCATGTACACCTGGGCGTCATCGGCCTTGGCCTTGAGCACCTTGATGGTGTTCACGCCCTCGGCCACTTCGCCCAGCCGGCTCACCGCTTCTTCCAGCGACAAACCCTGGCCCAGCGCATAGCCGACCTGGTAGTTACGGCTTTTCGGCGACGAGCAGGTGACGATCAGGTCACCGACCCCGGCAAGGCCGAGGAAGGTCATCGGGTTGGCGCCCAGGCTGACGGCGAACCGAGTCATTTCGGCCAGCGCGCGGGTGATCAGCATGCTCTTGGTGTTTTCACCCATGCCCAGCGCCACGGCCATACCGGCAATGATCGCGTAGACGTTTTTCAGTGCGCCGCCCAGTTCGACACCGAAGCGGTCGGCACTGGCATAGACGCGGAAGGTGCGCCCATGCAGTACCTCTTGCACGCTCAGGCACAGCGCTTCGTCTTCGCTGGCGACCACCGTGGCGGTCAGTGCGTGTTCGGCGATTTCGCGCGCAAGGTTGGGCCCGGAGAGCACCCCAATACGCGCCTCGGGGGCGATTTCTTCGAGAATCTGGCTCATCAGCTTGAAGCTCTGCGCCTCGATGCCCTTGGTCAGGCTCACCAGGCACTTGCCGCGCAGCAGCTCGGCATGCGGCGCCAGGACGCTGCGCAAGGCGCTGGATGGCAGCGCAACAAAAATCAGTTGTGCAGCTTGCAGGGTGGCCAGCAGGTCATTGACCGGCTCGACGCCGTCCTGCAAGCGGATACCTTTGAGGTAGCGCGGGTTTTCGCGGTTGACGCGCATCGCCTGCGCCTGGTCCGGATCGCGCATCCACTGGCGCACAGGGTTGCCGTTTTCGGCCAGCAGGTTGGCCACGGCGGTGCCGAAGCTGCCGCCTCCAAGAACTGCAACAGGTTGCTGTTCAGTCATATCCAGTCCGTTAAAGCCAAAGTTGAGTGGCGACGGGCGCATTATACGGGCCAGATGCGGCATAACCAGAGGCACGCGGTGTCAGCCTGTTACCCGCTCGACGGTGTAGCCAGCATGGATGGGGCTGCTGGAAAAACCTCTGCGGTCGGTTAACATGCGCGTTTCCTGCTGAAACAAGGCTGTAACGTGTTGTCTGGCACGCCGCCCTTCCCTCGCCTGCTATTACTGACTGCCCTGCTTGGCGGGCCAGCTGTGGCCGACGACCTGTTTATTGACAACCAGGACCTGCCGCAAGTTCTCACTGCCACCCGACTTAAACAATCTGCAGCCGGCGTACCGGGCAGCATGACTGTGCTCGACAGCCAGTTGATCCGCGCCAGCGGCGCCCGCGACATCCCCGAGCTCTTGCGGCTGGTGCCGGGCATGATGATCGGCTACGGCGCCAGCAACCAGCCGACGGTCAACTACCATGGCAGCAACGTCAGCGAGGCGCGGCGCATGCAGGTGCTGATCGACGGCCGCTCGGTGTACCGCGCAGGCCTGGCCACCGTCGACTGGAGCGATATCCCGGTAGCACTTGAGGATATTGAGCGGATCGAGGTGTTTCGCGGGCCAAACACGGTCAGTTATGGCGCCAATGCCCTGATGGCGGTGGTCAACATCCTCACCCGAAGCCCTGCCGACAGCCAGGGCACGCGCCTCAAGCTGAGCCGCGGGGCGGATGGCGTCAACGACTTTTACGCCAGCCAGGGCTTGGGCTGGGAGGGCGGCGACCTGCGTCTGTCAATGTCCGGCCAGGAGGATGACGGCTTCGATCACGACCAGTCGGGCGCTGACTATCGCGACAGCCGCCGGCTCAACCGGATCAACCTGAGCGTGCTGCAGCAGTTGGCGAGCAACCAGACGCTGGAGTGGCAACTGGCGGCCAAGGAAGGCAGCAATCAGCGCCCCTACACCTATCAGCCGGTGTTTCCCTACGTCACCGCCCGTGGCAACAACGCAGACGTCAAGGCCAAGGACTACGCTGGCTCGCTGCGCTGGAACATTGATTTCAATGACCAGCACAGTCTCTATGTACAGGGCTCGGCGCAGCACTTCGACCGCCAGCAAGTGTGGCGTGCCTGCGATGCGGCATTGTCGTTCAGCCCAGCCCTGACTCGACTGTGGCAGCTCGACTCGAACTACGCCGAGCAGGTCGCCCGCAACATCGTCAACCCGCCGGCCAACAACAATCCTGCGCTGCAGGCACTGCGCGATCAGGTCAAGACCCAGTGGGACAGCCAGGGCGGCAGCCAGGTCGTGTGCGGTGATGTCGACCAAAGCACCCGGGAAACCCGCTACGACCTGGAAATCCAGGACACCCTGAGCCTGACCGACAACCTGCGCCTGCTCAGCGGCGCCAACTTTCGCTATGACCAGGCTGACTCGCAGACCTATTTCAATGGCACCCTGAGCGACCACACCTGGCGCCTGTTCGGCCAGCTGGAATGGCGCGCCGACGAGCACTGGATCATCCAGGGCGGAACCATGTTCGAGGACAGCCGCCTGTCCGGCAGTTCGCTGACGCCGCGCCTGGCGGTCAACTACCTGATCACCCCGCGTCATGGCCTGCGTGCGGTGTATTCCGAAGCAGTGCGCTCACCCGACATGTTCGAGAACAACGTCAACTGGAGCTATACGGTCAATAACCTCAGCCCCTATCAGCCTGGCCTGGGCAGGGGCGAGTACTTCGTCAAGACCCGCGGCCCAGGTGATCTCGATCAGGAGCGGATGCGCTCGCGTGAACTGGGCTACAACGGCAGCTTCAGCGAAATCGGTCTGAACCTTGACCTGAAGGTCTTCTACGACGAAATCAGCGGCATGATCAGCGAGCCGCTGCGCAATAACCAGTACATCGCCAGCAACAGCAACAAGGCCCGTTTCAGCGGCAGTGAGCTGCAGCTCGATTGGCACCTTGGCCAGCGTGACCGGCTGCGCCTGACCTACGCTTATGTCGACGCCTGGGCCAGCAACCGCAACGACAGCGAAGCCAGTGCGCGCAATAGCGGCTCTGCCGGCTGGTTGCGCGACTGGGGCGATGGCTGGTCGAGTGCGCTGTTCTACTACGGCGATGACGCGCTTAACCAGTATCGCTATGAGCGGGTTGACCTGCGCCTGGCCAAGCGCTTGCGCATTCGGCGCAGCAACCTTGAGCTGGCCGCACTGTGGCAGCAGCGTCTGGACGATGAACCGATCACCCTCGCGCAGAACCGCTACGACAGTCGTCAGCGCCTGAGCGTCAGCGCGGAGCTGGAGTTCTGATGGCGCGCTTGCTCGGTCTGCTGCTGATCTGCCTGTGGCCACTGGCGACACTGTCGGCCAATGAGGTGCTGGTGGTCGGCGCCAGCGACCAGGCTGGAATGCGCAGCTTCGCCCAGGCACTGCAAGTTCGCCGTGGCAATGATCAGGTGCACTTCCAACCCGTCTCAAGCTTGCCGCCCCCCAGCCAACTGCCGCGTGACCTGCGCCTGATCCTGCTCGACCGCGCCGCGCTGCAATGGCGCATGAGCGAATCCGCCGGGCCGCGCGCATTGCTCATGCGGGTCAGCCGCGTCGAGGCCGAACATCTGCTGGGGGCAGATCGCCCGGGCTACCTGAGCCTGCTCTGGAACGATCCGCCGTTGGCCCGGCAGTTGCGCCTGACCCGCTTGCTGATGCCGCAGGCACGACGAATCGGCGTGCTCTATGGCCAGCACAGCCACTTTTTGCTCAATGAGTTGCGCCAGGCCGCACGGCCACTGGGGCTTGAGATCGTTGCCCAGCCCTGGCCAGACCTGCGCGACAGCCGCCCGCTACAGCAAGTGCTGGCTGACAGCGACGTACTGCTCGGCCTGGATGACCCTGATCTGTATAACGCCAAGACCGCGAAAAACGTCTTGCTCAGTAGCTACGGCCGGCAAATGGCGCTGATCGGCCCCAACGCCGGTTTTGTCCGTGCCGGCGCCTTGGCCAGCACCTATAGCGACCAGGACGACTGGCTGGCAGTGCTCGACCAATTGCTCGATCAGCCGCCAGCTCGCTGGCCACGCAGCTTGTATCCTGTCCATTTCGGCGTCAGCGGCAACCAACAGGTGGCGCGCGCGCTGGGCCTCGAACCGATCGACCCGCAGGCCGCCGCACTGGCCCTGGCCGCAGGAGAGTCCACCCCATGAGTAAACGCCTGAGCTGGGATATCCATACCCGCACCCAGATCATCAGCCTGGGGCCGGCCCTGCTGTTGACGCTGCTGCTGATCAGCTTCTTCACCTTCGTGCGCATTCAGGATTTGCGTCAGGAGCTCAATCACACCGGGCAACTGATCGCCAATCAGCTGGCCCCGGCTTCCGAATACGGGGTTATCTCAGGCAACAATGAAGTGCTCGACAGCCTGATGCGCGCCACTTTGAGCATCCCCCATGTGCGCTTCCTCGAGGTTCAGGATGGCCGCAACAATATTCTGGTGTATGTCGAGCAGGCCGATGAGAGCGCCAACCGCGCACAGCGGGTCGAGGTGTTCCAGGCGCCGATCCGTCTGCAGCAGATCCGCCTGGACAGTGACTTCCTGCCACCCACCAAGACCACCTTGCCGGGCATCACCGATGATTACCTGGGCCGGGTCATCGTCGGCATGTCGGACGATGCCTTCAACCAGCGCCAGCAGGAGATTGTGATCAAGGCCGGCATCCTCGCCCTGTTTGCCCTGCTCTTCACGTTCCTGGTGGCGCGGCGCCTGGCACGCAGCCTGGCCGAGCCGATCAGCGACATGGGGCTTGCCGTCAAGGCGATTCAGCAAGGCACCTTCAATACCCCGGTGCCGGTGGTCGATGACAACGAACTGGGTAACCTGGCGCGGCACATCAACAACCTCGCCAGCGCCCTTGAGCAGGCCAGCCAGGAGCAGCGTCAGGCAATCGCGCAACTGACCCAGGCGCGCGAGGAAGCCGAACAGGCCAACCGCGCCAAGTCGGACTTTCTAGCGATGATGAGCCACGAGTTGCGCACACCGATGAACGGCGTGCTCGGCATGTTGCAGTTACTGGAAACCACCCAGATGACCGTCGAGCAGGCCGAGTACACCTCTGTCGCCAGTGAATCGACCGGGCATCTGCTCAAAGTCATCAACGACATCCTCGATTTCTCGCGTATCGAGCGCACCCAGCTTGAGCTGGAACACATCGAATTCAGCCTTGGCGAACTGATCACCAGCAGTGTGCAAGCCTTCCAGCACAGCGCCCAGCAGCGTGGCCTGGGCTTGCACCTGCAGTTGCCCGCTGGCGCCGAGCACATGCGCGTCTATGGCGACCCGACGCGGATTCGCCAAATCCTGCTCAACCTGATTGGCAATGCATTGAAATTTACCGAGCAAGGCAGGGTCGAAATCGAGCCGCGCTGGCAATTGGCCGATACGGGTGGGCTATGGTTCACCTGCGCGGTTCGCGACACCGGCATCGGCATCGACGACCAGCATCTGGAAAGCATGTTCGTTGCCTTCCAGCAGGCCGACAGTTCGATCTCGCGCCGCTACGGCGGCACCGGGTTGGGGTTGGCCATCGCGCGAACCCTGGCAGAGCGCATGGGCGGCCGCCTGCACGCACAGAGCCGCGCGGGGCGGGGCTCGACGTTCACCCTGGAAATACCGCTGACGCTTGCGGCCGCGAGCCACCCGGCCAGACAGCCGTGACTGGCGATAAATGTTAAAGTGCGGCAGTCTTAATGCTGGACAGGCGCGCCGCTGGGCCTGAAAATACCGGTTTCAGTGAACACCTGTACTCATTTACCAGGATCACTGTGACTTTCACCACAACGCAATAGTCTATCTGTAGGCTGCCGCCTTGAGCCCTTTGGTGCTCAGGGATGGCCGGGAAGATTCATCCCCTGCCGCATGGGGATTATTGAGGAGCTCGCATGACCAAACAAAACGCCTTTACTCGGGAAGACCTGCTGCGCTGCAGTCGCGGTGAGCTGTTCGGCCCAGGTAACGCGCAACTGCCCGCCCCCAACATGTTGATGGTTGATCGCATCACGCATATCAGCGAGGAAGGCGGCAAGTTCGGCAAAGGTGAATTGGTCGCTGAGCTGGATATCACTCCAGACCTGTGGTTCTTTGCCTGCCACTTCGAAGGTGATCCGGTCATGCCGGGCTGCCTGGGCCTCGATGCCATGTGGCAGCTGGTCGGCTTCTTCCTCGGCTGGCAGGGCTTGCCGGGTCGCGGTCGCGCACTGGGCTCTGGCGAAGTGAAATTCTTCGGCCAGGTGTTGCCTACTGCGAAGAAAGTCACCTACAACATTCATATCAAGCGCGTCCTGAAAGGCAAGCTGAACATGGCCATCGCCGATGGCTCGGTCAGTGTCGACGGCCGCGAGATCTACACGGCCGAAGCCCTCCGGGTCGGCGTGTTCACCTCCACTGACAATTTCTAAGGGTTATTCGCATGCGCCGCGTCGTTATCACTGGTCTGGGCATCGTATCGTGCCTGGGCAATGACAAAGAGACCGTCACCGAAAACCTGCGCAAGAGCCGTCCGGGCATTCGTTTCAACCCGGAATACAAGGAAATGGGGCTGCGCAGCCAGGTTTCCGGCTCCATCGACCTGAACCTCGAAGAACTGATCGACCGCAAGGTGTTCCGCTTCGTCGGTCACGCCGCTGCCTACGCCTACCTGGCGATGCAGGACGCGATCAAGGATTCGGGGTTGAGCGAAGAGCAGGTTTCCAACCCACGCACCGGCCTGGTAGCAGGCTCCGGCGGCGCATCGACCCTGAACCAGATGGAAGCGCTGGACACCCTGCGCGAGAAAGGCGTCAAGCGCGTCGGTCCGTACCGGGTTACCCGCACCATGGGCAGCACCGTTTCCGCGTGCCTGGCCACGCCGTTCAAGATCAAGGGTATCAACTACTCGATCTCGTCGGCCTGCGCCACCAGTGCACACTGCATCGGTACCGCTCTGGAGCAGATCCAGTGGGGCAAGCAGGACATCGTCTTTGCCGGTGGCGGTGAAGAAGAGCACTGGAGCCAGTCGTTCCTGTTCGATGCCATGGGCGCCCTGTCGACCAAGCGCAACGAAACGCCTGAGCTGGCTTCGCGCGCCTACGACGCTGACCGTGACGGTTTCGTCATCGCTGGCGGCGGCGGCATGGTCGTGGTCGAAGAGCTGGAACACGCCCTCGCCCGCGGTGCCAAGATCTACGCTGAAATCGTCGGCTACGGTGCAACCTCCGACGGTTACGACATGGTCGCGCCGAGCGGCGAAGGCGCGATCCGCTGCATGCAGCAGGCGCTGTCGACCGTTGATACACCAATCGACTACCTCAACACTCACGGCACCTCGACTCCGGTCGGCGACGTCGCCGAGATGAAAGGTGTGCGTGAAGTGTTCAAGGACAAGGCACCGAAGATCAGCTCGACCAAGAGCCTGTCCGGCCACTCGCTGGGCGCCGCTGGCGTGCACGAGGCGATCTACTGCCTGCTGATGATGGAAAACAACTTCATCGCCGGCTCCGCCAACATCGATGAGCTGGACCCGGAAGTTGCTGACCTGCCGATCCAGCGTGAAACCATCGAAAACGCGAAGATCGACACCGTCATGAGCAACAGCTTCGGCTTCGGCGGCACCAACGCCACCCTGGTGCTCAAGCGCTGGGAAGGCAAATAAGGCCTGACTGCTGCACTGAAAACGCCCCGACTGGTTCGGGGCGTTTTTGTTTTCGGCGTTTGCGTTGCCTGGCGCGGCTCAGTGCCCCTTGGGCAGCACCGCCAGGAAGTTGTCCCGTGCCACCTTGTGCGCCACCTCTTCGCTCAAGGCATCCAGGAATGGATCGAAGCCATGCAGCTCCTTGCCCAGGCTGTCGAACCGACCAACCACATCCGAACCCAACATGAACCGGTCAGGGTACTGCTCGACCAACTCGACCCAGGCCTTGCGCGGCTTGCCTGCATCGTCGAGCAGATACGGCTCGAGCACACTCCAAGACAAGTCGATGTACAGGTTCGGATAGTCCTTCAACAATCGCGTTACTACCGGCAAGAGAAAGTCCATCTGCGTCTGATGGCGATGAATCTCCATGCTGGTACCGGCATGCGCCCAGATGAATCGTGTGTGCGGATGGTTGCGCAGGGGCTCTTCCAGCTCGGCCAGGTACAGTGGGTTGCGCTCGCGCTTGGAGGTGATGTTGGAGTGGATCAGCACGGGCAGGTCACGTTCTGCGGCCAGGTGATAAATCCGTGTCATGGCCTCGTTGTTGGCCCTCGGCGTATCGCCGCTGGTCAGCGCAGTAAGGTCGTCGTGGCGGGTGAACACCTCGCCGATGCCCTGCCACATTCCCGGGTACAGCTCGAGCATACGCTCGATGTGGCTGGCTGCATTCTTGTCGACCGGATTGAAGCCGGTCAGGAATGGATGGAAGCGCTTGCGCTGTTCGGCCGGCAGCTTTTCCAATGCGGCCGCCACATAGACGTCAGTGGCGCTGTACCAGTAGGCATCGGCATCATCACCGGCGTAGTAGCGCGGGCGCTTGGGTTCGTCCTCGTGCCACTTCTTCGCCACTGACACCCCGGAAATCATCGACTGGTCGATACCGGCATTGTCCATCGCCGCAAGCAGGGCCGGCATGCCCTCGGATTCCTGGAAAAAGTCGACGTAATGCAGATGGGCATCGCTGTAGCGGTAGTCGCGTGCCTGCGCCGCGTGGCACAGCAGGCCCGAGACCAGCACCGCAGCCAGTGCTCTGGCGATCATGGCAGTTTCCTTGAGCTGATTCGAACAGAGTAGACCCGCGCCTGGTGGCCACGGTTCAGCAATGGCTGGCAAACCGCTATGCTTGCAGCCTCAGCCCTGCGCCTGGAGCCTTGCATGAGCCGCCCGTTGATCATCCGCCCACGCGCCGAAACCATCGCAGGCCAGCCCATTCTGCGGCCGTTACCCTCGGCGCAGTGTCGCAGCGTCGGCCCGTTCGTGTTCTTCGATCACATGCTGGCAACCGACTACGCTGCGGGCAGTGGCATGGATATCCACCAACATCCACACATCGGCCTGGCGACCCTGACCTACCTGTTCGAAGGCGAACTGCTGCACAAGGACAGCATTGGCTCTGATCAACGTGTGCGGCCTGGCGAGGTCAGCTGGATGAGCGCCGGTCGTGGCGTGGCCCATGTCGAGCGCACGCCGGCCGAGCTGGTCGCAAGCGGCTCACGCCTGCATGGGCTGCAGGTGTGGCTGGCGGCGCCGCGTGAACACGAGCAGGCACTGCCCAGTTACAGCCATCACTGCGCAGCGAGCTTGCCGGTCAGCGACACCCTGGGGGTGCGTATCTGTCTGATTGCCGGTCAAGGCTTTTGCCTTGAATCGCCGGTACCGGTGCTCTCCCCTACCCTGTACGCGCACATCGGCATGCAACCGGCAACCAGCCTGCTGATCCCCACTGAACATACTCAGCGTGCGCTGTATCTGCTGGAGGGCGAGGTGTTGCTCGATGATGAGCCGGTCGAGCCGCACAGCTTGCTGGTGCTGCCAGAAGGCGAGGAACTGACGCTGTACGCGCAAGGTGAATGCCAACTGGCACTGATCGGCGGCGCCCCGCTGGATGGGCCACGGCGGATAAACTGGAACTTTGTTGCCAGCGACCCGGCACTGATCGAACAGGCACGGGCCAACTGGGCAGCCGGGCAATGGCCAGTGGTAGCCGGAGAAACCCAGCGGATCGAGTTACCCCGCTAGCGAAGCAGGATCCGGTTTGAACACTTCTTCGAGCAGATTATGCATAGCCTTGAACGCGCGCTGCGAGGTGCGCCAGTCAAACTGCATCTTGCCCGGTACGTTTGCCGCCGGGTCGGTGAACGAATGCACCGCACCGCCGTAGCTGACCAGTTGCCAATCGACCTTGGCCGCGTTCATTTCCTGCTCGAAGGCAGGTAGCTGCTCGCGGGGTACCAGTGGATCGCTGGCGCCGTGCAGCACCAGTACCGAACCTTTGATGTTGCCGGCATCAGCGCTATCAGGTGTGTCGAGGGTGCCGTGGAAGGAGACAGTGGCTTTCAGATCAGCGCCACTGCGGGCCAGCTCCAGTGCACAGCAACCACCAAAACAGAAGCCGAACGCCGCCACCTTGCCCGGCGCCAGCAGCGCCCTGGACTGCCCCAGCAACTGGGCCAGGGCGGCATGCATGCGCTTGCGCAGCTCACCACGATCGTTTTTCAGCGGCATCATGGCGGCGCCCGCTTCATCTGCATTGGTCGGCCGCACCGACTGCCCATAGAGGTCGGCGATCAGCACCACATAGCCCTTCTCGGCGACTTCCCTGGCAATGCGCTCGGCACCTTCGCCGATGCCCATCCAGTTCGGCGCCATCAGCAGAGCAGGTTTTGCTTCTGCGCCTGGGGCGTATACCAAGCGGCTCTCGTAAGCCTTGCCGGCGTGGTGATAGACCAACGATTCGACGATTGCTTTGCTCATCAAGCTTCTCCTTGTCCTGGTACAAAAGACCGTAATAAAAAAGCCCGCCGAAGCGGGCTTATTCAGCGCTTATCTCAAGCAGACAGCTCGACCAGCAGCTTGTTCAGGCGACGCACATACGCCGCAGGGTCCTTGAGGCTGTCGCCAGCGGCCAAGGCAGCCTGATCGAAGAGGATGTGCGAAAGCTCGCCGAAACGATCCTCGCTCTGCTCGTGATCGAGTTTCTCGATCAGCGGGTGAGCCGGGTTGAATTCGAAGATAGGCTTCGAATCCGGCACTTTCTGCCCGCTGGCCTCGAGAATCTGACGCATCTGCAGGCCCAGGTCCTGCTCACCGATGGCCAGGATGGCTGGCGAGTCGGTCAGGCGATGGGAAACACGCACTTCAGCAACACTGTCACCCAGCGCAGCTTTCAGACGCTCGACCAGACCTTCTTTTTCCTTGGCGACTTCTTCCTGGGCTTTCTTGTCTTCTTCCGAATCCAGCTTGCCCAGGTCAAGGTCACCGCGGGCAACATCGACAAAGCTCTTGCCGTCGAAGTCGCTCAGGTAGCTCATCAGCCACTCGTCGATACGATCGGTCAGCAGCAGCACTTCGATGCCTTTCTTGCGGAAGACCTCAAGGTGCGGGCTGTTCTTGACCTGCGCGTAGGTTTCGCCGGTGAGGTAGTAGATCTTGTCCTGGCCTTCTTTGGCACGGGCCAGGTAGTCAGCCAGCGACACACTTTGCTCGCCGCTGTCGTCGTGGGTTGAAGCAAAGCGCAGCAGGCCGGCGATCTTCTCTTTGTTGGCGAAATCTTCTGCCGGGCCTTCCTTGAGGACCTGGCCGAAGTTCTTCCAGAAGCCCTTGTATTGCTCGGGTTCGTTCTTCGCCAGCTTCTCGAGCATGTCCAGCACACGCTTGGTCAGCGCGGTTTTCATCGAGTCGATGATCGGGTCTTTCTGCAGGATCTCGCGCGAAACGTTCAGCGACAGGTCATTGGAGTCAACCACGCCCTTGATGAAACGCAGGTACAACGGCAGGAACGACTCGGCCTGGTCCATGATGAACACACGCTGCACGTACAGCTTCAGGCCACGCGGCGCTTCGCGCTGGTACAGGTCGAACGGCGCGCGGGCCGGGACGTACAGCAGCGAGTTGTATTCGAGCTTGCCTTCGACCTTGTTGTGGCTCCAGGCCAGCGGGTTTTCGAAGTCATGGCCGATGTGCTTGTAGAACTCCTGGTATTCCTCGTCCTTGACCTCGGTACGCGGACGGGTCCACAGGGCGCTGGCGCGGTTGACGGTTTCCCATTCCTGCGCCGGTGCGGCTTCGCCTTCAGCGGCTTCGGCCTGCTCTTTAGGCAGCTGGATTGGCAGGGCAATGTGGTCGGAGTACTTCTTCACGACGTTGCGCAGGCGCCAGCCGTCAGCAAACTCCTGTTCTTCCTTCTTCAGGTGCAGAACGATGCGCGTGCCGCGTTGTGGCTTGTCGATGGTGGCAACTTCGAACTCGCCCTCGCCTTTCGACGACCAGTGCACGCCTTCAGCAGCTGGCTGACCAGCACGACGGCTGTAGACGTCGACCTGGTCGGCGACGATGAACGCCGAATAGAAGCCCACGCCGAACTGACCGATCAGGTGCGAATCCTTTTTCTGGTCGCCGCTGAGGTTTTTCATGAAATCGGCAGTGCCGGACTTGGCAATGGTGCCCAGGTGCGCAATGACATCTTCACGGCTCATGCCGATGCCGTTGTCTTCCAGGGTCACGGTGCCGGCCTCGGCATCGAAGCTGACGCGGATTTTCAGGTCGGCGTCGCCCTCGAGCAGCTCTGGCTTGGCCAGGGCTTCAAAACGCAGCTTGTCAGCGGCGTCGGAGGCGTTGGAAATCAGCTCGCGAAGGAAAATTTCCTTGTTCGAGTACAGCGAGTGGATCATGAGGTGCAGCAGTTGCTTTACCTCGGTCTGGAAGCCCAGGGTTTCTTTTTGTGTCTCCACACTCATGGTCTTCAAAACTCCGATCTGATGGCAATGGTCGCCTGGCAGGCCGCGGTGGCCGGCGTTTACGGCGGGATGTCCAACAGATGGGGGCATGGCGGACTATTTCAAGGGCTTTTCCGGTTCGATCTTGAAATGAGCACGGGCCATGGCGATCGGCAGGTTGCGATCGTCCTGCCAGGCACTGATCGCGACATTGGTCACCCGCCGCCCCTGGCGCCAGAGCTGGCAGCTGGCGTAGGTGTCGCGCAGATAGCCGGCACGCAGGTAGTCGATGGAGAAATCGATGATTTTCGGAATGCTCGCGCTTTCGCTATAGACCAGCAGGTAGAGCGCTGCCGAGAGCTCCATGAAACCTGCGATGACACCACCATGAATGGCCGGCAACAGCGGATTGCCGACATTGTCGGCACTGGCTGGCAAGCGGAACAACAGCTGCTCGCCCTGGCGCTCGCACTCGATACCGATGAGCCCTGCATAAGGAATCAATGACAGCAGTGGTGCGTAATCACCCACAGCGTGGGCCTGATTGAGGCGCTGGCGAACGTCTGCCGGAATCATCAGCCCTGCCCTCCATCAAGCTTGCCAGCAAAGCGGATACCACCCCTGGCCTGCTGACCCAGGCGCATGAAAGTCCCCACCACCTGGCAGATAGGTTGCTCGGGGTCATCCTGATAGGCCATGCCACGGGTGAAAATCACATCGCGGGTGACACGATAACAATGCGCGTGGCCGTAGATATCCTTGCCGGCCTCGGCGGGGTGCATATAGTCGATGCGCAAATCCAGGGTCGGGCACACTTCGAACTGCGCCAACGAACACAAAGTGGCCATGCCGCAGGTGGTGTCCATCAACGTGGTCAGCGCGCCGCCATGGACTGCACCGGTCTGTGGATTGCCAACCAGCAGCGGCGACCAAGGCAGCACCAAGGTCATGCCGCCAGCATCAGCTTGATGCACGCGCATGTTCAATAACTGGCAATGCCGGAGTGCCGACAGAAAGCGTTCAGCCATGGCCGTCAGATACGAATCGATCACCGGTAAGCCCTCGTTGGCGTGACAGCACAAGCGCGTTGAAAATTCCAGAGTGGACGCGCACTTATATATCTGTAATCTCTGTGGAACTAATTTCGCGCACTTGAACTCGAAGGTTCAAGTAAGTTATTCCACCCAAGGAGAGACACCCCATGCGTAAACCTTTTGCTTTTGCTCTGATGCTGGCTGCTGCCATGGGCCTGGCTGCTTGCGACAAGGCAAGCGAAAACAAGGCTCAAGATGCACAGGAACACGCTGAGCAAGCCCAGGAAAAAGCGGGCGAAGCTCAGGATAAGATGAATGAAGCTGCCAAGGAAAACGCCGAAGCTGCCAAAGACCAGGCTGAAGCGCAGCAAAAAGCAGCTGAAGAAGCTGCTGACAAAGGCGAGCCGGCCCCGACTGCACCAGTCAAGCCGTAATCGCAGCACATTAAAAAACCCGACATTGTCGGGTTTTTTTATGCCTGAAGTTTAACGATTAACCGTTTCAGTCAACACCGCGGTCGGCTCTTTCGGCGCGTCACCAGGGACACTTTCAGTCGGCGTGAACACCATCACTTCCAATACATCGGAGTGGAACTCGCGGCGATAAAGAATCAGCACTACGCCCAAGCTGACGACCATGAACAGCCACGGGTTGATGAACCAGGTCAACATGGCCATGCCGAAGTAATAGGCGCGCAAGCCCAAGTTGAACTGGTTGGCCGCAAGTGACAGCACCCGTGCTGCCCGCGCGGCAAATGCCTTGCGCTCAAGCTCGTTGACCAGGCGCTCGCCGATCATCGGCGCCGAGCCCACCAGCACCGCTGCAAAGTTGTACTGGCGCATGCACCAGCTGAAGGTGAAGAAGGCGTAGACGAACACCGCCGCCAGGCCCAACAGCTTCACTTCCGACATGCCCTGCGAAGCCACCTGCACATACGGCAGGTCGGCCAGCAGCGATACGGCGCGGTCCGACGCCCCCAGCACCGTGAGGATACCGGCAAGGATGATCAACGTGCTGGAAGCGAAGAACGATGCATTGCGCTCAAGGTTGCCGATCACACTGGCATCGGCAATGCGGTTGTCGCGCAGCAACATGCGCCGCATCCAGTCTTCCCGATAGAGGTGCAGAACGCTGGCCAGGCAGGCCGTATCGCGGCCCTTCCAGATTGCGTAGCGGGTGTAACCACCCCAGCACAGGGCAAACCAGCAGACTGCCAACAGGTTGCTCAGGTTGCTTTGGATAAAGCTCATGCAGGTTCTCGACCGTTCAGGTGCACAAAAGGATATCGGTTTCGACGCCCGAATGTGGCAAAAGACACGCGTTGAACTACAAAAGCTGCGCCCCCTCGCCAACCACCCAGGTTGCCACGCTTCGGCTCACACGCCTGCACCTGCAGTGAGCGCCTGCGGCGCATGACCAGGGCCTGCTGCACCCCAACCCAATGCCTTGTAAAGGGCGATGACGTGGACATACGAGGCTGTCTCCGCCTGGGCAAGCTCCTGCTGGATCTCGAACAGGGCGCGTTGATTTTCCAGCACTGCCACGTAGCTGCCCGAGCCCGCGCGATAGCGCGCCATCGCGATGTCGAGTGCTGCCTGGCCATGAGTGGCCGATTGCAGCATCCTGGCCACACGCGTTTGTTGCTGGGTGAGCTGGGTAACGGCGTACTCGACCTCCTCCTGAGCCTGCAGCAAGGACTGCTCGTAGCCTGCCAGGGCGCCCTCCGATAGCGCCTGCGCCCCGCGCAAGCGCGCACGCGCGCTGCCCAGGCGCAGTGCAGGCCAGCTGACGCCAGGCGCAACCTCGAATGCGCGTGATGCGCTGCCGATGGTGTTGCCACCCAGGGCGATGAACCCGATGAAGCCACCCAGGTCCACACGCGGGTACAGTTCGGCAGTCGCAGCGCCGACGTCTTCAGTGCTCGCTGCCAGCAAGCGCTCGGCACGCACCACGTCGGGCCTGGCGCGGATCAGGCGATCGACGTCGCCCAGCGGTAATTGCCTGACCAGAGGTGGCGATGATGGCGCGTCGAAGTTGACTGAATGGTGGCCTGGCCGATAACCCGTCAGCACATCGAGCCGTAAGCGCATTTGCTCAAGCATTACTGCCAGCGGCGGAATGGCGGCCTCGCTGCGCAACAGGTTGGCGCGGGCGTTCTCCAGATCCTCCGGGGAGCCGCTGCCCGACATTACGCGGGCCTGGACCAACTGCAGCGTTTCTTGCCAGCTCTGTGCCTGCGCTCGAGCCAGTTGCAGTCTGTGCTGCGCGCCTTGGCCCTCGTAATAGGCACGCGCAACTTCGGCGGCAATGGTCAGTTGGATCAAGTCCAATTCTGCCTGCATTGCCTGCGAACGAGCTTGTGCCGACTGGCTCAGGCGGTTCAGACGCCCGAACAAATCGATCTCCCACTGAGCATCGAAACCTGTCCGCCAGCTTTCGCTCAGCCTGCGTTCGACCTTACCGTCAGCGTCGGCTTGTTGCGCGATGCTGCGGCGATAGCCAGCTTGCGCGGTGACGGTGGGCAGTCGATCCAGGCGGCGTTCATCGGACACCGCGCGAGAAGCCTGCAGGTTGGCCTGGGCCTGGCGAATGTCATGGTTGTGCGTCAGTGCCGTGGAGATAAGCTGAGTGAGCCGCTGTTCATCGAAGAACGTCCACCACGGCGCCTGACTCAGCGCCGCATTGAACTGGCTCGCCTGCTTGCTCTGCACTGCAATCGGCGGCGTGACAGGTTGAACGTATTGCGGTCCTACCGCGCAGCCGAGCACCGCGCTGACACTGGCCATCAAGACCCATGGGTACAGTTTTTTCATGATGCGCTCCCCTGCTCCGCTGCGCCCTCACAAGTATCGACTTCGGCAAGTTGTCGTGCGCGAAGGGTCGTGGCGCTGGCCGAGTGGTTGCGGGCCAGCAGCGTGTACACCGTGGGCAACACGAACAAGGTGAAGAGCGTACCGACCAGCATCCCCGACACGATCACCACACCCAACCCGAAGCGGCTGTTGGCACCCGCACCGCTGGCGAACAACAACGGCACCAGCCCGACCACCATTGCCGCAGTGGTCATCAGCACCGGCCGCAGGCGAATCTGTGCCGCACGCAGAATGGCCGTGTGCCGGTTCAGCCCTTCACGCGCCTGCAGCTCATTGGCGAACTCGACCATGAGGATGCCGTGCTTGCTAATCAGACCAATCAGGGTCACCAGGCCGATTTGGGTATAGATGTTCAAGGTGGCAAAGCCCAGCGCCAACGGCAGCAATGCGCCGCATAGCGATAGCGGCACGGTGATCAGGATGATCAACGGGTCGATCAGGCTTTCGTACTGTGCGGCCAGCACCAGGTAAATGATCACCAGCGCCGCGAGGAACGCGAACACCAGCGCGCTGCCTTCATGCACGTACTGGCGGGCATCGGATTGCCAGTCATGGCTGAAGCCGGCCGGCAGGCTGCTCGCCACCCCCTCGAGAAAGGCCACGGCCTCGCCAAGTGATACACCCGCCGCAGGGATGGCCTGCAAGGTAGCGGCATTTTGCTGGTTGAACTGCGTCAACTTGTTGGGCTCTACCTGCATCGCCACCTGCACGACGGTCGACAGCGGCACCAGCGTTTGATCCTGTGTGCGCACGAACTGGCGCGCCAACCCCTGCGGAGTAAGGCGCTGATTGCCCACGCTCTGCGGAATTACATCATAGGAGCGGCCCTCCAGGCCGAAACGGTTGACGTAGTTCTCACCGACCAGTACCGCCAGCGATTCACCGATGTCCTGCATGCTTATACCAAGGCTGTTGGCCTTGGCGCGATCAATGCGCACCTGCACCACCGGACTGTTGTAATCGAGGTCACTGTCGACCACGGCAAACAGGCCGCTGTCTCGTGCGCGCTGCTTGACCTCCTCCATTGTCTGGTAAAGCTGCGCATGGCCCTGTGGACTGCGCAGCACCATCTGCACCGGCAGGCCGCCGGTAGAACCGGGCAACGCCGCTAACTGGAAGGCAAAGATACTGGTGCCTTCGACTTCATTGACGGCGCCCTGCAGTTGCGCCTGGATCTGCGCGGCTGATCGCTCGCGCTCGCCCCAGGTCGACAGGTTGATGCCACCGATGCTGGAGGCCACGCCGTCGCTGCCGTTGATGATCCAGGTGCTGACGGTCTCCGGGATGCTTGCGTAGACGGCATCGAGTTTATGGGAAAAACGTTCCACATAGTCCAGATTTGCATGCTGCGGCGCCTTGATCGCAGTCAGCACGTTGGCCTGATCCTCAGCGGGTGCCAGCTCGCGCTGCGGCAACTGATACAGCAGCGGCAGGCTCACGCACACCAGCAGCGCGAACCCGGCAGTGGCCCAGCGGTGGCTCAGCGAAATACTCAACAGCTGGCCATAGTGTCGCGTCAAACCAGCAAAGAACTGCTCGGCGGCATGCGCCATGCGCCCTTCCTGCTGTCTGGCTGGCAACAGCAACGAGCTCATGACCGGCGACAGGGTCAGGGCAACCACGCCCGACACCACTACCGCGCCGGCCAGGGTCAAAGCAAACTCCTTGAACAATGCGCCCGTCAGGCCGGCCATCAGCCCAATCGGCGCATACACCGCCGCGAGGGTAATGGTCATGGCGATCACCGGCCCGGCCACCTCACGCGCGCCGATCAACGCAGCGGCGACCGGTGACTTGCCCGCCGCGATGTGCCGATGGACGTTTTCGACCACCACGATGGCATCGTCCACCACCAGCCCGATGGCCAGCACCATGGCCAGCAGCGTCAGCAAGTTGATGCTGAAGCCGAAGGCCAGCATCAAACCTGCGGCGCCCAGCATCGACAGCGGAATGGTCGCCACCGGGATCAACACGGTGCGCAACGAGCCAAGGCACAGATAGATCACCACCACGACCACGAGCAAGGCTTCGAGCAAGGTGTGAATGACCTCATCGATCGACGCCTCGATGAACCGCGAAGTCTCGAAGGCCAGTTCGACCTGCACGCCGGGCGGCAGGGTCTGGCGGATCTGCGGCAGCAGCTCCTTGATCCCTGCGACGATCACCAGCGGGTTGCCAGCCGGGGTCGGAAACAGCCCCAGGTGTACCGCGGGCGTGCCATCCATCAAGCCGCTGGTTTCCGACGCTGCTGCTCCCAGCTCGACCGTGCCGACGTCCTTCAACTTCACCAGGCGGTTGCCGTCGTTGTGAATTACCAGCTCGCGAAATTCGGCGACGCTGGCAAGATCGGTATTGACCCGCACGCTCGACACCACGTACTGGCCCTTGACCTTGCCGGGTGCGGCCTGAAAGTTGTTGCGCCGCACAGCCTGCGCGACATCGGCAGCGGTCAACCCGCGTGCAGCCAAGCGGTCGGCGTCCAGCCACAACCGCATCGCGAGCCGTTGCCCGCCGAATACCTCGACCTTGGCAACGCCTTCGATGGTGGAGAACATCGGCTCCACCACCCGCGCCAGGTAGTCGGTCATCGCTGGCGTAGCGAGCGTTGCGCTGGAGAAACCAACATAAGCGACGGCGGTGGAGTCGCCGGACGAGCGTTCGATCACCGGGTCATAGGCCTGCGCCGGCAGCTTGTAGCGAACCTGATTGACCTTGGCCATGACCTCGGTCAGCGCCTGGGTCGAGTCGCGGTTGAGCTCCATCCTGAGGGTGACCAGGCTGCGCCCCTGCACCGAGGAGGACGATAGATAGTCAATGCCCTCGACGGACGACACCGCTTGCGCAATCGGCTGGGTAACGAAGCCTTGCATCAGCTCCGACGATGCTCCCGGATACTCGGTCATGACCGTGATGGTCGAGCTTTCCAGCATGGGGTATTGGCGGATCGGCAGCTTGCCCACTGCGAGCAAGCCCAGCAGCAGAATCAGCGTGCTGACCACCAAGGCGAGCACCGGGCGGCGCACGAAAACATCGGTAAATTTCATGGCGACACCTGTGCGATATCGCTGGCAAGCGGATCTGGTGCGGCCAAGGTGTCATGCGTGACCTCCTCGACGGCCATGCCATCGCTGAGCTTGAGCTGCCCGGAGGTGACCACCCGATCTCCTTCGCGCAGGCCCTTGTCGATCTCCACGCGACCATCGCGCCGCTCGCCGGCCTCGACGGCGACACGCTTGACCACCAGCATCTGCTGGTCGTTGCGTTCCGCCACGAATACCGTGTCGCCATAGGCTGTGTAAGTCACCGCCGTTTCCGGAATGGTGAGCACCGGCTGCGTCTCGGCGAGCGCCACCTGGATGCTCGCGTACATACCGGCCTTGAGCAGGCTGTCGGGGTTGGTCAGCGTGGCTTGCACCTGGACCGTACGCGAGCGGTCGATCAACGGATCAATCGCGCTTACCTTTGCCTGGAAGCTGCGACCAGGATAAGCATCGACCAGTAGCTCGACCGGCTGCCCGACGTAGAGGCCTGGGCTGCTTTGCTCGGCGAGCGAGAAATTGGCGTGAAGCGTGCGCGCGTCGACCAGGCTGACGATCGCATCACCAGCGTTCAGGTACTGGCCTTCATGCACACGGCGGATGCCAACCACCCCGGAGAATGGCGCACGAATAGCCTTCTGTGCGATCAACGCCTCATTCTGCCGCAGCGCGCCGAGGGCCATGTCATGTGCCGCCCTTGCGTCGTCGAGCTGCTCCTGAGTCGCGGCGTTTTGCGCGACCAGGCTGCGGGTGCGTGCGAGCGCTGTCTGCGCGTTACGCAGCTGTGCCTGAAGGCGTATGCGCTCGGCTTGCTCGGGTGCGTCATTGAGTTGCAGCAGTAATTGACCCGCGGCCACCGCCTGCCCCGAGGTGAACGAGATCTTGGTCACCCGACCACCGACCTCCGCCGGCACCTGCACCTGGCGAGCGGCTTCCAGCCCGGCGATTGCGGAGATGCTACTCGAAGCGTTGCCGTGCTCGACGGTAGCGAGCGCGACCTTGGTCAATGCAGTCACTCCAGCTGTGTCTGCAGTGTCTTTGAAATTACCCGCTGCGTAGAGCGCAGCGCACAGGATGAGGGCACACGCTGCGATGGCGAGGGCACGGGTCGTTTTTGTATGCATGGCGAAGAGGCTCTTGGTCTCGGACTTGGTTCGGTTCATGCCCAGCGGCCGTTGAACAGGAAAAAGCTGCCCAACGTCCAGATCAGTAACGCCAGGTGACCGCGTTGCAGGTCGTCTTCGCGAATCCAGTAAGCGAACCAAAGGCCGCCCAGATGCATGGCCAACAGGCAGCCAGTGAAAGCGCTCAGGGCAACGTTGAGCCAAGGACGGGCTTGCTCCAGGCCGCCGCCGATAAGCAACAGGTAACACCCGATCCAGCACGCGAGCAAAGCAACGCACTTGAGCACCAGCAGCACGGACACGGCCAGGCGATGCCAGCGCACGGAGGTCAGCGCACGCTCCGACAGGATCGAATGGATGGCGGGAGGTCGTTGCAGCGACGTCATCGACATCGTCACCCCCACCGCGTGGACCAACTCACGAAACCCGCGCAGGTTATCGATCACAGCGATCGTCAGCCAAATGGCCAGGCCAACTGCGTACAGCGACTGAAACAGCCACACAGAACTATCCAAACTCATAGAAGTGCCTTTATCCGTAGAAGCGCTATTACCCGTTGCCGCTGCAGACGGCTGCCATTGCAGCCAGCCCGCAGGGGAGCACGCGCCAATCCCACGGCGCGCGCAGATTTGCCAAATGCAGCGCGAGGCACTCTAATACCTCAAGTTATCTTGAGGTCAAGCACCATGGACAAAGAACTCGAATCGACCGGCCCCTACCGGACATTGAGCGTCGGCGAGGTGGCCAGGCGCAGCGGCGTAGCGGTCTCTACCCTGCACTTCTATGAGTCCAAAGGGTTGATCACGAGCACGCGCAGCGAAGGTAATCAGCGCCGCTACTCGGCGATCATGTTGCGCTATATCGCCATCATCAAAGTGGCGCAGCGCACCGGGATTTCCCTGGAGTCCATCCGCGCAGCGTTCAGCCAGTACCCGGTAGGCAGCAAACTCACTGCGGCGCAGTGGAAGGTGATGTCGTCGCAGTGGAAGGCCAACCTCGATGAGCGCATTGAACGGCTGACGAGATTGCGTAACGAATTGGACAGTTGCATAGGTTGCGGCTGTCTATCGCTGGAAGACTGCCCGTTGCGCAACCCAGGTGATGTACTCGGTGAAGCAGGCCCTGGCCCGCAGATTCTGGAACGCTCCTAGTTGCACATTGTAAGCCACGCATAAAAAAACCCCGGATCCTGACGGACACGGGGTTTTGTCATTCAGCTGCAGCAAACGCCAAAGCGGCTTGTGGCCAGCGCTCGCCAGAAGCTGTCAGTGCCTCACGCCAGGACCTCCCGCGGCTTGCCCAGCATCCAGTCGCAAAGCATCGCCGCGCCGAGGGTCAGCGCCGAAGGCACCAACCACGCCAGGCCTTGATCGCTCAGCGGCAGGTGCGCCACGACATCCGGCAAGATATGGGCAAGCGACGTGCCTTTGATCGCGTCGACAATGCCAAACAGTAACGACACGGCCATCACTGGGCCCATGATACGCACCGGCGAGTTCCAGATGCCTTTGCTGAAGCTCAGCGCCACCAGCACGATGCATGGTGGATAGATTGCCGTCAGCAACGGGATCGAGAACATGATCAGCTTGGTCAGGCCAAGGTTGGAAACCACCAGCGAGAAACCGGCCAGGATCACCACCAGCGTGCGGTACGACAGCGGCAGAATCTGGCTGAAGTACTCGGCACAGGCGCAGGTCAGGCCAACCGCAGTCACCAGGCAGGCCAACGCGATCAAAACCGCCAGGAAGCCGCTACCAAGCGAGCCAAAGGTGTGTTGCACGTAGGCATGCAGCACGGCCGCGCCGTTGGTAGCTTCAGCGGCGATGTCATGGCTGCCGGCACCGAGGCGGAACAGGCTGATGTACACCAGTGCCAGCCCTAACCCGGCGATCAGGCCAGCGATGACTGCATAGCGGGTGATCAGCTTTGGCGACTCTACGCCACGCGAGCGGATCGCGTTGACGATGACGATACCGAAGACCAGCGCCCCGAGGGTGTCCATGGTCAGGTAGCCATTGATGAAACCCTGCGAGAACGGCGCGGCAACGTAAGCCGGCTGTGCTTCGCCGATGGTCCCGGCAGGCAGCGCAAACGCAGCGATGCCCAGGGCCGCCAAGGCGAGGATCTTTAGCGGTGCAAGGAAGCGGCCCACGGTATCGAGCAGCTTGCCGGGGTACATGGACACTGCCAGCACGATGATGAAGTACACCAGGCTGTAGATGAACAACGCCAGCGGGCTTTCACCGGTCAACGGCGCTACGCCCACTTCGAACGACACCGTCGCCGTACGTGGGGTGGCGAACAGCGGGCCGACCGACAGGTAGCAGACCGCCGCCAGCAGGCCACCGAAGAACTTGCCGATCGGGCTGCTCAACGCGTCCATGCCGCCGCCGACCTTGGCCAGGGCAACCACGGTGATGACCGGCAGGCCTACTGCAGTGACGAGGAAGCCCAAGGCTGCCATCCACACGTGCGGGCCCGACTGCAAGCCAACGATCGGCGGGAAGATGATGTTGCCGGCGCCGACGAACAGCGCAAACGTCATAAAGCCAAGCGCCAGAATATCCTGGCCTTTGAGAACTTTCATTTAAGGAAATACCACACTACTGAAATCGGGATTTAGAGAGGGATTTCCCCTTGGATGAGGGAAATATGGGACCGTCCGGGTGGGACAGACCTTTTTGACATACCCGCACCCTTTTGGGGCGCCGACACGAAAGTGGGCGACAGTGTAACCAAGTTGCACCCCGACTGCACGGCTGGCTGACGAGGTGTCTCGCCAATGCAATTGGCTGTCGCGGTTATGAACGACAGCCCCAGTGAGCTGACTTGCGGTACTGCTGAAACGACAAAGGCCACCCGAAGGTGGCCTCTGTGCGCGTGGGGGGTCTAGCGTATTACTTCTTGGCTTCCCAGCCAGTCAGCTCGGCCAGGGCCTTGCCGATGTCGGCCAGCGAACGCACGGTTTTAACACCTGCGTCCTGCAGCGCTGCAAACTTCTCGTCTGCAGTGCCTTTGCCGCCAGAGATGATTGCACCAGCGTGACCCATACGCTTGCCCGCAGGAGCGGTAACACCAGCGATGTAGGAAACGACCGGCTTGG
>Ga0213829_1000140_pt1 | contig 92815 bp, 77 predicted proteins | sample MC6MC0896MG_FD_180665 | JGI IMG/M metagenome (GOLD analysis project Ga0213829, IMG submission 180665) | Enriched soil aggregate microbial communities from Iowa State University, Ames, United States - MC6-MC0896-MG | ecosystem: Environmental > Terrestrial > Soil > Unclassified | place: USA: Iowa... | reverse complement strand
ATGAGGTAGATAGGTTCGAGGTGGAAGTGTGGTGACACATGGAGCTGACGAATACTAATCGATCGAGGACTTAACCAAAAAAGTTTGAAACAATCAATGAACCGTTTATCCAGTTTTGAAAGAACAACACTTTCAACAAAGAGAGCTTCAAGACACAAGTAGAACAAGAAAGCAAACGAGTGATTGAGGGAGCGTACTTCTGTACGTGACTGATTGAACGAGAGCAGCTGACGCAGTAATACGCCGTGTATTGGAGGTCGAATAGAGTCTAGTGATGATGGCAAAGAGGTCACACCCGTTCCCATACCGAACACGGAAGTTAAGCTCTTTAGCGCCGATGGTAGTTGGGGGCTTCCCCCTGTGAGAGTAGGACATCGCTAGGCAACCAAAACAGTCAGCTGTGTGCTGGCTGTTTTTTATTTTATTAACAAAAAGCAATGACAATAAAAATAGAAATTGTCATTGCTCCTTATAATTCCAAAAGGAAAAAAATTATATTAATAAATTACAAAATGATAAGATCCTTAGGAGAGTGGGTGATGATCTCCACACCGTTCTTTGTAATAATGACATCATCCTCGATACGAACTCCACCTACATTTGGGATGTAAATACCTGGTTCAACTGTAAGTACCATATTTTCCTCTAGAATGTCTTCGCATATAGTTGACATAAATATATTTTCATGGATATCTAAGCCGATACCATGTCCTGCACCATGCCCGTAATTTTGTCCGTAACCTTTATCTGTTATGTAATTACGAGTATAGCTATCTGCTTCTTTTCCTGTAATACCAGCTTTCATCTGAGAAAGGGCATTTTGCAATGAATCAAAGACGATTTGATATATTTCCTTTAATTGAGCTGATGGTTCTCCAACAGCAATTGTTCTTGTCATATCAGAACGATAGCCTTGATAGTAAGCACCAAAATCTAGTGTCATCATATCACCTTGCTGAATGGTCTTAGAAGAAGCTAGACCATGTGGCAATGCTGAACGATGGCCTGAAGCGATAATCATGTCGAAAGCTGCTCCAGTTGCACCATTTTTTCGCATATGGGACTCTAATTCATAGGCAATCTCGATTTCAGTCATGCCAGGTTTAATGTATGTCAAGATATGCTTAAATGCCTCATCTGAAATCCAAGCTGCTTTTTTAATTGTTTTAATCTCTTCAGGCGTTTTAATCATTCGTAAATTTTCTACAATATTAGATAATGGCTTTAATGTGGCAGTTAATTTACTATTTATTAATTGATAGTCATAATAAGTAACATGATGTTGCTCAAAACCAACTGTTTGAATGGACTCTTGTTCGAAAAGTTCTTGAATAGTCTCATATAAACGGTTACGATCAATCTCCAAGACTTCAAAAATTTTGCTTTGTTCAGTTGCTTGCTGTGTATAGCGGAAGTCTACCAATAAAAGTGCACGATTGTTAGTTACTATAACGGTTCCTGCACTACCTGTAAAATCTGTTAGGTAACGGCGATTTTGAGCATTTGTAATGATAATGGCGTCCGTTTCTTGCAGTTGCAAAGCTTTTCTTAAATGTTCTAATTTTGACATGTTGTCATTCCTCCTTTAAGTTAAATATACTGCAAAAACAGTGCGAAGTTTAAGAGAAAATTTAATTACATAGTGATTTATTTGTAAAATGAAGTAGGGCAAAATAGAATATTATTTTTCTATTTATCCGTCCTGTTATATTAACATCTTATATAGGAAAAAAATATGAAAATATTTATTGCGTTGATTACTTACTTATGATATATTTATAAATGTCTTAAGAAGGTCCCGTGGTGTAGCGGTTAACATGCCTGCCTGTCACGCAGGAGATCGCCGGTTCGATCCCGGTCGGGACCGCCATTTAAATTAATAATATAGCTCTTATGATGATAAATCATAGGAGCTTTTTTGTATTTATTCGATTTTTATTTTCCCATTGGATATATGTTGGAAGGATGAATGCATAACGCCTTGGGACCAGTATATTAGCATAGAAACAAAAAGGCTAAAAGAATTATAAATTAGAAAGTTATTGTGACCAATCTCCCGTCATCTTTATTAGAATAACATCCATTTCCCTAAGTAGTTTGTCAAACCTTTCTGCAATTGCCCCTAATCCCAGTGAAATCAATCAACTTATTGTCATTAGCTTACCTGATTTCATATTTTTTACATTATCTAAAAATAGTAACAAATACCGATAAATGATGTCGTTTCAATAAGGTAGAATTAGATATGTTTCTAAAATAAAGACTAAGGGTAAAAATTAGAAGTAATCGGATTGGCTACGGAGGTGTTTACATGAGCAAAGACCATTTTTTTAAATGTCTTTATCTACCTTTGCTTATTGGTTCCATGATTATGATGGTAGGCTGTGGGGATCCTATTATAGAGATTGAAGAATCAAATGCATATCATTGGCAAAAGAATATGAATGAAGCAGAATTTAAAAAATTAGAAAATGATATGTCGTATATTGAGGTAGTAGAAACGGCAGGCGGTGCAGGTAAAAAGGTTAATAATAATGAATATCGCTGGAATGATGAGAAACTGATGACGCAGGCCTATATAGTGAAATTTAAGGATGATAAACTGATTGATAAAGAGATTATAGCCGTAAAAGGTCATTCCAATAGATGAATAGGTACACGCCTTCGTGGGAGAAGGCGTGTTTTTGTGTGGTTTCATAAAGTCTGGAAATGGTTGATAGAGGTATGGTCAAAGTCCAAATAGGATGTTTCTATGCAAAAGCAATGATGACAACAAATATGAAGAGCCATGATTGATACTAGATACTTTGAACATTTTCGCTAGTTTAGGTAAACTAGAGATAATGTAGTGATGAGAGGAAAAAAGATAATGTATGAAATAATCATGAATTCAGTTGGTGATACAGAACACTTTGCTTTGAGACTTGCGAATTTACTAGAAGCTCAGGATACGATTACATTAGAAGGGGATCTAGGAGCTGGAAAGACAACTTTTACGAAAGCTTTGGCAAAAGGGCTTGGTGTCCAAAGAACCGTAAATAGTCCAACCTTTACGATTGTTAAACAATATGAGGGGCGTTTACCCTTTAATCATTTAGACGTTTATCGGCTAGCAGAAAGTGATGAGGATCTTGGTTGGGAAGAGTTATTCTATGGAGATGCTGTATCAGTGGTAGAGTGGGCTCATTTAATTGAACAAGATTTGCCACAAGATCGACTAGCGATAGAGATTTACCGAATCGGAGAAAAAGAACGACGCTTTGTGTTAATACCTCGTGGAAAACGCTACGAGGCACTATGTGAGGAGCTAATGAAATGATTTGGTTAGGAATAGAAACAGCGAATACACCACTGTCCATTGCGGTTGTGAAAGATGGAAAAGTGGTGGCCGAAATGATACAAAATATAAAATTAACGCATTCTGCAGGAGCTATGCCAGCTATTGAGGAAATCCTAGCAAGGGTAAATTTAAAACCTAACGAATTGGATGGGATTGCCGTATCTGAAGGGCCAGGTTCTTATACAGGTGTCCGTATAGGTGTAACCCTAGCAAAGACTTTGGCATGGTCATTGCAAAAGCCTCTAGTCGGCATATCTAGTTTGAAGGCGTTAGCTGCAAATGCTACTTTGTATAACGGATTGATTTGTCCTATATTTGATGCTCGTAGAAGTAATATCTATACGGCTATATATCAAGGACTAGCATTAGAGACTATTATGGAGGATCATCATGCACATATTGATGATTTATTATCACGTTTAAAGGCGTTAGAAGCTCCTATTTTATTTGTAGGAACAGATGTTGATATTTTTTGGGAAAAGATTGTTGGAGTACTCGGTGATGCAGCAATACGTGCACCGTTTAGCCATGACTTACCACGAGCCACTGAAGTCATTCGTTTGGCGATGAATGCTGAACTTCCGAGTATAGAGGCAACTCATCACTTTGTCCCACAGTACAAACGAATTGCTGAGGCTGAGGCAAATTGGCTAAAGGAACAAAAGGAGAAGGAACATGAGTAATAATGTAACATATCGTAAAATGTTATCTGACGATGTCCCAGCCGTCTATGAAATAGAGCTTGCTTCATTTCCTGTGCCATGGACGTTAGATTCCTTCTACTATGAAGTGCATGAGAATCAATATGCACATTATGTGTTGGCTGTAGATGAGGATGGCAGTATTATCGGTTTTTGTGGCATGTGGATGGTCATAGATGCAGCACAAATTACGAATGTTGCTGTTATTGAGCAGGCTCGTGGCCGAGGTATTGGTGAGGGGCTTATGCGTGAGGCAATGCAAATAGCTCATTTACATGGAATGGAAGTCATGTCTTTAGAGGTACGTGTAACGAATACTGTTGCACAAAACCTTTATCGCAAGCTTCAATTCCAAGATGGTGGTAAACGTGCAGGCTATTATACTGATAACGGGGAGGATGCCCTTGTCATGTGGGTGAATTTATAATGAATAATGGAATGATATTAGCAATAGAGTCAAGCTGTGATGAAACAGCTGCAGCGATTATTCGAAATGGTAATGAAATTGTTTCGAATGTTGTTGCTTCACAAATAGAAAGCCACAAACGATTTGGTGGTGTGGTTCCTGAAATTGCTTCACGTCATCATGTTGAACAAATTACAGTGGTGATTGAGGAAGCTTTAGCACAAGCGAATATAAAGCCAGAAGATTTAGATGCTGTTGCTGTTACTGAGGGACCGGGGCTTGTCGGTGCGCTGTTAATTGGCATAAACGCAGCTAAGGCGTTTGCATTTGCGAACAATTTACCGATCATTGGTGTACATCATATTGCTGGTCATATTTATGCTAATGCCCTAGTCCAGCCAATGGATTTTCCTTTGTTAGCACTTGTAGTATCTGGTGGACATACAGAGCTTGTCTATATGAAGGAACATGGCTCCTTCGAGGTGATTGGTGAGACAAGGGATGATGCAGCAGGTGAAGCCTATGATAAAGTGGCTCGCGTATTAAACCTACCATATCCAGGTGGTCCGCGTATCGATCAGCTTGCACATGAGGGAGAAGAGGCAGTCCGATTCCCTAGAGTGTGGCTGGAGGAAGATTCTTATGATTTTAGCTTTAGTGGCTTAAAATCAGCTGTGATAAATTATAAGCACAATATGGATCAACGAGGAGAAGAAATAACTCCAACTGCGGTAGCAAAAGGCTTTCAGGAAAGTGTTGTAGAAGTACTGACGGCTAAAACATTGCGTGCTGCTCGAGAGTATCAGGTGAAACAGGTAATTGCAGCAGGTGGTGTAGCGGCGAATAAAGGCTTGCGCACTTCATTAGAGGCAGTGTTCGCTGAGGAGGGTATCCCGTTTTTTGTACCGCCTCTGAAATTATGTACGGATAATGCAGCAATGATTGGAGCGGCAGCAATGCCGATGTTTGAAGCGGGCATTCGAGGAAACTTAATGATGAATGGGCGTCCAGGGATGGAGTTAAAATCTTGGGTGTAAGAATTAAAAGAGGTATCTTAGTTTTTAAGGTACCTCTTTTTGTATGTTGAAAAATTTGTTGATAAAAAAAGAACCATGAAAAGAGAGTATCACTTAGTTTATATAAAATTGACAAATTTTTCAGAAAATTATCCACAGGTCAAGTAGTGAATTATAGAGCGAACAAGCGTACTTATGCACAAAATGTTGATAACTTGTGCATAACTTGTGATTATTCAATATATAGTAGCCCTTTTTATATGAATCAATGTGGATAAATTTTTTTTGAGTTGTGGACAATGTGGAAAACTCTGTTGATATGTTGGTATTACTATATTTTTGGTGTGAATAAAACTGTGGGCATTTTTTGTCGAAAAATAGCACTTGACCAATATATATGAAAAATGAAGGAGAGTAAAGAAAAAAGCCATGTGACAATGCACACAGCTTAAATCAAATTACATATTTATATTTTCTAATTCTTCATTTAACGCTAGCCACTCTAATTCCAAAAGCTCATGTTGTTCCTTAACAGTAGCTAATTCTCCTTGCAGTTGGGCAATTTTTTCATGGTCTGTAAAAATGGCAGGATCGCAGAGTGCTTCCTCTATGTTTGCTATGACAGTGGTTGTTTCTTGCATCTTACCTTCTAAATCCTCGATAGTCCGTCTAATTTGACGTTCACGTTTTTTAGCTTCTTTATCGATCATTGAAGTAGTAGCCTTTTCGAGTTGTTCCTGCTGTGCTTGTGGTTGGGAGGCTGCTTTCATTTGTGCCAACTCCAGTAACTCCTGCTTTTTCTCCAAATAATAATCATAGTCGCCTAAGTATTCAAACGACCCAGTTCCAGACAACTCGACCACTTTTGTTGCAATGCGATTAATGAAGTAGCGGTCATGCGACACAAAAAGAAGTGTTCCTGGATAATCAATTAAAGCATTTTCCAAAACTTCTTTACTATCTAAGTCAAGATGGTTAGTAGGCTCATCCAAAATTAAAAAGTTCGCCTTTTTCATCATTAATTTCGAAAGTGCTAGTCGAGCCTTCTCACCGCCCGATAATGAGGAGACAGTTTTATCTACATCTTCTCCACTGAAAAGGAAACGTCCTAATACTGAGCGTATATCCTTTTCATTCAGGAGTGGCCACTCATCCCATAGCTCTTTCAAGACACTCTTATTGCTTGATAGCTTTGCTTGCTCTTGATCGTAATATCCAATTTGTACATTGGTACCGTAACGAATACCACCTGCCATTGGGGATATATCTTTGACAATAGTTTTTAATAAAGTTGATTTGCCAACCCCATTTGGACCAACAAGGGCTATACGATCCTCGCGAAAAGAGCGAAGGTTAATCCCACTAGAAATGGTACGATCATTATAACCAATTGTTAAATCATCGACGGATAAAACATCATTTCCACTTTGACGTTCAATCGTGAAACCAAAACTAGCGGATTTCTCATCACCATCTGGCGATTCCATCCACTCTGTTCGTTCAAGCATTTTGCGTCGACTTTGTGCCATTTTTGTTGTAGAGGCACGTGCAATATTTTTTTGGATAAAATCCTCTAGCTTGGCCTTTTCATCTTGCTGACGCTCATAGAGCTTGACATCGCGCTCATAATTTTTAGCTTTTTCATCTAAATAAGCACTATAATTACCTGGATATTTTGTGACACGATGACGGGATACTTCGTAGACAATAGAAACAACTTGATCTAAGAAGTAGCGGTCATGGGAAACAATTAAAATAGCGCCTTCATAGCTCTTTAAATAGGATTCCAACCAAGATAGTGTTTCGATATCTAAATGGTTAGTAGGCTCATCCAGAATTAAAAGGTCTGGTTTACTAAGTAAGAGCTTAGCAAGTGCTAAACGTGTGCGCTGGCCACCAGATAAGGAACTGATGGGTTTGTCATAGTCTTCGGAATAAAATTGCATACCATGAAGGACTGACCGTATGTCTGATTCATATTGATAGCCACCTGCATCTTTAAACGTATGCTGTAATTGATCGTATTCCGACATAACTTTCGCATACATAGTTGGATTTTCATAAACAGTAGGATCAGCCATTTGTTGTTCAAGTGAGCGTAGCAGCTGTTCTTGGGCTAGAAGAGATTCGAAAATAGTCATCATTTCATTCCAAATTGTTAGCGTAGAGTTTAATCCTGCATGTTGCTCTAAATAGCCTATTTGAATATCCTTTGGGATAATGATATCACCTGAATCATAGGACATTTGACCAGCAATTATTTTTAATAAAGTAGATTTACCTGCACCGTTTCGTCCTACTAAGGCAACGCGGTCACGGTGTTGAACTTCTAATTTAACACCACTTAAAATTTCATCTGCAAGAAAGGATTTAGTTAGTTGATTGACCTGTAAAACAATCATTCTTGACACCTCAATTCTACCTTAGTGTAATGGATGAACGATTTGCATGCAATGTCCGTGCTTTACTTATTCCTAGCAGTCATGTAAGATTGAAACGATTTCTTTTTAGTTAGCTGCGTAAAAGGCGCCATTAACTAAAGAGAAATACAGCAGGGGATTGCAAAAATGTTGTATATTGTTAAGGATGAATGTATTAAAATTAGTAGTTATAGACAGTAAAATTGATGGAGGTACATCATAAGGAGGAAAAAGTTTGAAACAAGAATTAAAAATTCCACAAGCCACTACAAAAAGACTTCCTCTTTACTATCGATTTATTCAAAACTTTGCACAAGAAGGTATGGAACGTATTTCGTCGAAGGAATTGAGTGAAGCGATGAAAATAGATTCTGCAACTATTCGCCGTGATTTTTCTTATTTTGGTGCACTTGGAAAAAAAGGATATGGCTACGATGTGCAGCATCTATTACAATTTTTTAGCCAGACGCTTGATCAACATGAAACAACAAAAGTGGCGTTAATTGGCGTGGGGAATTTAGGCAGTGCATTATTAAAATATAATTTTCAAAAAAACCATAATACACATATTGTGGTAGCATTCGATTCAAAAGCACCGAAGGATGGCAAAATGATTAGCAACATCCCGGTTTTTCATCCAGATTTATTGGAAGAAAAATATGCAGAATACGGTGCAGAGCTTGCTATTTTAACCGTTTCACCACGCTCCGCTCAAAAAATGGCGGACCGCTTAGCGGCCATGAATGCAAAGGGAATTTTAAACTTTACGCCAGAGCGTTTAACGGTACCTGATAGAATGCAGCTCCTAACCATTGATTTATCGGTAGAGTTGCAAGCGCTTATTTATTTAATACGTAATCAGGAAGAGTGAAAACAATACATATTTTCCAGTGTAATTCACCGTTTCTGTCAAATAGATAATTTAAATAAAATGCGGTCAAATCAGTGAGAGTGACGAAAAACTTTCACATATAATTAGTTAGCAAAATGGCGAAATATGCGTTAAAATGATGGATATAAAGAGGAGGTGGCTGTAATGGGTGGTATTGGTCCTATGAGCCTCATTATTATCGGAGTTGTCGCGTTACTAATTTTTGGTCCTAAAAAGTTACCAGAGCTAGGTAAGGCATTTGGTTCAACACTACGTGAATTCAAAAATGCTACTAAAGGTTTAGCCGACGAAGATGATGATGATAAGAAAAAGAAAGAACTAGATAAGTAAGTTAGGATGTTTGAGGAATGAACCCAAAAGATCTAACTGTTATTGAGCATATAGAAGAATTAAGAAAACGGCTGTTCATTGTTGCCGTTTTCTTTGTTCTAGCTATGGCCGGCGCATTTTTTGTCGCAAAGCCAATTGTTAAATATCTTCAAATTACTGGAGAATCCTATAATATAGAACTTCATGCATTTGATGTAGTAACACCGCTTTCAATTTATATTCAAGTTATATTTTTAATCTCTTTTATTGTTTCTTCGCCGATTCTAATGTATCAATTGTGGGCATTTATAAGTCCAGGACTAAGGGACATAGAACGAAAAGCAACCTTAAAGTATATTCCGTATGCGTTTTTATTATTTTTAGCAGGGCTGTCCTTTTCTTTCTTTTACTTATTTCCTTATGTCATAAAATTTATGATGGGTTTATCTAATGAATTAGACATACAACCAACAATTGGTATAAAGGACTATTTTTCATTTTTATTTAGGCTGACAATTCCATTTGGTTTCCTTTTCCAGTTGCCGATTGTAGTCCTATTCTTTTCACGTATTGGAGTGCTAACTCCTGAAATACTAGTGCGTTTTCGAAAGTATTCCTATTTTGGTCTGTTTGTGTGTGCAGCTATAATTGCACCACCGGAGTTGGCTTCGCATTTAATGGTTTCAGTACCTTTGTTTGCTCTTTATGAAATTAGCATTATGATTTCTCGTATTGGCTATAAAAAATATTTGAAATCAGAGGAAATGCGACTGAAAGAGGAACAGGAAGCTGAGCAAAAACGGCAGGTTGAAGAGGCACTTGAGTTACAACGGAAACAAATTGAAGAATTAAATAATCAATAAACAATTTTTAGAATTGAAGTGACACCCAAAAGTTAGTGTCAAAAATCTAACTTTTGGGTATTTTATATGTCAAAGTATAGCAGTAAATTTTAATTTATAAGAATATTTAAGACATCATTTCTTATTGGGAATTAGCTAAGAAGTATAGTAATCCTAGTGATTACGTAGGAACATACAAAATAAAGTTTATTCTGTTAAATTCTAACTTGATGTAAAACACTTTATAAAACAAACAGGCTTTTTAACAAGATGATGGAATTAAATTTCAAATGAATCAAACAACTATCATAAATTAAGTGGTACAGTACATTTTTAAAAGAAGGAATAGAGGGTCTGATTTAAATAAAGGAACGACCTCTTATGTCTAAAAAATAAAAGAAAAATACACAATGGAAGAAAATTAATTATTATCTTAGAACAATTAGAACGTGAAAATAAGCTTCTTCGTTAAGAAAATGCATATTTAAAAAATTAGACGTTTTTTTAGGAGAATCAGGGTTCTTACCTCGAAAAGCATAAGCAACGTTGATATTCAAACTCTAAGATGAATGGTTCCGATTAATCGTGTACTTCAAATTGTAGCTAATCCAAAAGCAATAAATAAAGGAATTCTTACTTCATTATGCTAAAGAAATACCCTATCATGGCATTATCTTGACAATTCACTTTTTAAGACATACCCTGTTTGATTCATCTTGATTCAAGTATTCTACGATACTTCTCTATTTGATAATGCCAACCTTGATCCGAAAATGAATCAGTAGCCAGCAATCCTCAGGTAAACGTTCTAAATGCTTTTTATAACTATCTGAAACCAGTGAATAGGTAGAGGGCCAATTGTATACGTAATAAATTTCACAGTTAAATAAATCTTCTTACCAGACAATTTTAACTCCGTAATATCTTCTACCATTTCTCATTATGCGTTTCCGCTATAAAAGATTCTATCTAAATTTGACGCAATGGCCCCTTTAACGATTGAGCATTCGTATAACCTATATTTTTTATGCGTACAATATGCAATAAACTTTATTTCATAATGCGTGCAACTGAGTAGAATTTGTGCACTGAAATACTCGATTTCCATATGTAAACGTTTGATTCGCTTTAATTGCTTCTGAAATAGCCTGCTACTCGTGCTGGTAAGGTTGTTTGTGTAAATCTTTTTTCATGGATGTGCACCCATCTTCATTGATTGAAGGGCATTGTAACCCAGTGTTTTCAATCATAAAATTTAGTACATCTAATTTAAACTGTGATGTGTAATTTGGATATGTTTAGATTGTTAACCCATTTTACAGTAAGTTGTCGATTTAATCCCATTGATTAAGCAATATCAAGCTAATTCCACTTATTTACTATTAAGCAATTAGTTGCTTCTAGTTTTCCTTTTATTCTAAATTTATTCATGAAAAAACTACACCTCCAATGGGGGTGCAGTTCAAATACTAAATAAATTTTCTTATAACTTATTTTCTTGGATATATCCAACCCTCATAAGTACCCATCTTAATGGGTTTTCCTGTTAAAAACTCAGTTGTATGTTCAATACTTACTAAATTTAGTATACCGCCCCAATCGCCGTCAATATAATATACTTGTTTTTCTACAGTTGCGTAACTATAGTAACCTCTTTTGATTCCTGAAACCCATCTTTCATGTACAGCATAAGGAGTTATTTCTCCAGAGTTTTGTGAAATTTCACTATTATTTTCAGTACTTACATTATTAGTTTCATTATTCTCTGTTTCTTCTGCTGAAGAAATTAGTGCTCCTGATAGAGTTACTGATAATCCTAGTAACACACCACTAATTATTTTTTTTGCTTGCATATTTAATACCTCCTATAATTTAAATCTTTTAAAGCGCTATATAAAAGTAAGTTACACTCGAGTTAAATCAAGTGTAACATTTGCATTATGGCTAATCAATCATAATTTACAGAAAATTTGTATTTTTGCTAATATTTTCTTTTTTATCTATATATAAACTACGGAGAACTGTCGAACTTTTACCAGTTTTGCTTCAGGAATAAAAAAGCAACAAAGAACGAATGGGACTGAACTCCTTCGGGTTAGACAAAACAAGAAAGCATCTTCAATTGAATTTAAGTAATGTATCCTAATATCTATTGGAGGTGCTTATTTTATGAACAAGAGTGAGCTATCCGCAAGAAGTAAAATTAAAAGCAGTCGAAATGAAGTTACAAGGTGTTTCTACAAAGGTGATAGTAGAAGAATTAAATATTCGTAATCACACTCAAATAAAAACATGGACACGATGGTATAAGAATGATGAAATGCATCATTTCAAACAACCTGTGGGAAAGGTCCAAATGATTTTTCAGCTATCAAACAGTTGGAGATAGAAAATTAATTTTTAAAGCAACAAATCGAGGTTTTTAAAAAGTACACCGAATTGGAGAGGATGTGGTTGGACAAGTAATTGTGGCGGTAATTGAAAAATTAAAAGAACTAGTAGCTGTTCAGAAACTATGTGCAATATTGAATATCCTCGATCTACGTATTATAGATGGCGTCAAGAATCCAATCGGATTCAAGGTGCTTACCAATTAGAGAAACGTGTTGGGGAACTTTGTAAAGCAAATAAATTTCGTTATGGTTATCGAAAAATCACAGCTATCTTAAGAAAAGATCGGGTTGTGAATCATTAGGCTGTGCAACTTATAATGCAAAAGTATGGTTGCAATGTCGTGTGAAAGTTAAAAATGGAAACAAACAGGACAACCACATTACGTGGCAAATAATCTGATTTTACATCACAAAAGCGTTTGGAGAAACTCGTTTCAGATATTACCTACATACCTTTTGGGGAAAACGTTATTTCTATTTAGTATACTCGATTTATTTAATGGTGAAATTATTGCTTTTGCGATTTCTGATACTCAAAATGTAAATCTTGTGTTAGATACACTTCAGCAGCGTACCAACAAGCAATCAAAGCAAAAGGCATTATCATTAGCATGTCCCGTAAAGGAACGCCCGCTGATAATGCCTTAATTGAATCGTTCCATGCGACACTCAAATCAGAAACGTTTTATCTCGACGGATTAACTCGAACTACAAAGGTCATTGTAGATCAAACCGTAAGAGAAAGAGATTATATAAATTATTATAACAATACTTGAATTCAATTGAAATTAAACAGCCAGTCTCCAATTAATTATCGGAAACTGGTTGGGTGATGCTTTTTGGAGACTGTCTCACTTATGGGGTTCAGTCCCAATAGTTTTCTGTTGCATTCTTAATTTGGACTAATCTTATTGTTTCTTTGATAAGGGATGCCATTTATACTGAAATCTGTGATGTAACTAAATTAGCAGTAATTTGTAGTTAGATAATACGGGACTTCGTCTATTTTTGTGTATTACCTTTTAAGCTTTACAAAAATTTATTGCATTTTTTCTAGTTCTTGAAGAAACTTTTGCAATGGTTCTGCATAGAATTGTACAAGTGTCACAAATCCATTGAGCATAACGTGTGCAATAATAGAAGTCCAAATACGTTTTGTTTTGTGATATAAAAAAGCAAAAATTAAACCACAAATTGTATAAAGTAAAATATGAGAGAAGTCGAAGTGGATAATCGCAAAGAATATGGCACTTACTATTGCCGCGACCCAGAAATTTGTTGTTTGGACAAGCGATCCAAATATAACTCTGCGGAAGACGAACTCTTCTAAAATTGGCCCAAATACAACAATTGCTATTATGGCAATAGGAGCTCCTTTTGCTATAGCGACAATATCTGCAGTATTTTGGGAACCTCCTTCGATACCAAAAGCGGCCATTTCAATAGCTGCACCAATCATTTGACCAAAGAATACGAGGAAAAAGCCAAGAATGCCCCAAACAATTGTAAGCGGTATTGTTTCCTTTTTTCCTTGATAAATGTTCCAAAAGGCTTTATCACGGGATGTTAAGATTAAACTTAAAATGAGCGCAACTGCAAAGCTTAGGGCAATATACCAGCCTTGAGTTATGGGTGCTGCTTGTTCAGAGGCTAGACCAGTCATCTTCATAACAAGCTTGTGAAACGGTAAGAGCAACCATCTACTTGAGATATGCATAAGGATATAAATCAGTAAAACATATAGAGCTGTTTTTTTATGTTTCGTTATTTTTTGAGAATTAGTCACAGTCAAAATCCTTTCCATTCATATGCTTCCTTTCTATTGTAGAGGAATATGGAAAGAAAACAAAATTTTTCGAAGTTCTGACTTGCAAAAAAAAGTTCGATTGATTATCATAATAATTGTGTTAGCACTCATTGATATAGAGTGCTAATAAATTTCAACAATTATTATTATTAGGAGGTTGTTTCACTTGTTAAGACCACTAGGAGATCGTATTGTAATTGAACTAATCGAGGTAGAAGAAAAATCTGCATTCGGTATTGTACTACCTGATTCTGCAAAAGAAAAACCACAAGAAGGTAAAGTAGTAGCAGTTGGGACAGGTCGTGTATTAGAGAACGGACAACGTGTAGAGCTTGACGTTAAAGTTGACGACCACATTATTTTCTCTAAATACTCTGGTACGGAAGTTAAATTTGAAGGTAATGAATACCTAATTTTACGCGAAAGCGATATTCTTGCAATTATTGAATAAGAACATTATTTACACACCTTAAATAAAGGTGAAGGCTTATTGTCCGTTTAACGAAGGTGACAATAAGATGAAATTGATATAAATATATTGAAGAAGCTTCACGAATATTCCATTTCAGGAGGGTAAATTCTCATGGCAAAAGATATTAAATTCTCAGAAGACGCTCGTTCATTAATGTTACAAGGTGTAGATAAATTAGCGAATACAGTAAAAGTAACATTAGGACCAAAAGGACGTAATGTTGTTTTAGAAAAAAAATTCGGTTCACCACTTATTACAAATGATGGTGTGACAATCGCTAAAGAAATCGAGCTAGAAAACCCATACGAAAACATGGGAGCAAAATTAGTAGCTGAAGTGGCTTCTAAGACAAACGAAATCGCTGGTGACGGTACAACAACTGCAACAGTTCTAGCACAAGCAATTATTCGTGAAGGCTTGAAAAACGTTACGGCTGGTGCAAATCCTGTAGGAATTCGCAAGGGGATTGATAAAGCAGTTGCTGCTGCACTTACAGAATTACACGCTATTTCCCGTCCAGTAAGCAATAAAGAAGAAATTGCACAAGTAGCTGCTATTTCTGCTGCAGATGATGAAGTTGGACAACTGATTGCTGAAGCAATGGAGCGTGTTGGTAACGACGGAGTTATTACAATTGAAGAATCAAAAGGCTTCACAACAGAGCTTGATGTAGTAGAAGGTATGCAATTTGACCGTGGCTATGCGTCACACTATATGGTAACAGACACAGATAAAATGGAAGCGGTTCTTGATAACCCATTTATCTTAATTACAGATAAAAAAATTACTAACATCCAAGAAGTATTACCATTATTAGAACAAGTGGTACAACAAGGCCGTCCACTTTTAATTATTGCTGAAGATGTTGAAGGAGAAGCGCTTGCAACACTTGTTGTGAACAAACTTCGTGGTACATTCAACGCTGTAGCAGTAAAAGCACCAGGATTTGGTGATCGTCGTAAAGCAATGCTTGAAGATATCGCTATCTTAACTGGTGGTCAAGTGATTACAGAAGAATTAGGATTAGACCTAAAATCAGCTGATATTTCTTCACTTGGTCGTGCTGCAAAAGTTGTTGTCACAAAAGACAATACGACAGTTGTTGAAGGTGTAGGCGGTGCAGATGCAATCGAAGCACGTATTGGCCAAATCCGAGCACAACTTGCTGAAACAACTTCAGAATTCGATAAAGAAAAATTACAAGAACGCCTTGCTAAATTAGCGGGTGGTGTAGCAGTAATTAAAGTTGGTGCTGCAACAGAAACAGAGCTTAAAGAGCGTAAACTTCGTATTGAAGATGCTTTAAACTCAACACGTGCAGCTGTTGAAGAAGGTATCGTATCAGGTGGTGGTACTGCACTTCTTAACGTTTATGCAGCAGTTGAAAAAATGGCTGAATCTGAAGAGGGCGATGTAGCGACAGGTATTAAAATTGTTCTACGCGCATTAGAAGAGCCAGTTCGCCAAATCGCTAACAACGCTGGTCTTGAAGGCTCTATCATTGTGGATCGCCTAAAACGTGAAGAAATTGGCGTTGGTTTCAATGCAGCAACAGGCGAATGGGTAAACATGATGGAAGCAGGCGTAGTAGACCCAGCGAAAGTAACTCGCTCAGCTTTACAAAACGCAGCATCTGTAGCAGCGTTATTCTTAACAACAGAAGCAGTAGTAGCAGATATTCCAGAAGCAGCCCCAGCAATGCCGGATATGAGTGGTATGGGCGGCATGCCAGGAATGATGTAATCCTTGTGTGACAAGGATTTACACGGCTTTTGAAAGTAGATAATTTAGAGCAATAGATAGTCATGAAATACACATTTCAACACTTCTTTTTATGAAGTAGTGTTACTCACAATTAATATGCAAAGTAAATACCACTTCTCATCATTTATCACATTTGATGAGAGGTGGTATTTTCTATGCTATTAAAACTCGATTTCAAGGATTTCGTAGCAGACATACTATTAAAGGATACAGCAGCGGAGACTATTCAAAACTACAAACAGTTGCTTCTTCTCTTTGTAGAATTTCGCGACTAAAGGAGCTATTAAAATTTAGGATGTATGACATACTCACTTGTGTGAATATCTTTTAGACTGTCAGAAGGAGAATGGTTGAATATAATTTTTTTCTGTTTATTTAATTTCCTCAAGTGTTTTACTTGCTTTGATATTTGTCTAATTTACAAAATCACCGAAAAAAGATTCTTGTGGGACTTTAAATTTCCTTCACTATGTCATCAATTGCCGAGTCAAATTTTTTACGTGTTTTTTTGCAATTGCTGATTAGTATAATGGACTTCTTGATCTGAGTGGCACCTTTTGCTAAAATAAAAATACTTGAGCTTTTGTAGAGTATTTATTAAAATTTCTATGCCAATTAATTAGAAACTTAATATACGAGAATTTCATTTGTTTTATCTTTAATTGATGCTATATAAGCAATAAACCTTACCTATATGTGCACATATGTTAACCTAAGTAATATTTTTGAATAACACTTTACCTTACATAAAAAGCATACAGTAAAGGGTACAGAAATGTATGGCACTTTTTCGTTGCCTAGAAATTCGACGATAACCTTCCCTCCTATCATTTTAGTTGATTTTTCGCTTTTGGTTGTGTAGATCTTACTTTAAATCATATTCTGACAGGTACCGAATTCTTTTTATATGTATCTTTAAGTCTGAAATCCCTCCTATTCACTCTATGGAAAAAAAGGACCCCACAATTTTCCTTCTAACGTGTTTTAGATTAATCAACTCGACATTTAAAACCCATCTTTTCAAAAACTTCTAAGTAGTTTTTCTTTCCTGTCCTATTTTCAGGACGAAATGGCGTGTAAAACCCACCTTATACATAATTGTTTTTATCGTTTTTGGCTTGTGGTACTTAAATTTAAAAATAGACTTGAGATTTGAATTTAATGATCTATTTTAATAGTTCGAAACGTAAAAAAACAAGTTATTTATTAAAAAGTCCAGATGAATTAAAGCTATAATTTATATCATTCCAATAAACCCTATATTTTTTTGCTAAAAGAATTAAAAATCACAAACCAGCAATAATAGAATGAAAATTATTTGAGAGAACAATTATGAACTCAGAAAGTAGAAATGATTTCCAAGGAAGTTATAAACAATATATTATTTTTAAAGGGAATTACTGTTATTAACATGTAGGTGATCAACTTATTAGATTATGTATATAAATATTAGAGCTTTATATTGGTGTAATTAAGCAGCAACATAGTATTAAATTATAATCAAAAAAGATATATTAGCGTATGTTAAAAGTTTTTTTATATTATTTTCAAAAGGACTAGAGATGTTTTACATATTTAATATTTAGAAACAACTATCTATAGAATTAACTAACTATATGGGAAAGAACATAGAAAATACATACTATTTAGTATGGTTATGGTTTGTTTATATGAAAATAAAAACAGTTTAATTGGATATTGAGTTAGAACAAAGAGGAGCTTCAAATAAAATGCTTAATAGTTTGAAAATATTGAGATAAGAGATATAAATGTAGCGACAAATTTACTACTAGATAAAAATCCAAAAGTAAAATGAGTAAGTGAATAAGGTAAATAATTCAAAATAAATTCAATAATTTTCATTTTTAATTAATAATATACCAATTTAGTAGAAATATCATATATAATAATTGTATAGAACCTAGAGAGAAAAGGAGGAGACTAGATTGGATTTAACAACAATATCACGTAAAAATAGTAATTACATAACTTTAAGAGGTATAAAGGGAAATCATTTTAATTATCAGGTAATATCAATTCAATGCACTGTAAACGAAATTTTGATGTTTTTAGATATAGATCAAAATGTCCAAAGGGAATCAGATGAAAATAAGATTTCGAGTATCAAAAAGTATATTCAATATGGTTTAGAAGGAAATGATATTTATTTCCCACCCCTTATTTTTTCAGCTAGAGGGCAAGGGATTTATGAAGAAACCCATCTACAATACAAATTACAGTCTGGAGAAAAGTTGGTAATTCTAGACGGACAGCATCGTATCAAAGCATTTGAAATATTACAAAAGCAACTCCAATCTCAAAATGATTTGTTGAGCTTGGAGAAAGTAAATGATTTCCCACTCACTATTCAAGTTTATGTTGATCTGTCTATAGAACAAGAGCGTCAATTATTCACAGACATAAATTCCAATTCATCTCCAGTAAATAATACACTATTAATTATGTACAAAGAAAATGACCTTTATGGTCAGTTGGTTAAAGATATTGTCTATAATCATCCCACAATACCAGAAAATCTTTTTGAGATAAGATTGAAAGCAACACGGTCTAAATTACTTACTGCAGCCACTTTATACTTAACTGCATTAGCATTAAATGATGGAGCTTTCAATAAAAACTCTCGGAAAACAATAAATAAGAACAATTACAATCAATATAAGTTAAAAACCGAAAAATTCCTTACCCTCCTGATCAAACATGCTCCAATTGATGCTTTGGATAGAGACAAATATGTTATTTTTTATCCTAATGTAATACTCGGAATTGCTAAATTTGTCAATACAGCATTTAAAGAGTATTCAGAAGTTAAAATGGAACATCTATTTGAAAGTGTTGTTGGAAAGATCAACTGGTCTCATAAAAATAAAGATTTTGATAGACTAGCTACCAATTACAATTCACAAACCAAAAAATTTAAGTTTGGGGCAAGAGGGAAATCTACAATAGAAATGTCAGAGTTTTTGTTAGACCACTACCGAAAAGGAAGGGGGATGATATAAAATGTCAACTGTAAGTTTATTTGGAACGATTGATATTATTAATGGGAACAAGGAAAAAGGAATACTATCGTCTCAAATGAAAATAGGCGATATATTAGAGCTATATAAAATTGATAAAAATACGAATAGGGATATATCATATGGAAGAATTCCTAAAATTGTTAAGTACCTTGAAAATCAAGGCAATGAAATGGGTATTTTCTTTCCCGCATTGGTTTTTTCATTTAGGGGTAACCCAATTAACTATTACAGTAAAGATTTTGAATTAGAATTGCCGTTTGAAAAAAAACTAATAGTAATTGATGGTCAACATCGAATAAAAGCTATAGAGAGGTTTTTAGAAAATACTAATGATATTGATAAAAAAACCAAAATGCTAAATTCATTTCTTACAGTACAGATATATTTTGGATTACAAATAGATGATGAAAAAAATTTGTTCGCTGATATTAATTCAAATGTTAAAAAAGTGTCAATGTCTTTAATAACAAAATTTGATACAAGAGATGCTTTAAATGTACTAGTCACTGAACTTTATAATGTTTGTGACGCACTTCAAATTGCAAAAATTGAATTTAATAAAAGTAGATTGGCCCGACCAGCGAATGATTATTTTTCAACTAGTTCCAGACTAAAAGAGTTTATAAGTATAACTCTCTTTGGTAAAAAGAGCCCAAATAAAAAGGATATAGCTAATTTAGCTATTCAATATGATGATATTATAGTTTTTTTAGATAAATTATTTTCAGAACTTTTTAGAAACTTACCGCCTTATCCAGGAAACGTTTTAGACAATATACTAGGACATTATGCAACACAACATGCACTTGGATATTATTTACATGATGCAATTATCACTGATGATACCAAAATTGATTGGATAATTAACTGGGAAGAGGAAATTGAAACATTATCAGATATTAGTTGGAAAGTAAATAACCCATTGTGGAAGAAATTTTTAATAACCAATAGGAAAAATACTCCATATGAATATACTAAAATTGAAGAGTATCAATCTAAGCAGTTATTTGAATTAATAAAAAAAGAAATTATGGCGTGATTTCGTGTGAATTTTAAAAGGTATAATTTTTTCCAACCAAACATGGAGATTATTATTTAATTTTCTAAATGTCAATAAAATTCTTACTTTTTAAAAAACACTTCTCAATTTGTATGAGAAGTGTTTTTTTCAATTACGGATATCTTGTGTTATCACTTTACATGGTAAATCACCAAATAAATGTAGAATTAGTTGTGATTAAAATTTTCCTGTTGTTTTTCCATAGATTATCCCTTACAATACAAAATGTAAAATGATAATGATAATCGTTATCAGTTGTAACTAATTGGATGATTGAGGTGACATTTTGGATAAACAGGAAGCAAACAGAATAGGGATGGGCAATATTTATTATGTCATTATTTTGCTTTTAATAGGCGCCATTATAATATCTGCCGTTTTTTCTGTATCAATAGGACAAGTTAGCATTCCTTTCAAACAATCAATGGATATTTTGTTGCATGCTGTATCCAATGGAAAGTTAGGCACACTCGATAGTGTAGATAGTGAGTCTTATTTGAATATTATTTTACAGGTTAGAATGCCGCGTGTAATTTTTGCGTTACTAATCGGTATCGGACTTGCACTATGTGGTGCTGTGATGCAAGCAGTCGTTCAAAATCCTCTTGCTGACCCATACATACTTGGTATTTCTTCGGGCGCATCATTGGGTGCAACCTTTGCCATTCTAGTTGGTTTTGGGAGTAGTGCTTTATTGGCACAATTTGGGGTAGCCTTTGGAGCGTTTGCAGGGGCAATGCTTACCTCTATGGCAGTACTTATTTTATCTAGCATTGGTGGTAAAGCAACATCGGTAAAGCTAGTTTTATCGGGTGTTGTCATAGGTGCATTATGTAGCTCTTTTTCAAGCCTTATCATATTTTTTGCGAATAATGCAGAGGGCATAAAAACCGTTACTTTTTGGTCTATGGGAAGTTTAGCTTCTGCAAGCTGGGAAAAAACGCCGATCTTAGCAGTTGTAATTATATTAGGAGCTGCATTATTTCTTTTCCAACATCGTGTGCTTAATACGATGCTATTGGGGGATGAATCGGCTATCACATTAGGTATCAATTTAAGTGTTTATCGTAAATTGTATATGATTCTAACATCGCTGATCACAGGGACAATGGTCGCTTACGCAGGTATGATTGGTTTTGTCGGCTTAATTATTCCACATATTACAAGAGGGATTTTTGGAGCAGATCATAAACGGTTAATGCTAGGAACATTACTCTTAGGAGGGCTTTTTATGATTTGGGCAGATATTCTGTCTCGAACATTAATCCAAAATGTTGAATTACCGATCGGCATCATTACTTCTGTCATTGGATCACCATTATTTATCTATATGATTGTAAAAAAAGGTTACAACTTCGGAGGGTAGAACAATGGAATTAGTAGCAAAAGAAATAGAAGTGAAGATTGGTAAAAAAGAAATTGTAAAAAACATATCCATTCATGTAAACAAGCAGCAATTTGTGGGCTTAATCGGACCAAATGGATGCGGAAAGTCAACTTTATTGAAAAGTATTTACAAAAGCTTAGTGCCACAAAAAGGAATGGTTTATTTAGATGATTTAGATGTTTTGAAAAGTCCAGAAAAAAAGATTTCACAGCATTTAGGTGTAGTGGGACAATTCAATGAAATGCACTTTGATTTAACTGTACAGCAAATGGTGATGTTAGGAAGAACACCTCATAAAAAAATGTTAGAGTCAGATAACCAAAAGGATTTTGCCATTGTGGAAGAGGCCTTAACGCGCACGAATTTGCAATCATATAAGGGACGTAGCTTCCTGTCGTTATCTGGTGGGGAAAAACAACGGGTTATTTTAGCAAGAACAATCGCCCAGCAGCCTAAATTTATGATTTTAGATGAACCAACAAACCATTTAGACATTCGTTATCAAATCGAAATACTATCCTGTGTGAGAAGCTTAAATATTGGTGTTTTAGCAGCGCTTCACGATTTAGAGATGGCTGCTCATTACTGTGATTATCTATACGCCGTAAAAGATGGTGAGATTTATGCGCATGGTACACCTGAAGAAGTTTTAACACCTGAAATAATAGAAGCTTTATATCATATCAAATGTCAAACGTTTACTAATCCAGTGACGAATGGATTAGGCTTTGCATATGGACTATAGGAGGAATACCATGAAGAAAAAATTATTACTAGGAATTGGGTTAGCAGCTTTATTAACGTTAACAGCTTGCGGTAATACTACCAAAAATACTTCAGAAGAATCACAAACAAAAGAACATTACCCATTAACCATTGAAAATTTTACAAAGGCTGAAGGTGGTTCGTCATGGGAAAAGAAAGATCAAGTATTCGATAAAGCGCCTGAAAAAATCATGGCAAATACACGTCCGGCAGCGGAACTATTATTGCATTTAGGACTAGGCGATAAAATCGTCGGTGTTGGTGCAAACTTTGGTGCTGTCGATAAATCTGTCGAAGCGGAATATTCAAAGTTAAATATTTTAAGTGATGAATATGTAGGTAAAGAGGTTACATTAGGAACTAATCCAGATTTAGTATTTGGTCGTGGTGGATTATTTGATAATGCTGAATGGGGAGTAGGTACAGTAGACTCACTGAATGAAATGGGTATTAAAACATTTGTATTAGAATCATCAATTACAGGTGGCACCTATGATTCTATTTACAAAGATATTGAAAATATTGGTGAAATTTTTAATGTTCAAGATAAGGCGGCTAGCTTTATTAAAGAATTAAAAGATCGACAACAAGACATAACTTCAAAATTAGAAAGTATTAAAGAAGAAAAAACATTTGCTTATTTGCATACAAATGATCCAAAGGAACTTTTTGTATATCCAGCGCATGATGAAACATTCTTTAATGATGCATTCAAAATGGTTAAGTTAGATAATATTTTCAAAGATGAAAAAGGTGATGTTAGTGTGGAAACATTAATTGCGTCAGATCCAGATGTGTTAATTCTTCCAAACTGGGATGGTTCTGATCTAACAAAAGTACGTGAAGAAATCTATGCTAATCCAAAGCTTTCAAGCATGAAGGCTATTAAAAACAAACAAATCTATATTGTAGATTACAATTATATGTTTGGTTATGGCTATAATACAATAGATGGCATGGAAGACTTAGCAAAAGAAATGTATCCAGATTTATTTAAATAATAGGTACTAGAGCTGCCCAGGGGTCGGAAAAACAGACACAATGGGCAGCTTTTCTATTCATAAAAAGGGAGGAGAAATGATTATTTTCTCCTCCTCTTGTTATTACTGCAGAAGCTGATGTTTATTTAATGTTGTCAATTTTACACCAGTAGATAAATTGTTCCAGCAAATGGTTACAGGGTGGCGTTGATCGAGATAAAGTAATTGTGTAGAAAGATCTACTCTTGTCCTTTTAATATCCATCGTATCAAACAAGTGAGGCGACATGATAGGAAATAAACCTGTTTTATAAAGTGCTTCTTTTAAAGTCCAAAATTCGTAAAAAACATGTAGAGGTTGATGAAGAGTCACTTGGAGCTCTTGCATAGATAACGCATAGTGCATAATTTCATCATTCACTGGCTTTATTTCTTCGACATCAATTCCTATTCGCCCGTTAGTGGTTACAGCCAAGACAATCCAATTGCCAGAATGAGAAAGATTAAAATCGCCTTCCCAGTGCTGATGACTCGCAACGTAAGGACGGCCATGTGAGTCGTGAGTAATATGGAACGTAGCATCATTCAGGGATGGCAGGAGCGCCCATCTGATAAGAGCGTTACCTAGCAAGGCTCTTTGACGGTCCTGCCAATGCTTATATTGCCCAATCTTCCTTTGAACATTAGAAGGGAGCATTTTGTTAAACACATCCCATTCCGCTGAAGATAACCGTGCTCCTAAAGGGAGTGCAAAAAGCTGTATATCATTTGTAATCATCGGATGTTGACTTGTCTAAGCTTAGGAAAGTAGCCTGTTTCTACACCATATTCAATCATTCGGTGAATAAATGCTGTATTTGGTACAGCACATTGGATGCTTGTATTGGCTAGAAATTCTATCGTTTTTTTGCAATTAAATATAAATGGTGAATCACTAGCTCCATCACCTTCTAGCTGTGCAATAGCTAAAGACAAGTTTTCCTGTACTTCTTTAGAATGCTCCCCATGTAATAACCAATTTGTATATTCTTGTTTTGACATGGTTTGTAAATCATAACCAAGCTCCTTTATCATATCGATGAACTCTAAATAAGTAAGCGATACAGGATTACATAGATGGAAGACATGTCCATTTGCTGCTGGCTGGTTAGCTAGAGAAACGAGTGCTTGGCTAGCATAATTAATTGGTGTGAAGTCAACATGCCATTGTACAGTAGGTGTTTTACCTAAATAAAGCATAGCTTTAATCATACGGTAAAAGGCATTGTCATCGATATTACGTTGGAATTTTCCTGTTTCAGAATGACAACTTAAATTACCTACACGATAGATAGAAACAGGAATAGCGTCATGCACGGCATTTCTTACAAGATTCTCTGCCTCCAACTTACTTTGTGTATAGACATTATGAAGCTTTGCATCGTAGTTAAAATTACCTTTTGCTTCATTTGGTCCCCATTGAATGGCAGCGAGCTCCTCTGGAATGCCAATTGTCGATACATAATGGAAATGAACACCTGGTTTATGCTTTGCAATTTCAAGTAAATAGCGTGTTCCGCTTACATTGACATTATTAAAATGATCCGTCGCTCCGAAATGACGTACATCTGCACCACAGTGGATGATGGCATCGATTTCTCCAAGTATAATTTGTTCATCTGCACTGGTTAAATCAAGTCTTTCTCTTCCTAAATCGCCTTGAATCACAGTTATTCGATCCTTCATGTGGCGAGCAATGTCATGTCCAAAATAAAATTGCATACTATCTATTAGCTTGCCCTCTAAAGTTGTCTTTTCACTTGGTCGGATTAGACAATAGATATGTGCTTTTGTTGAGACTAGTAGCTCGTATAATACATGGCTACCTAAATAACCTGTGGCGCCTGTCAATAAAACTGTAGTCATCGGTAATGGTTTCACTGTTTGTGAGACTGGTAGCTGGCTAGGCTCCATTAAGTCCTTAAAGACAAGGTTTGCTGGTAGCTCTTGCACGTCAATATCTTCAGGCTGATAGCTGCGAATATATTGATCTAATTCTGCAATCGTTTGATATTGGAAGAAATCCTGAATCTTTAGGAAAGGTATATGCCTCTTCACTTGTACAAGAATTTCAAGTACTTTTAATGAATGTCCACCAATGTGGAAGAAATTATCGTGAATGCCTATTGGATTGATACCAAGTACATATTCCCATGCATTAGCTAGCAAATGCTGTGTATCATTCTCAGGGGCAACATATGGATTGCTCCTTGATAACGTTACTTCCATTGTGGCTAAATGCTTACGATCTATTTTGCCAGTAGGGGATAATGGCATTTCTGGCAGTTCGATGAATCGTTCAGGTACCATATAATCTGGTAAAAGGTTAGCCAAGTAGTCTCTTAAAACATCTTCCTCTAACTGCATACCACTTGCCACCGTAAAATAAGCAAATAAATGGTTATTCCCATCAGACATTTTCTTGGCTATGATCACAGATTCCTGAATGCTAGGATGATTGCTTAATACCGTTTCAATTTCTCCAAGCTCAATACGGAAGCCTCTCACTTTGATTTGTGAATCCTTCCGTCCAACAAATTCGATGACCCCGCTAGGTAGTAGGCGCACTAAATCGCCTGTACGATACATTTTTTGCTCTGGCTTAAATAGGTGGGGGACAAAGACCTCTGCTGTTTTTTCAGGTTGATGTAAATATCCTGCTGCTAGGCCAGCACCTGCAATACACAGCTCCCCTGTTACATGAACTGGGCAAAGCTGTTCATCCGTATTCACCACATACATCTCATAATTAGCAATCGGCTTGCCGATAGGAATACTAGATTGCATGTCTGTTATCTGGCTATTTATCTTAAAGTGAGAGGATAATACTGTACATTCCGTTGGTCCATATACATTAATAATTTCTGTAGAATAGCCAAATTTCTCTTGCCATTTTTGGACAATAGCAGGCAGTAAGGCTTCGCCGCCGACTGATAAGTATTGAAGCGTTGTCAGCTTGTCCCGATACTCTATTGGTAAATGTGTGGCTAGTTGTGTAAAGAAAGCGTTAGGTACAGTTGCAGTCGTTACTTGTTCACGGGCAATCATATCGGCAAATGCTTCTATTGATAAACGCTCTATACTTGTGAGCATATGAAGTCTTGCCCCTGAAAAGAAAGCAGTAAAAGTCTCTGTTACAGAGGGATCAAAACTGTAAGAGATAAACTGAGAAAATACATCTTCTTCAGTTGAATGGTAGATTCTTTGATTATCTGTTATCAGGTTTATAACGGCTTCATGCTTAAGCATAACGCCTTTAGGTTTGCCTGTAGAACCAGATGTATAAATAATATAGGCCAAATCGGATGGAAGTAGGTCACATTGTAGATCTTCTTGTGAAAGGTCACTCTCCATTTGATTTATTGTTAACACTTTGTGTAATTGGGAATCATTATGTATAAAGTCATTCAGTAAGGCACTATGTTCGTTTTTCGTTATGATAAATGGTGCGCCCGTATCGTTTAATAGATATTGACAACGTTCTTTTGGATAACTAGGATCAATAGGAACATAAACACCGCCAGCTTTTAGTACACCTAATAAACTGATAACAGTTTCTCTACTACGTTCCATCATAATGGCCACGTAGTCTCCTTTTTGTAGACCTTTGGCTATCAGCATATGTGCAACTTGGTTAGATTGTTCATTTAATTGACGATAGGTCATCCCTCCATCTTCATAGGATAAGGCGATACGGTCAGCAAATTGCTGTGCTACTTGATAAAATACTTCAGGTACCGTGATATTTTTATCATAGTCAGCTAATGTGCGATTTAATGTTTGATAGGCTAAAGTATCCTCTTCATTTAATAGCTGTGTATGATTGGATAGTAGCGTCTCTTGTTCAGAAAAATGCATATTAAACTGTGATGTAGGAAAATCAAATTCTCGTTTATTATTCAATCATTACAACTCCTATTTTAGAAAAGGGCAGTCACTTATGCAGGAGATTTTAAGTCCTTTAGTTCCCACAGAAAGTAATCTGTGGGGTGCTAAAGGATTTAAACTCCATATAAGGGCAGCCCTTTCTCTTTTTATTTGACTACAAAGGTATTGACAACATTCAATAATTCTTCAGATAACTCTGATAGTACTTGAGCTTCCTCAGACACTCGTTGTACTGTATTTAGCTGAGATGCAGAAGTTGCAGCTACGGCTCTTGTATTATCTTTAGAGTTGATTGAGAAGTCCTCCATATCTTTAACAGCAGATGTTACTTCTTCCATACCAGCCGCCATTTCTTCAATTGTTGCTGACAGTTCTTGAATTTGGCCTGTCACATGATGAATGGACGTTAAAATCTGACTGAATGATTGTTCCGAATCATTTATCATGACGATTCCATGATCTACTTCTTCCACTGCGCGAACCATAATATTCACAGATTCGTTCGTATCATGCTGAATATGAGAAATAAGCGTGGAAATTTCTCGAGCGGAAGCCTCAGACTGTTCCGCAAGCTTACGTACTTCATCGGCTACCACGGCAAAGCCACTACCAGCTTCACCTGCACGAGCAGCTTCAATGGCTGCATTCAAGGCAAGGAGATTTGTTTGAGAGGCAATCCCCGTAATAATACCAACAATTTCTTCAATTTTATTAGAATGATCACCAAGCAATTTAACAGAAGCTGCAGATTGATTAACAGCCTGACTAATAGCATTCATTTGGGCAACAGATTTATTAGTCGATTCATTCCCTCTTTCAGCTTCCTCAGATGCTAGGATAGAAGATTCCGAAATTTGATTGGATGTCATAGCAATACGTTGAATACCAATACTCATTTCTTCTATTGTAATTGTACTTTCTTTTGCCTTTTGAACTTGGAGATCTGCTCCACTCGCAATTTCTTGCATAGAGGAAGCTACATTATTATAAGAATCCGAAGTTTCCTGCATATTCGTAGACAAAATATTGGCTGTATTTGATACACGTGCAGATACATTCGTTGTACTTTTAATAACCGTTTTTAAGTTTTCAATCATAGAGTTAAAGTTTTGAGTGAGCGCTCCTACTTCATCTGTCGAAGTAACAGGCAATGGTTCAAGCTCTAAATTACCTTCAGCTACCTTTTTAGATTGTAAGGAAAGCTGCTGAATTGGTGTTAATTTTTTTCTTAAAAGAGTGTACACGGCAATGGATGAACCAATTAAGAAAATAACCGTCACTAACAATGTCCAGAGTGCTTCTGACATAGCCTTTCCAGTTACCATTGAAACGTCATAGTCAATAGCATATGCAGCTAACATAGTTCCATCTTCATCCAAAATTGGTGTAAGACCAGTTTTATAGCTACCAAATTCATCGCTATAAATATCTGTAGCTGTAGCATCCTTTGTCTTGAAAATTTCTTTAATTCTTGCTAGAAAATCAGGAGATAAGCCCATAGCAATCATGTCCTGGTTATATTCAGCACCTAGTTCAAGTATACTAGAAGAAAGGACAGGTGCATTAATATTTTCCCCATCAACTGTAATTAAAAAGAGATTGGTTATGCTATCCGAATGATCATTGATAGCATCCATTTCTTTCGTCAATCGAAGAGCATTGGGGTTGCTGTCTGAAGGATCTTCTAATATCGATTTCAATGTCTCGATATCAATTGTTTTGGCTAAGATCATGCCTTTGTCATAAAGCGATTGATTCATGTCTGTTAAATTACTATTTCTTACTATATAATAAGAAAGACCTAAAGTAACTAATCCAAACAGTAATAAAATACTTACCATTATTGCGGTTAATTTTTTACTAATGGACATATGCTGCTTCTTACGTTTTTTCATGCTTTTCCTCCTATATTATGGTATAACAAATATTTCAAGCTGTGGATGAGAAGTGTATAATGTAGTCAATGAAATAAAACTACCATAATGTAAAGTCTTGTTGTTATTCATAGAAATCCAGATATCTTCTCAAAAATATGTACCAGTGCAAAGTAATCTAATTATCCCCTAACATTAAACTACTATACTGCCAAAAAAAATGATTCACAACCCAGAAAACTTACTATTTAAAGTCTATATATAGATAAATAAATGAAGATATTTAGTGTTTTAGTCTATGCTTTTTTTAGTTTAGACGATATTTTTACAAAAAAATAAATAGTTTTTAATATAAAAAACAAGTATGCTCAAAACTGAGCCGATTTCAATTTAATTAAATTTTTGGCTAAAATCTTATTTCTTAATTTTTCTTTAAGTCTTTTTGCCTATGGAGTAATATCTTATCTAGTAAGAAACATTATTGCTTTTTTGGGTTTTTATTATGGAAATAAAATAAAAATATGTAAAAAAAGGCTTTTTCTTTATTCGTAAATGAACAAAGAGAAGGCCTTTACTTGTTACGACTCTCTTGGGTTACCTATGATTCCGGGCAATATGTTTGGAAGTCCTGGTAATAATGGCGGTGGGAAGCCTGGATATTGTCCCCCTGGAAACGGCGGATATGGACGTGGAGGTTGTGGTGGATATGGCTGCGGTGGATATGGACGTGGTGGGTACGGCTGCGGTGGATATGGCTGTGGCGGATATGGACGTGGTGGGTATGGTTGCGGCGGATAGGGTGGTGGATAAGGTGGTGGATAGGGTGGTGGATAAGGTGGTGGATAGGAGCTACCAGGAGGTGTTCCTGTACCTGCTGCAGTTATTTGGCTAACATCAACGGTCACTATTTGTCCGTTATCTAACTGTATTTCAGCTGTTCTTCCTCCTGTTCCAAATGTTCGAATTAATGTACCTGAATAAGTACCTGTAGGAAGTGTCACCCATATTTTCATCCCTGGGCGGAATTGACTGTTAAAATCTTCAGGAGCTAATCTAGGATAAACCAATGAAACACACCTTTCTTCAATTTTCTCTAACATATGCCTACTTACTGTGAATGTCATAGGCTATAGGCTAATTCTAATTAAATTAGAAATTGTTATAAAATATAACAATTTTCATTATAATAAGGGAAAAGAGCGAAGGGTGTTTTGCAGATGGCGATCATTAAAATGAAAAAAATAAACATAAAAAATTTACGAAATGTACGTCAGGGTGAGATTATATTGGCAGTTAATTTCGAGACATTTTTACAAGCAAATGTTGTTGGACTATATGGACAAAATGGCTCTGGGAAGACAACCATTGTCGATGCATTTGGTTTATTGAAGACACTTATCTCAGGTTGGCTTGCTGATGTAAAGTTACCCACACAAGAGAAGCGACTAATCTTGGCAGGCGAGCACATAGCCAGTCTTGATTTTGAATTTTTAGTGGAGAATCAATTTGGTACATTTTTTGTCCATTATTATGTGGAGCTGCAAGAGGATCAGCATCGTCTCTATACAACGTTGGAACGCATCTCGTATCGAGAAAACGACAAAGGGAAACGTTCAAAGATTTTAATGGCTATGACTGAGGATGATATTCAAATTCGTAAATCTAGTTTATCTGATTTAAGTGAACAAGCACGTATTCAATTACTTGTTATTCGACAATTAGCAAGAAAGGAATATAGGTCCTTTCTCTTTCATAAAGATTTGAAGCCATTATTACAGGAACGGCTTTCTGAACAAGAGATGCAGTTGCTAAAAAATATTGCAGTTGATTTTAGTCGAGATTTACACGTTGTTAATAATCAAAATATCGCCCCGCTCTTTGAAGAACGGATCATGCCATTTAGTATTCATTTAGAGAAAACAAGAGGTCAAATTCCATATGATTTAAAGGGCCCCGCCTTATTGCCGGAGGATGCATTCTATGCTTTATGTGAAGTGATTGAGCAGAGTAACCGAGTGCTAGCTGCTATTATTCCAGGTCTGACTATTAAGATTAATATCATTACAAAGCAGACAATGGATGATGGGAGGCAAGGAATTCGTTTTGAATTTTTATCGCAGCGTGGAGAGCAGGAATTACCCTTGCGAACAGAGTCCGAAGGGATTTTAAAGATCATCTCTGTACTTAGTGTATTGATTGCTGTATATAATAATCCAAATGCTTGTGTGGTTATTGATGAATTAGATTCAGGTGTTTTTGAATATTTGCTGGGTGAGTTGTTAACAGTGATAGATGAGGATGGAAAAGGACAGCTTATTTTTACATCCCATAATCTGCGAGTGTTAGAGGTGCTAGCTATTAAAAATTTATGGTTCACGACAACAAACGAAAATCACCGTTATATGCAGCTAAAAGGTATTAAAGAAGTCAACAATGCCAGAGATGTCTACTTGCGTGCTATCCAGATTGGTGGCCAGGATGAAGAGATTTATAAGGAGACAAAAACATTCAAAATTAAACGTGCATTTCGTAAAGCAGGTGTGCAGCATGACTAAAAAAGTACTTTTAATCATTGTTGAGGGGCAGACGGAGCAAATTATTTTAGAGGATTATTTAGATGCTTACTTCGCGAATGCTACTATACGTTTTGATGTACAACGTGAGGATGTATTGACAAAATGGGATGCCAATAAACGCATACCGAATATTAAAAACAGTGTTATACGAGTGATCCAGCGTTATTTAGAAAAATACAAGTTTTTAGCAAATGATTTAACGGCTGTTGTTCATATAACAGACGCAGACGGTTGCTTTATTGCACCAGAATGTGTCAAAGTAGATGAGAATATTGAGCAAAAATTGTTTTATACAGAAGATGCCATTTTAGTGAAGTCCGATAAGCGTAAAGAGCAAATTGAACAACGTAATGAAATGAAGGCGAGGAATGCCAGAATTTTAATTGCCAATGACCACTTTAGTATTAACCGCTTGAAAGTGCCGTATCAATTATTTTATTTTTCTACAAACTTAGAACATGTTTTATGGGATGAACGTAATGAAATACCAACGGAAAAAATCCAAAAAGCAGATGAGTTTATTGAAAATCTGTCTGGTACGATTGAGGAATTTTTAAAAGCTTATTTACCAGTTAGTGCTGAACTACCCTATAGGGAAAAAATGAAAAAAAGTTGGTCATTTTTAATGGAAGGTAGCCATTCATTACAGCGAGGAACGAATGTACCTCTTTTATTTGAAATGATAAAAACGGATGTACAATAAAAACAGGTGACAAATGTTTCGTCACCTGTTTTGTTTTGTATCTCTTAACGCATTTGTTCATAGCTACGAATATGAGCTAAAATGGCGGGATCTTTAATTTTGGAATCTTCACTTAGCAATAAAAGCTTCGACATAATTTCAGCTGTTCGTGGATCATCATCTACCATAGGTAAGAAGATGCGTCCTCGATGTTGAGATGGGACAGCGATAATCGGTATCATCGAACCGCCAATTTGATGAACCACACCACTACCTAAATGCAAAGAATAGCTTGCTAGTTTACCTTCAATTAGGGCATGTTGTCTTTTCATTTCTACGTTAGATAGCTTTAATAATTTAGCCAATTCTTCAACAATGATACTGCGCATTTCAACAGTAGAATGACTTGCCACAGGGTCTACCCCACCAACATGGGCAACGCTGACAACGAGATCCATATCCCGCATAACCTCTGAGAATATCGTGGCTGGAATATCATCCAAGACGATACCTTTGCCTGTTAAACGATCGTAGAAGTAAACACCTTCGATAGCAGGTGCTTCAATTTCTGCTGGAGTAAACCAATCTGCCTGTGCATACAAGGATGCCACTATATTTTCTTTGTAATACACTTTACGTGGTCCTGTTTCGTAACTAATTTGCCATCCTCGTGTTTTCAGCAAGGCCACTGTTTGAGATGGATTTACTTGATGTCCCGCATAACGCAATGATTGTTTTTGTCCTTTTTCATCTGCATTAATGAGATATAGCTCACGGAACACTTGTTTAAATGGTTGTTGTATTTTGTGCTCGAACATATAGGCTTGCCATTGTCTCCATTGACCACTTTCAAGAAGATGGTAAGGATGAGCAATCATGAAGGCTGTTGTTGGAGCCAGTTTCACAATGTCACCTGAAAGTACCCGTAAGCCCTCTGGCGTCATCATCCCAACATGCTCACCGCTAATAAAAATAAGCTTTTGTAAAAGGGGAGCTAGAATTGGATGCGCTAATAAATTGATCAGCTCTTCCATTGAAAATACTGTTTCTAATGCCATTGCTTGCTCAAGTGCTGGACGTGCACGTTTATACTGCTCTTGTAAATCTTTGCGAGCTTCTTGCAAAGTGACAATGTCAACGTGCTTTTTTAAAGCAGCAGGAATATTCTTTAGTTGTTTACCATCTTTTTCAACGATTATAGTAACTGTGGCATCTTCTTCGATTTGTAAATGGGCTGTTATTTGTTCGATAGATTGTGCATTAAATAAATGGTGGATATCGTTAAAAGCTGATAACTCCATCCGCCATGTGAAGCGAGTGGCTTCTCCATCGCCAGCATTGCGTGCTAAATTTTCCAGTGCAATACTAGCTGCGCGTGCCTCACTCGCACGACGTTGAGCCCCAAATTGTTTACTCTCTTTTAAAAACTGTTGAATAAATTGGTAACGATGTAAAGCGTCTTTATCATCTGAATTTTTTAATGGAATAAGTCCAAGTGCACGCAATTTATCTTTATTGCGCTTTTCTTGGATTTCCTTCATTAATGGCTTTGGACTGAGTGTGCCAATGGCTGTATCTGCATATAGCTGAGCACGACGATGGTTGGCTCCTTCTGAAGCATATTTTGCTGCATCATAAACAAGTTTGAATTTTTTCGAACCCAGTGTTTGGTAGGCACTTTGGAACCAAGCTAAATCAAAGGCTCCATCACGAAAATCTTCTGCAGTTATGCTTGAGAAAAGTGCAATCTGATCTTTGGCATAGTCGGATAAAGAATCTGTAGTATGGGCGATAAAATACCAAGCAGATTCTTTTAGCCCCTCCCAGTCAATTACTTCACTAACAAGGTCTATCCAATGTTGGTTATACATCATAGCTTCGATTAAACGTTCTTTAGAAATCTCAGTGTTTTGCCATGCTTCTTTTAACTGCAGGGCCGTTTCTTCCTTTTTAGGATAACAGCTAGTTAGAAGGCGCGAGAATACATCCTTCTTCGTTTCTGCCTGCCAAATATAGCCTCGTGCAAGCTTTTCACCATCGAGTGCCTGTAAAATTTGCAGGAAATAATCAATTCCTTCAAAGTGAGAAATACTACTAGCAAGCTTGGTAACAGCGGTAGGCGTATCACCACGTTTAAGCTCTATAGCTAATATACGATCAATAGCTTGTTCACGAATAGCAAGGAAATCAGTTAAGTCTTCAAATGACTGATAGCGTTCTAGCAGTTTACTTGGCTCGGTAAATATTTCTGAAGCGAGCGTATTAGTAAAAATGGCTTCATATAAATGGTCTTGCGTCAATAAACCAACTTTAAGTGCATCTAAATATTGAAATAATGATACATCGTATAGGCTTGGGCTATAATTTTCTTTTTGCATGCGCTTTGTTAGCTCTTCATTGATGGCGAGCATTTTAGCATAATCACCATAAGTTGCATAATCAGATAAGCATCGATCGACAAATGCCGCAATAACATCTAAGTCAATAATTGTAGATGTGGATTGATAGTAATAATAACCTTTATCTCTTACGTCAACGCGCCACTGATCAGCAGGGATTTGTTTTAATAGCTGAATCACAATACCAACTGCCTGTTCAAAGCTATTAAATGCTGGTGCATGCCTTTCTAGTAATGAAGTGGCTTCTTTATGCAGTATGGTCTCTCCTGAAATATTCTTAATGTCTTGCGACAGAACTGAAAAAATTTGTTGAAGCGTATAGCGATATTTCAAGGAGTTAAATTGAGTAACATATTTTTTGATTTCTTCATATTGAAAGAAAGGTTCGATAAGAAGACGAGCTGCATCGGAAAGGTCATGAGCAGCAGGATATTCTGATAGGTTATTATAAAAGTTAAAATAGGCTAAATCCTCACTGCTAAATAATGATGATTTGATCCATTCAACAATGACCTCTGGTATAGGGTAAGCATCTAGACTGGCATGTCGCTGACTGTCTGTTTTAGATGCCACAATACTGTATTTTTGCCCAAGAGTAGTAGTCTCTTTGGTGTCGTTCCATTGATAGGTCTCATATTCAAAATCAGCATGCTCATCAAGTATTTGAATGAGTTGCTCCAACTTAGAGAAAAGCTTTTCTAGATCATATTGAAAGAACTTTTCAATGGGTGTAGGTGTCTGTACATATAAAGGTACAAGCTGCTGCCAAGGTTCTTCACCATTCAGTTTGATAGGGCTATTGGCGATGCTATCGTATGGAATAGGCGCATGCGGTGTATATAAGCCAAAGCCATTGCTTTCGTTATATTCCGGTACATCCCTAGTTACTAATTGTTCGAGCAGTACTTGTTCATTTTTTGATACTTTTGGTAATAGGGAGCATAATGCCGTAATTTTTTCGCTTGCTAAGTTGTTGTCTTTAGAGGCTTCTAACAATAATTCAAGACCTCCAAGCCTCTTTAACTGCTTACTGTCTTTTATTAATCGTTCAGCACTTTGCAATATATGATCTTGTGGCTGAACTTTCAAGAGTGAAATAGCTTCTTTCCGTAGAGCACCAGATTTATTGGCTAAAAGATCCTCGATTTTTGCTATTTCTTCTTTGGTTGGTGTCAGAGCGTGTATTTTCTTTAACGCAAGAGAACGATTGATCGAGCTTCGATCTCTTAAAGAGTTAAATAGAAATTCACGTTGTCCTTGTGTAATTGGATCAAGACAATAAATATTCAGTAGGCCGATCCTACTTGATGGTGGATAGGCATCTGCATGTGTGATGATTCGTTTGAATAATGCCTCGTCCTGTAGATGATGGGCAAGAATAATTTGTGTTGAAATTAAGTCTTCGAATGACAAGTGTACAAAGACAAAAGATAGAGGTTTTCCTGTGATGGATATTCCATCTTTTGTTATTTCATTTTTTGCCCATTCAAGCTGTTCAAATAAAGGATATTCTACGCCCTGTAGCTGAGAATTTTCATTCATGAAGCTTTGAAGCGTTTTATCCCATTCATTATCTCTAGCATATTCACTATTAATATAGTGATTGGCACGAAGGAAATTATCCCATGCAAAAGCAAATAGCTCGATATCTTTAGTTGATAAAATTAATTCCTTCACAAAAGGTGCTGTAAAGGAGATTTTTGATAGGTTTTTCAAAAAGGCCAGTGTTGTAAGCTGTATATGTTTATCCCGCTTTAAAAGATTGGCCAGCAGACCATCTAGCTTCGTATAATCTTTTGTAGAGATCGCCCATAATGCGACGTAAATATCAATGGTACGTTCACTTTTTAGCAGCTGTTCGGTGAAGTTATCTTCTTCGATCGCTTGGATGGCTAAAGACAAAACTTCTTCCGTTATTTTTTGATTTTCAAAGCTACTATAGCCAAGTCCCATCCAGGTATCGACTGCTCGAATAACGGAGGAGAACCTTGTCAGTTGATGCTCCTGAATGAGCTTCATCATTTTGAGTTGCACATCCAGATTACCATGGTCAATATTTTCTACAATCGCTTGTCGTAGCCCTTCTTGACGTGCAGCTGCTACTAATAATTTACCAAGTGCTTCATGCATACGACTATTGCTTGATTTGAAAATGCCACGAATAAGTGGGTGACCGAAAAAGCTACTATGATGCTCATCAAATAAAATACTCTCCACTGCCTCTTCAATGAAAGAATTTTCTAGGGACAATTCTTCAGCAAGCAACTGCTCAAAGACATTAAAGCCCATTACTTTGTCATTTTCATTTTTCAATACATAGGAGCTATAGTTTGGATAGGAACCATGCTCATATTGACTATGGTGAGTTAGTAAATCCTGCAGACTAATTTCCTCAAATGTCAGCATTTCTTCTATTAATTGCAAGCATTGAAAAAGATGATCTTGTACGGAATGAGCTGAGCGAAACGAACGACGTAAAATACCAGTTTGGAACATCGTAGCATCATAACGTAATGCTAGTTTCTTAATCTGGAGTGCACGTTGTTGTGAAGAAAATAGAGTAAGAACCTCCAATAATGGACCGCTAAGTAATTCTTCCAGTGATTGAACCTGCTGTGCTGCAATAAGCTGTTCAATGTCATGATCTCGATTGTCCATATATTTTAATAATGCTGCTGCTAGTGGCTGTATAGTTGTTGGTGCGGTATCGACTATACTTTGAAAATATGCTTTTTGTTCATGTGATAGTGTCATGAAAAATCCCTCCTTACCAAATGCGTCCTGCAAGCATTGTTAGTTTAATAAATGTAAAAACATCGTCTTCCTGTACGGTTAGTGGTGAAGTAAGCGAATCTATGGACTCCTCATTTTGAAGTACTAAGAAAAGCTCATCTTGAAAAGCTTGAAGCATTGTAGAGATCGCTTGGTCAACTGATTGGCATGAATCGTTTATTTTCTCTTCAAAATGTACTTTGCCGTACTTAGCCGCATCTTCTAATTGCTGATCGGTTAAATAAAGATGAAGTGGCGTATCTACCATTTTATCGTTATATTGTTGTACCTGTTGTATGACAAGCTGATTAAGTAAATCTTGTAAATTTATGACAGGCTCTTCGATAAAAAAAGGAATTTGTTGAAGCTTACGTGATTTCTTACCGATTGCTTTTTGTTGGTAAAATAAACGCAATCTAACACCTCCTTACAATAATCTCATTATACAAGAGTGTGAACTATGAAAAGAATAAGGCATATGACGCGAGTTGCGTAAAATATTTTGGGAAATGTGTAACGAAAAATAGCTTGCAACGACTTATTTGTAAGGTAGAAAGTGGGGTGAAGTTTTGCCAAAGATATATTAGAAGTAGAACGTTTGTACGATTTTTATCATCGAGATGCGTATCATTTTGCGCTTTATTATACAAAAAGTAGGAAAGAAGCGGAGGATATTACGAAAGAAATATTTTTCAAGGTGCTTAATCAATTCAACCGTTTGAAGAATGAAGATAAAGTAAAAACTTGGATTTTATCTATTGCATGTAATAGCAGTAGATATACATAGAAAGAACGTGTCAAAAAACTGTAAACAACATAAAAACAGAAAATCCATTCGCTGTAAATGCGATGGATTTTTTTGTGGTTTATTGAAAGACATCTTTCCTTTTCCTATTTCATAAGCTTTATAGGTATGATTTATCAAGCTAGAAGGAGGTAAAATCATTCAAATACATGTTGTACGTGCTGGTGAGTCTTTATGGGGTATTGCGCAGGCATATGGTACTACAGTTCAAAGTATTGTAGATGCCAATCAAATTCCAGAGCCAAATCGTTTAGTTGTGGGGCAAGCTCTTGTAATTCCCATTGTTGGAAGTTTTTATTATGTACAGCCAGGGGATAGCTTATGGTCAATTGGACAACGTTTCGGTATTAACTATGTAACACTTGCCCAAGTAAATGGTATTAATCCGAATCAACCATTAGCTGTTGGGATGAGATTATATATTCCGCAACCACCAAAAACAAGAGCAGAAACATTAGCATACTTAGAGCCGAGAGGTACATCTGTTAGTGAGGTGCTTTTGGATCAAGCTAGAGAAGCGGGCCCCTATTTAACATATTTAGCTTTATTTAGCTATGAAGCTAGACGAGATGGCACCTTACAGAGACCGCCAAGCCAAGGGGTGACACAAATTGCAGATGATACTGGGGCTTCCCTTGCGATGGTCGTTTCTAATCTGGAGAATTTTAGTTTTAGTGGAGATCTAGCGAGAGACATTTTTCAAAGTACAGCTGTCCAGGATATACTCTTTGATAACATTCTTGCGGAAGCTAGAAGTCTAGGGGACGTTAAGGATATCCATTTTGATTTCGAAAATTTACCAGGTGATCAACGACAAACCTATAACAATTTTTTAAGAAGAGCTGTAGAAAAATTCCATGCTCAAGGATACACAGTATCTACTGCATTAGCTCCAAAAACAAGTGCGGGTGAGCGAGGTCCATGGACAGAGGCACATGATTATAAGGCACATGGAGAAATAGTAGACTTTGTGTTACTGATGACCTATGAATGGGGTTATTCAGCAGGGCCACCAATGGCCGTTTCCCCTCTTCCCGAAGTAGAGGCTGTTGTAAAATATGCACTTAGTGAAATACCTGCAAGTAAAATTATGCTGGGACAAAATTTATATGGTTATGATTGGACGTTACCATTTGTTCAGGGTGGGCCTAATGCAGAAGCACTGAGTCCACAAAGAGCCATTGAAATTGCTAAACGTTATAATGCGGCTATTCAGTATGATTGGAGAGCACAAGCACCATTTTTTGAATATTATGATGAACAAGGTCGGGCACATATTGTATGGTTTGAAGATGCAAGATCCATTCAAGCTAAATTCAATCTTGTCAAACAGTATAATCTTCGTGGCATTGGCTATTGGAAATTAGGACTACCCTTCCCTCAGAATTGGCTATTAATTGGTGCTAATTTTAACGTAGTAAAGAAATAATCCAATATATAGTAATACTAGTGATATTGTGTACCTTATTCTAGGTAGTTGTATTATAATTATGGTAAATATTTTTTTAGGAGGATTATATTGGTTAAATTTAAAAACTTAGGAATCATCTTAACATCTACAGCTTTCACAGTTAGTTTATTTTCACCAGTCTCCCAAGCATCAGCAAATGAAAAGGTAGCTTCAGAGAGAATTGAAATTCAAGTTGCTTCAACGGATACAAAAGTCTCAAAAAGTACGCTTATTAAAAAAATACACGAGATTTTCCCAGGGAAATTTGATTTTGTAAAAGATACTGATTTTCATATAGGGACAGGGCATTACTTTAGTGACGATAAAACTATTCGATACGACCTCAGCTTTAATAAAACAGTAAATGGTAGGGATATCCATGGAAGTTTTACATTTAAGGGAGATAGCTTGGAGCTGGAAAGTTTCTATTACGAACCTGCGAATAAAGAAGAAGCTATGTATCCAGCAAAGTATTCTGAGACGGAGGCCCAAACAATTGCCTATGATTTCTTAAAAAAGCTTCCGAATACTGCAGGATATAAGCTCCAAGAGGATGATTTTGACTATTATTTCAATTCTTCTAGGCCTTTATCAGAACCAATAAGATATTCATTTGTGTATGCACCGACACATGATAATATACCAATCGCGAATTATCGAATTTCCATTGATGTACTTGCAAATGGTGAGATTGCTAGTTTCAATCGTTATTCTGATTCTATTAGTCAGGCAACATTTGATCGTGTTGATCAGAAAAAGAATGAATCAGATGTACTCGCTCAACTACGTGAAAATTTATCGGTAGAATTACGTTATGTAATAGACTATGACTTTGAAACTGGTAAACAATTTGCAAAGCTAGTCTATGTACCATCTTCAGGTCTTAATGGGGTACATGCACTTTCTGGTCAATGGCAATCTGCAAATGGCTTCACATCACAGGTGCCATTGACTAAAAAAGTAGACAAACTCTCTGCTCAGCCATTGGGACCACGTAAGAATGGAATAACAATCGCAGAAGCTGAGGAATTAGCTAAAGCGATGATAAAAACGGATTCAAATAATAACGCAAAATTAGAAATAAGTATGGTTGATGAGAGAGAAAATGAAAATGGTGAGACTATTTATTCTATCCACTATTCATATTCGTATAAAAATAGTAGTGTTGGTACCTCTTTAGAAATAAAGAAAGCAACTGGAGAAGTGATTCACTACAATGATATAAGCAAGGAATACTCAACATCAGATAATGAGGGGGTCAAAATTTCTAGTGAAGCTGCATTAACAAAGGCAATTGGATACTTAAAAGAATATGCCCCTTCGTACTTACATGAGTATTCTAAACCAATTGATGAAGTGGAAATAAATGAATACAATGATGACTATAATTTCACATTCCCACGCATTGTCAATGGGATTCCGGTTAGTGGTGATGGGTTAATGGTTGCTATAGGTCCAGATGGTTCTCTACGTTCACTATATATTAGTAGCCAAGCTATTAAAAACTGGCCATCTCCAAATAAGACGTTTTCTAATGAGCAAGCAAAAGAGTCATATAGTAAGGCTCTAAATGTTCAATTACAATATGTGAAGCAAAATAGTAAAGATAAAAAACATTTCAATTTAGTCTATACACCTATTTTTGACGATAGCCAATTTAATCAAATTGATGCGACGACAGGTGAATGGTTAGAACCAGTAGATGAGTCGAAAGAAAAGTTTGTGATCTCCCATCCAACAGCTGCTAATGAGTTGAATTATCTACTGAAGCAAAATATTTTAGACGTAAAGGATCCTGCAAACTTTAATGCGGATCAAGCTGTGACAAAAGGGGAAGCACTGAAAATTTTACTGAAATCAGTATCATATGGCTATTTTGGTAATGGTGATGGTGAAAAGCAATCCTTCAACAATATTGATAAAAATCATCCATTATATGGAGTTGTTGAACAAGCAGTAAGAATGGGGATTTTACAACCAGCCAATCAATTCGATGTGGATGCAACTTTGACTCGCCAAGAGCTAGCAATATGGTCAGTAATAGTATTGCAATTGGATAACGTGGCGAAGTATAAGGATATTTATAAATTAAACTTTGCTGATGCAGCTTCTATTGATCCGGCATATACAGGTTATATAGCGATCGCAAGTGGTATGGGTCTGATCGACGCACAGCAAAATAATTTTAATGCTACTAAGAGTGTGTCCTATGCAGATTTGGCTGTCTCAACAGTCCGTTTAGCAAAAGCAGTTCAAGAAAATAAAGGCGATCGAAACTTCTACTATTAGTTTACATGAATAATTGTAAGGACATTTCCTCATTGAAGGAAATGTCCTTTTTAGGTTAGTTTGGGGTTGAATAGGGAAGTAATATGGAATGAAAGGAGTGTACAATCGTATGAAATTAAAATCATTTTTAGCGATTTCTTTAATGACGGCTATTCTTTATGGCTGTAATAAGGATGAAGTAAAAGATGTACCTGCTAATGCACCAGCTGATCAGAATGCTACACAACAGACTGGCGATACGCCAACTGACCAAACGACATTCAACTTTTTAGAGTTTTCTTTGGATGTTGATTATTCCGCTACGGAGTCATATGAGGTGGAGTATGAAGACAAAAAATCGGGAATCTCAGCGAAGTTACAGGATGATCGGAAAAATGTAAAGTTACAAGGTAATGAAGCCTATACAAAATTAGAGCCGTTATTTAAGCAGCTGAATTTTGATTCTACAACACCGAATGATGAAGTGATTGATCAAGTAATCAACGTTTTTAATATTGAAGATAACTATCAGTCCATTGAGGTTGAAGTAGAGTTTATTGATGGAAATGAAAAGGAATTTAAACGACTTCCATAAATGAGAAGAGCCAGCTAAACAAAAAGCGTTAGCTGGCTTTTAAATTCATGAACCTTACCGTTCCCAATGTCGATGTTTAGAAAGGGAATGAATAAATGAATTTAGATTATTTGCAACGCCATCTTTATTGGCGATATGCTGTAAAAACGATACATTTTCAGCATAGCCTATTGTTTTAAAATGCTGGTAGGCTTCTTGAAAAAATTGTTCTGCTTTAGCTTGTTGATAGGAATCATGGAAAGATCCAGTCACATAAACTCCATCATAAAGTGAGGAAGAAGCGGTGGCAAATGTTTCATGAATTTCATAGCCATTTAGTATGCCCTGTTTTGTACTAATCAGTTCCACTACTATATTTTTGCTCAAGAGTGTAGCAATCAGCTCATTTAGGTTTTCTTCGGTATTTTCTGCTACAATTACTGCTACTTTAAAAGTTTTGACACTTTCTACAGCATTGATGACTTGACTAACAGCGGGGGAAGTTTGTGTAATATGAGGTACCTCTACTTGTACTGGCGGTACTATACCGATAGTATCAGCAATTGCTGTTGCAAGCGTATGACTGACATGAGCTAACATATCAACAACTTGTTTTCGAATTGCTTTGTTTTTTACTTTTCCAAGTTCGAAGCAAAAAGCATTAATGATATGCTTTTTCTCAACATCTGTCACACTCAGCCAGAATAATCGGGCTTGTGTAAAATGGTCTTTGAAACTATCACTACGTGCACGTACCTTATGTCCCTCTATTTTTTCCTCATAATGAGTATAGCCTCCATCTGCCTCAGAGATGGGGGACGGTGTGTTATCAGCTAAGGAATTATTATGGTAGCTAACTTGCCCGACATTAATCGTTTGTCGACCATAACCATCTCGTTGATTATTATGGAAAGGACAAATAGGTTTATTTATAGGGATTTCGTGGAAGTTTGGGCCTCCAAGTCGTATTAACTGCGTATCTGTATAGGAGAATAAGCGGCCTTGTAATAAAGGATCATTAGAAAAATCAATGCCAGGTACAACATGACCTACATGAAATGCAGCTTGTTCTGTTTCAGCAAAGAAGTTGTCCACGTTTTTGTTAAGTGTCATTTTACCAAGGATACGGACAGGAACTTCCTCCTCAGGCCATATTTTCGTAGCATCGAGAATATCAAAACTATAATTAAATTCATCTTCAACCGGAATAAGTTGCACGCCAAGCTCCCACTCTGGGAAATCACCTCGTTCGATCGATTCCCATAAATCTCTGCGGTGGAAATCGGGATCTTTCCCAGCGATGATCTGCGCCTCATCCCAAACTAGTGATTTAACTCCAAGCGTCGGTTTCCAATGAAACTTAACAAAGTGGGCCTTCCTTTCATCATTGATGAAACGATAGGTATTAACGCCGAAACCTTCCATCGTTCTATAGCTTCGTGGAATCGATCTATCCGACATATGCCACATAACCATATGGGCAGATTCCTGATTGTTCGCAATGAAATCCCAAAATGTATCATGGGCACTTTGAGCTTGGGGAATTTCATTATTTGGTTCGGGCTTTACTGCGTGTACAAAATCTGGAAATTTAATAGCGTCTTGTATAAAAAATACAGGTATGTTATTTCCGACTAAATCATAATTACCTTCCTGTGTATAAAATTTTGTAGCGAAACCACGTGCATCACGAACAGTGTCGGCAGAGCCCCTTGAGCCCGCAACAGTGGAGAAACGAACAAAGACAGGTGTTTTCGTTCCTTTCCCATTTAAAAATTGTGCTTTTGTAATGTCGCTTGCACATTCATAGGTTTCAAAAACTCCATGTGCTGCTGATCCACGTGCATGCACCACTCTTTCAGGAATACGTTCATGATCAAAATGCGTCATTTTTTCGCGAAAATGAAAATCCTCCAGTAAAGTTGGGCCACGATCGCCAGCTTTTAGAGAATGTTCATCTTCAGCTATTTTTAATCCTTGATTGGTTGTGAGAGACTGATTTTTATCACTTACTCGGAATGCTTCTAGTTGTTGTTGTTTTTGATTGACATCTTTTTTCATTTAGAATCCTCCTTTATAAGTTACAATTACTTTCTACCCGCGGAAGAAGTTCACAAACATTTGCAGCTAAAATGAAAATACGAAACAAAATGTTTGCTGATCAAAAATGAATGTGGTATTATTATCTCGAATTAAAGATAATTAAATTCGAAATAAATGAGGGAGTCGTATGAAGGAAGACAATCGTAACTTAAAAGCATTTACGGTCTTGTTCCGAGCATATCAAACGATTCAGGATGCAACCAAAAGGGATTTACTTCAATATGATTTAAATCAAACCGAATTTTCGGTCCTTGAATTTCTGTATCATCGTGGCGAGCAGCCCATTCAAGTGATCGGTAAAAAAATATTAATTGCAAGTAGTAGTATTACTTATGTAATTGATAAGCTCGAGCAAAAAGGCTATGTATTTCGGAAATCATGTCCTAGGGATCGGCGTGTCACTTATGTATTACTAACAGATGAGGGACAGGCTTTAATGGAAGAGATTTTCCCTAAGCATGAACAAAAAATAAATGAGGTTTTTGAAGTATTGGAACCTCAGGAGCTGGAAACAATGATTTTGTCACTTAAAAAAGTTGGCAAAAATGCTAAATGACATTTAAAAAATTTTAAATATATATCTCGATATCGAGATAATTAGGAGGAGCATTATATGAATCATTTAAAAGGTGTACACCATGTAACAGCTATCACAAGTAGTGCTGAAGAAAATTATAAATTCTTTACTTATGTATTAGGGATGCGCTTAGTGAAGAAAACAGTTAATCAGGATGATATTCAAACATATCATTTATTCTTTGCGGATGATAAAGGTAGTGCAGGCACAGATATGACGTTCTTCGATTTCCCTAACATCTCAAAAGGGGTACATGGGACAAATGAAATTTCAAAAACTTCCTTCCGTGTACCAACGGATGCAGCTATAGATTATTGGGTAAAGCGTTTTGATCGTTTAAATGTGGAACATACGGGTATTAAAGAACAATTTGGTAAGAAAACACTATCTTTCGTGGATTTTGATGATCAACAGTATCAGCTTATTTCTGACGAGCATAATACAGGTATTGCATCAGGTACGCCTTGGCAGGATGGTCCTATTCCACTTGAATATGCTATTACAGGTTTAGGACCAGTATTTGTCCGTGTAGCTGATTTTAAATACTTTAAAGATGTGCTAGAAAAAGTAATGCTATTTACTGAGATTGCAAAAGAAGGAGACTTCCATCTATTTGAAGTAGAGGAAGGCGGAAACGGCGCTCAAGTGATTGTAGATCACAATACTGTGTTACCAGTAGCTCGTCAAGGCTTTGGTACTGTTCACCATGCAGCCTTTCGTGTAGAGGATCGTGCGGTATTAGATGAATGGACTGCACGTTTTGAGAGCTTTGGCTTCCACACATCTGGCTATGTAAATCGTCATTTCTTTGAATCATTATATGCCCGAGTAGCTCCTCAAATTTTATTTGAACTGGCAACAGATGGCCCAGGATTTATGGGCGATGAGCCGTACGAAACTTTAGGAGAAAAACTTTCATTACCTCCATTCTTAGAACCAAAACGAGCACAAATTGAAGGACTTGTTCGTCCTATTGACACTGTAAGAAGCTCTATTACGTTCGATAAAGAATATGAGTAATACTATTTTATTCAGTAGAGAAAAATTTTCTCTACTGAATGGATACATACTGGATTGGAGGTTTAATGAATGGAATTTTCTAAGCTGATTGATAAGCGTCGCTCGGCAAACAACTTTCTGAAGGACGTTAAGATGACTGAGGAAGATATACGTCCCATTTTAGAGGATGTCAAACTTGCTCCATCAGCCTTTAATTTACAACACGCCAATTATATCGTTGTGTTGGATGAGGCTATGAAAGAAAAAGTACGAGAGGCTGCATATGGTCAATATAAAGTGCATTCAGCTTCAGGGGTCATCCTTGTACTAGGCGATAAAGAAGCATACAAAAATACTGCTGAACTAAGTCAAGGTATGGTGGATTTAGGTATTATAACAACCTATGAATTAGAAGAAATAGTTGCTGAGAATACTAACTTTTATGAAGACCGCGGTGAAGCATTTATGAAAGAAGATGCTATTCGTAACGCATCTTTGTCAGCTATGTTATTTATGCTAGCTGCGAAAAATCGCGGCTGGGACACTTGTCCAATGATCGGCTTCGATAATCAAAAAATGCGTGAGCTTTTTAATGTGCCTGAAACACAAGAAATAGCTCTAATGATTACTATTGGAAAAGAAAAAGAAAGCAGTCGTCGTTTACGTGGTTATCGTAAGCCAGTTGAAGAATTTGCCACTTACTATTAATGTGGTATAAAATACAATAGCTATACAAATACTAAGAATAATGTACATTTAGGAGGAAACATCATGAAAGTAGTAGCAATCGTAGGTAGTATCCGTAAAGAATCTTATAATATGCAGTTAGCCCAATTTATTCAAAAACGTTATACTGAGAAATTTGATCTAGAAGTTTTAAGCCTGAAGGATCTACCGATGTATAATCAAGATATTGAAAATGAAGCACCACAAGCAGTTCTTGATTTTAAAGGAAAAGTAAAGGCTGCAGATGCTGTACTATGGGTAACACCAGAGTATAATGGAACAGTTCCAGGTGTTATGGTCAATGCAATTGATTGGTTATCTCGCGTAGATAAAGTAATGATTGGCAAGCCATCTATCATTATGGGTGCATCTATGGGTAACTTGGGTACTGTAAAAGCACAATTACATTTGCGTGATATTTTATTCTCACCTGGCATTAACTCACCATTGCTAAGTGGCAATGATGTTTATATCGGTGCTGTGCACACTAAATTTGATGCAGAAGGTAATTTAACTGATGAAGGTACAGTGAAATTTTTAGATATAGTAATTGATAACTTCCTGAACTGGACAAAAAAATACGTTTAAGTTAAAAACTAACCCATAAGTATATAATATACTTATGGGTTTTTTTCATTTGGATAGAGATTTCTTCTGCATGAAATCTTCATATTTTCCCGGTATACTATTAAGAAATTCTAAAATGGTGGTTACAGATGAGAAAATTATCACTGAAGCTTGGCATCATCTTTTTCATCACATTATTTTGTATCGAAACATTTATGATGTTTTTTTTACACACCTCATTGACAAATTCAAGAGTTGAAGAGGAATTGGCGAGTTTGCAAGCAAGAGGAAATTCACATCGCACAATATTAGAACAGAACTTCAATAAGGAAACATTAGCGCATGTCGTATTGATGGAATCCGAAGAAACTACTGATGTAGTGGTCACAGATTATAAGGGGACAATATTAGCATCCTCGCAACCGCATCCTGAAATCAAAGATATGATAAAGAATTTAAATGGAATAGTACCTTACGAGGGAAAGATTCTACAAGATAACTGGCAAGAGGTGCAAGCTATTGCTACCATTAGCCCTATTCAAACACAGCAGACAACGATTGGCTATGTCTTTATGTTTCAAAATACAGATTCCATACATGCTTTAATGAAGCGTTTAAATAAACATTTCCTTATTGTTGGCATCGTCTCAGGCTTAGTAACCATTGCCGTCATCATAGTGTTATCTAGAAAGCTTGCCGAACCATTAATTCAGATGAAAGAAGCAACATTGAAAATGAGTAAAGGAGATTTTACAGTTACTCTGTCTCCAAATGGAAAAGATGAGCTTGGGGATTTATCGAATGCTATTCAGCTACTATCAAATGAGTTAAATCATTTAAGGCAGGAACGGAAAGAATTTTTATCTAGTATTGCACATGAGCTTCGCACACCGATTACCTTTATTAAAGGCTATACCGATATTCTTTATAAACGTGATTTAACAGGGCATGATCGACAAAAATATTTAGCTATTATACTAGAGGAGACCAATAGACTTTCGAGATTAATAAAGGACTTATTTGATTTAGCTAAAATGGATGAAAACTCATTTGTTATTGAAAAACAAAGTCTAAGTTTACATGCTTTTTTTATTAGCATCGAAGCTAAATTAAGCCCTGCTTTTCAAGAAAAAGATATTCATTTTGTGGTGTGCTGTGAAGAGGGATTAACACTATGGGCTGATGAAGCAAGATTAGAGCAAATAATGATCAATCTATTAAATAACGCATTAACCTATTGTAGACCGGGAGATACTACCACTGTAAATGTGAAGAAAATTAATGGCGTTTTAACCATCGTAATTCGTGATACGGGAAAAGGAATTCCTAAAAAGGATTTACCGTTTATTTTCGAGCGCTTTTACCGAGTCGAGAAATCTAGAAGTCGCGCATTGGGAGGGGCTGGACTAGGACTTGCGATTGTAAAGGAACTTGTACAGGCACATGGGGGAGAAGTGACGGTTAGCAGTGAAAAAAACAAAGGGACTATTTTTGAATTATCGTTTAAAGGAGTAGAAGCGGATGAAAACCATTTTATGCATTGACGATGAACCAAGAATGTTAGATTTATTGACCCTTTACTTAGAACCCGTTTTTCATTGTAGAGCAATGTCGTCCGTTCACGATGCGTTCATTTATTTAGAAGAAGAGCATGTGGATTTAGTTCTTTTGGATATTATGATGCCTGAAATGGATGGGTGGCAGGTTTGCCAAGAGATCAGGAAGTTTTGGGATGTACCTATAATCATGCTTACGGCCAAAGGGGAGCATTCAGATATTGTGAAAGGTTTGAACATTGGCGCAGATGATTATATAGTAAAGCCTTTTGATGAAGAAGAGTTATTAGCTCGTATACAAGCGGTATTAAGGAGAACAAAAACAGAAGAAAAGGTGATTGTCTTTGAGGGATTACGCTTAGATAAAGAATCCTTTGAGTTATATTTTCGGCAAGAGGCAATCCCTTTAACACCAAAGGAATTTTCCATGATGGCCTTATTTTTAGATCATCAGAATAAAGTATTTTCAAGAGAACATCTTATCAATACAGTTTGGGGTTATAATGTTTCAATTGAAGATCGCACAATCGATTCCCATGTCCGTAATTTACGAGAAAAATTACGGAAAAGCGGTTTTCCTGCTGATGATTACTTGCAAACAGTTTGGGGAATCGGCTATAAATGGCATAAGTTTGCGGATAGAAAGCCTTTAGAACATAAAAACTAGAAAACAAAAAACAACCTCTACCAGACATACTGGGAGAGGTTGTTCCCATTAGTTCTCTGTTAACTCATCTTCTGTTACCCATTTATGATTTTTCACTGCTTCACCATTTATGGTAGAAGTGTAATCAACCATATAAACAGTCGTTGGTACAGCCTCTTCAATGCGGACAGTCGCGTTTTTCATTCCTTCTATATGTGTGGCAGCCGTTTTCACCTCTGTTCCAGAAGACAGTGGCCCCTCTCCTGCATCAATTAATTCCTCATGGATAACCCACTTATGATTCTCTACACGTTTTCCACCTGATGTTGGGTCATAGGAAATCGTATAAGCCGTAGTCTTATATGCACCAACAATTGTCGCTTCAGCATCTTTCATGCCTTCCATATGTCCGTTTGAAATAATAGCCGTACTTCCAACGGGAAACTTCGGATTTTCAGCTTTTTTTAATGTGGCTGGTACTTCTTCAGAACTTGAATGATTCATCGTAGAATGATCCATTTCAGTTTGTTGTTCAGTCCCAGGAGTTTTATTTGACGTTGATGCAGGCTCTGTTGTATCGCTAGAACATGCTGATAACGTAAGTAAAGTTACTGCTGACAATAGCCCAATTGCCCATCTTCTTTTAAATGTCATGTTAGATCCTCCTCACTATTTGCCCCTACTGTAGCAAACAAATATGCAGAAATGATGGACGTTATCTATTACAAAAAACTTCTTTAGTCAAATAACTAAAGAAGTAGATAGAGGTGTTATTGAATGGGCATGATTTTGAGTGTTTTTTGTAGTCGGTAGGCAAAGATGCCAGCGAAAATAGCTAAAATGATGTCTTTTGGAAGTGGGGGGATCATCCAGAGCCAAGCTAATCTATAAGAAAAATCTTCTGGCGCACTTGCCCATAGCTTGTAAGCAAAATACATCCAGTTTGTGCCTAGTAAATAATTGATAGCAGTTGCGATGAATGCAGCTAGGATATAGCTTTTCTTTGTACCACTTCGTTCCACAATTAATCCTGCAACAAATGCTGCTACAATAAATGTGATAATGAATCCAAATGTTGGACTTAAAATTTGACCAAAGCCTCCACCAAAGCGAGCAAAGACAGGTGCTCCTGCTAATCCTATACACATATAAACCGTGCAGGCAAGCGCTCCTTTCCTACTGCCCAAAATAAGTCCAGCTAAAATGGCAAAAAAGGTTTGTAGTGTAATCGGTACACCACCAACTGTCATAAAGGGCACAAGGGATGTGATATTGGCACCCACCATCATTAGGGTAGAAAATAATCCAATATAAACAATATCTACAGTTCTTAATTTATGATGACCCTGTTCTGTTACGGTTGTCATGATTTTACCTCTAATCTGAAAGTTTATAATGATAGTGTAAAAAACAAACTTATTTGTGTCAACTTTATTGATAGTTTGAGTTAACGCAAATTTTGCACTCTCATTTAATTCTTTGTAGACTAACTATCTATAAAAATGTATGATAGAATCGTCATAATTTTATAACTTTACATACTATTGGTGTGACATTTTAAACTATGTCGCTTAAAAGGGAAGTCGGTGGAAGTCCGACGCTGTCCCGCAACTGTAACGAGGAGTCCTATAATGTATTTTGCCACTGTTAAAAATGGGAAGGCTATTATAGGATTGTGAATCGAAGCCAGGAGACCTGCCAATAAGTAATACCTGTAATGCCCACGAGGATGCAAGCAATTACGGACAATAGCTGGATATTTTCTGACTTTGTTTATTCTAGGGTATTTTTGTGTGTATTTTTGCATAAAATACCTTTTTTTATATTCATTGACTGATCTAAATGTCAACTGAAGAAAGATAAAGCCGGACTAAATTATGCGAAAGTATATTTAATTGCTTCATTCATCATTTTTCTAGGAGTTTAATGGATGAATAAAAAATTTATGTTATTTTCTTCAGTGCTTCTTTTAGTATTAATTGTTTCAATGACATTTGCTGTAATGGTTGGATCTGTTTCAGTGACACCATTATATGTGTGGAAAGTTATACTTTCTAAATTACCCTTTATCCAACATATGATAGAGCAAGATTGGAGCCGCTCACAGGAAATCATAATATGGCAAATAAGAGTCCCACGTGTCATTCTTGCTGCTATTGTTGGAGCAGGGTTAGCCATTGCAGGTGCAGCGATTCAGGCACTTGTACGAAATTCCATTGCAGACCCATATATTTTAGGGATATCTTCAGGTGCAACAGTTGGGGCGACTTCAGTAATTATTTTAGGTGCCTTTTCATTTTTAGGTATTTATGCACTTTCTGTATCAGCCTTTTTAGGGTCATTGATCGCTATTGGGCTAGTGTTTTTCTTATCGCGCGTGGGGGGACGGATCTCGATTTTTCGATTGCTATTGGCAGGTATGGCAGTTTCCTTTATATTAACAGCTGTTTCTAATTTTATTTTAATGATGTCAAAGCAAGAGGGAGCTTTAAAGGCTGTTATGTTTTGGATGCTAGGTAGCCTAGCTGGAGCGAAATGGAATAATATTGTCATCCCAGCCTTCATATTTTTCGTTGTATTTGGGCTATTATGGCTATTCTATCGAAATTTAAATTTATTGTTACTTGGGGAAGAGGCTGCAGTAACATTGGGTGTCAATCTGCAACAATTTCGCATACAGCTCATATTACTTGTCTCACTCTTAACAGGGGTACTTGTAGCAGTCAGTGGTTCTATCGGATTTGTGGGGCTAATCATTCCGCATATAGTACGGTTAATTGTGGGTTCCAACTATAAATATGTAATACCGATCAGTGCATTATTAGGAGGGATTTTCTTAGTTTGGGCAGATGCATTAGCTCGAATTATTATTGCTCCACAGGAAATGCCTATCGGTATAATTACAGCCTTTTGTGGAGGACCATTTTTCATTTGGTTACTCCGTCGTAACAATTATTCTTTTGGTGAAGGAGATTAACTTACATGACATTAGAAGCAAAACAAGTATCATTCTCCATTTACGATCAGCGGATACTACATGAGGTAAGTGTTCAAATAAAAGAAAAGCAATTTGTGGGTTTAATTGGCCCTAATGGTAGTGGAAAATCGACATTGCTTAAAAACATGTATCGTCTCTTAAAGCCTGAGAGCGGTACAGTACTGTTAAATGAGCAGAATATTTTAAAGCAATCTAGTAAAGCCATTGCCAAAAATTTGGCCGTTGTTAGTCAAGAAACACCTGTATTATTTGATTTTACTGTTCATGATTTAGTCAGTATGGGAAGGACTCCACATAAAAAGCTATTAGAGCTTGATCAGGAGCAAGATTTTCAAATTGTGAAAGATGCTCTGAAGCAAACTGGTATATCGCATCTTGCCAAACGAAGCTTTAGCTCTCTTTCTGGTGGAGAAAAAAAGCGTGTAATGGTTGCAAGAGCACTCGCACAGCAAGCACAAGTACTAATATTGGATGAACCAACAAATCATTTAGATATTCAGCATCAACTTCAGCTTATGGACTTAATTCAAACTTTACATCTAACAGTAGTAGCTGCTTTACATGACTTGAATATCGCTGCAATGTACTGTGACCAAATTTACGTTTTACAGCATGGACGCATTGTTTGTCATGGAACACCACAGGAGGTACTTACACCATCATTGCTGCAAGAAGTATTTGGTGTATTTGCCGATATTCAAACACATACACTAACCGGTAAACCTTATCTTACATATGTCCCAGAACAATTCGCAAAAAAGGTTTGCCAAGTTTAAAAACTGTACAGTAGTGCTTCGATGGATTTATCACCATTCAACAAAAAAGAAGGACGCCACTTCAATTTAAGAGGGCGTCCTGTGTTATTTAAGAAGATACTGCTTTTAATCCTGCAACTCCAATAATAATAGCAATGATACTTATTATTCGCGTAAAATTTTTAGATTCCCCAAAAAACATTATATTTACAAGCACGGCACCTACAGTACCAATACCAACCCAGACAACATAGGCGATGCTTAGTTGTAAATAATTAAAGGATGCATATAGAAGTGCAAAAGATAAACCGAAGCCACCAACGTATAATAATAAATTCCGTACAGTTTTATGTTGACTATAAAAGCGTAAACCGATGACACCTAATATTTCTGACATTGCAGCTAATATAACAAATACCCAGCCCATTATGCATCCACTCCTTTCGTAGTACCATGATCTTTCGATGGATTATCCGCTAATTTTAGGCCCATAACGCCCAATACTAAAATAATCATGAACATACCCTTAATCGCATTAAAGTCACCGTTGAAAATAAAGATATCCATTAATGTCGTACCGATTGCACCTGCTCCGGCAAAAATTGCGTAGACAGTCCCAGTAGGAAGCTTTTCACAAGCCTTTGATAAGAAGTGAAAATCGATGGCGATCATAGACACAATAATTATCCAATGCCACCATGAGTTTGCTACATTAAAACCAAATATCCAAAACAATTCAAATAAACTTGTTAGTCCAACATACATCCATTCTTTTTGCATAAATAAATTCCTTTCATAGCAATAATTAATGACTGACATTCAGTCATTTTTGAAGTAAAAGAGAACGCCACTTATACGTGACGTAGGCCAAGTGCATGATATAAAAAGTCTAGAAGCTCAAGCTTAAGCAGTTGCATTGTTTCATCCTTGCTATCATCAAACAAATAAATCTGTTCAGCAGCAGATTCGATTAGACCAATGATAAGCTTAGCTGATCGTGATGGGTTAATGGACTCTCGAATGATTCCTTGTTGTTGAGCCGTTAATAAGAAATTACTCATCCAAGCATAGTAGGGTGAATAGATGCTTTCCCATTCTTTCAAATGCTCGGTTTGTGCAATACCTGCATAAATGAGGGCAACGATATCACCATATTCTTTTGTGATTAAGAAAATCATCTCAACAACTTCTTGAAGTTGCTGTTCAAAGGGTTTATGATCTGAAACGCCTTCTTCTACCGTAGTCATAATCCGCTCTACCATATTCTTTGCAATAGCAGGCATAACCGAAAGGCGCGATGGGAAATAGAGATAAAATGTTCCTTGTGCAATACCAGCTGCCTTCACGATATCTGAAACCTTCGTTTTTTCAATTCCTTTTTCTCTAAACACTTCAATGGCTGCTTGAATAATTTTTTCTTCCTTTGACATGCTATCCCTCACTTTGCCTTACTGATTAGTATGTTACAGGAGAAGAAAATGAATGTCAACGAAAAATGACTGATAGTCAGTCATTTTTTGTGAAGTATAGTTGTTTTGTCTTCTGGGAACTTTATGATTGAAAGGATTGATGATAATGGAAGAGATTAAATTTGCACAATTAGATTCACAGCAACTTGCCAAAATTAATGAACTTGAGAAAAAAATTGGTGTAACATTAGTTGCTTATGATTCCTCATCCATGCCACCACATGGCTCTGGCGCTTATGAGACAAATAATAGCACGACAAACAATCATCCATCATAATAAAGTGAGAAATGCCTTGCAGTTAATGTAAGGTATTTTCATTTTAAGTAACACTTAAGGAGTGAATGAACATGAAAGAATTCTATGCTGATTTACATATTCATATTGGTCGTACTTTTAGAGGCCGAGCTGTGAAAATTACTGGGAGTAAAACATTGACATTAGCACGCATTTTAGAGACTGCTAGTGCGAGAAAAGGGTTGGATATTATAGGTATCATTGATTGCCATTCACCAGAGGTCATAGAAGAAATGAAAGAGATGATTGACCGAGGTGAACTGATCGAGCTAGCAGAGGGAGGGCTACGTTATCTAGAAACGACACTGATTCCAGGATCAGAAATAGAAATCTATGATCAACATTGCCATGGTCCAATTCATGTGCTTGCTTACTTCCCTACATTATTACTAATGGAGCAATTTTCAAATTGGATGTCTCAACATATGAAAAATATCCATTTAAGCTCACAGCGAATTTATTGTGATGGAAGAACATTACAACAAAAAGTACATGAATTGGGAGGGCTTTTTATCCCTGCACATGTATTTACACCCTTTAAAAGTTTGTATGGCAAAGGTGTTCATCGTAGTTTAACAGAGGTCTTTGATCCGCAACTTATCGATGCGATTGAATTAGGTTTAAGCTCAGATACAAACATGGTGAGCCATATTAAAGAACTTCAAGCATACACATTCGTCAGTAATTCAGATGCACATTCTCTTGGAAAACTAGCACGTGAGTATCAAAAATTACGATTAGCAGAAGCGAATTTTGCTGAATTACAAATGGCCCTTCATGAACAACAGGGCCGAGCGGTAATAGCCAATTATGGCTTAAATCCATTGCTTGGTAAATATCATCAGACAGTTTGTGCTAAATGTGGAGAACAACTTAGTAACGAAGCAATAATTTGTACGAACTGTGAAAGTACACAAATCGTAAAGGGCGTTGCTACACGTATTCAAGAATTATCAGAGGAATTTTCAAATGAAAGAAGTAGACCGTCTTATATCCATCAGGTACCACTTGATTTTATTCCTGGTCTTGGTCCAAAAATGATGGAACGATTACTACAAGCTTTCGGAACAGAGATGAATATTTTGCATCGAGTTACATTCGAACAGCTTGCACAAATTGTGCCACATAAAATTGCCAAATTAATTGATGCAGCTAGAACAGGTCATTTAGCTATTGAAGTTGGAGGTGGTGGCATTTATGGAAAGATACAAATTGAATAGAGAAAATGTTTCAAAAAGATTGTTGGCTTTTTAACCTATTTTTAACTCTCTTCTAGTAAAATAGTTAAAACAATTACTATTTTTAGGTAGAGGAGAGCGTATATGCAATTTTCAAAGAAATTCCGTTTTTTAGCTACAAGCATACTTGCACTACAGTTAACGATACCTGTCGCAGCTAATGCTGAGGATCCAAAAGATTACATAGCACCAAGTTGGATTGCACAGGCAGATTATGTAGCACTAGGTGATTCAATTGCTCATGGGATGAACGAGGTAGGAGTAATCGGATTAGGCTACACAGATTTTGTTGCACAAACCTTACAGGAAGAGGGCTTCATCACTTCTTATAACAAAGGTTTTGCCATGTCAGGCTATACAACAAAAAATGTTTTGGCAGATATACAAAATGATGTTGCAAAAACGGTAACTGGTTTTGGTTATCCGACAGAACAAGTAAAGTTAAAAACATCTATAAAAGAGGCAGAGATCATTACACTAACTGTTGGCGCTAATGATTTATTACCAATATTAAAAGAGTCCCAAACAACAGGGGTGGACGCAGTTGCCATCGTTAAGGCTACGAAAGAAGCTGTAACAAATATTGCAACAATATTAACTGAAATTAAAAAGTTAAATCCACAAGCTGAAATTTATGTGATGGGATATTATAATTCGTTCCCTTACTATAGTGAGAACTTACAAAATCAATTTAAAATACTATTGGCAACAATGAATACAACAATAAAAACAACAGCTGAAAAAGCTGGAGCGATTTTTGTACCAACTTATGATGTTGTGGCCAAGGATGTTCCAAACTACCTTCCAAATCCAGAAAATATTCATTTAAGTGAAGCTGGTTATTTTGCATTGGCAAATGAAGCATTTTTACCAATCATTAAAACTAGCTCTTTATGGGATGTAACGAAAGCTATTCAAGTAGATGTAAAAGATCGTACAACTGTAGAAGTAAGGTGGCAAGAAGCGACGGATAATGTTGGCATAGAGAATTACAAAATTTATGTAAATGGAAAATTAACGTCAACATTGAATGCAGATACAACTAAGATGACGCTCAACGATCTAACAGGGAATACAGCCTACACTATTACAGTAAAAGCAATTGATGCTGCTGGTAATGAAAGCGTTCAAAATCCAACAGTAACTTTCACTACAGGAGGGTCGATACGCTTTACAGATACAGTCAATCATTGGGCGAAAGAGTATATTCAACAAGCAGCAGAAGCAGGGATGATGAATGGCTATCCTGATGGAACGTTTAAACCTAATCAAAATGTGACACGAGCACAAGTTGCTTCTATACTAGTGAGAAGTTTAGGCTTAACAACACGGGAAAAGGCACCATTTACAGACATATCAAATTATGATGCAAAAACACAGTCTGAAATTGCAGCAGCGTACACACATGGCATTATTAAGGGTGCCGATGGGAAATTCAACCCCACAAAACCTGTAACACGCGCTGAATTAGCAGTGATGATTCAGCGTACCTATGAACAGCAATTTAAACAACCTTATATTGTACAAGGGGGTTTGCCATTTACAGATGTTGCGTCATATAATGTTGAGACAAAACAGGCCATTACGATGTTATATGAGTTAGGAATTGTAACAGGAGATGGAGGAAAATATTCACCAGCAGCTTCAACCACAAGGGGGCAAGCAGCTAAAATTATGGTAAACTTGAATCAATTATTCACGAAGTAAAAAATAAAAGGTAGAGGTAAAACAGCACCTCTACCTTTTGACGTTTTTGCTACAAACAAAGTATAGTCTTACTAGATTGTATATGGTAATAAAGAGAGGAGAATGGGGATGTTATCATTTATCTTATCTGCCAAAAGATTAGTTAAAGGATTGTGGCGGTCATTTAAACGACCACAGTTTCTATCACTATTTACAACATTATTCCTCATCATTCTATCCGGTACTTTGTTTTACAAGGGTACAGAGGATTGGCATTGGCTAGATGCCATGTATTTTGCTGTAGTCAGTTTGATTCCAACAGGCGTGGAAACTGGGCTATATCCAACAACCTCTTACTCGAAGATTTTTACAATGATTTATCTCATTGTTGGTACGGGTGTAATGTTTATTATGTTGCTCATGCTGGGGCGCTCTCTCGTCGATTTTTCCTTAAACGAGGATGAAAAAGAAGAGGTTAAGAAACGTTTGAAAAAGTAAAATAACCGTACAATCAATCTGATGAAAGATTCATTGTACGGCTATTTTTTATGAAAGTTTTGCAATAATGCCTTCTTCATCGTCTAACACAAGTTCAATACCTGTTGAGAAGGGATCACCATGTAGAACATCTTTTATCCAAACGCGCAAGGCACCTATCATGGCTGCTGTATTGAGCATTTCCATTTGACCACTTACTTCAACCTCTGCGCCGAAGCCCGTGTCATCATCATATGTCAATTCCACAAGAACATCTTCAGGGCGAATGTTCTTGTAATACGCTTGCGATAAACAAATAGCGTTAATAATATCTTGTTCGTTAATTATTTGTGCCATTGAGCTTCCTCTTTGCGTTTTTTATCTTTAAACATCTTCATAATTTTTACGACAAGCATCACAATAACGACAATTGCAGCTACGTTAATGAGTAATCCTAAAATATTTCCAAGTAAACCCATGCCGCTAAATAAGCTACCGAATAATAAACCTGCAAGTCCCCCAAGCATTAACCCTTTCATAAGGCCACCTGAGAAGAAACCACCTTTTTTAGTTGTATCCACTTTATTTGTAGAACTTGTGTTGTTTTTATTTGTTGTTGCATTTTTTTGATCTTTAGAAGTATCCTGGGACTTCTGGATATTTGAGCTATTGTTATTGTTTGAGAAGCCTTTTTTACCCGATTTATAGGATTTAGCTTCTGCTGTTGGTGTATCCGAGATGAATAATGTTGCACCAACTGTGGAAAATATCAGTGTCGCTGCAAATAGAGCGGCAAGAATTTTTTTCATTACTTACATTCCTCCAATATAATTTTTAATTTGGTCATAAACTAGTTCTTATATAGTAATATTACATGAACTATATTAAAAAATAAAACCAATGCCTTCTATAAATGAGCAATATCAAAAAATTTGAACAAATAGTGACAGATGATGTGGTTGTAAAAATTATCTAATAGAAAGGGGTGAAACGATGCTAGCAACATTAATAATTTTCATCTCAATATTTTTATTGCTGTACCTGACAGAAAAAAGGCGCTTCCTCAACGCGGTAGCTCTCGGTCTGATAGGTATATATATAGTCAGAGCGCTCATTATTCACTATCCTTTATTACTACCTGACGATCAGGGGATCATTTCAGAAATGGGGATATTTATTATTCTAGGAAGCTTTCCAAGTATCATGTTTATTTTATCTATAGCCATGTTTTTTAATAGTAAAATTTTATTGGAGAAGGAAGGACGTAAAGTACGAAATTTAATGTTGGCCATTATGGGACTAAGTTTTGTTATTATGATGATATGGTACGTATTCGTCATTTTTATACAAATTGAAAATGTACTTTGGCATATTCTTTTCTTCTATGCGTTTTTGATTTTTGGCTATACAATGTTTTTATACACAAGTGTCCTAGCATACGCCATATTGTATCATTTCACACCCATACGCTATGAACCGAGTTATATAATAACACTAGGCTCAGGGTTAATTGGCGATAGAGTCCCACCACTTTTAGCAAGTCGTTTAAATGAAGCGGTAAAGCAATACAAGAAGTACGGGGAAAGACCGTTTATCATTGTCTCCGGTGGTCAAGGAAATGATGAAAAAGTATCAGAAGCAATGGCTATGAAAAAATATTTATTAGATGTCCATGATATTCCCTCTAAAAAAATTCTAATGGAAGATCAATCGACCAATACAGAAGAAAATATGGTCTTTACAAAAAACATTATGGACCAACATGCTCAAGGAGAAAAATATCGTTCCATATTTGTGACAAATAATTTTCACGTATTTCGTGCAAGTCTCTATGCAAAAAAAGCAAAACTAGATGCAGAAGGGGTTGGCTCAAAAACAGCCTTTTACTATGTTCCTAATGCATTTACACGAGAATTTATAGGCTTATTAGAAATGAATAAATGGGCCCATACTACAATTTTTTTAATCATTACGCTATTCATAGGCTTACTGTTGAGAGCGTATGTGTAACCAAAATTCAACTGTCTTCCATATAATAATGGCAAGACAGTTTTTTACATAATGTGCAAGGGAGGAAAACAATGTACGAGCAAATTTTAGCGAAGCGCAATAAAGAACGAATTAATTCCTTACAAAGTATAATACAAACAAAAAATACATGGTTTGCTCAAAATATAAAATTACTTTCATTCGATGAAGTTAACTTGGCAGCCTTGCAAAAAATACTGTATCAAATAGTGCGAGGGTTATTAAAAGACCAGCAACAGCGTCATTTGCAAATTGTCGTTTCAGATCAAACTCAATCTGTGCAGGACAATGTATTAACGCTGTTAGCAGAATATGATGATTTGTTGCGTGATGCCATCCCGCAGCCAATCTATATACTCGTTTGGCAAATTTCATCCCTCGAAAAGTTAGCAAGCAGAATAGAAGTAGTAGATGATGTACTTGATGTAGTTGAATGGTATTTCTGCCATCAAGATGATCAAGTCAAGATTTTAGATGAGGAAGATTTAGATCATGAGGTAATGATTGATTTATATAAAGAGGCGGTTGAGGACCAGGATACGGATGCGCAATATCAGCTGGGGGAATATTACAGCGCAATTGAAGGGGATTATTTCCAACCTGAAAAATCATTAAAATGGTTTGAATTAGCTGCCACTCAGGATAATGCAGATGCCCAATACGTGTTAGGTAATTTTTATTTTGAGGGAATCGGTGTTGAGGAGAATTATGCTCGGGCTTTTTCATTATATGAAAAAGCAGCTTTACAAGGGCACGCAGATGCTGCCAATAATTTAGCAGATATGTACTTTAATGGAGAGAGTGTGCCAAAGGATTTTACACTAGCAAAAAAATGGTTTGACTATGCTGCTAGCAAGAACGTTGCGGAGGCCATGTTTACGCTAGGAATTATTTATGAGCAAGGATTAGGCGTTAAAAAAGATGCAGGTGCAGCTTTTAATGCCTATAAAAAATCTGCCGAAACAGGGTATGTTGAAGCTCAGTATCGTCTTGGTGGTATTTATTTAGAGGGGCGTCTTGGTCAAGCAAAAGATATAAATCGAGGTCTATTTTGGTTTGAAAGAGCGGCAGAACAATTCCATATTGATGCCTTTTATGATTTAGGTTTTATTTGGAGTAAAGGATTAACAGGCATTCGGAATATTGAAAAGGGAATTCATTGGTTTAAACAGGCTGCTCTGCAAGGGGATGCTGGCGCCAAGCTACAACTTGGACATATATATCATAAAGGTGAAGGAATTGCCAGAAATCTGAAAGAGGCTATTAAGTGGTATGGACTTGCAGCAGATGCTGGCATTGAAGAGGCTGCTAAAATACTACAGGAACTTAAGGGATTGTAAATTTTATGTTAAAATTTCGTAGATCTTTAAGATTATTTATATGATCTTAAGTAATGATTCTTTCGTATAGTAAAAAGCTCTATTTATGAGTATTAAGGATCATTTAGGTTGAGGACATAAAATATTAATATAGTGATATTTAATGAGGACCTATCGGAAAATAGAAAAAAGGTAAAAAAAATAAGCATAATCAAACAAACAAATAGAAGAAAAGGCTACCAATAATATTGTGGTAGCTTTTTTATTGATGATTTCAGGCAATTAAACAGCAAGGACTTTATATATATATTATGTAAAAAATTGGTACGCGTAAGATTGACAGTAATTTTTAAAATGATTAAGGTAAATGAGTAATTTTGAAAACAATCATACATAAATAAATCGACTGTAGTCAATGTATAGAGCAGATCTGTTTGTTGAGTACAAATCACCTTTTAATTAATGATTGAACAATAAGTGACCGCTTTTGGAGGAGTGTGTCATGTGAAATAGCGGTAGCAAATGGAAACATAGTAATATGGCTAGCCTATTTTATCGGTATTTTTATTTGTATCAATTAATATGTTAAAAGGTATTTGTTGTTTCTCAGCCTGATAAAAGTAAACGGAACGAAAGAGGGAAGATAAGTGATTTTTCAAAAACAGAGAAAGACAAAGGCATTGGATTTACAGCAATATACTGTAAAAATGGATTTATCTAATCGCCAATTAATGGCTAAGCAAATTGAAATGCTGAATTTAACGAAGCAGGACTTACAATATTTAAAAGCATTCCAGCCGTATGTTATGGACAATATAGATCACATTGTAAACCGTTTTTACAATATGATAGGTACCGAGCATCATTTGGTAGATATTATTAGTCATCATAGTTCTGTAGAAAAGCTTAAAGTAACATTACGGCAGCATATTATTGAAATGTTTAACGGAACGATTGATGAGATGTTTTACCAAAGGCGTGTGAAAATTGCAAAGGTGCATGTTCACATTGGGCTTAGAACACAATGGTATATCTGCGCATTCCAAGATTTATCTCTCTCATTTATTGACTTAGTTGAACAGAATATCGATCAACCTCGAGATCAGTTTAATACCATTAGAGCGATTTCTAAAATTTGTAACTTTGAGCAGCAACTTGTTTTAGAAGCATTTGAAAACACTGTTGAACAGCATAAAGTAAATATGGAGCAAGAAAAAGAAGCAATTGAACGGCAAATTGTAGAATCCTCGGAATTGCTTGCAACCATTTCGCAAGAAACAAATAGTTCATTTTGCAGTCTAAGCGAACAATCTGATGAAATTGAACAATTAGCTAAGAAATCAATTGATGTGTCCACCCTAGCTGAAAATCAAGCACTGGATGGACGTGAATGTTTGAAAAAGCAATCACAAAATATGAACAATATTATTCAATCTCTTCATGATATAGAAGAAAATATTGAACAATTGTCTGGTATGTCAAAGGAAATGGAAACAATCATGAGTGTCGTTACCAATATTGCCAATCAAACCAATCTGTTGGCTTTGAATGCCGCTATTGAAGCTGCCCGTGCTGGAGAAGCGGGGAAGGGATTTAGTGTGGTGGCTGATGAAGTACGTAAATTATCCATTCAAACAAAAGAATCTGTCACAGCTGTTGCATTGTTATTGCAAAAAACGAGTGAACGAACGGAAAAATTGGAGCAATCTCTTACTAATATTCAAGAAGAAGTGGCATCTGGTGAGGAAAACATGTTACACACTGAAGGCCAATTTACGAATATACTAGGAGCGATGACAGAAGCAAAAGATCAAAATGATTGCATGGCAATGAAAATTAAAGCAATTGCAAGTATATTAAGTGAGTTGGGTACTTCTTTTTCGGAAGTAACAAATTCCGCAGAAAAATTAGCAAACTTTGCCCAAAATTTAAAAGGTTAGATTACTAGTTATAATAAACACTATAGTACCTATTATTATGTGTCTTTAGTATTCATAGATCTCATAGAGTTACATACTCATAAAGCTAGGGTTACCTCACGGATGAGGTAGCTCTATTTTTGCTAAATTTGTAAAGGGTTTGACGTAACTTTCAATAAAAATAAGTTTATACTGTAGACAGAACTAAAAATAGGGGCGGTTTACTATGAAAACAGTTGTTGTATTAGGTGGCGGTATTACTGGGTTATGCACAATGCATTATCTACAACGTCAAGTGAAGGAAAAAAAATTAGATGTTCAGCTAGTGCTCGTAGAAAAAAATACATATTTAGGTGGCAAATTATATTCGGCATATGAACAAGACTTTATTATGGAAACAGGTGCTGATTCTATTGTAGCTCGCCATAAAGGTGTAATGGAGCTAGTGCAAGAGCTAGGTTTTGAAGAGAATCTCGTTTACAACGAAACAGGTATCTCCTATATTTATACAAATAACGAACTGCATGCCATCCCAGCAGATTCCACATTTGGAATACCTATGAGTTTGACATCTCTTGAGGAAAGTACACTCATTTCTGAACAGGCAAAACAAGTAGCACTAAAGGATTTAACTCTACCCAATGCAGGTTTCACGAAAGAAAGCTCGATAGGGGAATTTTTAACCTATTATTTAGGTGAAGAGCTAGTGGAAAATCAAATTGCACCCGTCCTGGCAGGTGTTTATTCTGGTGACTTACACCAGCTTTCTATTGCCTCCACGCTACCATATTTAATTGACTATAAAAATGAATATGGTAGCATCATTAAAGGTTTCGATGCGAATCGTGAGCAATTTGTTAAAGCTTCTAACAAAAAATTTATATCGTTTCAAAATGGTTTATCCTCTTTAATTGAGCGATTAGAACATACGTTAACAGATGTAGACATCATCAAGGGTGTTGCAACAACCTGTGTCAAAAAACAGGAGAACCAATATATGATTTCCTTAGCAAATGGTCAAAACATTGAGGCAGATCATGTTGTCCTAGCATTACCGAATGAAGCAGTTCAAAGCATATTGCAGGATGAATCCTTAAACCGTTATTTTGATCAGTTTACTACAGCATCAGCAATTACCATTTATCTAGGTTTTGATGTACCTGACTCTAAATTACCAGCGGATGGAACGGGCTATATTGTATCGCATAATTCTGATGTCACTTGTAATGCAGCAACTTGGACGAGTCGTAAGTGGAAACATACATCGAAAAACAATAAGTTACTTGTGCGCCTTTTCTATAAGAGTATTAATCCAGCGTATGAGCAATTACGTGATATGACTGAAGAAGAATTGGCAGCGGTAGCTTTAGAAGATGTTCGAAAAAGCTTAGGAATCGAGGAAAAACCAACAGTAGTTAACGTCACAAAGTGGATTGATCAGATGCCTAAATATGACTTAGCTCACCGTGAAGCATTACAAGGATTACTATTGGAACTGAATGAAAACTATCCGAATTTATCGATTGCAGGTTGTTCTTATTTTGGAGTAGGTATTGGCGCTTGCATTCAAAATGGGAAAAAAATTGGTGAGGACCTTGCTGAAGAGCTATCCAATTTCTAGGATTTTAAGCAAAAAAATTCTTTGTTATGTGAAATAGTCTTGACTCATTCGTCTGTAAACGATATGATTCTTTTAATTATTTAAAAAATTCATACTTAATTCTTATCAAGAGAAGCTGAGGGACTGGCCCGATGAAGCTTCAGCAACCAACTTTTTGTCAGGTGCTAAATCCAGAAGACCATTGAGTCGAAGATGAGAAGGAACAACAATGATGAGTCGTTAAAGCCTTCTTTTTATATAAAGAAGGCTTTTTATTATACAGAGATATAGGAAGAGAGGCTAGTTTTATGGGATTGCTTGAAAGGTTACAAACGCATGTACTGACTGCAGATGGTGCAATAGGCACAGTGCTATATGGCTATGGATTGGAGTATTGCCATGAGGAAATGAATGTTCAGAGACCTGAATTAATTGAAAAGATTCATAGAGAATATATTGCGGCTGGTGCTGATATCATTCAAACAAATACTTACGGTGCCAATGCCATTAAATTAGCTCGCTATGGATTAGAATCAAGTGTCAAACAATTTAATGAAGCAGCTATTACTATTGCCAAGCGAGCAGCTGCAGATGGTGGTCAATTTGTTTTAGGGACAATTGGTGGTATTCGTGGCATTCGTAAGAGTGATGCAACGTTAGATGAAATATTAGCAACCGTTGAAGAACAGGCAAATGTTTTACTTGCAGGAAATCCAGATGGCCTTTTACTCGAAACCTATTATGATTTTGAAGAATTGACAGCGACATTAAAAATGCTTCGCACCAAAACCAATATACCGATTATTGCCCAAGTATCTATGCATGAGCCTGGTGTTTTACAAAATGGCATGCCTTTAAATAATGCTCTGCATGAGTTAGAAACACTGGGTGCAAATATTGTTGGTGTCAATTGCCGTCTAGGTCCATACCATACGATTCAAGCGTTTGAAGGTGTAGAACTTCCTGAAAAGGCATTTATGTCAGCCTACCCAAATGCTTCGTTACTAGATTTAGAGGACGGACGCGTTGTTTATGAGTCGGAGGCTGATTATTTTGGTCGGGCTGCTGTTGAGCTGCGTGATCAAGGGGTCCGCTTAATCGGGGGCTGTTGTGGTACGACACCAAGGCATATTGCTGCAGCAAAGAAATATTTAGAAGAGCTATCACCAGTCAGTGAAAAGCATGCGAAACCTGCAAAGATTGAGATTGTTCGTGATGCAGAGCCACCTAAATATGAACCACTTCATGAAAAAGTAAAGCGTGAGCGCTCGGTAATCGTAGAGCTAGATACACCTAGACATTTAGAAATTGACGGTTTTCTTGAAGGAGCAAAACAACTATATGAGGCAGGTGCCGATGTAGTTATGATGGCAGACAATTCACTGGCATCCCCACGTATTAGCAATATTGCAATGGGGTCCTTATTGAAAAGTACTAACGGTGTCCGTCCTCTTACACATATTACCTGTCGAGATCGTAATTTGATTGGTCTGCAATCGCATTTAATGGGGTTAAATGCCTTAGGAATTCATGATGTGTTAGCCGTTACTGGTGATCCAACAAAGGTTGGGGACTTCCCAGGAGCAACTAGCGTATATGATGTATCCTCGATGGAGCTTATCCAATTAATTAAACAATTAAATGAAGGGGTCTCTTTCTCGGGGAAACCACTCCGGAAAAAGGCAAACTTCTCTGTGGCTGCTGCATTTAATCCCAATGTTCGTGTTTTAGATCGTGCTGTGGCACGTTTAGAAAAAAAGATTGAACATGGGGCAGACTATTTCATTTCACAGCCTGTTTATACAAAGGAAAAGATTGTAGAAATTTATGAAGCAACGAAGCATTTACAAGCACCGATTTATATTGGTATTATGCCCGTTACCAGCTATAAAAGTGCTGAGTTTTTACATCATGAGGTGCCAGGCATAAAATTATCTGAAGATGCTTTAGCAAGGATGAAAGCTTGTGGTGAAGATAAGGAACATGCCACATTGGAAGGTATTGCTATTGCTAAGGAATTAGTAGAAGTGGCTACGCAATATTTCAATGGTATTTACCTCATTACACCATTTTTACGCTATGATGTGACATTAGAGTTGATGAAATATATAGAGCAATTGGATGAACAGAAAAAAGGGGTAAGTATAAATGGCTAAGCACTTGATTGAGAAGCAACTTGATAAACGCATATTAATTCTTGATGGCGCGATGGGAACAATGCTGCAAAATGAAAACTTATCAGCAGATGATTTTGGTGGTGAAGAGCTAGATGGTTGTAATGAAAATCTAGTGCTCACTAGACCTGACGTCATTGAGAAAATTCATCATAAGTATTTGGAGGCAGGAGCAGATATTATTTGTACGAATACATTTGGTGGTACACCTCTTGTATTAAATGAATATAATCTTGGTGCAAAAGCGGAAGAGATTAATAAACGTGCAGTCGAAATTGCTCGTCAAGCTGTAGATAATTATTCTACCTCTGATTGGCCACGTTTTGTTGCAGGGGCTATGGGCCCAACAACCAAAACGCTGTCAGTAACAGGTGGTATTACATTTGATGAGCTAGAGGAAAATTTCTATGTGCAAGCAAAAGCGCTAATTGAAGCAGGGGCAGACGTCCTGTTGCTTGAGACAAGTCAGGATATGTTAAATGTTAAAGCAGGTACACTTGGTGTGGCACGTGCTTTCGAAGTAACTGGCAAAGAGCTACCTGTCATGATATCAGGAACAATCGAGCCGATGGGTACTACACTTGCAGGACAAACTATTGATGCTTTTTATATTTCCATCGAGCATATTCAACCATTATCAGTGGGCTTAAACTGTGCAACGGGGCCAGAGTTTATGACGGACCATATTCGTTCATTAGCAGAGCTGTCAACGGGCTATATTAGCTGTTACCCGAATGCTGGTTTACCGGATGAAGAAGGATGTTATCATGAGTCTCCAGAATCTCTGTCGCAAAAACTAAAGGGCTTTGCTGCAAAAGGATGGCTCAATATTGTAGGTGGGTGCTGTGGTACAACTCCAGCACATATTGCGGCTATTCGTGAGGTTTTAAAAGATGAAAAGCCTCGCCAATTACCAGAAAAAACACATGGTCACGCGGTTTCAGGTATCGAACCACTATTGTATGATGATTCAATGCGTCCGTTATTTATTGGTGAGAGAACGAATGTTATTGGTTCTCGTAAATTCAAGAACTTAATTATTGATGGGAAGTTTGAGGAAGCGGCTGAGATTGCAAGGGCGCAAGTGAAAAATGGGGCACATGTAATTGATATTTGTTTAGCGAACCCAGACCGTGATGAATTAGCGGACATACGTGGCTTTATGCAGGAAGTCGTGAAAAAAGTTAAGGTTCCACTTGTTATTGATTCAACAGATGAAAAGGTTATTGAAGAAGCACTAAAATTTTCGCAAGGGAAAGCTATCATTAACTCTATTAATCTAGAGGATGGTGAAGAACGGTTTGATGCAGTATTGCCATTAGTGAAAAAGTACGGTGCCTCATTAGTTGTGGGAACTATCGATGAAACGGGGATGGCGGTCGATCGCCATCGGAAGCTTGAAATTGCTGAACGTTCCTATCAACTACTAACAGAAAAATGGGGAATTGAACCTGAAGATATCATCTTTGACCCATTAATGTTCCCAGTAGGAACAGGGGATGAGCAATATATTGGCTCCGCTCTTGAAACAATTGAAGGAATTCGTCTGATCAAAGAAAAAATGCCACGTACATTAACGGTGCTTGGTGTTAGTAATATCTCATTCGGCTTACCACCAGTTGGCCGCGAAGTACTTAATGCTGTATACCTCTATCATTGTACACAGGCTGGCTTAGATTATGCCATTGTAAATACTGAGAAGCTAGAACGTTATGCATCCATTCCAGAAGAGGAAATTACACTGGCGAATAACTTGCTGTTTAATACAAATGATGAGACATTGGCTGTGTTCACAGATTTTTATCGTGATAAAAAGAAGGAAAAGACTGAAGCGGATATTCCGAAAACTGTTGAAGGTCGTTTAGCTTACTATATATTAGAAGGTACAAAAGAAGGACTTATTGAAGATTTAGAAGCTGCTCGGGAAATGTTTGAGACGCCTCTTGATATTATAAATGGCCCATTAATGAATGGTATGGCCGAGGTAGGTCGTTTATTTAATGATAACCAATTGATTGTAGCGGAGGTTTTACAATCTGCTGGAGTGATGAAGGCTGCAGTTGCCCATTTAGAGCAATTCATGGAGAAGGATGAGGAGAGCACTGGTAAAGGTAAAATGGTGCTTGCTACCGTAAAAGGTGATGTGCATGATATTGGGAAAAACCTTGTTGATATTATTTTAAGCAATAATGGCTATAAGGTTGTAGATTTAGGTATTAAGGTGACGCCTGCTCAATTGATAGAAACCATTCGCAAGGAAAAGCCAGATTTTATCGGGTTATCGGGATTACTGGTTAAATCAGCGCAGCAAATGGTCACTACGGCTCAAGATTTTAAAGAGGCAGGGATTGATGTGCCAATTTTAGTTGGTGGAGCTGCACTTTCTCGCCGATTTACAGAAACAAAAATTGCTGATGAATATAATGGACCTGTTATTTATGCAAAGGATGCCATGCAAGGGTTGGAGCAAGCAAACCTATTAATGGGTGAGGGGACACGTGAAAACTTTTTAGCAGAAATTGCGGAATCTCGCCAAAAACGTTTAGAGGCAGATGAAAAACGAGCTGCTCGTCCTGCAAAAGAGGTGACAATAAAACCTGCACGTACAGTAAAGGAAGCATCAGTATTTCTCCCAGCTGATTTACGCCGTCATGTAAAGAAAGAATACGCTGTCTCGCATTTATATCCATATGTTAATATGCGGACATTGCTGGGGCATCATTTAGGCTTAAAAGGGCAAGTACAACAATTGCTTGATGCTGGTGATCCAAGAGCAACAGAGCTTAAAGATCTAGTGGATGACTATTTAAAAAGTAATCTATTAAAGCCTTCTGGTTTATATCAATTTTTCCCTGCCCAAGCAGATGGAGATGATGTAGTTGTTTATGATCCAGCGGATAGCAAGACAGAAATTGAGCGTTTTACTTTCCCACGTCAGCAGGTTGAACCGTTTTTATGTCTTGCTGATTTCTTAAGGACAGTAGAAAGTGGCGAAATGGACTATGTTGCTCTCATGGTGGTGACAGCAGGGCAAGGAGTTATGGCAAAAGCTCGTCAGCTAAAAGAGGATGGTAAATTCCTTGAAAGCCATGCCTTACAGTCGACGGCGCTAGAATTAGCAGAGGGCTTTGCAGAACGTATGCATCAAGAAATCCGTGACCAATGGGGCTTCCCAGATGCGACAGATTTCACGATGCGAGATCGTTTCGCAGCTAAGTACCAGGGACAACGTTTTTCATTTGGCTATCCAGCATGTCCTAACTTGGAGGATCAAGAAAAATTGTTTAGTTTGTTAAAGCCTGAGGATATTGGTGTTCATTTAACGGAAGGTTTTATGATGGAGCCAGAAGCATCTGTATCAGCGATTGTTTTTGCTCATCCTGATGCTCGCTACTTCAATGTATAAGGAGTAAAATATGAAGATATAGATAGTGGATTATAGCCTAACTATATCTTCTTTTCTTGCCATTGAATGTGAGGATATTTTCGGAAGGACGTGCGTAAAATGATTCGATTGATGGAAGAAAAAGATTTACCTGAGGTTTTGGAAATCTATAATGATATTATTTTAACAAGCAAAGCAGTCTATCGATATGAAATTCAATCTTTAGATGAAAAAGAGCAATGGTTTAAGGCACAGCAGGTATTAGGAAATCCGTTGTTTGTATTTGATGAAAATGGGATGATCACCGGCTTTGCTACTTATAGTCAATTCCGTCCTTATCCAGGTTACAAATATACAATGGAGCACTCCGTCTATGTGCATAAAGAGCATTACCAAAAAGGTATTGGTACGAAGCTTATGCTTAAGCTAATAGCGACAGCGGAAGAGCGAGGAGTAAAGACATTAGTTGCTGGCATTGATGGAGAAAACATTGGTAGTATTAAAGCACACGAAAAATTAGGTTTTGAATACGCAGGTACCATTAAAAATGCAGGCTATAAATTTGAACAGTGGCTAGATCTTGTGTTCTATCAGCTGCATTTGACTGGAACGAAATCATAAAAGGATATGACAAATGTCATATACTTTTTATGATGTTTGCGTCTGTTACTGACTTGTATTCTTGTTTTATGATGAGGTCATAAGGAAAAGGAAACGAGGGAGTAGAAGATGACAACAATTAAAGAAAAAACAAAAAAGTTACGCCAAGATGTAGCGCCATTTGCTAAATCTGATATGCGTAAAAGTGTTTTTCAAATGATAAATACCATTGTACCGTTAATTGCATTGTGGGTGGCTGGTTACTTGTTAGTTGATGTTTCACCTTGGTTAACAGTTGGCTTAAGTGTTATTTCAGCTGGTTTTGTCGTACGAACTTTTATTATCTTTCACGATTGTACACACGGATCATTTTTCAAAAGTAAAAAGGCAAACGACTGGGTTGGATTTTTTACTGGGGTGCTAACATCATTCCCATATGAAAAGTGGAAACGTGAGCATACAATTCACCATGCAACAAGCTCGAACTTAGACAAGCGTGGTATTGGTGATATTGATATGATGACAGTGGAAGAATACATGCAAGCTTCAAAGGGTCAACGATTATGGTATCGCTTTTATCGCAATCCATTCGTTATGTTTGGGTTAGGACCATTATATATGGTACTTGTCTTAAATCGTTTTAATCGCAAGGATGCAAAAAAGAAGGAACGTTTCAACACAATTTTAACGAATATTGTTATTGTTGGACTTTGTGCTGCATTAATTTTCTTCATGGGTTGGCAAGCATTTTTATTAGTTCAAGGCGTTACATTATTTATTGCGGGTTCTTTAGGAATTTGGTTATTTTATATTCAGCACACTTACGAAGATTCATACTTTGAGCATGATACAGAATGGGATTATGTGAAAGCCGCAGTGGAAGGTAGCTCGTATTATAAATTGCCAAAAATTTTACAATGGGCTACAGGGAATATTGGTTTCCATCATGTCCATCACTTATCTCCTCGTGTACCTAACTATAATCTTGAAAAGGCACATAATGAAACGCCACCATTACACACGGCGACAACGATTACTTTACGTACAAGTTTAGAATCATTACGTTACAAATTATATGATGAAGAGCAAGGTAAGTTTGTATCGTTTAAAGAAGTAAATGAAATCATAAAACGCAAATCAAGAGGCAGCATTGCCGCTTAGTTGATAAACAGCCATCTCTACAAGGGAGATGGCTGTTTTATATAAAGCGAAGGGTCTTGTCTAAAGCATGTACAGGCATAAATTTATTTTTCTTGTTATAATAAGGGAAAAGTAGGAAAGAGCGTGAGATTATGTTGAGGAAATGGCATAGTATTATTCCGAATAGTCCAATGCTCAGTGTATATTTATGGATTATTTTTTGTTTCCTACCGTTTTTCTTCATTTTTAGGAAATCGTCTTATATCGAAATCTCGATAGGAATCACGTTTTTAATGCTTTATTTTATCTTCTATCGATTTTCCATGAATTCGAAAAGCGGCTTAGTTTATATGTGGATCAGCTTTGAAATGGTTATTAATATTGTCATGACGATTTTATATGGCTATGTATACCTATCCATTTTTACTGCATTTTTTATTGGAAATATACGAAGACCAGTTGGCTTCTATATCATGTATGGTTTACATATTGGCTTTACAGTGATATCTACAGGCGCTGGCTTTTTTGTTGAGCTTCACTTATTTTTATCTCAATTACCTTTTGTGGTGTTAACTATTTTAGCTGTTGTTCTTTTGCCATTAACCATCTATTCCAAAAATAAACGTGAGAACTTAGAGGGGCAGTTAGAAACGGCCAATGAACGTATTGCTGAGTTAATTGTTTTTGAAGAACGACAACGTATTGCTCGTGATCTACATGATACATTGGGGCAAAAACTGTCTATGATCGGGTTGAAAAGTGATTTAGCATCGAGGTTGATTGAGCGTGATCCGCAGCAAGCTTTAGTTGAGATTAAGGATATACGCCAAACGGCTAGTATTGCCTTAAAAGAGGTTCGTGAATTAGTTTCAGATATGCGTACAGCAAAATTTGAAGATGAGCTTATGCGTATTTCTCAAATACTAAAGGCGGCAGAAATGGATTTTGTCTTTGAGGGCGATAAAAATGCATTGCAAGTTCCACCGCTTGTAGAAAATGTTTTATCCATGTGCTTAAAAGAGGCCGTTAATAATGTTGTCAAACATAGTGGTGCGACAAAATGCGAAATTGCGTTCCATCAAAATTTTAAAGAAGTTTACTTAGTCGTTCGTGATAATGGACAAGGAATTACGAAAAAACAAGCATGGAAAACTGGGAACGGGTTGAAAGGAATGCGAGAACGCTTAGAATTTATCAATGGTTCCTTTAAAATTGAAAGCGTTGAAGGCACTACATTATCGGTAACCATTCCAGTGGCTATTACGCATCAAAATGTCAAAGGAAATCTGAAGAACATATAGAAAAGAGGCTTGTGACATGATACGAATTGTGATTGCTGAAGATCAGGGGATGCTATTAGGCGCTCTTCGCTCTTTACTTAGTATGGAGGAAGATATGGAGGTTATTGGCTTAGCAAAAAATGGTGAGGAAGCATTGATGCTTGTTGAAGAGCACCAGCCAGATATTTGTATTATGGATATTGAAATGCCAGTTAAAACTGGACTTGATGCAGCTGAAGAAATCCATAGCTCTGGCTCAGATTGTAAAGTCATTATTTTAACTACATTTGCTAGACCAGGTTATTTCGAACGTGCTAGAAAAGCAGGTGTAAGAGGTTACTTATTAAAAGATAGCCCTATAGAGGAATTAGTGTGTGCAATCCGTACGATAATGGATGGCAAACGTATTTATGCACCGGAGCTCGTTGATTTTGTTTATGAAGATGATAGTGAAAACCCATTAACAGAGCGAGAAAGTCAGGTGCTGACTCTTGTGGCAGAGGGCAAGACAACGAAGGAAATTGCCGCCGAGCTATTTCTATCTGCTGGAACCGTTCGTAATTATATTTCAACGATTTTAGAAAAATTAAACGTAGGCAATCGTATTGAAGCCATTGCTCGATTTAAAGATAAAGGATGGAATAAATAAAAATAGAACCTTATCGCATGGTTGCGGCAAGGTTCTTTTCTGTTTTTTTATTTTTTGCGTTTTGTTAAACGACCAAGAACGAATGCACCTGCTGCTACAGCAATAACGGTATTCGTTTTTTTCGTAAACACTTGCTTTGTTACAAGGTTAAGGTTCTGAGGACGTTCAGCTAAGCGGCGCATAAAGTAGCCGTACCAATCTTCGCCGAATGGAACGTACACACAGAAGTTATAGCCTTCTTTGGCAAGCTCTTTTTGCATATCTGTACGGAATCCATAAAGCATCTGGAATTCGAATTTATCTAATGGGATATTATGATCAGCTACAAAGCGTTTAACGTGTGCAATGATATTATGGTCATGTGTTGCGATGGACGTAAATTTACCATGTAGTAAGTGATATTCAATCAACTCAATAAAGTTTAAATCGATATCCAATTTATCTTGGTAAGCAACTTCAACAGGCTCTTTATAAGCACCTTTTACAATGCGTAAACGGTAGTCCTTGAATTTTTCGATATCGTCTTTTGCACGGTAAAAGTATGATTGAATCACTGTTCCAACATTATTAAATGTTTTAGATAATTCCTCTACCATATCAAAAGATGTTTGAAGACGTCCGAAGTCTTCCATATCGAAGTTAACAAATATATCATAAGCCGCAGCTTTTTCTACAATTTCATACAGGTTGTCATAACAAAAATCAACATCAATATCTAAACCTAATTGAGAAGGCTTTAATGAAATATGTGCATTTACACTGTTTTCATGAATAGCTTCTATCACAGCAAGGATTTTTTCTTTTGCAGCAGTTGCTTCTTCTTTACTCGAAACAAATTCACCGAGGTTATCTACTGTACAAGAAATATTATGTGCATTTAGTTCTTTGATGCTTGCAATTGTTTCTTCAATATTTGTACCAGCTACTACATTTTGTGCCCCTAATTTTAGGCCATATTTCTTTGCAGTACTATTTAATAGCTGGTTTTCAGATAGATGGATGAAAAAATCGCGTAATAACATGGTCATTCTCCTAACTGCATTTTCTTTTTAGTATAACATAAATTCTTTAAACTATATTAAATCCGTGTAACAATTATTTCATTTCAAGTATTTGCATACGCGCATTAAAAAGTGCAGGGTAGCTTAAAAAGCCAATCATAATACTTGATAAAGTTGCCGTTGTTAGAAGGGCGAAGATAATCAAAAGTTGAAATTGTACAGCTTGAATTGGGTCGGCACCACCGATAATCTGACCGCTCATCATTCCTGGTAGCTGTACCAAGCCGATTGTTTTTTGGGTTTCAATAGTAGGAATCATACTCGCCTTTACAGCGTTAATAAGTTGTCGATGAACGGCCTGTTTTGGTGTGCCACCCAATGACAAAATTAATTCCATTTGGTCTTTATGGCTAGTAATTTCGGCTGTAAATCGGTTTAAAAATAAAATGGATAATACCATCGAATTACCAATTAACATACCACTAATCGGAATGATATATTGAGCAGTTGCTGGCACAATGTCAAAGCCAAGCAAGACACCTTGTGTGGTAATTTCTATTATGATAAGCGTCAGTGCTATTTTCCAGGTTATTCCTTTAATACCCTCACCTTTTTTCCGTGCATTAAACGTAGCAACTATAATCATTAACGCTATCATGAGAAATATATAAACATAGCTGTTAGCATCAAAGACAAATTTTAATATATAGCCAACAGCAAGCAATTGAACAATAGCGCGAAGGGTTGCAATAAGCGTATCTTTTTCTAGTCCTAATTTTAATGTTTTGGATAGCAGTAGAGGGATGCAGACAAAAATTAATGTCAGTGATAAAGATGTATAGGTCATATGTTAACCCCCTGTACAAACTCTGCTACACGTGGGTTCGTTGGTGCTTGAAGTAAAGCGCTCTTGCCAGTTTCAATTAGCTCTCCATTCATCATGACCCATGTGTAGTGTCCAATCGTTAACGCTTGTTGTAAATTGTGAGTAATCCAAATCATTGTCACATTGTATTTTTTATTAATAGTTGCGATGAGTTTTTCAATTTCCTGAACAGATTGGCGATCCAGTGCAGAAGTTATTTCATCTAATAATAGAATAGAGGATTGATTGATGAGTGTTCTTGCAATAGAAACTTTTTGACGTTGTCCTCCGGATAATTCATTTGTGGATTGGTGTAAAAAGCTTTCATCTAAGCCAACATCCTCTAAATATTGGATGGCTTCCTGTTGAGAAAGCTTCTTCCCTTGCAGTGTTCGAGGGAGTGCGAGATTTTCCTTTACAGTGCCTGCAATCATAGGAGCAGCCTGCAAGGCAATGCCAACATGTCTTCGTAATGCTGTGGGCTCATAGTTTGAAATGGGCTGATTATCAATGAGTATGTGTCCATTTGTCGGTGAAAGAAGTCCATTACATAATTTAAGGAGTGTTGTTTTACCCGCACCAGAAGGACCGACGAGAGTGGTAATTTGACCTTTCGGAAATGATCCAGTAATTGACTTTAATATCATTTTGTCATTTACTGAGAAATGAACTTGTTGAAAGTGAATGGCAGGCTCATATAGCGTATTCATCTATTGAAACTCCTTTGCTATAGTCAGTAAAATAACTGTAGCATGAAATGAAGGAAAGATGCAGTTTAAATAAAAGATTTTAGAAATGAAGGGAGAATAGGGAATGGAAATATTGTATTTCGATACATTAACGTATTTACATGGTGCTATCTATATTGTGGCTTCAGACAATGGACTTGCCTATATTGGAACACCAAATGCATCATTTAATGAAGTCAAGGAGTGGGCAAAAAAGCCTTTTAAAGGTTATAGCTTTGAAGAGAATCAAGGCAAATTACAACCATACAAAGAGCAATTAACAGCTTATTTTAATAAGAAACTGACAGAATTTGACCTGCCGATCCATGTGAAGGGGACACCTTTTCAATTAGCTGTTTGGGACGCCTTAAAAGAACTACCCTACGGTACGACAACATCGTATGCAAGCATCGCAGAACGTATTGGGAACCCTAAAGCGGTTAGGGCTGTAGGTAGTGCTATTGGTGCGAATCCAATACTAGCTATTATTCCGTGTCATCGTGTCATTGGCAAGAACGGTCAATTGACGGGTTTTCGAAGTGGACTAGACATGAAACAATTTTTATTAGAACTAGAGAAAGCCTAAATGAACTTTAATATGTAATCATAGTAGTTAACTAAAATGAAATCTGCTTGCTACCTTATTGATAGCGAGCAGATTTTGTTGGTTATACGTGTTGTTCTTCTTGTTGTACATTATGTTGATTTTTACCGAAATGCGTTAAACGATGTGCAAAGGTTTCTCCTCGAACTGCGGAACTTTTGAAAAGATCTTGGAATTCGTATGCAGGGGCTCCGTGCTCCATGACATCTAAACCAGCAATTTCTTCTTCAGCTGTTACGCGTAAAGGCAAAAAAGCTTTAATGATATATAAGCCTGTTGTTACAGAAACACTAACCCAGGCTATTGTGGCAATAACACCGATGGCTTGAATACCTAGCAGACTCAAGCCACCACCATAAAATAAGCCTTGACCACTAACATCAAATAAGCCAACTGCTAGTGTTCCCCATACACCGCAAATACCGTGAACAGCAATGGCACCTACTGGATCATCTACTTTTAGCTTCCACTCAAGGAAACGTACACCTTCAACAAGTAATGGAGCGGCGATAAGACCAATGATAATGGAGCCGATAATACTGACATTCGCTGCACCGGCCGTGATTCCTACAAGCCCTGCTAAAGCGCCATTTAATGTGAGGGAACCGTCGATATGTCCATAACGAAACTTCGTATAGAAGGCGGTTGCTACGACACCAGCAGCCGCTGCAAAAAATGTATTGGCTATGACATTAGGAACAAGGTCAGGGTCTGCAGCTAAAGTGGATGCACCATTAAAACCAAACCAACCAAACCAAAGTAAAAATACGCCTAATGCACCTAATGGAATACTATGTCCTGTGATCACATTTACTCGACCATTTTCATATTTACCTAATCGTGGTCCGACCATAATTGCTGCGACAAAGGCTGCGACAGCACCTGTTAAATGAACTACTGTAGAGCCAGCAAAGTCTACAAAGCCTATATCAGTTAACCAACCTTGACCACTCCAAACCCAGTGGCCCACGACTGGATAAACGACTAACGACATGAGTATAATGACTCCTATATAAGCAAAAATATTAGTACGCTCTGCAACAGCACCAGATAAAATAGTTGCCCCTGTTGCAGCAAACATTGTTTGAAAGATAAAGAATGATAGATCATCGACTCCTTTTAAGGCAAAGCCACTTGTGCCGAAAATACCGCCTACAGTGTCACCAAACATTATTGCGTAGCCACATAAAAAGTAGACGATACCCCCTAGTGAAATAGTTAGGAAATTTTTCATGATGATATTGACAGCGTTCTTTGAACGTGTGAACCCTGCTTCCACCATGGCGAATCCAGCATGCATAAAGAATACCAAAATTGTACCAAGCATCACCCAAATTAAATTTACAGATAACAGTATTTCATCCATCTATAACGCCCCCTATTCTACTGCAACCGATCCGACTTCTTTTGTTCGGATACGTATTGCTTGTTCTACTGGATAAATGAAAATCTTCCCGTCTCCAACCTTGCCAGTTGCTGCTTCTCGCAATAGTGTTTCGACAATGGCATCAATTTTACCGTCATCTACAATCATTTCTAATTTTAATTTCGGTAAAAACTCAATTTCATACGTATTGCCACGAAATAAACCAGTTCTTCTTAACTGACGGCCACAACCAGCAATTTCAGAAACGCTTAAACCTGCAATTCCTTGTTGTGCAAGCCCATCCCGAACTGCCCCAAAAACCTCAGGACGAATGATTGCTTCGATTTTTTTCATCTGTACCAGCTCCTTGTGTAAATTTAATTTACATGTTAAATCGCCACAAACAAGAGTGCAATTACTTTTTCGAAGTGTATGTGAGGTTTTATTACATGATTTATTTTTGTTTACGAAATATTTGTTGGAAAAAGGTTTTAGAATGGGAATGAAAGCGGTACTAAAATTTGTGTCTAAAATATGAACAGTTCTAAATTTTCTGACTATTAATGTTAGAAAACCTAACATTGGGGAATGGTCATGTAAAACGCAAGAATTTGGGTATATAGTGTATACTAGGACTAATTATCAAAGCGGAAGAAGGGGTTTCTTGTGAGATCAAACTATGCAGATGATAGCTTAGCGCTACACACAGACTTATATCAAATCAATATGGCAGAATCCTATTGGGCTGATGGGATACATAATAAAAAAGCAGTTTTTGAATTATATTTTAGAAAATTACCTTTTGGGAATGGCTACGCTATATTTGCCGGATTAGAGCGGATGCTGGACTATTTGCGTAATTTTCGTTTTAGTGAATCCGATATTGCGTATTTACGTGAGGAAGTTGGATATAAAGAAGATTTTATCGAGTATTTAAAAGATATTCGATTCACAGGGGACATGTATTCCATGGTGGAAGGGGAGCTTGTTTTTGCCAATGAACCAATTGTGCGAATTGAAGCGCCGTTAGTGGAGGCACAGCTCATAGAAACAGCATTACTTAACATTGTTAATTATCAAACATTAATAGCAACGAAAGCTAGCCGTATTAAACAAATCATTAAAAATGAAGTGGCAATGGAATTTGGTACACGGCGCGCGCAGGAAATGGATGCAGCTATTTGGGGTACACGTGCAGCGTTTATAGGTGGTTTTGCTTCCACTAGTAATGTACGAGCGGGTAAACTATTTAACATCCCAGTGTCTGGTACACATGCACATGCTTTGGTACAGGCATATAAAAATGATTACGATGCTTTCCATTCTTATGCTAAACGTCATATAGATTGTGTATTTCTTGTAGATACGTACAATACTTTAAAATCAGGTGTTCCAACCGCTATTAAAGTTGCTAAAGAGTTAGGGGACCAAATTAATTTTATTGGTATACGTTTAGATAGTGGAGACATTGCGTTCTTATCAAAAGAGGCTCGTCGCATGCTAGATGCTGCTGGTTTCCATGATGCTAAAATCATTGTTTCAAATGATTTGGATGAATACACAATTCTAAATTTAAAAGCTCAAGGGGCAAAAGTAGACGTGTGGGGAATCGGTACTAAGCTTATTACCGCTTATGATCAGCCTGCATTAGGTGCTGTTTACAAAATGGTTGCCATTGAAAATAGCGAAGGTCAACTGGAAGATACCATTAAAATATCGGCGAATGCTGAAAAGGTATCAACGCCAGGTCTCAAGAATGTTTATCGTATTATCGATAAAAAAAATGGGAAGGCAGAAGGAGATTACATCACGATGCATGATGAAAATCCTCAAGCAGAGGAACGTATTAAAATGTTCCATCCCATTCACACGTTTGTTTCCAAGTTTGTTACGAATTTTGAAGCGAAAAACTTACATCAACATGTGATTAAAAATGGAGAAATCAACTATCAAAATCCGACGCTAGAAGAAATGCGTGACTATGCAGCGGGAAATTTAGAGTTGCTATGGGATGAATATAAACGTGCCATGAACCCTGAAGAATATCCAGTCGATTTAAGTCAAAAATGCTGGGATAATAAAATGTGTAATATTGAGGCAGTACACAGTATGGTTAAGAAAATGTAAAAGAAGGAGTGACAAGACAATGACTTTACAACAACAAATTATTGAAGAATTACGTGTATTACCAAATATACATGTGCAAGAGGAAATACGAAAATCCATTGATTTTTTAAAGGAATATGCAAAACATTATAACTTTGTAAAAGGATTTGTTCTTGGTATTTCTGGTGGTCAAGATTCCACGTTAACAGGGAAACTAGCACAACTAGCAGTCGATGAGCTTAATGAAGAAGCTGGTGAAATGAAGTATTCATTTTGGGCTATACGCTTACCATATGGAGTGCAAGCAGATGAGCAAGATTGTCAGGATGCTATTGATTATATAAAGCCAACCCAGTCCTATACAGTTAATATAAAGGGTGCTGTCGATGCTAGTGTGATGGCTTTAGCCAACGCAGGTGTTGAGCTCAATGATTTTGTTAAAGGGAACGAAAAGGCGCGTGAACGTATGAAAGTGCAGTATTCGATTGCCGCAATGAATGGGGCAGTGGTATTAGGAACTGATCATGCTGCGGAGGCCATTACAGGTTTCTATACAAAATTCGGTGATGGTGGAGCAGACTTAATGCCAATCTTTCGTTTAAATAAACGACAAGGGAAGCAGCTATTAGCAGAACTCAAATGTCCTGAACATCTTTATACGAAGGTGCCTACAGCAGATTTAGAGGAAAATCGTCCATCTTTGCCAGATGAAGTAGCACTTGGTGTGTCATATGATCAAATTGATGATTATTTAGAGGGGAAAGAAATTCCTGAGGAACCTCGACGACTACTAGAAGGATATTATTTGCGTTCGAAACATAAACGTCATATGCCAATTACGATATTTGATGGTTTTTGGAAGTGAAAATAGGGAAAAGAGTTATAGAAAGTGAACCTCACTTTTTAAAATAGCTCTTTTCTCTCTTTTTTTATGCTATTTGGTTCTATGTTGTTAAATATCAGCATATAATGTCGATATAATTACCTATACAGACAATGAAATGTAGGGGAGGGTAACTTAATATGAGGACTTCTAGAGTAAATGCAACGACAAGCAGTATTTTTCGTCAAGAAAATCAGTACTTACATGCTGGTGATATTAGCCATAACTTTGGACAAAATTCACAAAAACAATTTAAAAATAGTTTGCGGAAAACGAAAGACAAAAAGCAAAGTGCAGTTGCTGCACCCATTGAACAGCAACAACGTTATAGCCTAACGCCTATTCATATGGATAGCACTAGTGATTTGCAAATACGTAGTGAGCTAAATGAAACAGCGTTAAAGTTAAGTCAATTAAGCAAACAAAAGAAGCGACTCCATAGTTACCGTTCTTCCATATAAATGAACTAACTCTTCATATCATTAGGGGTGAAGAGTTTTTTTGTGCAACTTTATAGATAAAATATGGTTAAAAAGATTAAAATTGTAACATTCTAATGAATAATGACGTTATATAATAAACAAGGCTTGTTTGATTAAATTCAAACAAGCCTTGTTTACTAAGTGTAATCGAAGAGGAGAAGTTTCTGATAATTGTTTTACTACACAAATTTCGATATGCTTATGATAAGTTATCAAGCAATTCACACAATTGCTTGATGGAATGGGAGGTTTTTTGAATTATGAATTCTCAAATACAGGCTGTGCTAGAAAATATAGATAAGGTAATGATTGGGAAGAGAGAGGTGGCTGAACTTAGTCTTGTTGCTTTATTAGCGAGAGGGCACGTACTGTTAGAGGATGTGCCTGGGGTTGGAAAGACAATGATGGTTCGTTCACTAGCGAAATCTTTTGACGCACAGTTTAAACGAATTCAATTTACTCCGGATTTATTGCCTTCAGATGTAGTTGGTATCTCTATTTATAATCCGAAGACATTAGAGTTTGAATTTCGTCCAGGACCAATCATGGGGGATGTTATTTTAGCAGATGAGATAAATCGTACTTCTCCAAAAACTCAGTCAGCGTTATTAGAGGGAATGGAAGAGGCATCCGTTACGATTGATGGAAAAACACTTGCGATTAATCAGCCTTTTTTTGTCATGGCCACGCAAAATCCGATAGAACATGAAGGTACCTACCCGCTGCCAGAAGCTCAGCTTGATCGTTTTCTGCTGAAAATAAAGATGGGTTACCCTTCTAGAGGGCAAGAAGTAGAGATTTTACGTAGAGCGGAAAATGGCAAAGCAATTGAAAAAATCCAAGCTGTATTGTCAGTAGCTCAATTAATTGAGTTACAGGAGCTAGTGCAGGGAGTGTACGTTGAAGATTCCGTAAAAAATTACATGGTAGAGCTTGCTACTCAAACTAGAGAAAACAGCTATGTTTATTTAGGTGTAAGCCCTCGAGCGACGATAGCCTTAATGAAAGCTTCTCAGGCCTACGCGTTTGTGAAAGGACGTAGTTTTGTAACACCTGATGATGTTCAATATCTAGTGCCTTTTGTCTTTAGTCATCGCTTAGTTTTAAAACCAGATGCTCGTTATGATAATGTAACAGCAAACGAAATTATCGAGCGCATTATTGCCAAAACACCGGTACCGACAAAGAGGTTTGCAGAACAATGAGGCGATGGAAAACTTTTATAGAAAAAAGTAAACATTTCCTATTAGTAGTTTTCTTAATGGTTGTAACTTTTTGTTATGCAATGTTCCAAGGTGGATTTGTTAGTTGGTTTGTGTTTTTTTCTGTAAGCCCATTTTTATTGTATGCTTTAATTTCCTTTGTCGTTAGAGAAAGTATCTTATTAGTTGAACGCAAAATTGAACCTGCTCATGTAGAGCATGGTCAATCGGCAAAGGTAGCCATTACGATCGAAAGAAAAACACGTTTCCCATTTGCCTATATTATGATGGAGGAACTTGTAGATAGTGAGGGCTTAGTACAAGCGAAGTTACAAAGTTCAAATACTATTAGATTTGTTGGCTTTAGGAAAAAATTTAACTGGCATTATGAATTGGCAAATATGCCTCGTGGCGAACATCGTTATTTGGGTGTTACAATCGTTTTCCATGATTTTTTCGGCTGGGCAAAAAAAACTGTTGTGGCAGAGAAGGAACAAACAATTTTAGTTTATCCAAGGATAAGAGAAATGAAATATACAGCTCTTCAAACCAAATATGATGTTGGACCGATGATGTCTCCTTATTCCATTGTAAAGGATACTACCATGGCTGTTGGATTAAGAGAATATGTTCCGGGGGATCGTTTTTCATGGATTCATTGGAAATCGTTCGCGAAAACCCAAACTTTACAATCTAAGGAATTTGAGGATAGGCAATCTTCTGAGCTAATGTTAGTGCTTGATGCCAAAAAATCACCGTTGTTTGAGGATAAGATTGAACTAGTAGCATCGATGTTAAAAATGATTGTTCAAGAACTTGGGGATATTTCCTTTATTTCTGCTGGAGAGATGACGAAGGTATTCCCCATTGTACAAGGCGAAAAGCAGTTAGACCAGGTCATGTATCATTTGGCAGCTATAAAACCTGCGGAAAATGTAAAATTTCAATTCTATGACCAACAAGCCTTTAAGCAAGTAGCAACATTGCTTTATGTGACTAGTGATGTATCGGATGAATTCCTACATACTCTTGCAAATATAGTGAAAAACTGTATTTGTTTTGTAGTGGCAAAACAGCCACCTTTGCAAGCTGAGCTTACTATGCGTTATAAACATATTCAAATTGTCTATGTAGATCCAACAGATTTTTATCATGTATTCACGGAGGTGATGAAGCCGTGAAACAATCGTTAGGAGAATTTTTAGAATTAGCTGCCGCCTATATTATTGTCTTCTTTATTTTGCGTGAATGGCTTATCCCGATTATGCAATTAACCAATACAGGAGGGTTTCAGCTCTTCTTAGTTTTTATTGGCTTGTCACTTGCCCTAAGTTTATTCCGAGTGCATCCTTTATTATCGGGATTCGTAAAGTTTGGCTATATTACTTGGTTTATTGTCTTTGTTTATAGTGAAAGCCCGGTATTTTCTGGAAATACAGTACCCTTCTTATTAGCAGAGTGGAAGGGAAATATGTCCTCTATTATATCAGGTGATTTTGGTCAAGTATCCGATGCTTTTAGAACAGTATTATTTCTAGTGCTAATATGGATGCTCGTTTATTTAATCCACCATTGGGTCTCGGTGCGGAAAAATATATTCTACTTTTTTGCCATGACGGTATTCTTTATTGCTACTTTAGATACATTTAGTGATTACGATGGTAAAACAGCAATTGTTAAAGTGGTAGTACTAGGGTTAATGATGACAGGTGTCCTATTTGTCAAACGTTTATGGCTTCAAGTAGATGCAACGGGCAATGTAGTTGGAAAATGGAGAATTGTTATACCGATGCTTGTGTCAGTATTACTTGTCAGTACTGTCGCCTTCTTTTTACCAAAGACAGGGCCGACATGGGCAGATCCAGTGCCATTTATCCAAGGGGTTACTGGGCAAGATGGAGCTGGAGCTGGCATGAAATCAGTTGGCTATAGTCAAGATGATAGTCAACTAGGTGGACCATTCCAAGGAGACAATACATTAATTTTTACTGCGTCTTCTCGTGATCGTCATTATTGGCGTATTGAAACAAAGGATACTTATACGTCAAAGGGGTGGATTGTATCAGAAGGCAGTTTTGGTAAAAATGTTTATGAGACAAATACGCCAATTATGACATCTTTACAAGTAGGGCCACCCGAAAACGAACGTCAGATTCAGTTGGACATTGCGGTCTCGATGCCTTTTTTAATTCAAACATATGGATTGTTATCTGTTTCGGCTCAAAATTCTACTTTATTTATTCAGGACGAGCAGACGGAAAGGATGACCATAGAACAGCAGATTGATGCATCTAAATCTTTATCAAACTATACATTATCTTATAGTGAGCCTGTCTATAGTATGGAACAGCTCCAATTGTCATTTCCTGCTTCACTTGAAACATTAGATTCTTCATTTGATCGCTTTTTGCAGGTACCGTCTCAATTGCCACAACGTGTAAGAGATTTGGCGTTTGCAATAACACAAGATAAAACTACTGTTTACGATCAAATTAAGGCAGTGGAAAGCTATTTTAGGACAAATGGTTTTAGGTATGATAAAACACAAGCTGCAATTCCAGCTGAAAATCAAGATTATGTCGACCAGTTTTTATTTGATACAAAAGTAGGTTATTGTGATAATTTCTCAACATCAATGGTAGTACTTTTGCGTTCGGTAGGCATACCTGCTCGATGGGTCAAAGGATTTGCGCCTGGTACTGCAGGGCCAATGACAGATGGTCTGCGAGAATATCGAATCACCAATGACAATGCGCACTCATGGGTTGAGGCATTTATACCTGGTACAGGTTGGATGGAGTTTGAACCTACAATTGGCTTTACTGGCAATGTTAACATTGACTATGATATACAATTAGATTCATCAGAACAGGAGGAATTAGTACAGCCAGAGCAAAAACCTGAGCAACCGCAGCAACAGGAACAAGTGTCAGATAAGGAACAAGCTAAATCAACTTTTAGCTTTGATAAGTTCTGGACATGGTTGAAAAAATTTGTTTATGTTTGGATAATCGTCTTCGTTTTACTAATCATCAGCGGGATTTCTTTATACTTGCAGCGCAAAACTTGGCTTCCGAAAATACATGTGCGCGCATATCGCAAAAAGACTGCGGATTGGTCTACCTTTGATTCCTCCTATCATGTTCTTTTGAAGCAATTATCTCGTATTGGACTGCGCAGAAGAGATGGGGAAACGTTGCGGATGTTTGCAGAGCGTGTGGATGCATCATTAGAAACAGATGAAATGCAAAAGCTGACGGCTGTTTATGAGCAACATGTCTATGGGAAGGATAAACAAGAAGTTGACTTCATGAAGCTGAAAGAAAGTTGGGAATATTTAATCAATCGCACTATCAGTTGATTTTAACCTAGACAAAGAGTAAAATGAAAAAAATTAAATGCAAGGATTGCTTTCATATAAGTTCGATAATAAGGTTCGGATGTTTCTACGAAATCACCATAAATGATTTCTCTATGAAGGCGGATGTTTTCGCTAGGTGAAAAGTATAGTAAATCACTTTACTTTGCTACGCATTCGCCTTTATAAATAATCATGAGCTTTTGAACGCGTAGAAGGTTTTTTACTTTCTTCGCGTTTTTCTTTGAACAAATGAAAATATCCTTTAAAAATAGTAGAAGAGGTGGAAATTTTGACAGCTAGCCCTTTAATAAAAGAGCAAGAAAAAATCGTAGTGCTTGACTTCGGTAGCCAATTTAACCAATTAATTACTCGTCGTATCCGTGAGTTTGGTGTTTTCAGTGAATTACACCCACATACAGTGACTGCAGAAGAAATTAAAGATATGAACGCAACTGGTATTATTTTTTCAGGTGGTCCAAACTCTGTTTATGATGAAAATGCTTTCCATGTGGATCCAGCCATTTTCGATTTAGGCCTACCAATCTTAGGTATTTGTTATGGTATGCAATTAATGGCGCATACAAATGGCGGTAAAGTAGAAGGCGCTGAAACTCGTGAATATGGTAAAGCTGAAATCCAAGTAACGACTTCAAACAAGTTATTTGGCGAATTACCAACTGAGCAAATCGTTTGGATGAGTCATGGTGACCATGTAACAGAAGTTCCAGCTGGATTTGAAGTCATCGCAACTAGCGCATCTTGTCCGATTGCTGCAATGGCAAACGTTGAACGTAAACTATATGCTGTACAATTCCATCCAGAAGTACGTCACTCTGTATACGGTAATGATCTATTACGTCAATTTGTATTCGACATCTGTGAAGCGAAAGGCGATTGGTCAATGGCAAACTTCATTGAGCTTGAAATTGCAAAAATTCGTGAAATAGTTGGCGATAAAAAAGTATTATGTGCCCTTTCTGGTGGTGTAGACTCATCAGTTGTAGCTGTACTAATCCACAAAGCAATCGGTGACCAACTAACTTGTATGTTCGTAGACCACAACTTAAACCGTAAAGGTGAAGTTGAGCAAGTAATGAAGACATTCACAGAAGACTTTGACATGAATCTTATTAAAATCGATGCGCGTAAACGCTTCATGGACAAACTTGCTGGCGTTTCTGATCCAGAGAAAAAACGCAAAATTATCGGTAATGAATTCATTTATGTATTTGATGAAGAAGCATCTAAGCTTGAAGGTATGGATTTCTTAGCACAAGGAACTCTTTATACTGATATCATTGAATCCGGTACTTCAACTGCACAAACAATCAAATCACACCATAACGTTGGCGGTCTTCCGGAAGATATGCAATTCCAATTAATCGAGCCACTGAAAACATTATTTAAAGATGAAGTACGTGCGCTAGGTTTAGAACTTGGTCTAGACGAAAAAATCGTTTGGCGTCAACCATTCCCAGGTCCTGGATTAGGTATCCGTGTACTTGGTGAAGTAACAGAAGAAAAATTAGAAATCGTTCGCGAAGCAGATTTCATCCTACGTGAAGAAATCGCAAATGCTGGTCTTGATCGTGACATCTGGCAATACTTCACAGTATTACCTGATATCCGTTCAGTTGGCGTAATGGGCGATGCACGTACGTATGACTACGCAATCGGTATCCGTGCCGTAACATCTATCGACGGTATGACTTCTGACTGGGCACGTATCCCATGGGATGTACTAGAGAAAATCTCTGTCCGCCTTGTAAACGAAGTTAAACACGTTAACCGCGTAGTGTATGATATTACATCTAAGCCACCAGCAACGATTGAGTGGGAATAATAGCAAAAGCTCTAAAAACCTTGGTAATAAAAGGTTTTTAGAGCTTTTTTAATTTTGATGCTTTGCTTGAATAATTCACTGTCTAGATCAAAGTACAATTGAAAGGAAATTGCTAGTGAAGAGTTGAATGTAGTAAACTAAATGGATGCAAACAGAATTAGATTTATTAGATTAAGGGGGATTGAAATGGAGAAAAATATAGCGATGATCCATACTCTTGCTGTTGGTTTGCCAAAAGAAATGCATTATAGCAAAGGGCGCTCGATGATTACAGGCATTGAAAAACAAGAAGTGAAAGAAGTTTATTTGTCGGTTCATGGCTTCGATGGAGATGACGTGGCAGATAAAAAACATCATGGTGGTCCTGATCGCGCTGTTTGTTTATATCCTGCGGAACATTACATACAATGGGAACAAGAACTTGCTAAGCCATTACCAACTGCAGCATTCGGTGAAAATTTAACAGTAACGAATATGTTAGAAGTAGATATTTGTATTGGTGATATTTATAAAATTGGAGATGCTGTCATTCAAATTACACAAGGACGTGTTCCGTGTAGTACCATTGACAAATATACTGAATCGAACACATTGCTCAAACGAATCATTGAAACTGGCTATACAGGCTTCCTTGCGCGAGTATTGGAAGAGGGGACTATCTGTTCAGACTCAAATATCGTATTAGTAGAAAAGCATCCTGCTAAAATCTCAGTTTTGTATTGTAACGAAGTATACTTTAAAAACAAAGATGCGTTAGCGATGGAACGTATCCGAGCAGTTGATGCGTTGGCGGAAGATTGGAAACAAAAATTAGAAAAAAGAATTCAAATCTTGCAAAGTAAAGTGATGAATTAAAAATATCGAGCAAGGGAGATCGATAATCCCTTTAAAATCCTTTAGAATTCAAGTGAGTTCTAAGGGTTTTTTTACTTTATAGCGTTCGGTGAATTGTTCAGTACTTAGACTTTTTTGCAACGATATATTAGAAAATGAACAATAAATAAGAATTTTACACGAACTTTCGTATTTTATTTTATAAAATTGTTCGGAAATGGGGTTGAAATCTAAAAAGTGAAATGATATATTACGAATGTAAATTAAATAAGTCGTCGTATAATGTCGGGAATAAGGCCCGTGAGTTTCTACCAAGTTACCGTAAATAACTTGACTACGATTTAGGTTTATATATGGATGTATAAACGCTAATTTATTTCACACACTAATGTTGATGAAATATATCGTAGACATGCGACTAGTAGAGTAGTCAGCGTGTCTTTTTTGTTTTCGATATTGAAGACGACCATACGGAGGATTTTTTTATAATGAAAAAATATTTCATGTTCGATGAATTAGGAACTAACTATCGCCGCGAAATAATAGGTGGTATTACAACTTTCCTTGCAATGGCATATATTTTAGCTGTTAACCCAGGTATTCTAGAAAATGCAGGGATGGATAAAGGTGCTGTTTTCGTAGCAACAGCATTAGCTGCAGCAGTTGGTTCTTTGATAATGGGTATTTTCGCTAAATTCCCGATTTCACTTGCTCCTGGTATGGGATTAAACGCATTCTTCGCCTTTACTGTAGTCGGAGCTTACGGTATTCCATGGCAAACTGGTTTAACTGGTGTATTCTTTTCTGGGATTATCTTTATCATTTTATCTTTAACTGGTATTCGTGAAACAGTTATTAACGCAATCCCAGTACAACTTAAATATGCTGTTTCAGCAGGTATTGGTTTATTTATTACTTTCGTAGGTTTACAGGGCGCAGGGATTATTGTAGATAGTCCAGCGACATTAGTAACTTTAGGAACTTTTACTGGCTCTACATTACTAGCAGTATTCGGAATTATTCTATCTGTTATTCTTATTATTAAATTACGCAGTGTTGGTATTTTCTTAGGGATGATTATTACTGCGATTATTGGTATGGTGACAGGTATCATTGAACCTCCAACAGCAGTTGTTTCTGCAATTCCAAGTGTGGATTCTACATTTATGGTGGCATTACAACCACTTGGTGATATTGAAACACTATTTAACGTGAAATTTTTAGTAATTGTATTAACATTCTTGTTTGTAGATTTCTTCGATACAGCAGGTACTTTAATGGCAGTGGCAACACAAGCTGGTTTAGTAAAAGATAATAAATTACCACGTGCAGGTCGCGCATTAATGGCAGATGCACTTGCAACAACAATTGGTTCTTTATTTGGTACATCAACAACTACTGCGTATGTAGAATCAACTTCTGGGGTAGCGGCTGGTGCTCGCTCAGGGTTCTCAGCAGTAGTAACAGCAGTACTTTTCTTAGTAGCTTTATTCTTCTCTCCATTATTAGCAGTAGTAACGCCAGCAGTAACAGCACCAGCTCTAGTAATCGTAGGTGTACTGATGGTATCGTCATTACGCTTAATTGATTGGGATAAATTTGAGATTGCTGTACCAGCATTCTTTACAGTATTAATGATGCCTCTTGGTTATTCCATTGCTACTGGTATTGCAATTGGCTTCGTGTTCTATCCAATTACAATGTTGTTAGCGGGACGCAAAAAAGAGATTCACCCTATGATGTATGGCTTATTCTTTGTCTTCCTTGCCTACTTTATCTGGGTACGATAAATTAAATACACATTGAAAGGCACCTCGATTGTTAGGTAAGAGTACTAACTGTTGGAGGTGCTTTTATTATTATTAGGATAGTTTGAAAAAATATAATAGAAATAATGAATAGATACTTATTTTATCTTTATTCAATTCGTCTCATTTTCTATTAAAAAGAATATCAGCTAAATAAATTAATAAAGTAATTTTATATATTGTATAGAAGAAACTCATTTTAAAATAATAAGAATAGTTTTACTTTAACGAAACACTTGCAAACTTTATTTTATGATGATATATTTAAACACGTTGTTACGAAACAAGCAAACAACACGAAAATAACTAACATAAATAGTTGACAGTGAGTTAACAATATGTTAAATTATAAAAAGTTACTTAAACATAACTATTAAATGAACCTTGAAAACTGAACAAGCAAAACGTAATCAATAAAGTTTTTAGTAGCTAGCCTCGCTAGTGAACAAAACAAGATTTTGGACATCAAAATTGATGCCAGCAAAACAATTTGAGCTTATCAAATTTCTTTTATGGAGAGTTTGATCCTGGCTCAGGACGAACGCTGGCGGCGTGCCTAATACATGCAAGTCGAGCGAACAGAGAAGGAGCTTGCTCCTTTGACGTTAGCGGCGGACGGGTGAGT